>Ga0164241_10002879_pt1 | contig 18029 bp, 14 predicted proteins | sample OricomyardsoilBY_FD_108780 | JGI IMG/M metagenome (GOLD analysis project Ga0164241, IMG submission 108780) | Backyard soil microbial communities from Emeryville, California, USA - Original compost - Back yard soil (BY) | ecosystem: Environmental > Terrestrial > Soil > Unclassified | place: USA...
AGAAGGAGAGGACTGAGGCAGTCAGAAGTCGGGTTCTCTTGGTAATAGGATCACACTCGCTGTTGGGATCGCTGAATACGTTCGGGTGATGGAAGGACGCGTGACTGTGCACTCGGCGCCGCTGTGCACCTCAACGCTGCGTTTATTCTCGGTTGACGTGGTTTCGATATCACGACTACGCGAGTCGCGCGAATCTTGCCGTAAAAACGCACTTTTACGTCTTACAGATGAGTTTTTTCTCACCCCTACCTTCGACCTATTCCCCGGTAGGCGGCATTCACGCGGCCCTCATCCAGCGTAATTCGCGCGCGTCCCAAACTGGACCGCTGCCGAAGGGCCAATACGACGGGGCTCCACGACTCACCAAAAAGTCATGGCCCCGAGTTGGGAGTAGCGAGTCCCGCAACGGGAGTCACCGTTGATGTGCCGGCACTTGCCGGCCATCGACCGCTGCCATGCGCAAAAAGCACATGGCAGCGATCGGCAACGGTGAGCGTTGACGCGGCGCTCTAGAACAGCGCGACGTTCACTGCAGCACGGTGTCCATGTTCCAGTCGATCCACATGTCCTTCCACGCGGAGACCGGCTGCTGAACGCCGCTATCCATGATGTCCATCACGTCGGTCTTGGCCGTCATGTTGCCGTCGAAGACGCGCTTGAAGAATTCACCTGCAAGCGTGTTTGCTTCACCAGGACCACTGCAGTGGCCTGCGCTGTACATGTGGAAGCCCATGCGCTCTGGCACGCCGAGCGCCTTCCACACCGACTTGGCTGCCCATGCGGAGAGCGCCTCGCACGTACCGCCGAGGTGACACCACGAGTTCTTGCCGTTGTTGTTGGAGAAGTGCAACAAATGGCGAGGCGCGATCGTCGCCAGCAACAAGTGCGTATCGAACGGCAGATTGTTCACCTTTGCAGGCGCTGATCGGAGCCAGCTGGCCGCGCCGGTCACCCACGGTCCACAGATGCCGCTGTCTTCGAGATTGTCGATGCTCTGAGGCAGCGCATCGGAGCACTGCCACATCGCCTTGCCCTCGCCGTGCCGGAACCACTCGGCCTGACGCAGGTTTGCCGCACCACCGCCACCCGATTCAACGATCACGACCAGCGGCGCGCGGCTGAAAACACCAGCGAGATAGGCGCCTTTTCCGCAGCCGGAGCAGCCGGAGACCATGATCTTCTTCGGATCGTGCCCGCTGTTCGGGTTCTTCTCCAAGACATCCATCACTCGGTCGATCATCCAACCGTTGGCGACATTGGTGTTGAGCTCGGACAAGCCGAACAGGCTCTTGATCTTGGTTTCGAAGCCGCTTCCGAACGACAATTTCTTCCGACTCGAGGGGAAGATGCCACCGGATAGCTCGAGAGCGATGGCGCTACCAGACCCGCTAATGCTCGCCGAGAACGTCTCGGACTTCGAACCGACCTTGGCAGAGATCGAAACGGTACCGCCCGACACGGTGCCGGTCACTTCATCCGGGACGCCAGGAACGGGGCCGTAGATGTACTTCGCGGCCATCGCCAGAATCTCTTGCCGGCGGCACTCCCATTGATCTTTCCGGGTGACCTTCGTACCGTCGAAGAAGGTAAAGGGATCGGGCAGCTTCTTGTTCACGGGCAAGCTGTTCCCGTCCGGCAACGTGGGCAGCTTGCACGCGCCCGTCGAACCACCGCCCGCCGCCCCAGTGGATCCCGCCGCCCCAGTGGATCCCGCACTGCCCGTCGCCGCGCCTGCAGCGCCTGTCGTCGCTCCTGCGCTGCCCGTCGCGGCGCCTGCGCTGCCCGTAGTCGCTCCAGCGGTGCCGCCCGTCGAGAGGGCGCCCGCCGTGCCCGGAGAACTGCCCGCTGCGCCCACGGTCGCGCCCGCAGTGCCGGGAACTGCACCAGCAGTACCGTTGTTGGGACGCCCAGCAGAACCAGCAGCGCCAGTGTTGGTAGGGCCGCCAGCGCCCCCGTCGCCATTGTCCTTCGCGCTGCAAGCGACGAACGTGGAAAGGGAGAGGAAAGAGAAGAACGAGGCCGCCAGAAGTCTGGTTCGCTTGGTCATAGGGATCACACTCACGGTTGGGGATCGCTGGATAGGATTCGAGGGAGAGACGCGTGACTGCGCACTTAGGGGCGCCACCATGCACCTCTACGTGATGATCGATTCTCGATTGGTGGTGTCGATATCATGCCGAGAGCGATCGTGCGAATCTTGCAGTTCGGGCACTTCCTTCGCATCACGCTGGAGCGATGACGAAGCGCAGCGCTGCGCGCGATTCGGCTGAGCGCGCGTCCGCGGCGTGATGCGATTTATGCCCAATTCTGACGAAGTTTTGAGCTCGAAATCAGCGTTCGATCACAACCCTGAGGGCGTCGATGTATTTCCCATCAATGGCCCGTGGCGAGTCTTAAACGACGCCCACCAACGTGAACCCAAACTTCGCAGTGTGGCCTCTCCAGCATTTTCTTCCTGAGTTCGATCTTGCCCGCGTGATGCGCGTGCGTGGGTCGGCGCGCGCTTGGTGCAGTGCGCCTTGTACGAGGGGTGTCTGCGGATGCGTTTGCCGCGAATACACCCGAGATTTTATGCGCCATTGAGCTCCCTCCGCTCGTCGACTCCGGCGCACGAACCGAAACTCACCATCATGCGCAAGGCGACTCACACATACGCCTCGACAGATACCGAGTTCGCAATCAAGGCCATCGACCACCCCAATCGGCGCCGCGCGCGTGTCTCGACTTCGAAAAGAGTTCGCGCCGCGGCGAGAACCGCCAGAGTGAAGAGGACCTACACCTCCCCCTGGCAGGATCCGCCTTGAGAGCTCGACAAAATTTTTGCCAGTTTTCTTTGCGACTAGTTCGATCGAACGCGCGTCAACTGGTTAGGAAAACGGACCCTCGCATGGGGGCCATCAAGGAAGAGCAAATCAGATGAAGCTATTCACATCCAAACGCTTGGCGGTAGCGATCGCTGCACTCACGACCCTAGTGAGCGGAACGGCGTTTGCGGCCGCCTCGGGCTGGTTCCACCCATCATACGTGCACTATTCGGAAGGATTGTTGGTCATTACCGTGGGTGCTGACGACTTCGTCGGAAGAACCACTGGCACCCCCTCCGGTTGCTCGAATCAAAGCCTAGAAACGCTCAAGCTTTGGCATAACTCTGCTCAAACCGCCATCGCGACGGGCAAGCAAGTCAATATCGTGTACACCCTGTGCGGGGGCACTCCCTACATGTCTGAAGTTTACTTCGGTCCCTGAAGTAAACGGCCGCACCGAGCGCCGTCGTTTCTTCAACGCGGAGCGCGCAAGGAAACCGAGCGCGTTCGTTCACCTCTCAATACGGCTCGAATAGCGTATCGAGGCTGAGCTCGAGTTGATCCTGCGTCTGAACGAACATCCGCTGAAACTCGTTGGGGCTCATGCTGAGGGCAGCACAGGCTTCTTGCTGAATGCCAACACGCATTCGGTCCTTGGCATGAGCCAACCAGCGAGCAACCGTCGCGCGGTGAACGCCGTAAAGCTCGCTCAATTGATCGATGTCGAGTTCACCCTCGGCACATTCGATTCCGGGCCACCTCATCTTCGCGCGATGTCCGGCAGCCTCGATCCGTTCCCCCGTAACCCAGGCACACGACCGCGCCATCTCGCTAGTCATTCTGTCCTCCCCGTTTAAAATGCGCTTGGAAATGGCTGCGCGGCGTTACCGCGCCACCGACACTCCTGCACCTGGCCTTCTCGCTTCACGAGCGCCATCCAACTGAACGGTGCGTTCAAGCATCACAACGCACGTTCGCGAACGTAGCCGCGACCACCCGCTCGGGTCAAGCCACGAAGTCGAGCGAGTGCACATGACTTGTCACAGCGCGAAGCGTTGTCCACTCGATGTATGGCTGTCGTCGTCCACGATTCTCGAATCTGCACCTAGCGCAGCCCGCGTGAAGCGGGCGGCCAGACGCGCGCACGCTTCACACCAAGATTGCGCTAACCACAGCCACATTCTCGCCTCGAAAGATCAGCAAGTTCGCTTACTCGCGCTCCGCGGAGTGACGCAATCCGCCAGGGCGGCTAGTCAGAATTCGCACTACCGCCGTCGAGAATCGCTACTCGACACACGTTGCGCTCTCACCCGTCGAAACCCGCCATTGCGTTAGCCCTAGTCACCGCGCACCTGAGCGCAGTTCGCCGCAACAGGAGGAATGAGTTGGGCGCAACAAGGTGAGTCCCCACTCGAGTGTTGCGACTCTCGATGTCGACTACCAATAATCGGCATCAGCTCGCTGCGCCGCCCACAACCTGCGAATCAGAGGTCGAACCTGCCCGCCGCTTCAGGCTGAAAAAGCACGCTTTCGATTCGCAAACGCCGCGCACCGCGAGGCGTTTGCCACGTCACATCCGTCCCTTGGTGACTCCCGAGCAGCGCCGTGCCCAACGGCGCGAGCACAGAAACACGTCCGGACTCGATCCCAGCCATCGACGGGAAAACGAGCGTCAAAGATCGCCGCTCTCCAGTGTCGAGATCCGTTACCTCGACCTCCGAGTTCATCGTCACGATGGTCGAAGGCACTTCGTCCGGCTGCACCACGACTGCACGTTCGAGCTCTCGCTCCAGCACGGTGAGGGTTGGCGGGGGCTTCAGATGCAAGCGCAGGCGCTCGAATAGGGCATCGAGACGGCGCAGATCAAACTCGGTCAAAGTGAGTGGATTGCTCGGTGACATTTCTCTCTCCTCGATTTCGCGCGGGCCAAAGCCCACGACCACGGTGGGTGACGGTGCCTTCCAAAGCCAAGTTGCGAACGTTGCATACAAGCTCGCCGGATCACGCCTTTCTTGGCGTGGCCGCGGAAGCGTGTATGACTTGGAGCGGCGTCTCTAACGAGAAAAGCTCACCGCTCCGCTAGGAGCGTGCGGCGGTTCTCATCGACAACAGTCGGATCGATGCCCCGCACATTTGGCGAGGCTGCGACGTTGTGGAGTTGAGACGTGACACCCTGATGGCCTAGCACGCCAACATTTCGGTGCCAGCAGCGTCACATTTCGAAACTTCGAGGCGAGCGGGCGACTAGAACTTCCGCAGGTCGTGAAAAAGCTTACGGGTTCTTCCAGCGATGAGCGCAAAGTCACGCTGGACTGTCGAGAGAATTCGACCGGAGCCTAACCAATCGCTACATCGGCGATACCTGTTCGCGCGCCCTACTTCACCAACTCCACCCGACACGTCGCACTACAGCCATCCATGCTGATGCTATTGCCATCATCACAAGTCTCCCCCGCCTCGGCCTGCACGATTTTGTCACCGCACCGCGGTCCAAGCTGGCAATCCTTGGTGCACGTGCCGTACTCACCGGTGTTCATGCCATCGTCGCAAGTCTCGTGACCTGCTTGCACCACCGCGTCTCCGCACGACGGCCCGGGCTGGCAATTGGGGCCGCATTGGCCGTACGCGCCCGTGTTCATCCCATCGTCGCAAGCTTCGTCCGGGGTTTGCACCATTGCATCGCCACAATGCGGGCCCGGCAAGCACTGCGTGGTGCAACCGTTGTATACGGTGTCGTTGTTGGCAGCGCCGTTATCGCAGGCCTCGCCAGTCGAAACGACCTGATCGCCACACTTCGCGGTGCATGAGCTCGGTGCGAGATTGAAACCCGACAGCGTGAGTTGAAACGAGGAGCTCTTGGTTTTGCGCTCGGCCTGGAAGACGTCAATCTTGTAGACCTTGCCAGTGGTGAGGGCATATGCGGTCCCAGAGGCTGCATTGAGCGTCACCGTGCCCGCGAGCGGCGGGTGCCAGCCGCCCAGATCGAGCGCGAGGGTTCCATTCACGTACACCCACACGTCATCATCACCGACGAAGTCGAGGGTCGCGGGCACCGCGGGATCGAACTTGAACCAATAACGAACGTGGGTGGTGAAGTGGAAGTTGTGCAGCGCACCGCCGGGTTCTGCGGACCAATTGCCCTGGTAAACGGGTTGAGGGATCTGCGCGGGGTAGCGCGTTTCCGCGATCAGGGCGGGCGGCGCGGGCGGCTTGTCGATCGGAAAGAATACCGGATTGCCGTCCAGCAACGACTGCGTCGCAGTGCAGATTTGGTTGCTGTTCCACGGAGTACAGGGCGCTAGACAAACATCACCCGCTGCCAGCGTGCACAGCGCACAGGTGTCGCCAGGCGCGCCGTTCGCGCACCACGTGATGTTGCTATACGCAGCCCATTGTTCGCCCATCGCCCCCCAGCGATTCACGTAGGGGCCCGCGCCGGTGCCGCTTTTGTCCCAGAGCACGATCGAGCCGGCGAAGCTCGCGTTGTTCGGTGCGGCGTCGTGGTACCACTGATTGAAAGAAGCCGCGCTGTGAATGAAACCATTGGCCGTAGTCGCAGCTGCGGTGATCACGGGCAACCCATCGGCAGCCAAGGTCGTGGCCAAGAGCCCTTTGATTGCAGGTTGATTGTCGTACGGCGGCTCCATGTCTGGATTCGCGCTGGCGCCGCTGCCCGCCGCAAGGTCGTGATAAACGGCAGGCACCGTCAGCGTACACAAGCCATTGGCGGCCTTCGTGCACGGATTGCTGGCGCAAGTGAACCCAGCTTCGATTTGGCACGTGCTCGAACAACCGTCACCATCGCGCAAATTTCCGTCGTCGCATTGTTCGTTGGCGCCGAGAATGATGCCGTCACCGCAGTTCGCGGTGCAGCCCGACGTGCCCGTACACGAGGGCTCGAGTTGGCACTTCGCGGAGCAACCGTCGAGTGGGATCCCGTTGCCGTCATCACAGCTCTCAGCGCCTTCTTTCACCTTGTCGCCGCAAACCGTGGGCGTGCACTTGCTCGGCGATCCAGCGCACTTGAAGCCTTGTTCGACCTGACAACGAACACTGCAACCGTCGCTCGCTTTGTTATTGCCGTCGTCGCAGCCCTCATTCGAATCGGTCACGCCATCACCGCACGCGTGAATTTGCTCACACGGTTTCCCCGGAGAGCGACAAGCGTAGCCCTTATCGATCGAGCGGCAGTCCGCAGCACAGCCGTCTTTGGCTGTCTTGTTGCCGTCATCGCACGCCTCGCCCGCGCCGATCGCGCCATCACCGCAGACGATCGTCGAGACGCACGGCGCGCCTTCGGTTGGGCAAGTGAAGTAGGGCTCGATCTTGCAAATCCCGGAACAGCCGTCACCCGGTGTGCTGTTGCCGTCGTCGCACGCCTCCTTCGCCTGATTGATCTTTCCGTCGCCACATCCGGGCTCGACTGTCGTCATCTCACAACCAACCGGTGGTGCTGCGGATTTGCACGGATCCATCGGCTCGACGACGATCGCCCCAGTGCCGCCGCTCCCGCCAAAACCATTGCCACCGCTCGCCGCGGAGTTCCCACCGCTCGATGGCGCTCCCGCAGTCGGGCGCCGCAAGTCGAGCGACCCACCGCCGTTCGTGCTGCAGGCACTCAGCCCGCAGACTCCAAACACGAGACCAATCCACACTCGGAAACGAGCTTCAGGACGCATGTTCTCACCTGCACGTGGTGTGACGACAGTCCCCGCAGCGCGATCACCCGCGTGATGGCGCGCTCACTTCCACCCGAGCGTACCAGACTTTCTACAGGGTCGCCGGTGCGCCCCTGGTTATATCTCAGGCCAGAGTTCGTCCGTTGGCGCAAGATTCGCACGGAGTGGCACTGTGGCAGGGCGGCAGAGGCGCGCCGGGTCGTGGACCAGTGGGTGCTGTGGACCACGGAGGCGGAGCCTGGGTCGCAACGCGACCTGCTCGCTGAACACCACTCAACCAAACTACACGCAAGCGCAAAGTCTGATTGTGGATGCGATCTCGGAAGTCAATCCAGATCTCGACTGACAGTCATCGGGAGCACAACGCGCCCGTACGGAACGCATGCAGTCGTTCGGCGCATAAGTCCCCACCGGCCACCCCCGCACTGCCGCCACTTCAGCTTCAGTAATTTTGGTTTAGCGGGCGCGGGCGTCCGAGCGCGTCGCGTAGCTCCGAGCCCGTCTCGATGAGAGCTATTTCATTCAAGGGCCCGCGACTGGCACCGGGTGACCCAGCGCATCGAAGACACCGAGCCCCCAGCGATTGGTGAGCGCCGCTTCATTGTTCGTCGTGGTGATGACGTAGATCCGGTCGCCCGCTGCCGAAGCGAACACGAAGCGGCCATAGGCGTCCCATTCTTGATTCGCATCACGCCTGCAAGGCACCGGGATCTTGCCTTGATAGGCCAGGTCGAGCGCCGCATACACGGCGATCCACTGTTCGGGTTCCACGAACGTACCGAGCAGTCCACCTTCTTCGTAGGTGTTGTGGCCTTGAATGGCGTACGTGCGCCGATTGACCAGGTCGTCGGCGATGTAGCGATAGCCGAAGTCGGAGAACGGACCTTGCAGCGCGGTCTCGACCTTCATGTCTCGCGATCTCCAGGGCGCCGCATACAAGACCGTGCCCGTCGAGTTGAAGGTGCGATTACCGTCGAGGCTCGCGAACAGCGGTGGATACTGCGGCCACGGGGTGTCGCTCGTGCTTTGGTATTGAGCGTGGCCACCTGCGATTCCGTATTCTTGGGTGCTTATCGGCCCGAAAAGCGGGGAGCAGGCGTAGATCACGTTCTTCGGCGCGTTGAGCGTGATACCCGAGTAAGCGTGCGCGCTTCCGCCAGTGTAGGTTTCGTGAACCAGGTCGATCGAGGCGACGACTCCGTCGACATCCGAGAACAGGTACGCGAACTGATTGTCCGCCAGCACGACCTCTCCGCCAGACCAACCCGGAAGGCTTTTGATCTCGGTAGCGCTATCCAAGTCGACCCACGATAGGGCCCCTTGCTGCAAGACGACCGCGGTGTGCCCCGCCGGCGCGACCGACACTGCCCTGGGCGGCAACGCGAGCGGCACGTGACTGCTAGTTCCCGTGCGCGGATCCCAAATCACGAGCTGATTGGGCTGCGTCGCCGCAATCACGATGCGGTCCAAGCTGCGCGAATATTCTGCATCCACCAAGCCAAAGGGCAGCGCCGTCTGATCGCAGGTACGCTTCAGATTGGCGAAGTCAGGTAGGGGCGGCGGAGGGGGTGTGCTGGGCAGCACGGGAGCAGCTGCTGCGGGCAGACACACGTTGCGCATGATGCTCACGCCGGCCTGAGCGGAAACGACGAGGTCCGGGCGGCCATCGGAGTCGAACTGACCCGTCACCAACGAGGACAGATTGCTCGGATAATTGTACGAAAGTGGTGTCTGAAGCGTACCGTGGCCGTCGTTCAAGAAGATGTTCACATGTGTCCAGTCGGTAGACACGAGATCGAGGTGCCCGTCGAGATTGACGTCCAGCGCCGCGAGCGAGGTCGCGATCTGCTCGGAAAGCAGCACCTCGGCGTGCTTGAACTGGCGACCGCCCTGGCCGCGTAGCAACAACACTCGATCTGCGTTCGCCCCAGTGAGCACGAGATCGCTGTGCCCATCCCCGTCGAAATCAGCGGCCTCGGCGACCGAGGCGTCGGACCAGAGGCCAATGGCATCCGGCTGGGTGAACTGACCCTTGCCATTGCCCCAGAACACGCGCGCGGTGCGTGAGTCAGTGGTGAGCAGATCCAGATCCCCGTCGTCGTCGACGTCAGTGATGCGCATCGATGCCGGAACGTGCTCGGTATCCCAGAGTGTTCCGGCAGAGAAAACGCCACCACCCAGATTCGTCAAGATGGACACGGCAGCCTCCAGGTTGGCGACAGCAATGTCTAGATCGCCGTCGGCGTCGATGTCCGCGAGCGCGAGCTGGTTCGCGGTCAAACCCGTGGCCAAGAGTTTTGCAGCGTCGAATGTGGCATCTCCGCGATTGCGGAACCAATTCACACCAAGCGTCTGACGGTCCGCAACCGCCAGATCAACAAAGCCGTCACCATCCAAATCACCCGCGACGATGGCTGTCGCTTCCGGAGTGACGGCGGGTCCGATCTGTGGCTCGAACGTGGCATCGCCGCGATTGAGCAAGATCTGAAGCTTTTGGCCAGCGAACGGAGCCGAGGTGGCCGCCAGATCGAGGCTGCCATCGCGATTGAAGTCAGCTGCCGCGACTGCGCTGTTGCCTCCGCCCGCGTAGTACTGCACTGGCGCCAAACCGTAAGCGCGCTTCGTGCCATCGCTCGAAAGCACCGTGATGTCGTTGTCACCCTGATTGGTGACGATCAAGTCTCGCCGCCCGTCCTGGTTCAAGTCCGCAGCGATCACGGCTTCCGGATTTCGGCCTGTGCTCACTTGCGACGGGCTGAAGCTAGCACCGCCAGAGTTGGTCAAAATAGTCACTCCACCGTTGTAGTTGGCAGTAGCGATGTCCAAATCGGTATCGCCGTCGAGGTCGGCGACGGTCACTCCGTAGGGTGTCATTCCCACGGCCTCACTCCACGCGGGAAGGAATGCGCCGTTGCCCTGATTGGCCAGTATGGTCACGTGATCATCCTGATGACTCACGACGAGGTCGCTGCGCCCATCCCCGGTGAGATCGCCCGCTGCCAGGAACGTAGGCATCGCGTCCGTCGTCAGGGTGACCGCGGCAGCGAAGCCCGACTTACCCTGATTGAAGAAGACGCTCAGCGAGTTGCCGAAGTAGTTCGAGGTGACCGCGTCGAGCCGACCATCACCATTGAGGTCGTTCAGCACCACGGCGTTCGGGTGCGAACCGGTCGCGTACTGTTCTGGAGCCAAAAACGTGCCGTCACCGCGGTTTCTCAACACACTCAGCTTGTCGTCCGCGGAGTCGGCAATCACCACATCAGGAGCGGCGTCGCCGTCGAGGTCCGCAGCCGCGACACTCCAGGCCACAATGGCCGCCGGATAAACGCTCGGGGCCGCAAACTGAAGCTCACCCTGATTCAACAACACCGCCAGCCCGTGGTCGGTTGCTACAGCCAGATCGGGTCGAGCATCCCCATTCAAGTCGGCAGCCACGATGTCCTGGCCCCCGAGTTCGAGACTCACGGTGAGCGCCAGCCGACCTGCGCCTTGATTGATCAAAATGCTCAGCAAACTTGCGTCGATCACCGCAACATCCAAAAGACCGTCCCCATTGAAGTCTGCGCTCGTGGCAGCGTTCAGCGAGAGCCCCTGAGGTCGGAAGGGCAGCCCCGGAAAACCGAGAGCACCATCGCATTCACTCGCTTGGCAGTGATTGCTCACGCAAGTGAAGCCCGCCGCACATGGCACAGCACCGGCACCTGCGCAGCCGAGTGAAGGCGCGCCGCCGATCCCGCCAATCCCCCCGTTCGGCTCCGCCGCGCCACCGCTCGCGACAGTGCCACCATTGCCCGAAATTGCCGAGCCGCCACTCGCACCCGCACCACCACTGTTCGGCTCGACAGTGCCACCGCTCGCGACAGTGCCACCGCTGCCTGAAATTGCAGAGCCACCACTCGCGTCCGCACCACCGCTATTCGAATTCGCAGATCCAGCGCCTGCAACTTCACCTCCACCTCCGCCTTGATTCAGCGTGCCGCCCCCGCCGGGCTCAACCGGCGATGTACCGCTCACCCCAGCACCGCCGCTCAGAGCTGGTTGCCCTGCCACGCCGGCCTGTGCAGGCGAGCCCGCGTCGGAATCCTCTGTGCGCGCTCCGCCCGCGCCGCTCAGCTCACCAGCGTCAGCTGCACCAGACTCGAAACCAGCAGCACCACCGTGATTGACGTCGACCGTCACTTCACCCGCCGCGCCCGCGCCGCTCATCGCCGCTGAGTCGCCCCCCATACCGGCTCCGGCTGTCGCCCCCTGACGATCGTCACCGCAGCCCAGCGCGCCGAACAACACCGCCAACAACGCGAACCCCGCCCGTCGCGCTTCGTACGCAAGAGGCCCACCAAAACTTCGCATGGCGCCAGCATATATACGCTTTCGGCCAAACTCGCACGCCCGCGTCGCCCGCCGCGTAGATTCGCCTCGGAGCAGCAATTGCCGGAATGCCTTGACGGACCTTGACGAATCATATGCACGATCATACATATGTGCCATGATGCAAACCACGTTCTTCCAAACCCTCGCGGATCCCACCCGCCTTCGCATTGTCGAGGCGCTTTCGAGCGGCGAGCACGCCGTGGGCGACCTCGTTCGCCGCGTCGACATCGACCAGTCGGGCGTGTCACGACACCTACGTATCCTGGGCGAAGCCGGCTTCGTTTCCGTGCGACCTGACGGAGCCAAGCGGCTCTATTCGCTCCGCCCCGAACCCTTCCGAGCCTTCGACGATTGGGTCGAAAGCTACCGCGGCCTCTGGGAAGCGCGACTCGATCGCTTCGGCGAGGCCCTGAAGAAGCGTCGAAGTTCCCGGCAGCCGAAAGGAGGCAAGTGATGGCGCGCACTAGCAAAACTGAATCAGCTCCCATCAGGTTCGAGCGCGTCTTCGACGGCCCCGTCGAAGACCTATGGGCACTCTGGACCACGAAGGAGGGGCTCGAAGCGTGGTTTGCGCCGGGAGGATGCAGCCTAGAGGCGCCCATCTTCGACGGGCGAGAAGGCGGAAAGTTCGAGTTCATCATGACGGCAGTCCAGCCCCACGCACTCGCGTACATGGACAATGCCGGAAGGCCCCACGTGACACGCACACGCGGCCACTTCGCCGAAATCCGTCCTCTCGAGCGAGTACGCATGCAGTTCTCGATGGACTTCCTCCCCGGCGTCGAACCCTACCCGTACAGCATCGTGGTGGAGTTTCATCCGCAGGGCGAACGAGTCCGCATGGTCGTCACCGCAGACGCGCACCCGGACGCGGAGATGACACGGCTGGCGGCGCAAACTTTGGACGGTCAGCTCGACGTATTCGAGTCGAGCCTCATGTCGGGGCGAGGCTCGGGGGCGCTGAAGTAGCGCCTCGTGCGTGTGGGGGCGAGGATGCTTTCGCAACGAACTCGCCCCCGACCTCCGGAGCTCAGAACCGTGTGCCGCCCATGAGCCCGACCTGAAGGGTAGCCGGGAGAATCATAAAATACCTGCTTTGAAGCCCAAGCTCGAAGGCGCGATACTGCCAAATCAACGCGACCTTGGGACCGACGTACATGCCTACTCCGGCGTTGGGTAGCGCCGTATGAGCGCATGGCTCGCCAAGACGAACTTCAATGGGCAGACCTTGGCACCGTAACGCGAACTGTGGAGGCGTTCCTCAATCCGGTGCTTGATTGATGGCACGGCGGCGGCGGGGTGGAGGCCAGGAGCGTGGGCGTGGCGCGCGCCAGCAAGCTGAGGGCGTCAGCGCTCGACCAGCTTACCCTTGCGACACCGCTCCGCGAGGAGTGCGACACCGCTCCGCGAGGAGTGGAGCGGTGTGCCGTTTCGCAGTGCCGCCCAGAAGATCTGAGCCGATTTTGGCAGCCGCGAGCGGGGCGGCTTAGTCGAACTCACAAGTTTTGACCGACCTTGGACGAAGCGCGTAATCGTCCCCTCTTCGGTGAGGTCGGACAGTAGGCGCGTGAGCCACTTCACGAATCCGGGGGTCGGAGCACCCATCATGGCGGTGCAAGAAAATTTGCCCGTGGACCGCGTCAATGACCAACGCGGCCGCGTATTTATCCAACCTTCCAGCCGACTGGCACTCCCGGCGTCCCTCGGAGGCTTGCTCTTTTTTTGTGAAGGGATTCAGCTCGTCGGAACATGCGTCGCCCCGTGCCATCCGCTGCGGGTGCCCTACCCAGAAACACGGTTTCCGACCATGTCGTCGTCGCCGCGGCGCGGCAGGCCGAGCGTGGCCTCGCGTACGTACGGCTCGCCTTCTGCCTGACGGTCCAGGTCCGTTGGGTGCTCGTCACGGATCTGACACCGCCGCGGCTTGGCATTGGGCTCAGTTCGTTCGCTCTCGCGGTTGGATTCTCACTCATTGCGCTTCGGATCTCGCCCTCGCGTATCGGGTCCAGGTTCTTCGCGCTCTCCGCGGGGCTCGACACGGTGCTGTGTTTCCTGGCGCTATTGCCGATGGCGCTCTGGCCGCAGTACCCGGGCGCCCTGGTGAACAAGCCTGACTTGGCAGGGCTCCTACTCGTCGTGTCCGCATCTGCGCTCCGGCTGGCGCCAGCAGTGTGCGCCGCGACGCTCGCCGCGAACCTGGCTGCGTTCCTCGTGCTGACTCGCCTCGATCGAGCGGGCTCCTGGTCGAGCGAACTCCGCGACGTCCTCTGGATCGGTGTCATTCAGCTCGCCGCAGCGGGGGCCCTTGCAATCCTGCTCGCGGATCGGACGCGGCGGCTGGTGCGAAAGGGCGCCGAGGCGAGCGCGCAAGCGGAGCGAGTGAAGCAGAACCTCGCGGTCGTGCTGCGCGAACATCACGACCTTCGCACGGAGCTCGCCGCGGCCACCCTAAACGCGGATCTAGCGGAGCGCGAAGTCTTGGACCCCGAACGGCCATCGAGTGGCGCGGGGACCCGCGCTGCGGTTCTGCTCGGCGAGCTCCGCGCGGCAATCCGCACGGTGAATGGCAGTGTGGCCAGCATCAAGGAGCGCTCGCGCGAGGAGCTTTTCGAGCTCTTGCACGTCCGGCCCGCAGACATCGGGCAGTCCATGCAGAAGGTAGGCAGCGAGCTCGAAGCGCGCTTTCCGAGTTGCCGGCTCGAGGTTCGCCCGCCGAGGGACGCGCAGGCGGTGTCCATCGCGGGCGGGGACAGCGGCCTGTGTTCCGTCCTCCGGAATCTGCTCGTGAACGCATGCGAGGGTCACGCTGGCGTCGCCGCAACCGAAATCGAGATGAGCACCAGCTCGAACCAAAGTAGGGTCGTGATCACGGTGAGCGACGATGGCCCCGGGTTTTCGGACCCACTGATCGAAACGCAAGATCCATGCGGATCTTCGAGCAAGCCGGACGGTTCGGGCGTCGGGCTCTCGCTCGTTCGGCAGATCGTTCATGCGAGCGGTGGAGAGTTTGAGCTCCGAAACCGCTCGCGGGGCGGGGGCGTGGCGCGGGTCGTACTGCCGCTGGCGACGTGGCGCCCGTGACGATGCGCAATCCTCCCAAGCGGGTCCTGGTCGTGGAGGACGACTTGGCGTTGTGTCGAGCGCTCGCGGCGGCGCTCGACACGTTTGGGGTCGAGTACCGGATCCGCCACAGCGTTCGCGAGGCCCGAGGTGAGCTCGCTCGCCTCGACGCAGACTGGCAGCCGGATCTCGTTCTGCTCGACGTGCTCCTGCAGGATGGGACGGCGCTCGATTTTCTGCAAGCACTTGCGCCTGGGTCGCCGCTGCCCGTCATCGTGGCCATGAGCGGCTCCGCTCAGCCCGAGCAGGCCTTCGAGCTCGCACAGCTCGGCGTGCGGCGCTTCTTGCCGAAACCCATGGAGCTCGAGCGCCTCGGCGAGGCACTTTCCGCAGCCTGCGCCGAGGCACCAACCATCCGCCAGCACGTGAAGGCGCTCGTCGGCGCGCGGACGCTCTCGGACGTCGAGGACGAAGTGCGCACGACGATGGTCGCCGAGGCCGTCGCGCGCGCGGGCACCGTTCGCGGTGCGGCTCGCCTGCTCGACATCTCGCGCCAGCTTCTCCAGCACATCCTGCGGCGCGAAGCCTAGGAAATTCGATCTGCAAAACGGGGCGGCGGGCGGCGGGCGTGCTCGGAGCGATGTAACGAAGAGGGCACTTAGCCGGACAAGATTTTAAAATTCGCGAAGGCTCTCCCGCCTCGCCCGAACGGCGACGCCGAAGGCTGGGACGGGCAGGGGCGTCGAGCGTGACCCTCAACAACCAGTCACTCGGATTTCAACTCGTCGAAGCGACGCCCGTTCCGAGTGGAGTCTCTTAGGAAAGCCTGCTCCCAGGGATGCCGAGAGTGCCAGTCGGCTGGAAGGGTCGACAAACACGCCCCCGCGTCGGTCACTCGACGCGGGGGCGTGGGCAAAATTTCTTGCACTGCCGGGCGCTGCCGCCCTCCGTTAGGGTCGCGCGCCATGCAGTGCTTTGCCACCTTTCACAAGCAACGACGATCCTCTTAAGAAACGACGACTTTCTCTCCCTGCAAACAGGAGAGGCCTGGTGCCTCGGAATAAGGACTCATGAACAATACGAGCAGAAGATTTGTCAGATGCGGACGAGCGCTGGTACGCGCGCTCGCGGTGGCGACGCTGGGCCTCGGCGTCGGGGCCTGCGGTCAGGGGCCGTCGTCGGATCAGGTAGTCGCGGTGCAGAGCGCCCTGGTGATTCCGGGGACCAGCGTCGTCGGCTTCGAGGCCCTCGGGGCCTGGGCGGTCAGCCCCGGGACCGCTACGCTTTCGACGAACCTGCGCACACAGGGAGCTGCCGCGCTATCCGTCGCGCCGGTGAACTACACGACGCTGACCAGCGTCGCGCTCACCTCCAGTCTGGCGCCGCTGGCGTCGCTGACGCAGGTGGGGGCGACCGTGAAGGTCGACATGTCGATCCCGAGCCCGCAGCCGAATCCGAACTTCTACGGGGCGCTGCAACTGTTCATCAGCGTGCCGTCCCAGGGCGTGAACAACCAGTACCTCGGGCAGAAGGATCTAATTGGGCAGCAGCTGGGCGCGTTTCAGACCTACGAGTTCGCGATCACTGACTTCGTGCGCACGAAGCTGGCCGGCAAGACCTACTCCGACCTGAAGTTCACGATCGCCCTCAATGCGCCCTCCGGCGTGACGGGGAAGTACCTCTTCGATAACCTGCGGACGACGTCACCGGCCACCACGCCGGTCGGCTCGGTCCCCGGGATCGATCTGGTCGCTAGCGTGACCGCGACGCCGCCGGCGAACACGCCGGGGATGGCGACGTTCGACACGGGCGGCGTCCAGATCCCCGACAGCTTCCACGTGAAGCTCGGGGCGACCGGGACTGGCACCGCGAAGCTTGAGCTCGGGTTCGGGACAACGACCAACGTCACCTGCACGTACGCGGCGGCCGCCGACAAGAAGAACTACAACTTCTCGTCATGCACCACGGGGAACAAGGCCGGTGACATCGTCCCGGCGGCCTTCGCCAGGCTGACGCTGGTCTCGACCGATCCGAGCCAGGCGCAGACCAAGGTGCGGGCGCAGCTGTCGCGCAACCCCGTCGGTGACCAGCTCGGGGCCAACGTGATCCCGGCGATCCCGACCTTCTGGGGCGACACGCTGGCCGAGGTAAACGCGATCTCGATGGCCTGGACCAACGCGGTGATCGCGACGCTCCCCACGGTGACCAGCGAGAAGGTCGTGAACCTTCCGATCCCGGAGTTCGCCAAGCGGCAGGGTGACGGCACCCCGATCGACGTCCTCGACGGCGCGGCTCCCCGCCCCCCGAACGATCCCCCCTTCGCTTTCCGCGGCAACATGAACAACAGCCCGGATGGTCGCCCGTCAGGGATGTTCGACGCCTACTACGAACTTTCGGGCAGCATCACGCCCCAGATCGCCGACAGCCACCTGCTCACGCACTTCGACGCCACGACCCTGGTCGGTCTCCGCGCGTTCGATCAGAACGTCGACGCGGTGAAGGTGACCCTCATGGCCGACACCGACAACGGCGGGACCGGCGCGTCTGGCTCGATCAACCCGACGGGGAAGATCATGTTCGAAACCAAGGTCTTCGGGGTGACCATCATCCACGAGGAGGCCGAGGACCAGGGATCGTTCTCCTGGGAGCAGAACTTCACCCAGACCGCCGACCTTCCTCCGATCCAGGTCTGGATCTTTTCTATCCAGGTGGGGGCAGCCTTCCAGAGTGGCGGTGGGGTGACGGGGAACCTTCTGCCGGACGGCTTCAACTTCGGTCCGACGTATCAGGTCTCGGCCGGCGTCCACATCTTTGGCGGCGTCAACCTGGGGATCGCCGCGGGGGGGGTCGACGCCTCGGTCCAGCTTCTGAAGATCAAGTTCCCGGTGACCTTCAGCTCGACGTTCGCCGCCAACATGGAGCCCTCGGTCTGCGCGGGTGAATTCAGCACCGCGATCGACGGTTCCGTTCAGCTGTCGTCGGGCGGCGGGTCGGTCGATCTCAAAGCCTCGCTCGGCGTCTGCCCGTTCTGCATCAAGGATGCGTCGTTCAACATCGTCCACTGGGATGGGGTCGATCTGGCGACGATCAAGTTCCCGGCGCCGTTCCCGATCCA
>Ga0164241_10002880_pt1 | contig 18027 bp, 14 predicted proteins | sample OricomyardsoilBY_FD_108780 | JGI IMG/M metagenome (GOLD analysis project Ga0164241, IMG submission 108780) | Backyard soil microbial communities from Emeryville, California, USA - Original compost - Back yard soil (BY) | ecosystem: Environmental > Terrestrial > Soil > Unclassified | place: USA...
CTCTTACTTTGAAAGTGTTCGTCAATTATTTCCGGATTTATTAGAGCGTACATTGGTTCAGGAAATTTTATCGGCTATAGGATCATTGATTCGATCGGAATCTACATTATTTGATGGATTGCATTCGGTGCAATTGCGTAATTTTATGTTGCTCTGTGCAATGGATAAAGGCGACGCAGAAGAAGTGAGCTTGTTGGAATGGCTCGGGCTACAATCTCCGGCCAGAATCTACAACAAAATTCGTCATGTTTTATCTTCACGAAAAAGTGTATTTTCACAACAAATTAATTACTCATCGTCCTATAAAGTACATCAAGCTGACAAAATGGATGAAAACCCGTTGTTGTCAGATACCAATGATACTGATTGGCAAGAATGGCGAACTTCTCGCGGATTGATTGCCCATTTTGATAAAGATTTTTTGCAGGATATTTGGCACAGCCTGATGTTTTGTGACAGTCTCGTATTTAGTAATCCCGGCGGCAATGAGGTCAAATTGGACTGTGAGGTAACTCGCAGCTCGATGACGCCAGGTGAAGTGAATTTTGCGCATTTGATTGATCACGTCACCCATCAGCTCTACCCTCCTTACTACAAAGCAGCGATTGTGGAAGCACTTTACGCCTACACACAATTTTGTATCAACAATCCTCAGCTGCGTTTTTCAAAGCCGCTGGTATTCAAAGATGTCATCCTTCAAGCAGCCAAATATTATGTCGACGAACGATTGGCGGCTCTGCAAAAACGCAGTTTTGAAAGTGATTTAAGTGTATTTTTGCAACAATCACCGCATATTTTAAATTTGTATGTCACTCAGGTTTACGCCGATTTAACGAAACCCTATTGATATTTCTTTGCTGGCCTCTGGTTTGCTGATGATGCTTGCCCTTAAAATAGCAGGCATTTTTTATTCCTATGGATGCCTATGAAACTATTTGGTCCCTGCCTGCTGATTCTTGGCGCCATTCTGAATTTGCTGGCTCTTTTCATGTTATTGCCCGTTGGTTTTTCACTCGCGTATGAAAGCGCCAATCAAATTGCCTTTGTGCTTTCGGCTACAGTAACCAGTGTGGTTGGTATTATTTTTCTAGTCATTGGTAAAAAATACCCAATGGAACAAATGCAACCCAGGCAAGTTTTTTTAATCACCAGTTTTGCCTGGATCGGCGTTTCTGCTTTTTCTGCATTACCTTTTTTGTTGATGCAACATCCGCTCAGTCTGGCAAGTGCTGTCTTTGAAGCTGTATCAGGCATTACGACCACCGGCGCCAGTGCCATGGTTGGTATTGAACATTATCCAAAAGATGTTTTGTTATGGCGATCCTTGCTTAATTGGATTGGCGGTGTGGGGATCATCGGTATGGCGATTGCTGTGCTACCTTTTTTACGTGTAGGTGGAATGCGTTTATTTAAAACCGAATCATCCGATTGGTCAGATAAAGCGTTACCGCGTGCGCAAAGTTTAATGGCGATGATTATTTACGCTTACTTATTATTATCGGTCGCTTGTTTTATTTCTTACTGGGCTGCAGGCATGGATTGGTTTAACGCCATTAATCATGCAATGGCAACGGTTGCCACGGGTGGATTTTCTACCACTGATAATTCATTTGCACAATTTGACAGTTTAACTATCCACTGGATTGCCATTATTTTTATGATTGCCGGCGCTGCACCTTTCGTTTTATTTGTGCGCTTGATGGTACACAAAAAATTTCTGTTTTTACGCGATACACAAGTGCGAGGGTTATTAACAGTCATTGGTGTCGCTACTCTGGTCATTACCACGCATTTAATTATGACTAACCAAATGGATCCATTGCAGGCAATTACCATGGCTTGTTTTAATTTGGTTTCTATTATTACCACAACCGGTTTTGTGTCGGGCGATTATCAAACCTGGGGACAACTGGTTTGGGTAGTTTTTTTCTTTTGTATGTTTATTGGTGGCTGTTCAGGTTCTACCAGTGGTGGCATTAAAATATTTCGTTTTCAAATTTTTAGCGGCCTGGTAAAAGAACAACTGATTACGGCTATTCACCCCAAAGCAATTATCAGCCGACGTTACAACAATAAATTAATCAGCTCGGAAATTCTTTCGTCATCTGTTGCTTATATGTTTTTATTTGCCATGTGTTTTGGTGCACTCACCTTTATTTTGGCGTTCACAGGATTGGATTTTGTGACCTGTGTGACAGGCGCAGCTGCTGCATTAATGAATGTGGGGCCTGGCCTGGGTGATGTTATTGGGCCTGCGGGTAATTTTTCCAGTTTGCCCGATTTTGCCAAATGGAATTTATCAGTAGGGATGTTGCTGGGTCGATTGGAGTTTTTAACGTTGGTCGTGTTGTTTTCCAGCGTATTTTGGCGTTCGTAGTGCAATATAACCCTCGGTATTCTTATGAACCGAAATAGTGTTTGGTACAAACTGGCTTATCCTGTGGGAATTTTATTGCCTTGGATATTAACGCCTTTCGTTTTTTTTATTGCCAGTTTTATTCCCAAAGCCAACCTCCCCCTACTCTATTTAACCATGGTGGTTTTTTTTGCCATCAATGTGACGCTTGAGCTGGCATTGATTAATGCGTTATCCAGCTTTTTTGCATTCAGCTTCTTTTTCGCAGAACCTTACGGTTCGATAATGATTCATCACAATGAAGATTTGTTGATGATTATTATTTTTCTGTTGGTGTCATTGTTGGTGGGTTATATCGCTACCCAGCATAAGCAAAATGTACAAAAAATTCGTATCCGGGAATTAATGACGGATATTGAATTGGAATTATTGGAAAAGCTACCCAAAGCTCTGAATACGCAAGATGTTATTAATGCTATGCGGGATGCACTGCAGCCCTGGAAAGAAAATTGCGTATTGATTATACAAGGCGACAAATGGGCCACTCACCCCATGATCAGACGCTTGACGAATTTACGCAAAACCAATATTGAAACACTTTTGGATCTGCGCTTGACTCCCGATACTATCAATACCATTCCTGATCTTGAACAAGAGCATGATGTGTATTTTTTGTATAACTCCAAACAAGTCATCGGTTTATTGAAAATAGCCATTCACAATATTCAATATCTGCCAAAAGATATTTTTCTGTTACTGTTGCATCAAGTGAATATTTCTTTGGAGCGGACTCGTTTATCTGCAGATTTGGAAAAAGAAAAAATTGCCAAAGAAAATGAATTGTTGCGCTCTGCCCTATTGTCTTCCGTTTCACATGATTTCCGCACACCACTAACGACTATGATTGGTGCTACCTCCACCGTAATTGAATTGGGTGAGCATCTCGACAAACAACAAACACGTGAATTATTGGAAACTGTTTTGGAAGAGGCTCAACGATTAAATCGTTATACACAAAACTTATTGGATATGACGCGATTGGGTTTTGGCCAACTGCATCTTGAACGTGATTGGGTAACGCTGGAGGAAATTATCAGCGCCGTTAAAAAACGATTAAAACCCTTGCTGATTCAAAATGACCTTAAAGCAGAAATCGATGTTGATTTGCCTTCGCTTTACGTTCAATCGGCATTTATTGAGCAAGCATTATTTAATGTGATTGACAACGCTATAAAATTCTCTCCCGCCGATACCAGTATTGAAATCCATTGTCGAAAAGAAGGCAGCCACATTGTGATTGATGTTTGTGATCATGGCCCGGGTATAGCGGAAGACGATCGTCACAAAGTGTTTGAGCGCTTTCACACTGCCAGCAAGGGTGATCGTCGTCGTTCCGGCAGCGGATTAGGGCTGACTATCTGTCAGGGCATGATTATGGCGCATGGTGGCAAGGTGACTATTCACGCAAATCCACAAAGGAAATTTGACCCCGTTAATCCGGGTTGTTGTGTACGAATAGAATTGCCGATAGAAGAATCATTGAACGAAAATAATCTTGATCATTCTCTTTTAGACCAGTCTCTTTTGGACTCAGCATACCCGGCATCCGATGAATAAATTTAACACGGATGTAACACTTGCAAAATTATTAACCTTTTACAATTCGCACTTCTTCTGGAGTGACTATGAATAAAATACTGATCATTGATGATGAACCACAAATTCGTCGTTTCCTGCAAATTGGTTTAACTGCGCAGGGTTATGTGATTTCTGAATCGGCCGAAGGTCGGACAGGTTTGTCCATGGCCGCTGAAACCAACCCGGATTTAATTATTCTGGATTTAGGTTTACCTGACCTGGATGGACAAGTGGTATTGCAAAAACTGCGTGATTTTTATCATCAACCCGTGATTATTTTATCGGTTCGTAATTCTGAAGCAGAAATAGTCAAGGCATTGGACACAGGTGCCAATGATTATGTTGTCAAACCATTTGGTATTCAGGAATTACTCGCCAGAATTCGCGGCTTGCTAAAAGCGTTTGGCCCCAGCGTAGAATCGGTGATGTCATTTCAAGATGAACGTGTGAGTATTGATTTAAACGAGCGCCGCTTACAAGTGGATGGTGAACTGATCAAACTATCACGCAAGGAATTTGAATTATTAAAACGTTTAATTAATAACGCCGGTCGTTTAATTACCCAACAACAATTACTGCGCGAAATATGGGGCCGCACTCATATTGAAGACACGCATTACCTGCGCATTTTTATCGCACGCCTGCGTACCAAGTTGGGCGATGACCCAACCAATCCCCGCTACATTGAAACCGAACCTGGTGTGGGTTATCGCTTTTTACCGGATGTCGGGAATTAATTTGCCAATCATGTTGTTGCGGCATTGGGTATTGTTTTTCGTCCCATTTTTTTTGCACGGCTTTCCATTACAAAATAAGAAATTCCCGCCACTGCCAGTGGAATTAAAAAATATACCAAACGGTAACCGATGATGGCTGCCAATATCACGCCTTGTGGAAACTGGTGTTGCAGCATGGCAACAAAAATGGATTCCAGTACACCCAGCCCTGCAGGTATATGAGTAATAACACCGGCTATACCGCTGATTAACAAAATGCCCATTACCGTTGGATAAGTGACATCTTCTGGCAACAACACAAATATTAATAGCGACATTAACGACCAGTTGGTGATAGCCAAACATGCTTGTATTAATGCGATGCGAAATTCCGGTAGCAAAATTTTATGACTACGAATTTTCCATGAGCGTCGCTTGGCAAAACGGCATGCGCCTATATAAATGGCAGCGACCAGTAACAGCAGAATACCGATCACTTGTAAACCGGTTTCACCAATTTTCCAATTCGGCGGCAAATCAAGCAGTTTGAGTGAAAAAATACTACCTGCCAAAATTAAATAGCCCAGCCAATTAGTCAGTGCACTGAAACTGAAAATTTTAGTAATGGTTGCAGCATCCAAACCCAGGCGTGAATACAAACGAAACCGCAATGCCAAACCACCTACCCAAAAACTTAAATTTAAAGTAAATGCATAGCAGATAGCAGCAACAGAAAGTACTTGATGCGTGGGTAATTTATGCCCTGAATACTTACGTGCAAGTAAATCATAACAGCCATAGACAAAGTAACTTGCAGTGGCTATAGCAAGACACAATGCCAACCTGCTCCATTCCAGTTTGTGAAAAGCTTCGCCCACTTCCTGCCAATCGGTATTTTTAATAAGCAAGAATAAAAATATCGGTACCAAAATAAAAAAGACGATATTGAGTACCCTGCTCCACTTCTGCCAACCCGATTTTTTTTTATGGGATGAACTCATGATATTTTTTCCACCTGACGAGTCTTTTTTTTCTGTGCGGTTTTAGTTTTGGTTTCTACAATCTGCTCTGCTTCAGCGGGTTTAAGTAATTGTATGTCAGGTGTATGCGCTGGTAACCAACCTGCAATAGTGGGAAAAATGCGCAGGAAATGGAAACTTAAAAATATCAGCGGCAACCGCCACCAATAACCATGCTCCGCTACTTTTACGTTGATCGGTTTACAATGCGATTTAGCTAATGACTGTAAATGCGTAAACAGTTTTTGATTAAACTCTTTGTCTTCAATAACAAGATTGGCTTCAAGATTCAGTGCAAGACTTAACGGGTCCAGATTGCTTGAACCTACAGTCACCCATTTATCATCAGCCAGCGCAACTTTTCCATGCAGTGGCCTTTGGCAATATTCATAAATGACTACTTTTTCACGAAGAAGATATCCATACAGCAAACGTGAACATGCAGATACCCAGGGCATATCCGGTCTTCCTTGCAAAATAAGGGTGACTTTCACTCCGCGTCGCGCTGCTCGACGCAATGCGCGCAATAAACGATAACCCGGAAAAAAATATGCATTGGCAATCACCAGACGTTTGGTGGCGCCATGAATAGCGCGCAAGTAATGTCGTTCAATATCTTTGGTATGCCAGATGTTGTCGCGCACGGCCAACAACATACGCACGTCTCCCGCCGTCTGGATAGCAGGCATCCATCGAGTGTCAGCCTTAGCTTTGGTATGTCGACTGCGACCGCGGCCTCGTTCGAGTAATTGCAAGCAGCTGTCACGTATATCCTGGACTATGGGACCACGTACAAGTACAGCATAATCTTGTTTTGTGTTCTCGCCTGAAGAGGTCACATGATCTATCGAAAAATTAATGCCACCGACAAAAGCCTCTTTGCCATCCACTACGACCAGTTTGCGATGTAAACGCCGAAACAGGTTAACGCGGATGCCCAGCAAACGCGGAGTGGGATCAAAAACATGTAATTTGACACCTGCGGTTATCATCGCCTGGGTAAATGATTCGCTCAGATCAGCTGTTCCATAATCATCAACCGTGACTTCAATTCTGACGCCACGTTGAGCAGCTTCTATCAATACTTTTTGTAATTCGTGGCCCACTTTATCTTCGCAAAGAATAAAAGTTTCCAACAAAATTTCGTGTTTTGCATGACGGATCGAATCAAAGACCCTTGGGAAAAATTCCTCACCATTAATTAATAATTCAATTGAATTACCGTCGCGCCAATGATCGGTCATAGCTGGATCTCCGCTGCGAGTGGTGCATGATCAGACAAGTGTGACCATGGTCGTCTATGTAAAACTCTGGGGTTGCGAGTAGTTGCGTTGCGTACATAAATGCGGTCGAGACAAAGGAGTGGCCAACGTGCAGGAAAGCTTCGTGCTGGCGCTCCATATTCCGCTACAAAAGCTTCTGTGAGACCAAAGGGAGTCAATAGTTTGTCTGCCTGCTGACACCAGTCATTGAAATCACCGGCAATAATGACGGGGCTTTTTGGATCAAGGCTATCCACTAATTCCCCAAGCAATTCGAGTTGTTGGCGACGATGGGAAGCGCGTAGTCCCAAATGCACACAAATAGCGTGCACTTCATAATGACCGGGAACTAACAGTACCGAATGCAACAGCCCTCGTTGTTCCAATTTCCCAATAGAAATATTGATATTTTCATAACGAATGATAGGAAATTTGGACAGCAAGGCATTCCCATGGTCACCTTGTGGATAAACCGCATTACGGCCATAAGAAAAATCCGACCACATACTGTCAGCAAGAAATTCATACTGTGGAACGGCGGGCCAATTGGGATGCTGGGACTGTTGTGTGTGAGCACCCAGCACCTCTTGTAAAAAAACAATGTCAGTTGCTGTGGCACGTACAGCTTCACGCAACTCGGGCAAAATAAAACGACGATTAAAAGGCGTAAAACCTTTATGGGTATTCAAGGTTAAAATCCGCAGTGAATGTACCTCATCCAATGCAGATTTCTCAGCAAGCACGGCACAAGAACTGCTAACTGATGTCATGGGGGCATTCCTTAAAACTGTTGTAAGAATTATCGGGAAATTTTTCTCATTTGATGAGATTAGTGATAAAACCTCTCCCTGTATGTGCGACAGCGAACCCAATAAATTCAGTTATATATGCATGCTGCGCAGAGGCACACACATAGGTTAACTTTAAACAAAACCCCGATTTTATCCACGGCGAACTTACAGCCCGTTATCACTTCTTTAGCGCTTACAATCTTGGCAATTGGCTTGATAGCAAATAAGGGGGTGTAGATTTGACATGATTAGGCTCTCAAAATAATTCATAAAAAATAGAAGATAATTAAAAAATATTAAAACGAATAACTCACCGAAATTTTAAAATTTCTTCCAGGTTCTGCATAACGATTAATGCCATCACCATCTACACCGCCTCGGGCTCCACCCGTTCCTTTAGTTACAAATTGCACGCGCTGCCAACGCCAGTATTGCTGATCTGTGATGTTGTAAATACCAAATGTTAGTTTAACCTCGGAGGTCAGTTGATAACGACTTTGAAAATCCAACAGCGTATAACCCTCTGTTAAAAATTCAGTGCCCTGAACTTGATTTCCATTGTTATTGGTGATGAGAACATCACGATCATGTTTTCCGGCGGATCGTGTGATGTTTAAACCAGCAGCAAAGCGTTTGTCGTCAGTTTGATAGTCGAGTCCTAAAACACCCGAATGCGGAGCCAGACTCAATAGCGGATCACCATTTTTCTTTTCGCCATTTGTATAAGAAACTGTCGCACGCAATAGCCAATTGGAATTTAGAATCCAGCGGCTATCAATTTCAACACCTTTAACTGTTACTTCACCAGCATTTAAGGGCATGGTGTATTGGTCACCCACTGTCGTAGTACAGACTCCGCGAGTGCAGGTTTGAAATTGGGAATCAGTTAAGCGAGTAAGATTTGTATTTTCGATGAAATCAGAATAATCATCATGAAATACAGCCAATCGGGTTCGTTGTTGCTGAGTTTCCCAGGTGTAATTGATTTCTTTGTTAAGACTCTCTTCAGGTTTTAAATCAGGATTGGAAACAGAATCCCAGAGTTGAATTTCTTGTCCTGTAGCAACATCAATAGCCGGACTGGTAACAGTCGCGTAATACAAATTTTCAGTCGTCGGTGCGCGGAAACCTGTGCCTATTTGCAAACCTAGAGAATGATCCTCATTCAAATGAAAATCCGTACCCAATTGCCAGGTTAATTTATCAAAACTCACATCACTAATTGTTCCAGATTTATCCTGAAATTGCGTATTAAATTCTGGTGAGTAATCATACCTATCTGCTCGCAAACCCAATCTAAATTCCCATGGAGAGCTTTCAGGTTTTAACTGATCGCTTATGTAAGCATGAAAATGATTTACCTGAGTCTCTGGAACAAAATCCGGTTCAATTTCTACGAGTGCCTTGGTATCTGTAATACCAAGATAACGGGTATCAACGGATTCATAACTGACATCCCGGTCTTCAAAACCAAAACGATAAGTGATTGTTTGATTTAAGGAATCACTATTCAAAAATTTTGAAAAGGTGAAATCCGTTGTATGAGATTCTTGCTCATAGTGACGATCTTCTGATCGCAGACAGGGTGATGTTGCCTGCGGACAAGTGGATGATTTAAACAACATCAAGGTGTAACCTTGATTGAAACTGGTTTGATAATTGTAATTCCAATTTAATATATCAAATAAACCTAACTCGGCAGTCCATTGGTAAGTAACTCCCAATCTATCGCGTTCATTATTATCGTCAGTATTGCGTGAAAGATAAGTAGCATCCACACGAGTTAAATTATTTAATTGACTATTGGCTCGGTAAAATTCGCCGACTAACCCTAACCTATGCTTATCGTTGATGTTATAGAAGAGTTTGATCAACCCATTTTGGGTTTCAATATCAACCGGATCAGGAATTTCCCGTTTTGCTCCCGTGATATTGTGTCCATCTCTTGCCACATTTAACTCACTGCTTTGGCGTTGTGTTAGCACCAATAAGCTTTCCCAGTTGCCCAAACGATTGGCCAGAGTACCTGACAATAGGGTTTCATAATTTTCATCCGCGTAACCCGTTTTTACACTGACAAAAGTATCATCACCTCCCCGTGTTAAATAATCATTGGGATCTTTTGTAACAAACATAACTGCACCGGATAAGCCGCCACTACCCGATGCAATTGAATCAGAACCTTTCAAAATTTCCACGGACTTTAATGCGTCGACATCCAAACCACCGCGAGTAGATCTAAAAAAATCGTAAGCTTGATAGCTTGCAGGGTCGAGTGTTTCACCCATGGATAATCCATCAATGGTCATAGCCACCCTGTCGCCATCTAACCCGCGAATATTAAAACCATTCGTACCAAAGCGACCTATATCACTCACAGTGACACCTGGAATGTAACGCACCAGATCATCAATATCAGAAGCTTGCTGATTATCTATATCTTCTGCTGTGAGTGTTTTCGTCGCTGGATGCAGCGATTGTTTTTCTACATCCGCTTCAATTTTTACGCTATTCAATTTTTTAATTTTTTCTTGATTGTTGACGAGATGGCTGGAATCATCTGCCGCCATGAGATTGGTGTTGCACATCATCAAAGCGGACGCTAAAGCAGTTAACAAAAATTTGCCTTTCATAAAATATAACCTTTCGAAAAAATTAATCTGGAGTAAATTGAAGACTGACGCGTCCCAATTCCTGTTTACCCGTTGCTGATATTTCAATCGTTGAGTCATCCCAGACAAATGGAATGCTGAGTTCTTCATGCCCGCCATGCTCACGTGCAATTTCGATATGTAATACATAATTGCCTTTCTTGACGAATAATCCTTGATCATTCCGTCCATTCCAAAAAATTTCATATCGCCCTGGTTTTACCGTTGCACCGGCAAGCCCATCAATCAAGGCGTCATCATGGCGCCCCTGAATTCGCCACCAGTGTCGCAACTCCCTTAGCCATCGGGAGTCATCGCCTATTAATTGCAAACTGCGCAGCGAATTGTTTTTGGCACCACTGATCCAAATAGAAAAATAAGGTCGCCTGTATTCAGCTAGATGCAACGCTGGAATTTCATATTGAATAACCAATTTTTTATTTGACTCAATAAATGCTTGTCCTGTAGAGGAAGCAGGTTTATGCCAGTTATCTGTCAAAAATACTTTTCCGGTTTCTGTCACAAGCAGTACTGATACATTTGGAATGCTATTCGCCCAAGTGATTGCGTCTGGCCCCGACTTCACCAGAACAGCTTCGGCAACAGCTTGTGCGGTGACCAAATTATTTGCAGTCACCATGATCGAGGGCGGATATTCCACTGGCCAACCGGTTTTTGGATTAATGACACGACTCAACCAGTAGTGATTCACTTTTCGCAAAAATGCGTTGGGATTATGTTCGATAATCGCAATTGCTGGCGCATCACGATTTTCAACTATCGGGTTATTGGATAATTTTTCATTGAAAAAATTGATGTAATTTATATCCTTGCCTTGATCAAATTTTTTCCACAAACGCTGCAAATGATGGGTGCGAATACTTATCCAATTCAATTGAATATTGTGTTGATGCTTAAGCGTTTCCATCAACTCATCCAATACCCAGGAATACCAGTAATCATCAGCAAACCAATCTGCGCCGTCAGGATTCGTTATCAGTCTGCTGGCTTGTTTACGCAACTCAGCACGATCAGGCAATTCATTATTGAGCTGGGCAGTTTGCCAAATCTTTTCGAAATACCCGGTATGGCAAGAAAAATTGCCTTGCGATTTTTCTTGCCATTGTTTACATGCAATCAAATAGGAATTAGCAAGACCTTTTTGACTGACTTCATACCCATCGCGCAATTCACTTGCTGTACGATTAATCTCATCTAATCGGGGCTGTAAAACATGCGCCAGTTGATTGCTCGACACAGCGCCATCAAAATCAATTTGAATCCGCTGCTGCCCTTGAAAAATCTCTAACTGCTGACTGGCTGATAAAGTCGTCGTCCACAAAACGGCGGACAAAATAATCCCGTGAAAACTGAATTTCATAAAAAAACCTGGTCGGCTAGAAAGAAAGCTTTGTGAATTCATCCCTGGTTATTGAGGTGAGTCGCCATAGCAAATCACCTCACATACAGCATTACATTTGTTTAGCTTTATGCTTGTGATGACTGGAACGATGGTGATTTTTCCACTTTGGTAAAGGCTCTTGCTGCGAAATACTACCATCCTGATTAACATCCCAACGACTGAATATTCGCTTGCCTGAATCAGCGAATTCATTGAGTGTTAAATCAGCGTTTTTATCTTGATCGAGCACATCAAAACGTACATAGGCTTGCTTAAGCTGGCTGTCTCGGATTTTTTTAGCTTGTTTATCCAAACGATTTTCAAATTCGATGAGATATTCATTTGAATTGATCACGCCATCCTGATTCGAGTCGGTTTGATTGAATTTTTGTTTTCGGTAGCTGGAGAATTCCTGATGATCGACTTGATGATCACCATCCACATCATAAATATCAATGAATCCTTTGGCAGAGTGCGAGCTAGGCATTTGTAGTACAGAACGGAATGCGGGAGCCTTATTGCTCGCCGGGCTGTTTTTTTCTGAATACTTTTTGTCATGTTTATTTTTAGAGTGCAGGCTGATAACACCCGATTTATCTTTGTCTAAAAAATCAAAAGCACGAGCACCTGACGCTTCATATTCAGACCAACTTATGGCTTTGTTTTTGTCAGTATCTACCGAGTCAAAACGAATAGCAGTTTGCTTGACTTGTGATTCACGCTCTTGTGAAATATTTTTTTCCAATCGCTGTGCGTATTCTTCTATATACTCGCTTTTTTCTACCTTGCCATTTTTATCAACATCCATTAGTGATAATCTGGCTGCCCGGCTAGTTTCAAACTCTTCTTGTAAGAGCGTTTGATTTTTGTCGGTATCATATTCCTGAATAAACCAATAACGATCATTCCATCCCATTCCATGAGCGGCGTTCCATCCCATTCCATGATCGGATCTTTTATTTTTTACATCAAATTTTTTATTCGTAACAGTTTTCTTGCGGTCAGAGTCATCAGTCGACTGATGACTTGATTGGCAAGCGGGCAAACCTATCACCAGCGCAAAACAAAAATAGAAAGCAATACAATTTTTTTTCATCATCTATTCCTCAGAAATACATCAATTATTAATGATCCAACGCCGGAGCAACCAAAAAACTCAAGGTGTACACATAACCATATTTCGGTGCTTCAGCACCTTTAGGTGCAACAGCTGTGTGCCGCAAATGCAGCAAATACACGCCAGCATCTTTGATAAGTAAATCAGCACCACCTTTAGTGTTGGTGTTGATTCTTAAATAAGGCTCTTCTTTTTCGCGAACCAGATTGGCGGCATAAACCGTTAACTGCACATCCTTAAGTGGCTTACCATCAAATAAAACCTGCACAGACAAATTTTCACCAGCATAGATATCATCAGGGTGAGTAATAGCAATCAACTCAAGTCCTTTACCTTGTGGTTTTAGTGCTTCGGTTGTGGGCTTATCAAAGGTGATGTAGGTTTCAGCAAGGGTTACTGATTGATAGTGATCCAACAATTTGGCGCCTTTCGGCAATATCTCTTTTGGATCACGAGTTGCTTTACGCTCCCCATTCAATTCATAAAAACGAAATACTGCACCATATCGTGTACCTGTCGAAAAACGATAAGTGCCCTTCTCCTGTAATTGATGCTCAATCAATGTCCGTGTTGTGAACATCTCAATACGCGAAGGTTTTTGCCATTCACCTGCGGGGGTTAACAATTTGAAGTCGCCCTTATCAAAAGCAACATCAGGATGGAAAAAAGTCTCAGCAAACCCTGCATCCAGACTGACCCATTGCTGGTGAGCAGGCGCAAAGCTGATGGGTGCAATAAAAGGGGTGTGAGCTATAGAGTTGGCACTTAATAAGCTCAATAAAAAACCGGAAATAAGGGATAAACGTTTAAAACACATACTAATCTCTCCTTCAAACACAATTAATGTTAATAATTCTCAAATAAGAATAATAGCTAACAATGTTAAATGTCAACATTATTGATAATAATTATCATTTGATAAAATATTTCGATAAATTTACAAGAGAAACAATATGAACCCGAACAAGATCGCACTTATCTACGGAACTGATACCGGGAATACAGAGGAAGTGGCAAAAAATTGCTGATGGATTGGTGGATTAGGGTTACCAAACAGAGTTATTGCTTTTATTTAATGAGGTAGAGTTTTATTCCTGGGAAGCTGCACGCGAAAGATTGTCCCTTTTTCAGCAGTTGATGAAACTGAAATATCACCATGATGAGCCTTCACAATTTCCCGCACTATATATAAACCCAGACCCAAATTTTTTTTCAGATTGCGTTCATAGTCAACATGCGGAACTCTGCTCATAAGATCAAATATATGCATCTGGTTTTGTTCGGGAATAGGCACGCCATCATTCTGAACAGTGAAAACAATATAGTCGTCGTGAGCTTCCGTCACTACCGTCACTGCAGATTCGATAGACCCGTATTGTAAGGCGTTGCCGATAAGATTTTGATAGGCTTGGCTTAATTTATCCGCATCCCAGTTACCGGTGCAATCACCCACAATAGTATTATGTATAACGCGATTAGGTTGGGATAACAAAAATTCTTCGACCACCTGTTTTGAAATTTGCGCAAGATCTGTAGGTAATAGCGAGACATTTAGTCCACCGCCAATTCGGCTTTGCGTAAAATTCAAAAGATTATCCAACATTTTATTCATGCGCAAAACGCTTGAATACATTTGCGAACCAAGCCGCGCCGGGCGACTTTCTGGCGCGCTAACGGCCGTTAATAATTGTGCCCCGGCGCCAATGGAATTAAGCGGGTCGCGCAAGTCGTGTCCGAGCACACCTAAAAAAATATCTTGTGACAGAATTATTGATTCGGTATAGCGAGTGATGGATTCGGCGAGTGCTTGATCTATTGCTTCGTTAAAACGGATGAGTTCGTTAGCTTGCTCTTCTGTATTGCATTTATTATCGACAAACCAAAGTTTTAGCACACTTGCGCGCAGTGCTCGATATTCTGCAGCCAAAAGATCAATGGAGAAGCCTGAATTTAATCGACAATCCGCATGTATTTCCGCAGCCGTTTCGCCTTGAATATGCGGCTGACGGCCCTTGGATTTTTCACTGCGTTCAAATTCGGTTTGATGTGTGGCTACATCCCTTGCGATAGTTCTCAGCATTTCTTCTGCATGATCACGCAGCTCTTTGCTGGTCATAGGTTCAGGCTGAATTGAACGTGCAAAACTCACCCACTCACCAAGGATTTGCTCCATGTTTTCCAAAATGAATTGGTGAAGTTTCATAGCGGGCTCCGGAAGATTGGGTCGGCTGATTTTAAGGCGCGACATTAGCATCCTTAGGGTTTCATCACAATGGAAAGAGTGGCCTGGACAAATACCGGGCGTAAGCCAAAGAAGTTAGCCAAAATGGCAGCATTTGAAGCATTTTTTTCTGCCCAATTGTTTATGTGTGAAATCATCCAGAGTGACTAAATCAGTTATTCACCGCACAGATAACGATTAACAATAAAGCCAATCTTTTACGCACTCACTTCTTGAAACAAAAGAGAGAATGTAATGGCGAAGATTAATCAACATCAAATGCAAGACCCACGAACCCAATATCCCAAAGCAAAAGGTCACGCCGACGACAGGCAACCCGAACCCGGTTTGGATGCTATTTTGCAACCGCAAGCTGATCATGGAGAAGATACTTATAAGGGTGCCAATCGACTGGCAGGGAGAAAAGCATTAATTACCGGCGGTGATTCAGGCATTGGTCGAGCCGTTGCCATTGCATTTGCACGGGAAGGTGCAGATGTAGTGATTAATTATTTGCCGGATGAAGAAGTTGATGGCCAGAAAACCCTGGACATCATCAAGCAAGCAGGACAAAAAGCGATTGCCATTCCGGGTGATATTACCGACGAAACTTTTTGCAAAAATCTCATCAAACAAACTGTTAAAGAATTGGGGTCCATTGATATTTTGGTAAACAATGCAGCCAAGCAACAATTTGTTGAAGAGTTGGATGATCTTTCCACCGAACAATTTATACAAACCTATAAAACCAATGTGTTTGCAATGTTCTGGATTACCAAAGCAGCTGTACCTCATATGCCAGCCGGCGCTAGCATTATTAATACGACCTCCATTGTTTCTTATCAGCCCTCGCCCGGCTTACTGGATTACTCTTCCAGTAAAGGCGCGATCACTGCATTTACCAAAAGTTTGGCAAAAATGTTAATTAAAAAAGGCATTCGTGTGAATGCAGTTGCGCCGGGCCCTGTGTGGACACCATTGCAACAAAGTGGTGGGCAACCCGATAAAAAACTTCAAAAGTTTGGCGACAAAGTCCCGATGGAACGTGCGGGACAACCCGCTGAAGTTGCACCTGCTTTTGTTTTTCTTGCATCCCAGGAATCCAGTTACATCACAGCAGAAGTCATTGGTGTAACTGGCGGAGCGCATTTACCCTGAGTTAAAACCAGTTGGAAATAATATAAATGAAACAGCAACATTCATTTTTCAAACGTAACGGTCTCGTACTTACGTTTATGGGACTGATGTTAATCACATTGTTAGGACAAACATTCACCGGATGGGAAGAAGTCAACGAGGAGCGACAACAAAAAGGACAATTAATATTTTCCTTTAGTGAATACCTTCATTCAGGTCACTTTATCCAAGCGACCTTTGAGAATTGGGAAAGTGAATTTTTACAAATGGGCATGTATGTATTGCTGACGATATTTTTATTTCAAAAAGGATCGGCAGAATCAAAATCGATTGATAAATTTGAGGAGGTTGACCGAGAGCCCGTCATACACCCCAATGCGCCTTGGCCAGTAAAAAAAGGCGGAATCATTTTGGCTATTTATAAAAATTCATTGAGTCTGGCGTTTTTAATGTTGTTTTTTATTTCATTTTTCTTGCACGCTTACGGCACTATGAAAGATATTAATGAAGAAGGAAATAAGTTAGTAACCTATTGGCAGGTATTTTCGGAAAACCGGTTTTGGTTTGAATCCTTTCAAAATTGGCAAAGTGAATTTTTGTCCGTAGCGGCAATTGTATTTTTATCAATTTATTTACGGCAAAAAGGTTCGCCAGAATCAAAGCCTGTGGATGCCCCGCATAGTGAAACGGGGAAATAGATCGTCAATCTGATTTATTTTCTATTGTCTTTAATATACATCGCAGAGCCATCTCTCATTTGCATATGAAATAACTCACTTACACGAACCAGGTCTCCCAGTTTTTTATAGCCATAGTTAATTGATGAAAAAGAACTGTTATTGGAAATATAACTCCCTACCCTTCCCATAAACGCCCATCCATCATCTTCAGATGTTTGCTCTACAGCGGTTCTTAATAATTTGACCAATCCAGTATCCTGCCGTAATTCATTTTTCGTTTTCTTATTAAGCTGCGCTGGTGCATCGGTTTTTTCTTCGCGCTCTAAAGAAAGGTTTTCAGTAAAAATAAATAACGAACAAGCATCAACAAAAGGCTGTGGTGTTTTCTTTTCACCAAATCCATAAACCGGCATACCGCTTTCCAGAATCCGTAATACCAGCGGCGTGAAATCACTATCGCTAGTCATTAATGCAAACGCATCAATCGATTTACTGTGCAGTAAATCCATAGCATCAATAATCATTGCTGAATCAGTGGCATTTTTTCCTTTGGTATAAGCAAATTGCTGCATTGGTCTTATGGCATTGGGATGCAGCTTGGTTGTCCATCCATTTAACGCATCACTTTTCCAATCACCATGAGCATGACGAATATTCACCATGCCATATTTTGCAAGCTCTTCCAAAACACCTTCTATGGAATTGTGACTTACGTTATCGCAGTCGATTAATAGAGCTATTTTTTTGGTTTCGGACATTTTGGTACTCTCGTGAATTTTTATTTATTTTTGATCTGTGACTTGAGCTTCAGCTTCTTCAATTTCAAGCTCAGGCTCGAATTCGAGCTGATGTTTTAGCCATTCGGAAGTTATATCCGGTTTGGTCAGGAGTTGCTTCGTAATCTCCAAACTTTCGCGATATTCAGCTGCTTGTGCAATTAGCGTCCAAGTAGTCTCAAGATTTAATGCCTCTATTTCAGCCTTTATTTCTGAAATACCAACTTTAAAAAATTCCTTTCTCGGATTGACTTTATTGAC
>Ga0164241_10002881_pt1 | contig 18024 bp, 14 predicted proteins | sample OricomyardsoilBY_FD_108780 | JGI IMG/M metagenome (GOLD analysis project Ga0164241, IMG submission 108780) | Backyard soil microbial communities from Emeryville, California, USA - Original compost - Back yard soil (BY) | ecosystem: Environmental > Terrestrial > Soil > Unclassified | place: USA...
CGTCTGGCAGAACACCGTTACTGGCGAATGCGGCCTCTATCTCATGAACGGCACCAGCTTCACCACCTGGATCCCGCTCGGCAACTTCAGCACCCAGTATCGCATCGCCCAGTGAGGATTCGCGGCGTCATGCCTACCGGTGTTTAGTCGCCTACTCTGATGCCTTGATCTCGGCGGCGTCACCGACAGTTTCGGGGACCGTGGCGGTTGCATCCTCCATTTTTCCATTCATGCGTAAAGAGACGGGCATTGATCTTTTCACTGCCTATTTCCGCTCCGGCTGGGCCTTCCTCATTCCTTACCTGGTCGTGTACGTGGCTTACGCCTGGCTGCAGTGGCCGGTCAATCCGACGGACTCCGCCTCTGGCGCATTCCCGTTCGCACCGGCGTTGCTTCACGTTTTCTGGTTGTTCCACGCACTCAACTTGGGCCTGGCGATCACCGCGTTCATCGCGTGGAGCCAGCGCCGCAAACGTACCCCAGTTTCGGGACGTGAGAACGTCTTGCTGTCGGTTCTGCCGTGGCTGCTGCTTGCTCTGCTGTTTCTAATTCCCCGCGTCTCGCTGGAATTTCCCGGCGATCCATGGGAGCACTACGCTCGCATTGTGGATTGGCAGTCGCATCTCCGGGTCACGAGCGCGCCCACATGGACCAAATCCAGCTACTTTCTTGCCTATAGCCTTTGGGGCTGGACCAGCCTTCCCCTTCGGTCGCTCCTGCTCGACCTTTACTCTACCGGATGCGCCCTGCTGCTTTCGTGGCAATATTTCCGCCTGGCTCGTAGTGCCGGGGTGGACGCCCGCTTCGCTCTGCTGTTTGTCGTACTGCATTCACTGCTGTTCGGAAATGGCCCCTTTGGGTTCTTCCGCTATTACGGCATCTCAAGCACGCTCTTCGCCCAGTTGGGCGCCATCGCCCTCATCCGGATCAGCCTCGAGCAGGCGGTGCCGCAATCTTCACCACCCCGCGCTGCACCGGCTTCCCTCACGATGCGGATCAGCCGCGCGCTGCCGGCAGTTGGCGGCCTGCTTCTCCTGATCGTATTCAATCATGTGCAGGGACTCGCCATTGCGGCCCTCGGAGTCGGCGCATGTTTGGTTCACGCTTGGCGCCGCCAGGCCCGCCCAAGGCTCGGGCTTGGTCTGGCAGCCTTGGCGGCCATCAACGTTTTCATCGTCTGCTACTGCGCTTGGTCCGGTCGGGTGGACATGCACGGCCAGTTCGGCTGGTCCGCCGGCTTTGACTTGTTGCGGCCCTCTTCCTTCGTTTTCCAACGCGTCGCGGCCGTAATCGGTGGATTCGGTCTTCTCAACTTGGTCGCTGGCGCCTGGCTCGTTTACCGCCACCACGTGGTCGGCTGCCTGACGGTGTTTCCCCTCGCGGTGTTTTTCCTGCCAGGATTCAGCCTTCTCTTGGAAGCCTACTTTCAAGAGCGGGACGCCTTGGTTTTCCACCGCCTCCTTTTTGCGATCCCCGCAGGACTCGCTCTTGTCGTCACCGCCCAACGGTGTCTGGCGGGAATGGCTCCGACGCGTATCAACCGCCTGTTACCGGTCGGGGGCTTCAGTGTGTTGCTCGCCTTGGTGGCAGTTCCTGCCGGAACCTACTGGAACAACCGGCTGTGGCACAGTTTCTATCAGGCGCCCTCCGACCTGTCAGCTCGCTGGCTGGAATCCGACGCTCCGCGTCTCGCTTCTGCCGGCCTGCCGAGCCGGCTCGGACGCGAGTTGCGCGCCCCCGAACCGGTAGCGTATCTCCTGAACGCACTCGGCACTGCCGCCACTCTCTCCGCCCCAGCCGCCGACGCCCGACGCTTGGAGCCGCACGACTTGCCGCCGATCTTCCCGTCCGTCCCTCGCCTCAACTCCTTCGCTGCTTCCGCCTCTTGGTATCTGCCCGACGCCCACGCTTTCTTTTCCCCGGCCTCCCAAGCCGCGCAGCTTTCCCACCACTGGTACCCCCAAGCTGGATCGCTGACTACCGCGGGTATGGCCGAGTGGGCCGAAACTTTGGACGGTGACCCGACTATCACGCGCGGTCCGGCACTTCCCTCTGGCGCGCTCGTGTTTGCCGCCGTTCCCGCCTCTCTGATCCAGTCATTCTCGCAGGGACTCGCCCTCGAAATGGCGGGAGGCCCGCCAGTGCGATCGCTCGGCAAGGCCGGCCTGCAATATCGGCGCGATCAACCGGCTTATTTGCGCGCCGTGAGCCCGACGGAGGTTCCCGTGTTTTCCAGCCAAGCCGGTCTCTATCGCTGCCGGGTTCGCTTCCAGCCGGTGCAAGGTGGCGCCGATGTGCTGCTCAATGTCGTGACCGCCGGGGGACCCGACCGCATCTACCTTGTCCATCATCGAAAGGGCAACTTGCTCTACTATTACATCGGGCGACAGGAAGTCGGTCCTTGGCCGATCATCGCTCCCGGTGGGGATGAATTCGAATTGGAGCTCGCTTGGTCCAATGGAAATCAAACTCTGCGGGTGAATGGGAAAGTGGTGCTGAGCAGCGCGGCGCCTACACCCGATGAAACTGTCACGGGACTGTTGCTCGGCAAAGATGCCAGCGCGCCGGAGCGAGGGCTCGAAGGCGAGCTGCTGGTCGAAGAGCTGCGCTTGCTCGCGATCAGGGCACCCTGATCGCGCTGTTCACATGCCCTTTGACACCGCGGGAAGCGGAAGCGATCTTCGCGCGATGTATTTCCGCCACCGGCCCCCCTCCGCGGGGCCCACTAGCAGCCTTATCTCCGCTTTGCTAGCCGCCCTCGGCTTCGCACTTGCCGCGCACGCGGCCCCCGGACCGAAGAGGATCGATCTGCCGGAACGTCCCTACGTCCTGAGTGGAATCAACACTCCCGTCTTCCGGCGGCATGCGTTGCTCACGGTGGGAGATAAACAACTCATCGCTTACTTCACCGCCGACGGCCGACTGGCTCTTGTCCAGCGTTCGTTGGAAACCGATCGCCTCGAGCGCACCCTTTTTTGGCCGGATGCACTGTCGCCCGCGATGCTCGGTGACGGGCACCAAGCCATCAACATGGGTTACACGTCGGACGGCTACCTCCATCTGTTCTGGGGCTGTCATGACACGATCAATCCGCGTTACCTCAAGCTGCGCTGGCCGGATCTGACGGAATGCCCGACCTCCGAATTCCCCCTTCACTTCGTCACTGCGCGGCTGTCCTATCCCCAGTTCTACGAATCGGCCGGCGGGCTGCTGCTGTCCTTCCGGCGCGACAGCCGTAGCGACCCTGCGAATCCCTACGATCATTGCCTGATCACCTACGATGTCGCGCAGGGAAAATGGGGCTCGCTGCAAGCGCCGTGGCTGGTGTTCCCTCCCATCCCGCAACTCGCGTACCTCAACAGCTTGGGCTGCGATGGACGGACCATTGCCGGCGCCTACACCTTCCGACGTTACGACCTGATGGACACGAAGGACCCGCGCATGCTCGTGATGAACGACTCGCTCCGGTTTGTCTGGAGCGACGATGCCGGGAAATCCTGGCGGGACACCGCGGGACGAAATCTCCCGCTGCCTCTGCACGTCACGGACGTCCCGGCGGACATCCCGATCGCCCCGGACCAGAACCTGATCAATCAGGGCGGAGGCTGGCTCACCGCCAACCGGGAATATCACATCGGCTATTTCCGCAATGACGCATCGGCCGTCCCGCAAATCTACCTCAGCACGCTGCGCCTTACGGATGGCAAGGTGACGACCACCCAGATCACCCGGCGCACGGAAGCCTTCGAACTGCGGGGCCGCGGCACCCAGGTCTGGCCCATCAGCCGGCCGGCGATCTGCGCGCTCGGCTCCACGTTGTGGGTGATCTTCCGGGAAGGAGACCGTCTCGTGGCCGCCCATCAATCCGATGGCGATGTCGGCTGGCAATTCACGGAGCTCTATCAAGGGATTCTCGGCAACTACGAACCGATCCTCGACTACACCCGGCTCTCCGCGGGTGTGCTTTCGCTCTACGTCCAGCCCGCCTGGCAGGGCGCGGATGACCGCATGCATCAGGGCCCGGAACAAGGCAGCGCGTTTCTCCTCGAATTTACCGCTCGGGACCTTCTCGGACGCCCCACGCAGTGATAACGGGACGGAAGTGTTTCGACAGTCAGCTGAAATAACGCTCCACCAGAACCACTGCGGAATCCCGCATGTATTTCGTCATGGCCTTCGTCCGGAAGCGGCCGGTCGACACATGGTCCTGGCTGACCAGCTTCAACCGCGGATCATGCCAGGTCGACAGGTCGAGCCTGCGGGCGGTCTCGGCGACAAACACCTCCTCCCCGAAAAGGAAGCTAGGATAGCGCAAGTCACCGCCGCGCTCGAAATAGTCGCGGCGGAAAAGCATGCAGGCACCGTGCACCGCGTAGGCCGGCACAAGCGCTTCACCTTGCGGCGCGGGCGACGTGGTGCCTTTGGCCCGCCAACTAGCAAGCGCGTACTTCACCCGGGCGGCCTGCTCGTAGAGGTTGAAGATCCAATGGCTGCGATAAAGCCAAACGTACCGACGCATCGTCTGCGCGCTGGGCCGGCGCGAGATCTTCGGGTTCCAATCGCCCTTCCTCGCCGCCGAAACTATCGTGGGGCCCACCACGCCGGTGCCGGCGGGATAATCCGCATTCAGCAGGGTCGGGAAAAACGACGCGTCGGCAAAATCGACATCGACGTTTGAAACCATGACCCAGTCCGGCTGCACTCCACCCACCTGCTGCCAAGCGGCCCAACCGTGCGCCGCACCACCGAAATAACCGAGATTACCCGGCGCCTTCACCGTGATAACGGACGGGTGCACCGCACGCAGTGTCCGGAAGAATTCCTCGCTTTTCGCCCGGGACGTGTTGTCGACGACCATCGGCGTCACTTGGCCGGGCGGCAGGCCAGCCGTGACACGCGCCAAGGCCGCGAGCCACGTGCGGGCCTCGCGGTCCGAGTTGTAATTGACCGCAATTACCAGCACTCGCGTCACGGCACTCATGGGATCGTCTTCGGCGGAACAGCAGCGAGCTCGCCCACTGCCAAGGTGCAGAGTGCGCGGGTGCCGGTGTGTGCGGAGTCGAAGCACATCTGCCGGTTGCCCCGACTCCAGCGCGGATGAAAATCGCATTGCAGGTGATCCGCGATGCTCACGCCGGCAAAGGACTTCGGGGAATAGAACATCGCCAGGTTATACCGCCGCTTTTCCACGGTGTCGTACAGGATCAGAAAACGACGGCGAAACCGGTCCGCGTACGTATCCGTCAGCATCCAGCGTCCATCCCGCGAGAAGCTGGGATGTCCGTCGGAACTGAAGCTCTCCGCGCCGATCGCACGGAACGTCGCGGCCAGATCGGTGAAATCATAGTAGGCCTCGCCATGCTCGGCAGTCCGCGCATAGGCCACGACGTGGTCGTCCCCACGCCAGCCGACGTGCGACACCATCCCGCTGGTCGGGAAGAGGTGCAGGCGGCCGCCGTCCAAGTCGGCGGAAAACATGCGCGTCCACTGCCGGTTGGCGTCGACAGTCCAGCGATGGAAGAACTTGAACCGCCGGCCGGATGGCGAGAACTGGCAGTGCGAGAAGTAGTGGAAAGCACCGTCCATGCTGGGGTCGGGTTGGATTCCCGCGATCTCCGCCACTGTGAACAGGCGTTCCGCGCGGCCCGTGGCAGTTTCCATTCGCCACAATCCGTCTGCCTCCGGGACCAGCCGGTCCGCTTCGGCATCGATGCCGTTCGCGTAGGCATAACCGTGCGGCGTGCCGCGCAGCCGGGCGAAGCTGTAGCTCAGCGCCCAGGTGCCGTCGGGGGTCAACGCCGCGACTGGCCGCGGCAGTACCCGCTCCTCCCGTCCACTCCGGTCGACCACGCGCGCCACGTGGCCGTTGCCGTCGAAGTCGTTAAAGGCGATCAAGCCATCGCGTCCCAGCCATTGCAGCTGCGCACCTTGGTGCCAGTTCCACGCGCGAGTGCGGCCAACGGCGCGGAAATTGTCCGCCGCATCCCCCTCGAAGTACCCAACCTCGAGCGGATCGTCCGCCCGTGGCATCCGCAGCGGAATGAGCTCGCGGTGCGCGAGCAAGTAACGGTCATCGGCTGACCAGGGACACTTGTCGTGAAACCCATAGAAAAACCCTTCTCGTACCGTGACCGGATACGCCGAGCGGTTGCGGCGCACCGGCAGCACGTCGCAGATGGCTTGATAGGCGTCCCGTACCCGCATCTTCAGGCGCGGGTTGGATTTCACGAAATCGTAGACCAGTCGCTCGATCTTGTTCATGCGGCAATTCGCTTGAAACGCGAGGGACCGCCTTGGGCCTGCGAGAATTTCATGTGCATGAGCGAATCACCTTTCGGAGAGGAGAGCGTCAACGCTATTTACCGCCCGCCAATGCTTTCTTGCACTTGAATTGTCCGCCGGGCCAACGCTACCGTCCGTCGCCTTGCGCACGCCCAGCCCCATCTCATCCTCCGCCGTGTCCGCGAGAAAATTGATGCAGGAGGCGCTGCTCTATGCACTCGCGAAGGGAGTACCGGGGGCGCTGGGCCTGCTCGCGGTGGTTATCTTCATCCGCCTGGTGGGTTCGACGCAGTTTGGGATCTACGCGATCGCGCTCGCGGCGGTCGGCATGTGGTCCAGTTTCGCCAGCGGTTGGTTCTATCAGGGTATCCTTCGATATTATAGCAGCTGGCGCACGACCCCTTCTCTGCTGCGTCAGTTTCTCGCCCGGGGGATTGCGGTTTGTGTCGTGACTTACGTTGCGGCGTATCTGGGCCAGCTCGCATGGGGGATCCACGACCACACTTGGGGAAACATCGGGGCCGCGCTGCTCCTGGGCGTCGTCATCATGGCCCAAACCGTGGCGCTCTCATGCTGGCAATCCGAACTGCTGGCCAAAGTGGTGCTCCGGGTGGAACTCGTCCGGGCGCTCGCGACCTTCGGTTTCTCGTGTTTTTTTGCCGCGTGGATCAGTAACACCGCCACCTCCCTGCTCTGGGGCGCCGCGTTGGGTTATGCCGTGAGTTTCGTTGCCGGCCGCGCCCCCAGCGTGCCGCCTCCCCCTGCGGGCGAGGCCCACGATCCCTTGCTGGCCCAAGCCTGGCTTTATGGCTGGCCGCTTTCCTTTTGGTTTTTAGCGCAGCTTTCTTTCGCGTGGCTGGACCGGGTGATGATCGAGGATCGATTCGGCCTGCAAGCCACGGGCATTTTCGCCAGTCTTTCCGAAGTCCTGACCCGCAGCTTCAGCCTCGCCATTTACCCGCTAACGATCGCCGCGTACCCACGTCTGGCCGCGGCGTGGAACCACGGTAAATTTTCCGCGGCAAAAAGACTGCTCCGCCTCGCTTTGCTGGTGGGCGTGGGCGCCTCCGTAGTCGTTGTCGCATTGTTCCACTACTCCCAGGTCTACTGGATCGGGAAACTGCTCCCGCATGAAGGACCCGACTTTATCCAATCCGCGCCCTTTCTCGTCCTCACCCTCGCCGCAGGGGGCGCGATGTGGCAACTCGCACTCCTTGCGCACAAGCCGCTGGAACTGCAATCCCGTACGGGCGTCATGCTGGTCGCCATGCTCGGTGCGCTCTTGATAAAAATCGCCGGCAACCACTTTGGGCTCACCTGGTGGGGCATCACCGGACCCGCGGCCGCGACCGTGGGTGCCGGCGGGGTGTACGCAGCGGCCTGCCTGGTCACCGCCCGCTTTTCGTCGTCATGACCGGCGCCCTTCTCCCTTGCGCGTGCGTCGTTTGGCTGCTGGGGCTGTGGTACGTCAACAGCCGGCTTGACGGGTCGTCCATTTCCCCCGCTTCCTTGTTTCTGGGTTACTGGTTTTTTGGCGCCGCTTGCCCGTTGGTCGCTTGGCTGGCGTCGCTCTTGCTGCTGCAACATACCGCCGGATATCTGTTCCTCGCCGTCATCGCCACCACGGTGTTCTTGGCCTCATTTTTTTTCCGGCCCTACCGACGTCGAATAACACCGCCCCCCGCGCAAGTGCTGGGTTCCTCCGCGCAGCGACGGCTGCTTGGAATCTACCCGGTCGCGCTGCTGCTGGCGCTCCTCTATCCGGTGGGACTCTATTGGCAGGCCCGCGAAACCCTTGGCGTACAATCCCTGCTTGAGATGCCCGGCGTGGTTTCCGAGGCCCGCTACACGGTCGACTGGAATCCGGGCACCTTTGTCAACGGTCTGAACACTTTTGTTTTTGTCGCTGCGGCACTCTCGGGTTTTCTCGCGGCGAATCGTCCGACTCGCAAACGCCATCGCTTGGTCATCCTTAGCGGTCTGCTGCCTGGCGTGCTCACCTACTATCTGACCGCCGCCCGGACGGGCCTGCTTTTTTCCGCGGTATTCTGGCTGGCTTCATATATCACGTGCGCAACTTTCTTGGGCCAGAGCCGCCAGTTTTCCTTTTCACGATTCTTCCGTGCGGGTCTTCTTCTTACGGTGCTCGTGCTGCCAGTCGTCCATGTCGGGTACATGGTTCGCACCGGCACCTACAGCTGGGCCGAGAGCAAGGGCTTCTGGGAAAAAAGCCTCTCAACCGCATTCGGGCACATGCCGGTCCTCGGCTATTGGCTGGAGTCCGACGACCTCGCCCAGTTGCCGCCCTTTGAGCTCAAGAGTTTCGCCGGCCTCACGGAGAAAGTTGGCCTGGCTAAGCGGGAACAAGGCCTATACGAAGTTTCCTATGCGGTGGGGGCAGACGAGTCGCTTTCCAATATTTATACTTCGTTCCGACCGCTGGTGGAAGACGGTCGGGGAGTAGTCGGAGGCTGTCTCTTGCTCTTCCTAGCCGCAGGAGCGGCCAATCTCGGATGGCACTACCTGCGTCGCGGTCGCATCCAAATGTTTCCCGTCGTGTTCGCCTTCCAAGTCTACGTGCTGTGGAGCCTGATCACCTCCATTTACATCTATCTCAGTACATTGCTCGCGGTCACGATTACCTGCGCCGTCATCATGCACGTCCTGTTCCTGAATCGAAAGGCTGCCGCGGCGGCGGGCCGGCTGTCGAGTGCGGCCGACTGAACTGACTTTTGATTTTGATCGAAGCCCCCATTCGCCTCACCCTTCTGCTTCATGTCGAAAACCTCCCCGCATCCTTTTCTGATTAGTATCATCATTCCCTGCCGCAACGAGGAGCACTACATTGAGAAATGTCTGCAATCCGTGCTGGCGTTTAGCCGCCCGGATGGCGCGGATTTCGAGGTTCTCGTCATGGATGGCCGTTCGAGCGATCGCACGCGGGAAATCACGGCAGCCGTGGCCGCGCGCGACTCTCGCGTCCGCCTGCTCGACAATCCCGGCGTGATCCAATCGACCGCCGTCAATCTTGGTGTCCGGGCGTCGCGCGGGAAATGGATCATGCGGCTCGATGCTCACGCCGAGTATCCGTCGAACTACCTGGTACTCTGCCACGAAACCGCGCTGCGCTCGGGGGCGGACAACGCTGGCGGGATCTTCATCACCCAGCCCGGCGGAACCGGATATTCCGCGCAATTGGTCCAAGCTCTCACCACTCATAAATTTGGCGTCGGCGATTCCGGTTTCCGGACCGGCGCCAAGGAAGACTGGGCCGACACCGTGCCGTACGGTTATTTCCGGAGAGACGTCTTCGACCGGCTTGGTTGGTTGGACGAGCGCTTGGTTCGGGCGCAGGACTATGAGTTCAATCGCCGGATCATCGCGGCGGGAGGGAAAATCCTTCGTAGTCCCCATATCCAAATCACCTACTACAACCAGCCAACTATCGGCCACTTTCTCCGCAAGCAAATCGCGAAGGAAGCGCCGTACAATGCCTACCTTTGGTATCTGGCTCCTTATGCGTTTGCCCCGCGCCATGCCATCACGGCCGTGTTCGCCGCCGGCGTGCTTGGCGGAATGCTCCTGTCTCCCTTCACCCGCTGGATCGCGTGGCCTTTTTTCGGTGTGATGAGCCTTTACGCACTACTCGCGATTCTCTCCGGGCTCCAACAGGCCGTGAAATACCGGCAACCGCTGCACGCCTTGCTCCTGCCTTTCTGTTTCTTCCTTTACCATTTCATCCACGGCCTCGGCGTGCTCATCGGACTTGTCCGACTGCTGTTTCGTACCGCTCCAGTGCAAAAAACTCGCGAGCCCTGGCCGGGCGCCGGACGCCTCCGTGCCTGGCCGCTCGAGGCAGTGAAGTAGCGGTCTTCCGGCGACCGCAGAAGGCTGCCGCTCCTTCCGATCGAGGGAGTTACTACTCGCGCTCGGGAGATTTGCCGTTCCGTTGCTTGATGATATAGCCAGGACGGGCCTTAACCTCTTCATAGATCCGGTAAATGTATTCCGCGATGATGCCGAGGCTGAGCAGGATTAGCCCAGAAAAGAAGTTGATCAGGATAACGGTGCTCAGCCATCCACGGACGTCGATCTTCCAGTATTCGTTGTCCCCGAAGAGCCGGACGTAGATATAAAACAGAATCAAGCCCAGCGAGATCAACGAAGCCGCGATGCCGGTATAGCTGATCACCGTGATCGGAAAAGACGAAGTGGAGATGATCCAGTCTTTCGCCAACCGGAGTTTCTTCGCGAAAGTCCACCGCGACTTCGCTCGCGAGCTTTTTCCCCGCACATAAGGAAGGTAGACCGGGCTGAAGCCCAAACGCAGCAGTTCCGTGAACGTGGTGGTGTTTGTAGCGTGGATCCGCGTGTTCAGGATATCCACGACCTCCCGGTCGATAAGGTAGAAATCCAAACCCTTGGCGGGAATCTTGAAGTCGGAGACCACGTTCACGATCCGGTAGAATGCGTGCGCAAATTGCTGGGTCAGCCAGGGGTCGTCCCGCTCCTTGCGATAGCTGAAGATAATCTTCGAACCATTCGTGAGCCACTGATTGTACATCTCGACTATCATTTCGTACGGCTGCTGCTCATCATCCGCGATGAACATGGCGCACTGGCCGGTACAGACCGACAGGCCGGCGAAAATTGCGTAATGCGACGTGTAATTTTTGCTCAACTCGTACGAGAAAACATTCGGATAAGCCGCGGCCAGCTTCGCTGCGATTCCAAAGGAACCGTCAGCGGAACCGTCGTCGACAATGATGAGTTCATACGGTACGCGAGCGGCCGATAGGACGACATCCAGCTTGTCCCGGACAGCCCGCAGACGTTCTCCGGATTTATACGACAGCAGGATGATCGAGAGGGTCTTATTCATGGCCGGAATAGGCGTTCGCCGCATCGATCACGGTGGAGACACTCCCCGCATCCATGAAGGGGCCGATGGGCAGGCTCAAGCAGGTGGCTGCCAGCTTTTCCGTGAAGTCGAGGCTGCCTCTCCCGTACGCAGTCCTCTTGTAGGCTTCCTGGCGATGAGGCGGAATCGGGTAGTGCACGAGCGTTTGCACTCCCGAACGCTTGAAGTGTTCCTGCAAGTGCTCCCGGCGTTCCGTGCGTACCACGTAAAGATGCCACACGTGCTCGTGCGAATCGGCCGGCGTCCCGGGGACGATCAACGCCGGATTGTGGATTCGAGTGGAGTACTCGCGGGCAACATTCCGGCGCATCTCATTCTCTGCGTCCAAATGCCGCAGCTTGACGCCCAACGTCGCCGCCTGGATCTCATCCAGCCGGCTGTTCAGTCCGCGATGCAAGTTGATGTACTTTTCCCGGGAACCGTAGTTGGCCAGGGTTCGCACCGTCCGCGCCAGATCTGAGTCGTTCGTCGTCACTGCGCCACCATCGCCCAACGCGCCAAGGTTTTTTCCTGGATAAAAGCTGAATCCGGCCGCATCACCGAGATTGCCGGTCTTGGACCCCTGGTATTCCGCGCCAATGGCCTGGGCGTTGTCCTCAATGATCTTCAAACCATGCTTTGCCGCGAGGCGAGCGAGGCCGGGATCCCAGCAAACGCGGCCGTATAGATGAACGCACATTACCCCCTTCGTCTTTGCGGTAATGTGCTGCTCGATCGCCGCCGGATCCAGGTTGTAGGTTTCAGCGGACGGATCCACCAACACCGGCGTCAATCCCACGTCGGTGATCGCCAGCACCGAAGCGATGAACGTGTTCGCCGGCACGATGATCTCGTCACCAGGCTTCATGTGGCCGAGCTCAATGTAACCCCGCAGGATCAGGCGGAGCGCATCCAGGCCGTTCCCCACTCCGATCGCATGCTTGGCCCCGGTATAGGAGCACAGGCTGGCTTCGAACTGGGTGTTTTCTCCGCCAAGCAAATACCAGCCGCTGCGAAAGACTTTCAGCAGCTGCGCCTCGATTTCGGCCTGATGCTGCAGGTTGATTTTCTGGAGGTCTAAAAATTTGATCATTCGGAAAAATCAATGATGCGCCGGTCAGACGTTACTTGCGCAAGGTTTTCTTTTTCCTCGGCAAGGACTGCCCGCACGTCGAGCACTTCAGGTTCGCCGGCAGCTTTTGTCCGCAATTGCAGACAAATCCCACCTGCCGGGCTGGATTGCCGTACCAGAGCGTGTTGTCCGGTACGTCCTTGGTGACCACCGACCCGGCCCCGACCAAGGCATAAGCCCCGATGACCCGGCCGCCGAGGATCGTCGCATTCGCGCCGATCGAAGCGCCCGTCTTGATCAGCGTGGGCGTCAGGGTGAAGGCCTGCTTCGCGCGAGGGTAACGATCGTTGGTGAAAGTCACATTGGGCCCCACCTGAACGTTGTTCTCGATCGCGATTCCGTCCCACAGGTAGACGCCGCACTTGATGGTGACGTTGTCGCCCAGTACCACGTCATTCTCGACGAAACAGTGGGCGTTGATGTTGCAATGATTGCCGATGCGAGCCCCGGGCAGGATCACCACAAACTGCCATACGGAAGTCTGCGCCCCTATGGTCTTCGTCTGTACTATGGCGGTGGGGTGGATCATGGGTTACGAAAATTTTTGCGCGACGAAGGTCGCGTAATCGCGGTAGTAATCGGCTTCGGAGTATTTGTGCGACGACAATACCAGGCAAATGGAGCCGCCGGAAAAATTCAGCAGCTCCCGCCAGATGCCTGGGACCACCAGCAGGGCTCGGTTCGCCCGGTTCAACGTAACGACTTTCTTCTGCTTTCCGTCGTCGATCAGGATGTCGAACGCGCCGCTGGCAGCGATCACCAGCTGCCACAATTCCTTGTGGGCGTGTCCGCCCCTTTCCTGCCCGCCGGGAATATCATAGAGGTAGTACACCCGCTCTGTCTTGAACGGCACCGTATCCCGTTTCTCAATCACGGTGATATTGCCCTTGTCCCTGTGATTGATCGGGAGGCATAGCTCGCGACAATCCGCGATCGAGGAGGTCCCAAAGTTGATGACCTCACTTATCGGCGATTTCGCTTCTTCGTTCACCGCCGCCGGCTCGGGCGAAACGGAATAAGGCGGGAGGCTGTTTTTATCCCTGATGTAGTCGCGTTCATCGAACTCGGTGGAAGACACCAGCAGCGCGACCGCATTGGTCGAGAAATTTTCCAGATGCCGCCAGGCCCCCGGCGGAATATAGAGCCCGAAGTTGGATCGATTTAACTGATACTTCGATATTCTCTTTCCCTCGTCCGTCACGACGTCGAAGCTGCCGCTCAGCGCGATGATGAATTCTTCGCTCTTGCGATAGGCATGGCCTCCCCGCGTTTCGCCGCTGGGGACATCATAAACCCAAAAAACCCGCCGGATATCGAAAGGCACGTGCCCCAGACCTTCCAGGAAAGTCAGGTTCCCGCGCGGATCGGAGATCTTTGGCAGTTCGACTAGTCGTACAACGGACATGACATCGAAATTCCGGCGCCCAGGGCGACCGGCGGAATACGGATTTTATCGCGCGGGGATCTTGGAATTTACCCGCGCCCAGACTTCCTCGCGGCCATTCCCAACCTTCTCCGCATGGAGCCAAAACCGAGGTGGTCTCCGTCTCGTATTTCCGTCTTCGGCAAGCTCGATGGTGGTTGGCATGTGGCGGGTTTTCGCGCTCTGCATGGCGCTTTCCGCAAGTTGCTTGATCGGAATTGCAGTGTACAGACGATTCCCCGGGTCCACTGACGCCTTGCGCAGCGGCACAATCGAAGGGCGCAGTGACCGCCGGGGGCGAGGATATTTGCGCCCTCCAATTGTGGTGGCCCGCTCCGCGCAACACTGAGAGATAGCATCGACAACTACACAAGGATCCAACTACTTGTCGTCCCTTGCCCAGTTGGCTTCGACTTTGATTTCCGGCTCTGTCCTGCACCCGGCACGAAGCACAAGGGGCAAGGCAATTTTCGCTTCAAATCGCAGCACACCCCGAAAACGATGACACAACAACCGGCTTTGCAAAAACTGTGGGCGCATTTACGGGCACGTCCTTACTACCTGGCCCTTCTTTTGTTTCCGCCGCTCTTGACCCTGTGTTTCGATGTTCGGCCGCTTGAACGTTTTCCGGGTTGGGATTTGCTCTGGAGCGATTCGCTCGTGGCCGGAAAACTGAACCTCAACCGGCAGGGCTTGGCGGAACATGAGATTCCCGCGATCAGTAACTATCACGGTCTCGGCCAAAACATCGCCGGAGACGGCCCCGCGCTTACACCGTTCCTCTCGCCGTTTACCCCGCTGCTCCGGTTCATGGACAATGCGGCGGTGATGCAATTCCGCTTCCTGGTCTATCTTTATCTCGGGGTATTCTTCGTCCACGCGCTTTTTCGCAAGCTGAACACGCCGGCGCCCCTCGCGGCGCTCGCTGCCGTCCTGTACATTGCCCTCCCAACCCAATTTACGAACCAGCAGTTCTATTTCACCATCGGGTTCTACGCTCTGCCGGGGCTGGTGCTTGCGGTCCTCGCTTTTGTCGCCGCACCGTCCTGGCTTCGGCTCTTCTGGATTGGATTGGTCGCGTTCCTGGTCTTCTCGGCTACGGACATCTTTTTCCTCATCATCGTCCCGGTCGTGGTTTTCGTCGCGGCGGCTTTTGGCCAGATCGGAACGCCATCATCTCTCCCCGCAAAATTCGCTCGACTGGTTGCGTCCGTCGGGATCGCCATTGCGGGTGGCGCGTTCTATATTGTTCCACTCTACAATAACCTTCACCAGATCAAGGGCGCATCGCGCCTCCTCGAATCTATCGGACTCACGTCGCTGCATCCCGTCACAACCTTGGCCGGTTTTTGGGAGTTCTTTCAAGTATTCGGGATGCCTTCCTTCTACCTGCCGCAGCCGAGCTCGGCTCTGGCGTTGTACCTACCGAGCTTCTTTGGCTTTGCGATCGTCCTGATCCTCTGCGCGCACCCGTCGGAAGGCCGGCTGTCGCCTTACCGACGCTTGGGCCTCATGACGCTCTGCATCGCCATCCTGATGCCGCTGATCAGCATCGCCTACTATTGCCTGCCCACCGCGTTGATCAGTGCGGGCAAGGGTGTCTTCCGGTATCACATCAGCCTCTGGCCCTTTTTTCTCCTGCTTTCGTCCCTGCTGCTGATCTACGATCCGGCAATTCCTCAGCGGCAAAAATTGCGCACGCTGTTGGCCGCGGCCGCCGTCGCTTTGCTGGTTGACGGATTTCTGTTCTGCGTGGTGCGCACCCCGCCGGTCAGCAATCCGGCCCAGGACTGGTTTTACGTGAACCATACTGCGCACTTCAACGATACGATCCGGGCCGTGAATCGGTTCCCAGTCCGATTCCTCGAGGACATGTGGCTGGCAGTCCCATGGATGAACCTGATGGCCCCCGCCTTGCTGATCCTCGGCTTCAGCGGCCTGGCCGTCGAGGAACCCCGGCGGCGCTGGATCCGGCCTCTCGCTGGTAGCGGTGCAGTCATCCTGAGCGCCCTCTGGGCTCTCGCTTACGTCGCGGTGCACAATGAGCTCCGTGTCACTCAGGAATCCGGCTGGCAGGAAATTGCACGCAGCAACTATCACATTACCCAGTACCGCCTGCGACTGAGAGAGCTGCAGCGCCTTATTCCAGCTGATGCCCGGCAAAACCAGCGACTGCTTCCGGCCAGCGCCGACGTTTTTCGGATGCAGCGCGGTCGAAACTGGAAGTTTTGCGCCGACACCGAGCTCCTCGCCGAAGCCGGCTTCAAGCTGATCTTTACTTACCGGGAAATGGATCACCCGTTTACCGGCTTCCTGTATTCCAAGTTTTATCCGCAGTTTGCCTCGTCCAATTTCTTCCCGCCGCTGGCGGAAAACGTCCCGCCGGCGCTGGGCGTCGCGCGCCTGCTCGGCGTCCGCTACCTTCTGAGCGCCGACACCGAGTTGCACGACCCGGAGCTGACCGCCGTCGGTCGCATCGACACGCCGAATCCCACATTCAATGAGACCGCCGCCGGCGGCCCGATCTTCGTCTATGAAGTAGCCGGTTTTCACAGTTTGGCCACCTTCGACCGGCAAACCACCGTGTTGAGCCAGCGCGATGCCATCAAACGACTCGCTGACTGGAAGGGACGTGACCTCTTGGGCCCTCTCTCACTTGAACAGGAACCCGCCCCCGCCGGAGCCGCGACGTCGACCGCTCGGGCCGAGGTCCGGATCGCCGCCGAAACCTTGAACTCCGTGAGGATCGAGGCTCTGACACCCGGGCCGGGATTTGTCAGCCTCGCCTACCTGCATCGCCCTTTCTGGCGCGCCACGGTGAACGGCTCGCCAACGCCGGTCCTGCGCTCCAACGGTTTCATGATGTCAGTCGCTGTTCCCGCGGGTGAATCCCACGTCGTCTTCCAATACATACCTTGGGATGTTTACGCGGGGTATCTCGTGACGCTGATCGCGCTCGCTACTCCTTTGGCCCTGGCCCTCTGGTCGGCGCGACGGGCGGGCTCTTCTCACCGAGCAGAGGCTTGAAAAATTTTCTCACGCCGCTCCCTCTTTTTCCGTGCAGCCCAGTGACCAAGATCGCGCGATCGAACAGGAGCGCTACGAGCGGCGTGCCACGGAGTTCCTCCATGCCCCCACCCGCTTGGGACTCGATGGAGCGGCCAGCGTGCCCGTGGAACTCCGCACGCCTTACTTGCGCTACGAAGCTTGGGTGAAGCAGGCAGCGAGACCGGGGCTGACGGTGCTTGACGTCTGTTGCGGTGACGGGCGCCACTCGCTCACCGCTGCCCACACCGGTTGCACCATTACCGTGAGTGACATTGCGCCCTCCAACCTTGCCATCGCCCGGCTGCGAGCGGACCGCGCCGGGGTCGTGCTCGAGACCGTGGCCGCGAATGCGGAACACCTGCCTTTTCCCGACGCTCATTTTGACCTCGTCACGTGCGCCGGCAGCTTGTCGTACGTAGACCTAGAAATCTTTTTGGCCGAGGTGACGCGGATTTTGCGTCCGGGTGGAGCGTTCATCTTTGTCGATTCCCTCAACCACAACCCCGTCTACCGCTTGAACCGCTTTATCCACTACCTGCGCGGGCAGCGCAGCCGCTCAACACTGCAGCGCATGCCTACCATGGCGACCCTGCGGCGGTTGGGTGAGGTGTTTCCCGGATTGGAGGTCTCGTACCATGGCATCTTCAGTTTTCTCGCTCCGATCCTGCGGATCGCCGGACGCGAGCGTGCTACCCGCTGGCTGGATGCCGCCGACAGGATATTCTCCCTATGTCGACGGCAGGCGTTCAAGGTCGTAGGACTCGGCCGGAAACCCCGCGCCGTTCAATAATTCTATTGCCGGCGACGCCTCCTCCGCGTCGTATCGCTGCTTTTCCCGACACCCGCATGATGCAAATTCCCTTTTTCCGGTACGGCCACGTTTTTGGGCAACAGCGCGAGGAGATCCTCGCGTCCATGATCAAGGTCATGGACCGTGGCGCCTTCATCCTGCAGGATGAACTGAAGCAGTTTGAGCAGCAGATCGCCGCCTTTGCCGGCGCGAAGTACGCGATCGGCATGGCCAACGGCACCGACACGCTCTTCCTCGCACTCAAGGCTGCGGGCGTCGGTCCCGGCGACGAGGTCATCCTCGCCTCCCACACCTATATCGCCACCGCTGCCGCCGTGCACTTCGCGGGCGGCACGCCCGTCCTCGTCGAGTGCGGCCCTGACCATCTCATTGATCCCGCCGCGGTCGCCGCCGCTGTCACGTCCCGCACCAAGGTGATCATGCCGACA
>Ga0164241_10002882_pt1 | contig 18023 bp, 12 predicted proteins | sample OricomyardsoilBY_FD_108780 | JGI IMG/M metagenome (GOLD analysis project Ga0164241, IMG submission 108780) | Backyard soil microbial communities from Emeryville, California, USA - Original compost - Back yard soil (BY) | ecosystem: Environmental > Terrestrial > Soil > Unclassified | place: USA...
ATCGGCTCGTGGCGCGAGGAACTGCCGCCGGTGATCAAGGCCGAGCTGGCCGGCGAGGAGCCCTATCCCGATCAATTCCGCGCCCTGGGCTACACGATGGACGAGACCGAAGACGACAATCTGCGGGTGGTCGAGTCGGCCGCGATCGAGAACCCCTTCCGCAGCCAGTCCGCTTTCGCCAACGGCGTGCCGCTTAGTCCGATTTTGCTCCGGCTCTACTTCGACCTGCCCATCGCGCAGACCGTGCGCTGGCCGGATGCCACGGCCACGGGGCCGGATTCCTACTTCGCGTGGCTGCGCCAGCCGGCGGCGGCCGACCCGGAAGCGGGCCACGTGGCGCCCGTCGTCACGGAACTCGCGCTCGCGTTGCGTTCGCTGCGGCCCGACCTGGTCGAGGCGTTCCCGGATCCCTTTGGCGGCAACCGCGTCGAATTCTGCCATTGGTTCATCTTCAATGCGACCGGGGAGTTCGAGTTCGACCGGAGCTTCACGCTGCCGGTGCTGGCGTCCTGGGCCCGCGGCCGGGCGGTGGGCTGAACGCAGCGGATGCCGCCGGGGCGGACTCGTGTCGTATTGTGCAGGGGCCGGGTTTGTCCGGTCCTCGGCGTGATATCCGGAAGGACCGAGCAAGCCCGGCCCGGCAGCGCACAGGGAGGGGTGATGCGACGAATGTTCGTATTGCGAACATTCGTCGCATCACGAAGTGCGCCCTGGCGGTGGGCCAGAACAGGCTTGGTTAATCGGTGTCCGTATTTATGACATAAGCAAAAATCCCCATGTCTTCGCTTCAAACCCCCGACAACTTCAACTGGCCGCTGGCCTACGAGGCCGAGGCGCTGCTCTCGCAGTACATCAACGCCTTCCTCGGGAAACACCTGCTCGCCGCGTCGCTCGCGCGGCGCATGCATGACGAGACCGGCACGGAGTTCTTCGAGTGGACGGACAGCTTCGTCGTCTCCCGGGACCACGAGGCCGCGTTCCGCGCCGTGGGTTTTGTGACCGAGAAAACCGACGCGCCGGCGCACATCATGGTGCTGGCGCATCCGCATGCGATGCTGCCCCGGGTGCGGGTGTGCACGCGGTCCCCCGCCTCGGCGGTGCCGATCGCGCTGCTGCTGCGCGTGGAGTCGCTGGCGGATTTCCTGGGCCGGCACGGCTTGACCGGGGAAATCGAGGGCGCGCCCGGCGCCCGCTACCGGGCGGTGACGATCAGCCAGGACAATGGCGTGACGCTGCGCGCGTGCGAGCGGCTGGGCTACCGCGGTTATCTCGTCACCGAGCCGCCGGCGGGTTTTGCCGCCGCGATCCTGCAGGTGAAGGAACTCTGGCGTGCGCGGAAGCGCGGCTTCGCCCATGACGACGACGGCGTGAAGCAGGCGTTCGAGATTTTGGAGAAGAGCATCGCCCTCGTCGGCCGCGACGTGGCGTGCGAGCTGTTCTTCGCGGAGGAGCGCGATTTCTGGATGTTCCGCAACCGCGCCGGCCGCGTGCAGAAGCGCCGGCAGGACACGCTGGGTCTCGGCTGGGCCAATCACGACCACCACACGTACCGCTGCTCACGCCGCTATTTTCCCGACCTGGTGAAGTTCATGGAGCGGCTCGGCCTCGAGAAGCGCGAGCGCTTCTACGCCGGCGCGGAGGCCGGGTGGGGCGCGCAGGTGATGGAGACGGGTGCGGTGGGCATCGTGGTCTTCGCCGATGTCGACCTGCAGCCCGACGAGGTGAACGAGGATTACGCGGCCAAGCGCCTGCCGGAGGTGCCGAAGGTCGGCACGGTCGGCCTGTGGTGCGGTCTGCACGGCGACAGCTTCCTGCAGGCGGGCATGCACCACCTCGAGGCGCGCTTCAACCACCCGCTGCTGCGCGAGCAGCTCGCGGCCGAGGGCATCATCACGATGAAGCCGTTCTCGGATTTCCCCTTCCTCAAGCAGGCGTTCACCGAGGGCGAACGCTGGCCGGTCGACCCGGCGCGCGTGGAAAAGCTGCGCGCCAGGGGCTCGATCACCGACGCGCAGGCGGCGGCGTTCATCAAGGACGGCGCCATCGGCAGCCACCTGGAAAACCTCGAGCGCAAGGGCGGCTTCAAGGGCTTCAACCAGAAATCCGTCAGCGCCATCATCTCCGCCGTCGACCCGCGCAAGGTCCAGGAAGCGGCGCACGCGCACTAAAACTCCAATCCTTTTAACCACGGATTACACGGATGACACGGATCCGATCAGGTTCGGCTCCATCCGTGTCATCGGTGTAATCCGTGGTTAAAGAATTTCTCTTTCTACTCTCATGAAGATCGGAATTGTCGGCGCCGGCAAAGTCGGCGGGACCATCGCCACGCTCCTCGAGTCGTGCAAATTCTGCAAAAACGTCGAGCTCGCGGATTCCCGCGCGGGCATCGACCTGGAGGGCCTGAAGAAATCGAAGTTCGTCCAGACAGACGTCAGCCAGGCGAAAGAGCTCGCGACTTTCGTCGCGGGCAAGGACGCCATCGTCAGCGCCGCGCCCTATTTCCTCAACAAGACCATTGCCACCGCGTGCGCGAAGGCGGGGGTGTCGTATTTCGACCTGACCGAGGACGTTGAGACGACGGCCTACATCCAAAAGCTCGCGGCGAAAGCGCCGAAGGCGACGTTCATGCCGCAGTGCGGCCTCGCGCCCGGCGCGATCAACATCGTCGGCGGCTCCCTGGCCTCGTCGCTGCAGTTCGTGCGCAACTGCGAGATGCGCGTCGGCGCGCTGCCGTTGAACGCGAGCAACCAGATGAAGTACTACCTCAGCTGGAGCACCGCGGGCCTCATCAACGAATACTGCCAGGTCGGCGAGGCGCTGCACGGCGGCAAGCTGGTGACGACCATGCCCCTCGACGGCGTGGAGCGCATCACCATCGACGGCACGGAGTACGAGGCGTTCAACACCTCGGGCGGCGTCGCCACGATGTGCCAGACGTTCGCCGGCAAGGTCGGCGACCTGAATTACAAGACCATGCGCTACCCGGGTCATCGCGACCTGATGAAGTTCCTCCTGCAGGACCTGAACCTGGCGCCGCGCCAGGAGCTCGTGACGCAAATCTTCGACCAGGAGGTGCCGCTGACGGAGTCGGACGTCGTCGTCTTCTACGTCAGCGTGGTCGGCAACGAGGCCGGCGGCGGACTCAAGCAGCGCAGCTTCATCAAGAAGATGCACGGCGACACGATCCACGGCCGGAAGCTCAACGCCATCCAGCTCACCACCGCCGCCGGCATCACCGGTGTGCTCGAGCTCTTCGCGAAAAAGAAACTCGGCCCGGGCTTCGTGAAACAGGAGTCCGTTTCGCTCGAGAGCTTCCTCGGCACGCAATGGGGCGGACGGGTCTATGGGAATTAATGATTCACGATTAATGATTCATGATTTCCAATGCACTCGGTTTCCGGCCCAATCATTAATCGTTAATCATTAATCGTAAATGGCCACGTCCCCTTCCTCCGTTTCCGCCGTCGCAAAAGCGATCTTCCCCAAGCTCGGCCTCTCGTTGAAGTCGCCCAACGCCGGCGTCTTCGCCGGTACGTGGGGCGGCTCGGGCCCGTTGCTTGAGAAGTACTCGCCCGTCGACGGCTCGCTGCTCGGCAAGGTGCGGCAGGCTTCGCCGGCCGACTACGAAGTGGCCGCCGCCGCGGCCCACGCGGCTTTCCTGGAATGGCGCGAGCTGCCGGCGCCGAAGCGCGGCGAGGTGGTGCGGCGCTACGGCGAGGCGCTCCGCGGGCTGAAGCGCGAGCTCGGCCAGCTGGTGTCGCTCGAGGCGGGCAAGATTTTGCCGGAAGGCGAGGGCGAGGTGCAGGAGATGATCGACATCTGCGATTTCGCCACGGGCCTCTCGCGCCAGCTGCACGGCCTCACGATCGCTTCCGAGCGTCCGGGGCATCGCATGATGGAGCAATGGCAGCCGCTCGGCGTCGTCGGGATCATCTCGGCGTTCAACTTCCCGGTGGCCGTCTGGGCTTGGAACAGCGCGCTCGCGGCGGTCTGCGGCGATGCGACGCTCTGGAAGCCGTCCGAGAAGACCCCGCTCACCGCCATCGCCTGCATCAAGCTCGCGGAGAAGGTCTGCCGCGCGAGCGGCGTGAACCCCGCGATCTTCTCTCTCGTGATCGGTGACGGTCCCGTGATCGGGGAGCTGCTTTCCGCCGACCGGCGCCTGCCGCTCGTCTCCGCGACCGGTTCGACCCGGATGGGCCGCCGTGTCGGCGAGGTGGTGGCGAAGCGCTTCGGCCGCTCGCTGCTCGAGCTGGGCGGCAACAACGCGATCATCGTCGCGCCCAGCGCCGACCTGGCGCTGGCCAAGCGCGCGATTCTCTTCGGCGCGGTCGGCACGGCCGGGCAGCGCTGCACGAGCACGCGCCGCATCATCGTCCACGAGTCCATCAAGACGAAGTTCGTGAAGTCGCTGGTCGCCGCCTACGCGCAGCTGCCCATCGGCAACCCGCTCGAGGCCGGCAACCTGGTCGGGCCGCTCATCGACGAAGCCGCCGTGGCCAACATGCAGGCGTCGCTCGCCGCCGTGAAAAAGGCCGGCGGAAAGATCCTGCATGGCGGACAGCCCGTTCGACAGGCTCAGGGCAGGCGCCAGAAGGGCACGTACGTCGTGCCGGCGATCGTCGAGGCGAAGAACGACTGGGCGGTCGTCCAGCACGAGACCTTCGCGCCGATCCTGTATGTCATGGGCTACAAGGACCTCGATGAGGCGATTGCGCTGCAGAACGGCGTGCCGCAGGGCCTGAGCTCCGCGATCTTCACGACGGACGTGCGCGAGTCGGAACGCTTCCTCGCCGCGCGCGGCAGCGATTGCGGCATTGCCAACGTCAACATCGGCACCAGCGGCGCCGAGATCGGCGGCGCGTTCGGCGGCGAAAAGGAAACCGGCGGCGGCCGCGAGAGCGGCAGCGATTCCTGGAAGGCCTACATGCGCCGGCAGACGGTCACCATCAACTACTCCAACGCCCTGCCGCTGGCGCAGGGCATCAAGTTCGGAGATTGAGGCGGCCGGCCGGGCGGGAGCTCGCCCGGCGCCGGGAGGAGGGAGGGGCTTGGACATGCCCGGACGAGGCGTCGTGCGGGAAAAGGACCGCCTCGCGGCATTTGCCCTAAGGGCCAATAGGCATTCCGCGCCACTTGGGGTAAAAAGGGGGGCACTTCCTTCCCCACTCCCCATGAAGATCAAATATTATTGTCTGGCGGCGATCGCGCTTGGCGCGGGATCGTCGTTGTTCGCCCAGTCGTCCCAGCACGTCAACGTGAACGCCGTGGTCCCCGTGCTGATGAACCTGACCGTCGACACCAACGAGGTGTCGATGATATTTGCGCAGAGCGACTACAAGGCCGACGGCACCGCCGACAAGCAGGTGGTGAACGCCACCACCTTCAAGGTCTCGTCGAACTCGCGCTGGCGGCTCTACGTGTCGTCGAACACCCAGACCTTCTCCTTCAACCCGAGTTCGGGCGGGCAAAACCCGGGGAAGAGCTGCGGCGACCTTTCGCTGAGCCCGAACGACACCAACAACTATTTCTCGGTCACCACCGGCAACAAGGACATCGGCAACGGCATGCCCGGCGGCTTCGACGATGCCGGGCACAGCATCCCGGTGAACTACAAGCTGCACACCACGCTGGCCGGCGATCCCCCCGGCACCTACGTCCTCACCCTCACGTTTACCCTGATGCCGGGTTGAGCCCGTGCCGCGCCCGCTGCGCCCCTTGTTGCTCGCCCTCGTCGCCGGCCTGCTGGTGACGGCCGGCCCAGCCGAGGCGCAATTCCGGTCGCAGGGCAACAACTCCACGAAGTTCCGCGTCGATACCACGTTCGTCACCATCATCGTGCCCGCCTCCGCCTTCGATCGTCGCACCGGCATTGCCGTGGTCACCGTTCCCCGGGCGATCATGGGCACGGTGCATTCGAACCGGCCCTGGACGCTGAAGGTTCGCGCGGAGAGCATGGATGCGCAGAACCGCACCGGCACGGAGTCCAAGCCGTGCTCGGACCTGGCCATCCGCGGCGGCAACAATGCCGGCTTCCGGCCGCTCTCCGTCACCTCGACGGGCCTGATCACCGGAGGCAAGACCTACGGCTGGCAGCCTGTTGCCATCGACCTCCAACTCACCGCCCGGCTGACCGATGCCGGGAGTGCCTATACCTTCCGCCTGCAATTCGACATCGATTGATCTCCTGCCATGAAACTGTCCCACCTGTTATCCCGCCTGCTGGCTCTTTCCGCCCTCACCCTGGCCGTCGGCGCGCTGCGCGCCGACCATTCGTTCGGCGTTGACCGCACCGAGTTGGTCACCGACCTCGTGCCCAACGCGACGCGCACCCTGCGCTTCACGGTCGACAATCCCGGCAGCGAGACGCTGCCGTTCACCGTCTATGCCGAGGACTTCAACGTCGCCGACGGCGCGCCCGTGTTCGGCCAGAAGCCCGGCCCGCGCGCGCTCGCCGCGAAACTCACGGTGTTTCCCGCCAGCTTCGAGCTCAAGCCCGGCGAGTCGCGCGAGGTCACCGTGACGCTTGCGCCCGGGGCGGGGCCGTTCCCCGCGGGCTCCTATTATGCCGCCTTGTTCGTGCAGAGCTCGCGCCTGACGGAATCCGTGCCCGGGGCGAACGGTTCGCGCATCATGGTGGCCCGCCGCCTCGGGATCTACTTCATTGCCGACAGCCAGCCCGAGTCCAAGCCACTGCCGCCCGACGTGGCCATGACCGCCCTCACGAAGACGCCCGCCGGCGTCGTGCTGCGCATCAAGAACCCGTCCCCGTACGTGCGCTTCGTGACGAACGGCAGCCTGCAGGTGACCGGCGTGAGCGGCGGCAAGCCCACCGCCATCCCGGTGCGCGCGTTCCGCCTGCTGCCGCAGACCGAGACCACCATTGAAACCCCCGTCCCGGCGAAGGTGAAGGCCGGCGACGCCAACGTGCTGGCCGTGGTCGACTACGGCGCCGAGGAACTGCTGGTGGGCGAGGCGAGACTCACGTTCTGAATGCACTCCTCTCTGCTCTTCGCCGATCGGGCGTCGGCGCGGTGCTGGTCCTCCTGTTCCTCGGGACGACCCGGCTGAACGCGGCCAGTCCGTCGGTCCAGCTCGCGTTTGCCGCGCCCGAGGCGAGCGCGGGCACCTTCCAGCCGCTGCGCCTCGTCGTCAACCTGCCGGGCCAGCCGCGCTCCGTGGTGGTGCGCCTGGTCCTGCCCCCGGGATCGCGCACCGTCCGCCCGGTCGACCGGATCGACGTCGGCGGTGGCCGGGCGCGCACGTATCTCTTCAACATCCTCGTCCCGGCCGGGCTGCCCGCGGGCACGTTTCTCGTCACGGGTGAGGTGCGCGATGACAGCCGGGTGTGGCCGTTGCATGCGTCGTTGCGGATCCGCGCCGATCCGAAGGTCCAGGTGGCGCGGCTGCCGGCGGACGCGATCATCGTGCCGGCGGACGCGAAGGCGACGAACGAGTTCACCGTCTTCAACCGGGGCAACATCCCGCTCGAGTTCGAGTTCAAGTTGCAGGCGAACCCCGACCTGCAGGCCCGGATCGAGCCGAAGGAGGTCACCCTCGCGCCCGGGGCGAAGGCCGCGGTGCAAGTGACCGCGGAGCCGCAGCGCATCGTCAACACCCTGCTCGAGACGTCGCTCTACGCCGGCATCGAGACGCACAGCGGGCATTTCGTGCAGCGCGACACGGTGGGGTTCGATTTCGCCTTCATGCCGGTGAACCCCGATCCCGGCCCGCTGTTCGCCCAGCTGGAGGGCGAGCTCATTCCCGGCGGTCTCGTGGCCGACAACAACCACGCATCCCTCGGTTTCGCCGGGCGGTTCACGTTGGCCGGCCACGTGACCGCCGGCACCCGGCTCGAGATGTCGGGCGCGGACGGGCGGATCTCGTCGGGCGGGTCGCGGATCGGCCTCGCGGATCGCGATTTCATGCGGGTGGCGCTGGCGGGCGATTGGGGAGACCTCGCCGGCGGCCTGGTCACCCCGCCCGATTTCGGCCTGCTTGAGCCGAGCACGCAGGGCCGCGGCGGCCTCGCGGAGCTGGTGCGCGGGGAGTGGCGGGTGGCGCTGTTCGCCACGCGCGACACCTACCCGGGATTCGCGCGCGAGAGCGTGGGCCTGTTGGTGCGCCAGCCCGACGGGCCCTGGGAGTTCGGTGCCCTCCACCAAAAGAACCAGTCCGCCGGCTCGCCCGATTCCACCCGCCTTGGCGGCCATGTCCAATATCACTGGATCCGCGGGGCGTTCGACTCGCAGACGCAGCTCGCGGCCGCCGAGATCACCCCCGAGTCGTACGGCGTGAGCCTCGGGGGCGAGGAGCGCCTGAGCTGGCAGGGCGAGCACCTGTCGCTCGACGGCACGCTGCAGGTGTCCCAGGAGGGCTTCGACCTGGCCGGGCTCAATTCCCGCGAAAGCAACGGCACGATCTCCTGGCAGGACGAACCGTGGCTGTGGTATGCGCGGGCGGTGGCGTCAAAGGACGACGGCAGCCTGGACGTGGAAATGCAGCGGCGGCGCGACCTCGGCCTGGTGGAACTGGCAAAGCAAATCGTCGAGCTCACCACCCGCGACACCAGCCAGCGGCGGGAATACGAGATCGGCGTCAACCGCCAGACCGGATTCGGCACGTTCGCGCTGAGCGCGATGCACACGGAATACAGCACCTCGTTGAACCCGTACACCGAGTACCTCGAGCGCAGCGTCACCACGGGCTGGACCCGGACCATGAGCGCCAACTACGCGGAGGTGGAGGTGACGGGCGGACGGGAGCACGCTCAGGGCCAGGACACGGATTTCCTCGAGGTGGAGCTGACCCTGTCCGGCCAGTGGCACAACGCCCTCACCTATTCGCTCAACCTGCGGCGGGATTGGAACTGGAACGGCTTCAGCACCGGGCTCCGGCGTCCCGGGGTTTACAGCCAGGCCTCGCTCACCTGGCAGCGCCGGCCCAACAGCTGGCGGGTCGAGGCCGGGTTCAACCTGTACAATTACGACCAGCTCGAGGCTTCCAACTACGCGTACGCCGTGGTCGAGATGCCGGTGAGCCGGCGGTTCAACCTCGGCGTGGAGGTCAACCTCGAGACCAACAGCGGGCCGAGCAACGCGTGGGTGTTCCTGCGCATCCCCCTGAAAGTGTCGATGCCCTGGCGGCCGGTCAGCGGTGCGCTGGTCGGCCGCGTCACCGACAGCCAGGGCGCCGGGCTGCCCGGGGCGCTGGCGGATCTCAATGGCCGGCACGCGATCAGCGCCGCCGACGGCCGCTTTGTCCTGCCCGCCATGCCGCCCGGGCGCTACCCGCTGGCCTGGCGCATGCCGGGCGGCTGGACCGAGGGCCCCGACTGGCCGCGCGAGATCGAACTCCGTGCGGGCGAGCGGGAGACCATCGATTTGGGCGCCGAGAAACTGGCGGTGCTGGTCGGCACCATCACGATCCGCAGCGACACGCCCGGCGCGGCGCCGCGGAATCCGGATGGCGCGCTCCGGGCGACACGCACGGACGGGCGGCCGTTCGAAACGACCGTGACGGCCGGCCGGTTCCGCCTCGGCCTGCCGCCGGGACGCTACCAGGTGGGTTTCGTCGGCGCCGAGCCGCCGGCGGTGCTTGAGCAGCTCCAGACCACCGTGGTGATCGAGTCCGAAGGCACCGAAATCACCACGGAGCTGGGCGCCTTGGAAACCCACCGCCGGATGCGGCAGACGCTGTTTATCCAGAATTAGCCGTGACAGTGGAGATCGGGCCAATTGTGTCGATGACCCTGCCATGTGCCTGCGCTGCCTTTCCCTGTTTCTTTTTCCCACCCTGCTCCTCGGCGCCACACCGAAAGCGGCGGTGCAGGTGACGGCGCACGTGCCGCTCGTCATGGAGGTCGAGGGGCCGGGGCAGGTGGTGCTCGCCCCCGGCGAGGTGGTGCGGATTCCCGTGAGCGTGGCGGCCAATCTGCCCTGGATTCTCGGCGTGCACTCGCCCAATGCGTGGGTGCGCGAGCCGGCCACCGTGAGCGGGCCGGCGGGCGGCGCGAACGCCAACCGCCGCGAGGTGGAGGTCGTCTGCTCGTCCCAGGCGACCGGCCCGCAAACCATCGCCCTGGTCTACACGCTCCTGCCGAGGTGAGAACCAAGCCGCCGGGCTTGGGCTGGGTCGGGCCGGCCCGTTCGGTTCACCGGTGAAATTGGCGCGTAGCCCTTGGTCCAATTCCTTGGGCGAGCCGCATCGGATAGGCTGGGGCCGGTTCGCCATGAAAATAAATACCCCCCGACTTCAGCGCTTCGTCCTCCTTGGCCTCATGCTCGGTTTTGCGATGTCCGTCCACGCGGCGGTGCCGCCGGAAACCACCCCGGACGGCCTGGCCCTCGTCAAGAAAACCTCCGCCGACCTGGTGTATCTCCGGCCGGGCGTCTCCTTCGCCGGTTACACGAAGATCCTGCTCGTCGAGCCGACGATTGCCTTTCGCAAAAACTGGCAGACCGACGCCAATTTCAAGACGCCCGCGCGGCCGGTCACGGATGCCGACATGCAGCGCATCATCGCGAAGGGAAAGGAGCTGCTGCTTGAGGAGCTGGCGATCGAACTGCCCAAGGGCGGCTACGCGCTGGCGGGCGGGACCGGTTCGGACGTCCTCGCGGTGAAGCCCATGATCCTCGATTTGGATGTCCTGGCTCCCGAGCCCGGCAACCTGCCCGCGACCATGGCGAATATCTACACCAAGGGCGTGGGCTCGGCCACCTTGGTCATCGAGTTGTACGATTCCGCGACCGGCCAGCTGCTCGCGCGCGCCTTCGACCAGAAATCGAGCGAGGACAACCGCTCCACGTGGACGGTCCCGCGCAACCGGGCGAGCAACACCGCGGACGCGCGCCGGGCTTTCGCCGACTGGTCGGCGATGCTCGCGCAGGGACTGGAACGGGCGAAGGCGGCGGAGCGAAAGTGAGCCGGTTTTGAACAGAAGGTCGCGAAGCGCGCAAAGCGGGGCGAGTCGGCGGTTATAGACCTCCGCTTCGCGCCCTTCGCGTGCTTCTGTTCAACCGGATCGGTTCAGGCTCACGCCGTCTTCTTCGGCGCGCGCGGCATCGGGATCGGTGCGGTGCGCGAGGGCATCGGGGCGTACTTCGGCAGCTCGAGGCCGGTGACGAGGTCGGCGATCTTCACCGGCTGGCCGGTCTTGAAGCACTGGTTGGCCGCGACGCCGATGAGAATGGAATTGGCGCCCGCGTGCTCGTTGGAGGCGCGGAGATATTTGTCGGCCGGCGCCTCGGGCAGGAAGATTTCGTCGAGCATCACCTTGTCGCCGCCGCCGTGGCCGCCGGTGCCGGTCCAGGCCTGGTGCACGACGGGGGCGCCGCGCAACGGGATGGTGCGGGTGGTGACGCCGTTGTCGGCGATGCCGCCCTGCACGCCGCCGGCGCCGTCATTGACGTAGATCTGCTCCACGATCGTGTGCTCGAGCCGGCCCTTGGTGCCGTTGAACGCGATGGAGTAGCCCTCCCACGCGTTGAAGGCGTTGAGCGAGTAGCTGAGCGTGGGGCCGCCCTTGTACTTCACCATGACGTTCATCGTGTCCTCGATGTCGATCGACGGCCGGAACACGCACTGGTCGCGGAAGTAGCCGTCGTATTTTTCCTGGTCGAGGTAGAGCTCCTTGAGCGACGGGCTCGCGGCGAGGTCCATGTAGAAGCTGCACTTGGCTGTCTCGGGGCAGGTGTGGCAGCGCTCGTGCGCGGAATCGAGGCCCATGCGTTTCGCCATGGCCGGCGTGTAGTAGTCCCTCTTGCCGGCGGCCCACACGGTGTCGGGCACGTCGCCGAGCCACCAGTTGACGAGGTCGAAGTGGTGCGACGCCTTGTGGATCATCAGGCCCTGCGAGATCTCCTTGTGGCTGTGCCAGCGGCGGAAGTAGTCGGCGCCGTGGCTGGTGTTGAGCAGCCAGTGGAAATCGACCGACAGGACGTCACCGATCTCGCCGGCCATCAGCAGGTCCTTTACCTGGGTGCGCGGCGGCGAGTAGCGGTAGTTGAACGTCACGCGCACGTAGCGGCCGGTGCGTTTCGTGGCGTCGAGCACGCGCTGGGTCTTGGCCGCGGTGTTGGTGAGGGGCTTTTCCGTGATCACATCCACGCCGGCCTCGAGCGCGCGGACGATGTAGTCGTCGTGCGTGTTGTCGGTGGTGGTGACGATGACGAAGTCGGGCTTCGTCTCCTTGATCATCTTCTCAAAGTCGGTGTGCGCATAGCCGGGGGGCACCGGGGCGCCGTTCTTGGCGGAGCGCTTGCGGGCGACCTCGACGCGGCCCGGGTTCAGGTCGCACACCGCCACGAGCACCGCGTGTTCCGCGTAGGTCTTCTCGATGGCGTCCTGGTACATGAAGTGCCGCGAGCCGCAGCCGATGATGGCGAAGCGGCGGCGCGGCGCGGCGGCTTGCGCGAAAGCCACCGGGGCGGTCCCGAGCGCCAGGCCGGCGACGGAAAGGGTTTTCATGAAATGACGGCGGTCAACGCCGGCCGGGGTGGGGCCATCGGAGGGTAACAGCATGGGGGAAAGCAAAGGAAGAAAGTGGCGGGTGTCAGGTGCCAAGTGCTGGAGCGGAGGCGGACGGTTTGAGGGGGATAAGGGGCCGATCGTCCTCGTTCTCGTCCCTCCTCCTCGTTCGGGACGATCCAATTCCCGAGGACGAGAACGAGGACGAGGAGGAGGACGATTAAACGTCTTGGGCGGCGGCCGGTTTCTTTGGGGGTCTATTGGCCCAATGGGCACTGTCCGCCGGTAATTCATCCCTTTGCTCGCATGGCGCTTTCTGGTAACCCATGTCCATGCACACGTGGAAATTTTTCCGGACCGGCGGGCTTGATCAGGTGGCATTGGAAAGCGGCGAGGATTTGCTGAACCTCGAGCATCTCGACCAGAAGCTGTGGGTAGCGCTGAGCTGCCCGGTGAAGGGCCTCGAGCTCGACGAAGCCACGCTCAAGATGATCGACACGGACGGCGACGGGCGCATCCGCGTGCCCGAGTTGCTGGCGGCGATCAAGTGGGCCGCCCCGCGCCTCAAGGACCTGGGCGTGCTGCTCTCCGGCCAGGACGGCCTGCCCCTGGCGGCCATCAACGACGCCACACCCGAGGGCAAGGGGTTGCTCGCGTCAGCGAAGCAGGTGCTGGACAATCTGGGCAAGAAAGGCGCCACGGTCATCTCTGTGACCGACAGCAGCAACACGGCGGCGATTTTTGCGACGATCTCGCTGAACGGCGACGGCGTCATCCCCCCGGGCGCGAGCGAGGACCCGGCGGCGCAGCAGCTCATCAAGGACATCATCGCCTGCATGGGCGGCACGAAGGACCGCACCGGCGAGGAGGGGGTCACGGTCGAGCAGGTGGACAAATTTTTCGGCGACCTGAACAACTACATACACTGGACCGCCCAGAGCGCGGTCAAGGACATCGCCGTGCTGGGCGAGGGCACCGCCGCGGCGGTCGCCGCGCTGCAGGCCGTGCGCGCCAAGATCGACGACTACTTCGCCCGCTGCCGGCTCGCCGCCTTCGACAGCCGCGCGACGGCCGCGCTCAATCGCGCCGAGACGGAGTACCTGGCGATCGCCGCCAAGGATTTGAAGATCAGCGCCGAGGAAGTCGCCGGCTTCCCGCTGGCGCGCATCGGCGCCGGCCAGTCGCTGCCGCTGGTGGAGGGGACGAACCCCGCCTGGTCCGCCGCGCTGCTCACGCTCAAGGAAGTGGCGATCACGCCGCTGTTGGGCGAACACACCGTGTTGACGGAAGGGGGCTGGAAGGAACTGAACACCCGCCTGGGGCCTTACGAGACGTGGCTCGGCGCCAAGGCCGGCGCCACCGTCGAGAAGCTCGGCCTCGACCGCATCAAGGAGATCCTCAACGGCCACGGCTACGAGACGATCACCACGCTCATCGCCAGCGACCGCGCGCTCGAGCCGGAATTCAAGGCCATCAGCGACGTCGACCGCCTCGCGCACTACCACCGCGACTTCCGCACGCTGCTCCACAATTTCGTCAACTTCGCCGACTTCTATTCCCCGGAGCGCCTGGCCGTCTTCCAGGCCGGCGTGCTCTACCTCGACAGCCGCAGCACCGAGCTGTGCCTCCGCGTCGACGGGCCGAATCCGCTCGCGGCCATGGGCAAGATCTACCTCGCCTACTGCAGCTGCACGCGGCCGGGCGGCACCACGATGACGATCGCCGCCGCCTTCACGCAGGGCGCGAGCGACTTCCTCTTCGTCGGCCGGCACGGCATCTTCTACGACCGCCAGGGCAACGACTGGGATGCGGTGGTGACGAGCATCGTCGAGAACCCGATCAGCCTCCGCCAGGCCTTCTGGTCGCCGTACAAGAAATTCGTCCGGATGATCGACGAGATGGCCGCCAAGCGCGCCGCCGCCGCCGATGCCGCGTCGAACGACCGCCTCGGCCAGGTGGCCGACAAGGCCGTCACGGCGGCGGCCAACGCCGCCGCCACGAACGCCGTGCAAAACCTGCAGCCCGCGCCCCCGCCGGCGCCGCCGAAGAAGCTCGATGTCGGCGTCGTCGCCGCCCTCGGTGTTGCCGTCGGCGCCATCGGCGGCGCGCTCGCCACGGTGAGCACGAAGCTCGCTGCGATGCATTGGTGGCAGATCCCGCTGGTGTTCCTCGCCGTGATGCTCGCGATCTCGCTGCCCGCCGTGATCATCGCGTGGCTGAAGCTCCGCCAGCGCACGCTCGGCCCGATCCTCGACGCCAACGGCTGGGCGATCAACGGTCGCGTGAAGATCAACATTCCCTTCGGGACCAAGCTCACCGACATCGCGGTCCTGCCCGCGGGCGCGCGGCGCTCGCTGGAGGATCCGTACGAGGACAAGGCCGCGCGCCGCCGGCGCCGCCTCGTCCTCGCCCTGCTGGTCGTGCTCGTCGCCGGCGCGGCCTGGATCCGTTTGGATCATCACTACCGCGGCTACTATTTCTGGCAGGACGCGCCGCCGCCGGAAAAGCCCGCGCCGGCGGAGACCACGACGACGACCACGACCACGCCGACAAGCACGACGACGACCACGACGCCGGCGAAGCCGTAGCGGGTGGCTTTCAGCGGTCAGCTCTCAGCCGTCAGCCATCTCCTTAACTGGCAGGTTGGCTGAAAGCTGACAGCTGATCGCTGAGCGCGAAGAGTTCACTTCACCACGCTCAGCAAACTCGCGTGCTCGTCGGTCCACACGATCCGGTCGTCCGGGTCGCTCGGGGCGAGGGGCGCGGTCCGGATCGGGTCGCGCTGCAGGATGGCCGGGTCGGGACTCAGCAGCACCCAGTCGGTGTCGTAGAGCCACCAGTGTTCCTTCTTCACGGTGTCGTGGATCGTGGCGAAATTCAGCCCGGCATCCTGCGCGAGGCCCTCGACGACCGGCCGCAGGTCGAGGTGCCGGTTGGAGATGTGCACGGCGATGATGCCGCCGGGCCGGAGCTGGCGGACGTAGAGCGCGAGCGCCTCGCGGGTGAGCAGGTGCACCGGGATCGCGTCGCCGGAAAAGGCGTCGAGCACCAGGAGGTCGAATTGCTGGGCGCTGCCGGAGCGGAGTTCGCGCTCCATCACGAGGCGGGCGTCGCCAAGGGCGATGCTGACGGTGGCGCGGGTGTTTTTCAGGTAGGCGAAGGTGCGGGATGCGACGCCCACGATGGCGGGGTTGATCTCGTAGAAGCGCAGCGTGTCGCCCGGGCGCCCGTAGGCGGCGATCGTGCCCGTGCCGAGGCCCACCGCGCCGATGCGCCGGCGCCCTCCCGGCAGGACGGAGATCGCGCGGCCGACGCCGCTGGTCTCGGAGTAGTAGGTGGTCGGCCAGTGCTGCTGCTGGCCGTTGAGGAACTGCTGGCCGTGCGTGGTGCCGCCGTTGGAGAGGACGAGGAAGTGAGCCTCCTTGGCGGGCGCCTCGTCGAACAGGCCGACGCGGTAGGCGCCGTAGAAGTTGCGCTCGGCGGCGTAGGTCTCGTGGCGGTCGCGCTTCGCCTGCAGGGTGAAGACGGTGGCGAGCAGGCCGGTCAGCAACGCGGGGACGAGCAGCAGGCGTTTCCGCCAGGGCGCGTCCCGCCGCAGGCCGCCCCACAGCGCGATGACCAGCACCACGGCGGAGATCAGCAGTGCGGGCCATTGGGTGGTGACCAGCTGGCCCAGCTCGCGGCCGAACGACACGAACCAGTCGTACCAGGCCTCGCCGCGATCGGCGCGCAGCCCCGCGAGCATCGGCCCGAAGGCGACCAGGCCGGCGGCGAGGCCGAGCGGGATGGCGCGGCTGCGGTGCAGCCAGCAGAGGACGCCGAGGAAGTACGGCAGCATCACGAGGCCGAGCTGCAGCTCGCGGTAGTCGGAAAAAAGCAGCGGGGCGATGAGCGTGACGCACAACGTGCCGCCGGCGCCCCCGGCGGCGATGGCGAGGTAGTAACCCGTGAGCCGGCCGGGAGCCGGGCGCAGGCGGTGGAGTTCGCCGTGGCAGACCATGCACGCGGCGAAGAGCGTGCCGATGAAGGTGACGAGCTGCTGGTAGAGCTTCGGGGAGGGAATCGAGAAGAGGTGCGCGAGCAGCAGGGCGCACACGGCGAGGAGCGCGATGAAGGCGCCGCGCGAGTACCAGCGCGGGTGATCGAAGCAGAGGATGAACGTCAGCAGGTAAACGCCCAGCGGCAGCACCCAGAGGAACGGGATCGCGGCGATGTCGAGGCAGAGCTTGTTGGTCGCGGCCGCGAGCAGCAGCGAAGCGAGCGCCGGCAGCGTGAACCAGAGGAAGCGGTCGAGCGGGGCGGGCTTGGCTTCGGCGGGAGCTGTAGCCGGGGTCGTTGACCCCGGGGCTTTGTTTTGTCCACCGGGGTCAGCGACCCCGGCTACAGGAGAAGAGGCGGCCGCATTCCGCACGCGCCACGCGCACGCACCGCACAGCACGGCGAAGACGCCGAGGCCGGCGGACCAGCCGAGGCCGACGGCGCTGCGCGAGAAGCGCGGCTCGAAGAAAAACGGGTAGGCCACGAGCGCGAGCAGCGAGCCGACGTTGGAGAGTGCGTAGAGGCGGTACGGCGACACGCCCGGATGCGAGAGGCTGAACCAGCGTTGTAGCAGCGGACCGGTCGCGGACAACACGAGGTAGGGCAGGCCGAGCGTGGCGGTCAGCAGCAGGAGAATGCGCCCGACCGGTTCCTCGGTGCCCGTCGGTTTCCATTGCGCGCCCGGCACGACCGGCAGGAACGCGAGCGCCGCCGCGAGCAGGAGCAGGTGGATCAGCGTCTGGCGTTTCGGCGTGAGGCGTTGCAGGAAGTGCGCGTACGCGTAGCCGCCGAGCAGCAGCGTCTGGAAAAACAGCAGGCAGGTGGTCCACACGCCGGGGCCGCCCCCGAACCACGGGAGCAGGTATTTGCCCATCAGCGGCTGGACCAGAAAAAGCAGGAATGCGCCGCAGAAAATCGTGAGGGCGTAAAGGGGCACGCGCGGACGGTAGGGTTTGGCCGGTGGTGCGCAAGTGCGCGCGCCGGACGTCTGGATTCGGGCCAATTTCTGAAATATTTTCGGGGATTCGGGGCCCCTGATTGGTGGCTAAACCTGTAAGCTGTTGCCGTTTATTGGGATGAAACTCTCATTAAGACCGATATTAAACCCTAGTATAGCATGGGTATATAACCCTAGCTTGACGTTGAGGCGGCGAAGGCCCACGACGGTGGGCATCGGGAAACACCCATGCACGAGACCACGCCAAACGCCGAAAATGACCACCCGCTCCGCGACTGGGCGATGATCGTCGATGACGATGATGCGTTGCGGGCGTTCGTCACCGAGCAGTTCCTGGCAATGAACATCGAGGCCGTCGCCGCCGCGCGCGGCGACACGGCGCTGCGCTTCGCGGTGGAGCGCGGCTCGGCGCCGCTGGTCGTGCTCATCGACGCGATGGTCTCCGGCATGGACTGCCTGACGCTCGCGGCGCACCTGCAGGAGCGGTTCAAGCGCCGGACCAAGATCGTCATCCTCAGCGACAACGTGCCCGCCGCGACGACCTGGCCGCCGGAAG
>Ga0164241_10002883_pt1 | contig 18022 bp, 10 predicted proteins | sample OricomyardsoilBY_FD_108780 | JGI IMG/M metagenome (GOLD analysis project Ga0164241, IMG submission 108780) | Backyard soil microbial communities from Emeryville, California, USA - Original compost - Back yard soil (BY) | ecosystem: Environmental > Terrestrial > Soil > Unclassified | place: USA...
CCGTGCCCGTGATGATTGCCGTGCCCGTGTGAGTGTCCGTTTCCGTGAGATTGGTTCCCGTGTGCGAAGACTTCCGGCGTCCACGCCATCGCAGCGGCTGCCCCCAATACCTTTGCTATGTCTCGTCGAGAGAGTGTCATGTTGCCTCCGAACCGAGATACGGCCATTCTCAATAGGCTATGCCTCGGAATCGGCTGCGTCCAGTCCCCGGAGGAGATCTTTTATGGGTGAAGGTGCGGTTTTCATTAGCCTACTTATGACTTCTTGGAAGTGGGGCTCTCGATAAGTCCGACCTTCGCGCAGTAGAACCTCCAGCGATCTCTGCAATGCAACGTCGTCGTTTTTCGTGAGCGCGAGTGCGACGTCGATCGCCGCTGCGGTGGCTCTTTCGGGCGCTGCACCCGTAGAAGCGCCCCATTTCTCAGCGATGCCTCTGTGTGTCTCTGCCTCTGCCCACGCACCGTCGAGCACAGCCCAACACGCGGCCACACCCTCGACCATCGAGACCGTCTGACGCAGCCCTCGGCGCTGAGCGGCGACACTGAGCGCACGAGTCTCTATGCGGGCTCTGCCCCTTTCCCCACTACGGAACAGAGCCTCGGTCCAAGCCTGACGCGCCATGAGCTCGATGCGTAGCGCGCCCGCTTCTCGAGCCATGTCGACCGCAGCCCGGCTCAAGACCTCCATCTCGCGTGGCGCTTCGGTGCCGCTGCGCATCATCAGGATCTGCGCTTCCGTGGCTCGGTTGCCGGCTTGACGGACGAGGCCGAGGGCCTCGTCGTAGCGGGTGCGAGCCTCGTCGTTGTCGCCTCGACGGAAGCCATCGAGCCCGAGCTGGGCGAGGCAAAGCGCATGGACCTCCAGCTCGCCCGCCTGGCATGCATGTGGAATGGCGTCTTTGCTGGCGCTCGCACCCTCACTGACACGTCCCTGCAATCGCATGACTTGTGCTTCACGGAACCCGACCCACGCAGCGGCTTTGGCGTAGCCCACATGCTCGGTCGCCTGACCGAGCGCGGTGCGCGCCGTAGCGATGGTGGGGTTGGCCTGCTCGAATGCGCCGCTTTCCGCGTGGAATTGCGACAAGTCGGCGAGAGCGCGCGCCTTCATGAGGATGGCGTCGGGGGTCGTGGACCAATCGAGGAGCGTCTTCAATCGCCGCTCGCGGGGCCCCCGCTCGGCCCGCCGCCAGCTCCACATGGCGGCCGATAGCATCGCTTCCCTGGCTTCGTGGGGTCTCCGTGCCGACCAGAGCAGTTGGCCGCGCGCCTCTTCCACGTCCTCGCGGCCGACAAGGACGAGGAGGGCATTCGCGGCTGTGGCGCTCACGCGGGCGCGGCGCTCGCCGTCGAGACGATGAACGAGGTAGTCGCGAAGCAGTCCGTGCGAGAACGCATAAAGGTCGCCGTCTTTGCGGATGAGGCCGGACGACAGCGCGCGCCCGAAAGACGTATTGAAGCGTTCGCCGACGTTGCGCGCGAGGGCTTCGACGACCTCGCTCGAGACGCGCTCGCGCACCAACGCGAAGCTCGCCAGGTCGTCTTCATCGGCGCCGGAGACCTGGACCGAGCGCGCCCAGACGGCGCCCATGTCGGGTGGTACCACGCGATCGATGTCGACCGATTTGGCCAATACGTATTTCTGCCCTCGGCGCTCGATCGCGCGCTCTTTGACCAGTTGCCCGACGAGTTGACTGGCAAAGAGAGGGTTGCCCTCTGCGCGGCGCGCGACGATTTGCGACAGCTCGTCGTCGAGGTCGAGCAGGCCACGAACCAGCGCGCGCGTGGCGTCGACACCGAGGGGTTGCATTTCGATGCGGACGACGCCGCCTGCGTATGCTTCCAAGGCCTCGACGTAGTCGTTCGAGGACTCTTCCTCTCGCTCGGTCGCCACGATGCACACGCCGAATTCGGGCTTTGCCTCGGTGATCGCGCTGATCAGCGAGGCGGCCTCTCCGTGGCTCCAGTGGACGTCGTCGAGTCGGAGGAGGACAGGGCGATGACTCGCGGCGCGGATGACGACGTCGGTCGCGACACGAATGGGCAGGGCGGCGTCTGGCGCGGCGTCGGGCTCTGGACGAAGGAGGACCTTCGCTTCGTCCTTGATGGCTTCGCTCTCGGCGGGGAAACGCGCCATGAAAAACGCAAGCCTCGCTTCGAACGCGTCGCCCTGGCTACCGCGTGTTCCGAGCGCGTTCTCGACCAGGCCATGGAGACCTTCGTCTGGGCTTCCTGTCGCAGACCAGTGCGTCGACAGCTCGACCGCGAGCCCGAGCTCGAGCGCCCGCTCGATCGCATCGCGTGAGATGCGGCTCTTTCCGGTTCCGGGCGGGCCACGGAGGAGCACGGCGCTCGGCGTGTCCGTCTCTACGGCTAAGCGCACCGCGTTCCAGAGCGCGCGTCGCTCCTCGACGCGACCGAGGACGGGCACCTCGCGAAGACCGAACAGGCCGTAGGCCCCGGCGCTGGGGGCGAGCGACTCCGCTTCGAATGCCTCTTCCGCGTCGTCTCCGCGCCATCGTCCAGTCGTGCGCCGAGTGGTCACGCTGATGCGAGACGACGGACGCGATTCGCGGGACGGAGGAATCGCGTCGAGTTCCGTGAGATTCAAACGCAGGGACTCGGGCTGGCTGGCGGGAGCCGCGAGCGTCGCGGCTCGTCGACTCTCCGCGGCGCGCGGAGTGCTGTCGGGCGGGGCCGGGGTGTCATTGATGCCGTCGAGCCCCTCGAGCGCGGCGAGGACGTCGGCGGCGCACACGGGACGGGCGGTGGGAGCGAGCTCGAGGAGGTGACCGCAGAGCTCGATGAACTCGTCGGGGACCCCGGACAGATCGGGTCGCATGCGAGGCGCTGGCTCTTTCATGCGCCGACGACGCGCCTTGTCGACATCCTCTTGCTCGCGCTCGAATGGGAGGTGTCCGGTGCAGAGCTCGTGGGCGAGGAGGCCGACGGAGTAGAGATCCGTCCACGGCCCGAGCTTTTCGATCTGCCCGCGCCATTGCTCGGGCGCCATGTAGTCCGGCGTCCCGACGATGGACCCGTCTTCGAACCACGACTCGGCGCCTGCGCCTGGGCGAAGCAGCCGGGCGATGCCGAAGTCGACGAGCGTCGTCTTGATCGCCGGCGCCACTCGGACGAGCACGTTCTCCGGCTTGAGATCGAGGTGGAGCACCGAGCGCGCGTGCGCGTGCGCGAGCGCGCGCAAGAGCTGCGTCAGGACCTCGCGGACATTCGGCCAGGTCAGCTTGTCGAACGCGCTCTCGAGCGGCTTCCCGGGGCGAAAGCCCATGACCAAGAGCGAGGCGCCGTCCGGGAGCTGCAGGAGATCGTAGACCTCGACGATCCCAGGATGCGAAAGGCGCGCGACCGCGACGACCTCGGCTTGGAAGAGTCGATGCACCCACGCCTCGGCGACGAGGTGCGGCAAGAGGAGCTTCACCGCGACGGTTCGTTGCTCCTCCGTGTCGAAGCAGGCCCAGACCTCTCCCATACCGCCACGCCCGAGGAGCTGCACGGCTCGGTACCGGTCGAGGAGGACGGTGCCTTTCTGGATTCCCATGTCTTCGTGTGGAGCGCGCGAGCTCGGAGTTGATCGAGGCGCACCCGTCCCCGACAGGATACAGGGGAGGGCGCGCGCTCGCTGCGCGTCTTGAGACGAAGAGGCGTGCCGAGCGCGTCTACTTTTTCGGAGGCAACGAGCCGTCCGAGCCAGGAGGGGCGGAACTGCTCGCGGAGGGCAGGGCGCTCGCGTCGGGTGCGGGCGGCGGAATCGGGAGATCGTCGCGTGCGATCTCACTGCCTTCTCCATTCGCCTTCGTGATCGCCGCTCGAAGGACGCGCTTGAACTTCGCATACGGAAGGGCGCCGGAGAGGAAGTAGCCTTCGAGGCCCGCGTCGGTCTTCGCGTAAGTGACGATGAAGCTCGGCGTTCCGGTCACGCCGTACTTGTCGCCCTCTGCGGCGGACGCGGTGATCGCATCCGCGTAGACGCCCTTGTCTAGCGCGCTCTTGAACGCGGCAAGATCGAGCGCGTGCTTCTCTGCGAGGTTCTCGAAGCCGGAGCGACCGAAGTCACCGCCTTGCATCCGGAAGAGGTCGTCGTGGTACGCCCAAAAGCCCTCGCTGCCCTTCTGCTTGTAGGCCTCGCGTGCCGCTTGCGCCGCGAGCGGGGCGTCCTTGTGGATGGCGAGTGGCTTGTCGCGCCAGAAGAACTTCACGTCGCCGCCGAAGTCCTTCTCGACCTGGGTGAGCGTCCCTTCTACGCGCTTGCAATAGGCGCACTCGAAGTCGCTCCAGATGTGCATTTGCACCTTCGCGTCGGCATTGCCCTTGAACGGCGTATCCGAGGGGGCCTCTCCGATCGTCTTCGTCTCGAGGGGCGGGAGCTCTCTCCCTTCTTCGAGGATCTTCCCGTAGACCTCTGCGGCCGCAGTGCCCGAAGACACACGTGCCGCGGCCTTCGCGAGCTCTTCGTCGATGACCGACCGGATCTTCGCGGGTGCTTGCGCGCCGATCAGCTTGCGGCCGTTGATGAAGAGGATCGGTGTGCCAGAGGCTTCGAGCGCGTCACCCACGGCGACGTCCTCTTCGAGCGCGGTGCCCGGGGGAGCGTGGATTGCCGCCTTGATGGCCTCGTCGTCCAGGCCGACCTCTTTCCCGTAGCGAACGAGATCGTCATCGGAGAGCGCCTTTTGATTGGCAAAGAGTGAGTCGTGCACGGCCCAGAAGGCGTCGTCGCCTTTCTCTCTTCGCGCCAGGACAGAGAGGTTTGCCGCTGGGATGGCCCGCTCGTGGAACGGGACCGGACGATGCTTGAAGGCGAGTCTTACTTTGCCGTCGTAGTCCTTCAGGATGGCACGCAGGGTCGCTTCGGCGTCTGCCGAGAAGCGACACTCGAAGTCGGCGAACTCGACGATGGTCACGAGGGCATCCGCCGAGCCACGGATCGGTGAGCGTCCGACGGCGACCTTCCAGATGGTCTTTTCACTGTTGAGCGGCGACTCGACCGTCTTGTCGTTGGTGGGAACCAGGGGCGTCGCTTCGACGTTCTCGCGCGACAGCGTCACGTAGAGCTTCTCTCGCGCGACGCCCGATGCGAGCAGCTTGTCCGCTTTCGCGAGCTCTAGGTCGATGACCTTCTCGAACTCGGGCGCGGGCCGGGCGCCCTTCACGTGGATGCCGTTCACGAACGAGGCCGGTGTACCGGCTACGCCGATCTTTCGACCCGAGGAGAGGTCGTCTTCGATTTTCGGATCTTGCTGCTTGGCCTTGTATGCGGCCTGAAAGGCGGCGCGGTCGACACCGGCGTCCGAGGCCCACGTCGCGAAGCTCTCGTCGATCAAGTTCTTTTGGTTCGCGAACGCCGCGTCATGGAACCGAAAGAACGCGCGACTGCCCCCGAGGGCGAAGACCGTTGCGCCCGCCAGCGCCGCCGGGCGTGCGTTCTCGTGCATGACGAGAGGGCTGTTCTTCCAAATGATGCGTACCTTTTCGGGGCCGTATTTCTCCTTCACCGTCTTGAGCGAGCCTTCCAGTCGCTCGCAGAACGGGCACTGAAAGTCGCTGTAGACGACGATGGTCGCGGGGGCGAAGCGCGAGCCCCACTGCGGGTCGGCGCTGGTCACGGGTACCGGAGACGCGCCGTCGTCCCACTCGGCGGGGTTCGCCGCCATCACCTTCTCGGCGCGCGCTTCGACGTCGCTTCCGCAACCACTCATGCAAGGAGCAGCGAGCGAAAGCCAAGCGACCAGGCCGAGGCCGATGAGACCTTTGAGACGGAGCGAACGCATGCGCCGTCGGGTGTAGTCCGTGGCACCGCAGCCGGCAATCCGACCCCGTTTCTTGGCCCACTTTGCACCACATTCGTAGGGGTGACCCATGCGCGAAGCGGTCTCTCCGCCCAGGCTCGTCTCCAATGACCTACCGCGTCGCTTTGGCCGGTACGTCTTGCTCCGTCGAATCGCCAAAGGTGGCATGGGCGAGGTGATGCTCGCCGCCAGTCTGGGCGTGGAGGGCGCCGAACGCGCGGTGATCGTCAAGACGATCCGCACCGAGCACAAGACCGACCAGAGCTTCAACGCGAGGTTTCTCGATGAGGCGCGCGTCCAGGCGCAGCTCGAGCACCCCGGCGTGGCTCAGGTCTTCGAGGCGACGCGCGACGAAGACAGCAGCGAGCCTTATGTCGTCGTGGAGCACGTCGATGGTCGAAGCCTAGGCGACGTCCGCGCACGCGCGCTCGCGACGGGGCAGGCGATCGAGTGGTTCGAGGCGGTCGCGGTCTGTCAGCTCGTCGCCGAGGCCCTCGCGCACGTCCACGACAGGCAGGATCCGCAAGGACGCAACCTGTCGATCGTGCACCGCGATCTGTCGCCGCAGAACGTCATGGTCAGCTACGGCGGCGAGGTGAAAATCATCGATTTTGGCACCGCGCGGGGCGAAAACCGCCGCTGTCACACAGTGAGCGGCGTCGTCTACGCGAAGCCGGGCTACACGGCTCCCGAGGTCGCGAACGGCGACTCGGGAGACTTCCGCGTCGACCTCTATGCCCTCGGCGTGATGCTCTGGGAGCTGTGTGCGGGGCGTCGATTCCTGACGGGCGACGCGACGGACCACCTCGCGTCCGTCGCCAAGAACGAGCGCAGTCTTCCGGCCGTCGCGGATCTCTGTGGTGGACCGAAGGCGCTCGACGAGGTCATCGAGAAGCTGACGACGTTCGACCGCGACAAGCGCTATGCGAGATCGCGCCTCGCCGCGCGGGACCTGGCGGCGCTGCTGTCGGACGCGCCGGTGCTAGCGAGCGGCGAACGCGGCGTTCGCGTTCGCGTGCTCGGCTTGATGACGCGGCTCTTCGACGGTGAGAGCGCGAAGGCGCGCCGAGAATTTCAGCGGCTCATCGCCGAGGCGAGGAAGCTCTTCCAGGACAAGAGCGAGAAGAAGACGCCGACGATCCCCGTTCGCCAGGAGATCCTCGAGGACACGCGTGAAGACGCGGACGGACTCCTCGCAGGGACGCGCTACCGACTCGTCGGTGAGCTCGGCCGGGGCGCGAAGAGCGTCGTCTACCGAGCCGAGCATGTCGATCTCGGTCGCACCGTCGCCCTCAAGATGGTGGCGCCGGAGCACAAGGACAGCGAGGACGCGGGGGCACGGATCCGGCGCGAAGCGCGCGTCTTGGCGGGGCTGCCTTTCGTCGGCGTGGTCCGCTTGATCGACGTCGGCAAGGCGCGCGATGGCGGGCCGTTCGCGGTCCTCGAGCTGCTCGAAGGAGAGACGCTCGCGTCGCGCATCGAGCGAACGAACGGGATGCCGTGGCGCGAAGCGCTCGGCGTCGCGTCGAAGCTCCTCACGGTCCTCGGGAAGGTTCACGAGGCGGGCGTCGTGCATCGCGATGTCAAGCCGGCGAACATCACGGTGAGCGCGGAGGGCGAGCTGACGTTGTTCGACTTCGGGATCTCACTCGGAGAGATCGAGCCGCGTCCGCTCGAGACGCCCGTGCCGGCGCGTCCGACGGTCGCCATCTTCGGGACGCCCGAGTACATGGCGCCCGAGCAAGCCGCGCGACCCGATGAGGTCGACGCACGCGCAGACCTCTATGCCGTCGGGGCCGTCCTCTACGAGCTGTTGACCGGGCGCCTCCCCTTCGTGAACGACAGCGCGGCGCTCCTGCTCGAGCAGAAGACGCAGGGCAGCCCCGAAGCGCCGAGCGATCGCGCTCCGACGCGCGAAATACCGCCTGCGGTGGACGCGCTCGTGTTGAAGGCGCTCGCGCGACATTCGACGCTCCGATTCGCGAGCGCGAAGGACATGGTGAGGGCCATCGAGTCTGCGCTCGACGCTCCGAAGCGAACGCGCGCTCGGCGACGCGCCGCCGGGTTCGTCGTGGTCGCGGCCGTCATGGCGGGCGCGCTCGGTGTGTTCGCGACCGAGGGCGCGGGCATCGGCCAGGCGTTGAGCGACGCGGGCCGAGCGGCGATGGGACGCGTCCGTCCGCAGGCCGCTGCGGTCGCCGAGGAGCCCACTCCGGCAGCGCCGGACGCGCTCGCCGATATGGGCGCGGACGTCGCGTCGACGGTCGAGGCGCCTCCGCCCGTGACCGCACGACCCGAGCCGGTCGCCGTGGCGTCCGAGCCGCTCGCCGACGACGACGAGGCGATCATGCTCGAGGACGTGGACGTTCCGAAGGTGCTGCTGGCGGATGCCGCCGAAGGAAGCGATGTTGCCGACCTGCCGGCGTCGGACGACAAGGCCGCAGCTGACGACGAAGCCGCCGCGCCGAAAAAGAAGAAGCACCATCGCTCTGAGAAAAAGCGAACGAAGAAGCACGAAAAGAAGCGCGAGACGGCGACGAAACCGAAGACGAAGACCCACAAGAGCAAGCGGAAAAGCGCGACGACGGACTGAGTCCGGCCGCGAGGGCCGGAACAGAGTCCGAGCCGAAACTCGGGACAGCGCCTCGTCCGCCCGCAGGGCGGCCAGCGAAACAGGGTGGGTGGACCAGACGAGCGCCTTCGGCTCGGACACTGTTGCGGCCTTCACTTGCGAGCGTCAGCGAGGGCCGGAACAGAGTCCGAGCCGAAACTCGGGACAGCGCCTAACATCCGTCCGAGCATGTTCTCCCGATCGCGCGCTTTTCTCCGAGGCGGACTCTTCTCGCTCTCGCTCTGCCTCTCGTGTGGAGGAGGAGACGGCGGAGCGGGTAGCGCCACGGCGGCCGCATCGCAGCCGGTCGCAGCAGAGAGCGCTCCGGCGTCCGCGGCTGCGTCGGCGTCGGCCCTGCCTCCGTCAGCGTCGGCGACCTCGAGCGCTGCGGCCGAAGAGACGAAGTCGCCAGCGATCTTGTTCGAGATCGAGCAGGGCGGTGTGAAGAGCTGGGTCTTCGGGACGATGCACATCGGGATCGACGCCGAGAAGGCGCTACCTCCGGTGGTCTTCGATCGACTCGATCATGCGGCTGTCGTGGTCTTCGAGGCGAACGTCTTCGAGATCAACCCGACGGACGTCCTCGGCGCGGCGACCATGCCCGACGGCAAGAGCGTGAAGACCGAGATCACGCCGCCGCATTGGAAGCTCTTGGTGGAGCACCTCGGCGGCTTCCTGACGCCAGAGGCATCGCTCGAGAAGTTTCGACCGTGGTTCTTGGCCACGATGCTCGCGGCCGAGATGCTGCCGAAGACCGATCCGATGGACAAGGTGCTTTGGGAGCGCGTCCACGGCGGGAACCGAAAGATCGAGTACCTGGAGACGGTCGACGAGCAGCTTCAGATGATCGACAAGGCGCTGGATGCGAAGGTGCTCGACGACATGCTCGGCGACCTTCCGACGGCACAGAAGCAAGTGACCGAGCTGGCCGACGCGTATCGCACGGGCGATCTCGTGAAGATGGCGACTGTGACGTTCGATCCCGACGACATGACGAAGCACCCCGCGATGACGAACGTGCTGCTCTTCGAGCGAAACGAGCGTTGGATGAAGAAGCTCGACCCGCTCGCGCGCAAGGGTGGCGTGTTCGTCGCGGTCGGAGCGGCGCACCTCCTCGGCGACAAAGGCCTGATCCATCGCTTCGAGGACGCAGGCTTCAAGGCGACGCGCATCGAGCGCTGATCGGGCCGTCGCGCAGCGCAGATCCCGAAGGCTCAGACGAGGTCGAGATCTGCGAGCACCGCGTTCGCGGCGATCCAGCCTGCGGCGCCGGAGACGCCACCCGCGGGGTGCGTGCCTGCGCTGGCCGAGTAGAGCCCGTCGATGCCGGCGCGGTGCGGAAAGCGATCGGTACACGCGAACGTGTTGTCCACATGCTGGATGTGGCCGCGCGTGATGCCGAAGCGTGACTCGATGCGCGGCGGCGCGAGCGGCAACATGTCGACGACCCGAGCGCTCGTGCCGGGCGCGAAGCGATCGCAGATTTCGAGCAAGTGCTTCGCGAAGCGTGGCGCGGCGTCGTCCCACGACGTGCCGTCCGCGAGCGCGTATGGGACCCATTGGACGAACATCGCAGAGCTCTCGTGCGTGCCTCCGGCGCGTAGCGATGGGTCGACCGTCGTGTGGATGTACCACTCGATGGCGGGTAAGTCGGGCAGTCGCCCGGCCGCGGCGGCCTCTTGCGATCGCGCGAGCTCGGCGAGCACGACGTCCTCGTCGGGGAGGAGGTGGATGGTCGGCCCGAACTGCCCGCGATTCTCAGGGAGGCAAGTGAAGCGTGGGAGCCCTTCGAGGCAGAGGTTCAGCTTGAAGCTCGTCCCGTCGCGCGCCAGGCCGTCCAGCTTGGTCGAGAGATCTTTCGGGAACGCGTCGCCGACCAGCGTGCGCAGGCGAAATGGATCGGCGTTCACGACGACAGCGCGCGCGTCGATGCGGTCACCATTGGCGAGGACGACTGCGCGTGCGATCCCCGCGTCCGTCTCGATCGACACCACCTCTGCGTTCGTTCGGATGCGTGCGCCGGCGCGCATCGCGGCCTCTGCCAGAAGGCGGGGGAATGTCCCCATGCCGCCACGCGGGATCATCCACGTGCCCCCCGCTTGCGGGAGTCGACACATGTTGTGCGCGAGGAAGTTGTGTCCGGTGCCAGGTGTGTCGAAGCCGCCGGTGACGCCGGTGAACGCGTCCGTCGCGGCGTACATCGCGACGAGGAGAGGGCTCTGGAAGCCGAAGCGATCGAGGTATTCGCGGATGCTTCCGCGGCAGAGCTTCACGTAGACGTCGCGCAGCTCGGGGCGAACCCACTTCACCGCCGTCTCTTCGACGGAGATGGGCAGCTCGAGCCAGCTTTGCCCGAGATCGTCGCGCAGCATCGCGAGCTCGCGGTTCAACGCGAGGTGGGCGTCGTAGTCGGCCTTCGAAAAGAACTCTCGGAACTGGCGCGCGACCTCTGCCTCGTCGCTGCCGAAGAGCGCGTAGCGAGCGCCGGTGGTCGGCAGGAAGTAATACGGATCCCGCCGCTCGAGCGGCAAATCGAGGTCGAGGGCGCGGAGCAGCTCTGGCGGGACGAGGCCGAGGAGGTAGGCGCCCGTCGACACCCCGAGGTTCGGCGACTTGGCGAACGGGTGCTCGGTGCGCGTCGCGCCCCCGAGCACGTCCTTCTCTTCGAGCACGAGGACGTCGAGGCCGCGACGGGCGAGGACCAGCGCAGCGACGAGGCCGTTGTGGCCCCCTCCGACGATGACGACGTCCGCGCGGCTGCCCAACGCGCCGTCCCCGATCAGAAGCCGCAGTACGTCTGCATGCGCTGCGGCGCGAGCCAACGCTGCGCCTTGCGCTTGCCGATCGTGTTCGCCAGACGCTGATACGGATCGCCGTCGCCCGAGGCCATGACCTCGTTCAGCGTCTTCAGGTAGTTGTCTTTGTCGCCCTTCGAGCAGTAGTAGCGAATCGCGAGCTGGACCTTCGGCAAGACGCTCTTATCGCCGGAGATGCGGATCGCCTCGTCGAAGTGCTTCTTCGCCTCGTCGAGCTCGGCCATCGTCGAGCGCGCGTGATACGCGCCGAGCGCGGTGTGCCCGCTGCCGTTCATGTACTCGGGGTCGAGCGCGACGCTCTTCTCGAGGAGCGCGACGGCGATGAAGAGCTGGCCCACGATCTCGCCCTTCTCGGAGGAGACGCCCGTGTGGCCGAGCCAGGCGTACCCGAGCCAGAAGAGCTTCTCTGCGTCTTCCTTGTCGTCGAACTGCTCGAGGTATGCGCGGATGGTCGCGTCGTTCGTCTGCGCGTCCTTGAAGCCGGGGTGCTCCTTCTCGACCAGCTGCGAGCCGTACCAAATCGCTCGCTCGTAGGCCGCTCGTGCGCGGCGCCGGTGGTAGTCGTAGTTCGCGCCGGTCGTGCCTTCTTCGTCCTCCGCGCGCTCCATGGAGTCCTCCATGAAGCCGAGCGCAATGCTGGCCCATGAGCGCGTCAGCATGAAGATCGCGTCCTCGTTGTCCGGCGCGAGGTAACGCAGGCCCTCCATCGTTCCGAGACCCGCGTTCGCAGTTCGCTCTGCGACCTCGTAGTCGCCGATCGTGTTGACCGCTGCGCTCGCCTTTCGCGTGCTCGCGATCTGCCCGTCGAGGAGGATCTGCTTGATACAGCCGGTAGACGACAGTCCTGCCAGCACGACCCCGGCCATCGCCACTCGAATGCCCCACGAAGCTCTGCGCATAGGACCGCACACCTACCGAACCCCAGCGCTCCGATCAACCGGCCTCGGTCCCTCGGTCGAGATCTCTCTCCTTGCGTGGGGGCCTCGGGTGTGGTGCCTAAGAGAGGTGGTGAACGGACGCGGCGTGGACCATCCCCCGATCGTGGGCCTCGTTTGGGGCGGGATCGGCGTGATGTTCGTGACGGTGGTCGCGCTGGTCGTCATGCGTTCGCCGGTGTTTCCCGCCCTCGAGCGCGCTGCGAGGGTCGCGGCGCTGGAAGAGGGCGCGACGGACCGTGACGACGATGGCGGGGCGAAGAGCCACGCGGCGAGCTCCGCCGGAGCGACGGGTGGCTCGAAGGCCGACGCGTTCCCCTTCGGGGGCGACAAATCGGCGCCCATCGTTCTGCCCGGTCAGGCTACGCGCGATCTTCAGAACCAAATCAGCCAGAAGCTCCGCAAAAACGATCTGAAGGGCGCACTCGACGCGCTCGAACAGCTCGTCGACGCGGACAAGGACGCCATCAAGGACAGCAACGTCCGCGCGACGATCGTCGAGCTGTCGCAGCGCGTGACGCTCCTGACCCACGGAGAGCCCGAGCGCATGTTCGGACTGCTCGCGAAGAAGATGGGCACGACCGGGATCGACATCCTCTACCAGCTCGTCACGACCAAGGGCGGCTCGCGCGCCGCAAAGCTCGCCGAGCAGCTCTTGCTCGAGGACGAGATCCTCGAGCGCGGGTCGGACGCGATGCAGGTCGCGTGGAAGCTTCGGCGAGCGAAGGGCTGCCCCGAGAAGAAGGCGCTCTTCGACGACGCCGCAAAGTATGGCGACAGCCGGACACTCGGGCAGCTCTTCCTCTTGAACCGGAGCTGCAGCCGCAGGCGCCGGGACCCCTCTTGCTGTCTCGAGAAGGACAAGGAGCTCGACGCGACGATCGATGCGTTGAAGGCGCGCGGCATCCAGTAGCTCGCGCAGGGTTCGGCGGCCCTGCCGCCGTTCTCGACGAGCCGACCGGCTCAGATCATCGACGCGCGCGAATCGGGTTTGCCCACGACTCGATACGCCACGGCCGCGCCGACCACACCGAAGAGCACCATCACGAGATCCCAGACGGGCCAAGCTGCGCCTACGGCGCGTCGGAGGATGACGGTCTCCACGACGCGGACGAGCAAGGAACCGAGGCCGTAGGCCGACAGACCGATGAGCACCGGCCAGCGAAATCGCTTCACGAGATCGACGACGCGCGCCGTGTTCTGCCAGGCGCTCTTCTTCACGTAGTTGACCGTCAAGATGACGGGTGCGGCGAGCGACACCGCGAGCAGGACGATGACGGCGATCGCCTCTGTGCCGGTGAGGTTGGCATGGGCGTCCGAGCCGCGCGCGATGCGCACCACGCTCGACACGAGGGTGAGCAAGAGCCCAACGGCCGAGACGCCCCCGACCGCGGCCAGCAGCGTGAACATCGGACGGGAGGAGCTGGCCTCTGCGTCGCGGGAGCCGCCGATCGCAGAGAGAGACATCGAGCTTGGGCCGGCGAGCATGGTGTGCGCGCTGCCCACGCGCCCGGCGTCCTCACCATAGGGGCCGAGCGCGTCGTCGAGCTCTCCCAGCGACGCGTATCGCTCGGCTGGATCCTTCGCCATCGCGTGCTGAATGATCGCTTCGAGACCGTCGGGGATGCTCGGCTCGAGCGAGCGAGGGCGCGGCGGCTCTTCGAGGAGGACGGCGGTCAGCGTCGCCGTGGTGTCGGGTTTGTCGAACGGTCGGCGACCCGTGAGGAGCGTGTAGAGGATGGCTCCGACGGCGTAGATGTCTGCCTTGTGCGTGACGTGCTCGCCCTTGGCCTGTACGGGCGCCATGAACGAAGGCGTCCCCATGATCATCCCGGTCTTCGTGAGCTGAGAGCCCGGCGTGTCCCCCGTCTTCGAAATGCCGAAATCGATGACCTTCGCGGTGGGCTTCGATAAGTCGCCGGTGAGGAAGACGTTCTCGGGCTTCATGTCCCGGTGAACGATGCCGAGGCTGTGCGCGATGCCGAGGCCCGAGCAGAGCTGGCGCACGATACGAACCGCGGCGGGGACCGAGAGCTTGCCGAGTCTTTGGAGGTGCTCGGCGAGCTCTTCGCCGTCGAGGAACTCACCGACCATGAAGGGCCGCCCGTCCTCGGTCTTGTCGACGTCATAGACCTCGACGACGTAGGGGCTCTTGATCGACGCGGCGGCTTCGACCTCGCGCTGGAAGCGGCTGAGCACCTCTGGGTGGCGCGTGAATTCGGGGTGGAGCGTCTTGATCGCGTAGCGCTTCTGCGGGATGCGCGTGTGGAGCGCCTCGTAGACGCGGCCCATGCCGCCCTCTCCGACGATGCGGACGATTTGGTAGGTGTCGTGGATCGTCTTGCCGACCAGCTCGTCGACGACCTGCTCGCCGGCGGCGCCCACGAGCTCGGTCGCGTCGCGTGGGCAGACCTTGAACTCTCCCGGATATCGCGCCTGGCAGGTCGGGCAGAGCAGCGGCATGTCGGCCATGGAGCCGCGGCCGGCGTCGATGCTCGAGTCCCCACCCGCCCCGAGTCGGGTCATGGCCGTGACCGCACGCGCGACGTGGGGCGCGCCCGTCGTTTGGCTGCCTCCGCCGGCCGGAGGTCGCATCGTGCCGCTCATACTGGCGGGAGCCTAATCGGTCGGCGTGCCGTGATCGACCCCCATGCGGGGTGTGCTGACGAAGCTCTACATTGCCGAGGTACGCGGGTCATCCCGCCAGCATGCGCGAGACAAAGCCGCGAGCCCCCGCGGCGCTCGAAGCGCGGCGGGGGCCCTGTGCGGAGGACGGTCGTATCAGTAGCGGTAGTTGTCGGGCTTGTACGGGCCTGCGACGTCGACGCCGAGGTACTCGCACTGCGCGGCGTTGAGCGTCGTCAGCTCGACGCCGAGCTTGCCGAGATGAAGGCGCGCGACCTTCTCGTCGAGCTTCTTCGGCAGGATGTGGACGCCGGGCGCGAACTTCTCGGTCCAGAGCGCGATCTGCGCGATCACCTGGTTCGTGAAGGACGAGCTCATGACGAACGACGGGTGGCCGGTCGCGCAGCCGAGATTCACCAGGCGACCCGACGCGAGGACGATGATGCGCTTGCCGTTCGCGAAGATGTAGTGGTCGACCTGCGGCTTGATGTTCTCGCGCTTGATCTCGGGGTTGTTGTCGAGCCAAGCGATCTGAATCTCGCTGTCGAAGTGGCCGATGTTGCAGACGATGGCCTCGTCCTTCATCGCGGACATGTGCTCGCCGCGGATGACGTCGAAGCAGCCCGTGGCCGTGACGAAGATGTCGGCGAGGGGCGCCATGTGCTCCATCGTCTTGACCTCGTAGCCCTCCATCGCCGCCTGAAGTGCGTTGATGGGATCGATCTCGGTGATGACCACGCGCGCGCCGAGGCCGCGGAGCGACTGGGCGCAGCCCTTGCCGACGTCGCCGTAGCCGGCGACGACCGCGACCTTGCCCGCGAACATGACGTCCGTCGCGCGCTTGATGCCGTCACCGAGCGACTCGCGGCAGCCGTAGAGGTTGTCGAACTTGCTCTTCGTGACGCTGTCGTTGACGTTGATCGCCGGGCACTTGAGCTTGCCGTCGGCGAAGCGCTTGCGCAGGTTCTTGATGCCCGTCGTCGTCTCTTCGGACAGGCCGCGGATGGGGTCGGCGCCCTCGAAGAGCTTGCCGTACTTGTCGTGGAGCCAGTTCGTGAGATCCCCGCCGTCGTCGAGGATCATGTTCGGGCCTTTTCCGCCCTCGAACGCGTAGATCTGCTGGTCGAGGCACCAGTCGTACTCCTCGAGCGTCTCGCCCTTCCAGGCGTAGACGGGGACGCCGGTGACCGCGATCGCGGCGGCGGCGTGATCCTGCGTCGAGTAGATGTTGCAGCTCGTCCAGGTGACCTCGGCGCCGAGCGCCGTCAGGGTCTCGATGAGGACGGCGGTCTGGATCGTCATGTGGAGACAGCCGGCGACGCGCGCGCCCTTCAGCGGCTTCGATGCGCCGTACTCGGCGCGGAGCGCCATGAGCCCGGGCATCTCCTTCTCGGCGATCTGGATTTCTTTGCGGCCGAACTCGGCGAGGCTGATGTCGGCAACTTTGTACTTGGGCTTGTCGGTCATGGGAGTCCTCATGGTCTGAGCTGAAGTGTCATGGGGTGAGAGGTTCGTGCGCGCCTGGGCGCGGAGATTCAGGTTCCCCGGCGGCCGATCAGGGCCTGCCAGGGCAGAGCGTTGTCGGGCCCGTCGCCCGAGAATGCGGCGGGCAGGGACTTGACCGATGCCCCGACGAGGCCGGCGCTCTTCGCGAAAGAGACGAGCTCTTTCGGCTCGAAGCCAAGCCAGAGATCGGCCTGGGTCTCTCGCATGGAAAGATCTTCGTGCGGGCCGTAGTCGACGATGACGAGCGCACCGCCCTGGCGGTCGCCCTTCGGCTTGCGCAGGAGGTCGGCGAGCGCACGTACGGCGCGCGCGGGCTTCGGCGCGTGGTGCAGCACGCGCGACGCGAACACGAGATCGGCGCCCTCGGGCCGCGCCGCCTTGACGGCGGCCTTCACCTCGGCGCCATCGAGATCGCCCTCGACGAACTTCACGTTGTGCAGGCCGCGCGTATGCGCGCGCGCGCCGGCGGCGCGAAGCTGCGCGGCGGAGCGGTCGAGCGCGACGACGCGGTCGAAGACCGGCGCGAGCACCTCGAGCAACGCGCCGTCCCCCGTCCCTGCGTCGACCGCGAGCGCGTGGCCATCGAAGAGCGGCGCGAGCGCCGATAGGTACGCGCCGAGCTCACGCGGAGGCCCCGCGACGTCGGCCTTCGCCTCGGTGCGGGAGAAGAACTCACGCGACTTCGAGTCTCGCTGCGAAAGCACCGCCTCGAGTCGGGCGCGCCCACCGTCTTGCTCCATGAGCGCGCGCCCAGCGCGAAGCGCGTCGAGCACGACGGGATCGGCGTCGACACCGGGCGTGAGGTGGAGGAGGACCCAGGTCCCGTGCTTGCGCGGCGTCACGAGCCCCGCGTCGCGAAGCGCCGAGGCGTGGCGCGAGACCTTCGTCAGGCTCTCGCCCAGGAGCTCTGCGAGCTCGCCCATCGACAGCTCTTCCTCTGCCGCGAGGGCGAGGAGATGCACGCGCACCGGCTCTGCGAGGAGCTTGTAGAGCTCCCAGCGGGGAGCTTCGGTCGCCATCGTGCTGGTCACGAGGGCGATACTTACATATTTGCGAAAGTACGCAAATAGCTTTCCGCCTAGACCCTAGAGGCCGAGGATCAGCCGTGAAAGACGTGCGACGCGACGATGCTCCCTCCTCGGCAGACGAGGACCTCTGCGACGACGAGGGGCGCCTCGCCGTCGACCGTCCGGACGTAGTCCATGAAGACGCGCCCGCCGCTCGCGGTGAGGTGGCGCATCTCGTAGCGCATCGAGGGCAGGCGCTGCATCGAGTCGGCCCACCACGCGCGAAGCGCCGCCTTGCCGCGGACCTCGCCGTTCGTCTCCGGCATGCGGGCGCGGAGCTTGGGGCTCGTGTGGACGGCGTCCTCGTCGTAGAGGCCGAGCAGCGTCTCGAGATCGCGCGCGTTGAACGCGGCGAGCCAGCGGCGCGCGAGCGCTTCGAGGGGCGAGGCGCCGGCCTCGAGCGCCATTCGGCAGAGCTCTTTTACATTCGCTGGTGCGTCGAGGCCCCCCGCGTCGGACACCCAGCGGTGGTCGCTGAACTCGTCGTTCGCCACGACGCGATCCGTGTCCACGTCTGCGACGAACGCGAAGTTCATGTGGAGGCCCTTCGAGCCGGCCGAGTGCTCCTCGTATCCGAGCAGGCCCGGAGGCGTCCCCTCGACGCCGAGCGCGGCCTCGAAGCGGCCGTCGAGCCCGGTCTCTTCGAGGAGCTCGCG
>Ga0164241_10002884_pt1 | contig 18018 bp, 19 predicted proteins | sample OricomyardsoilBY_FD_108780 | JGI IMG/M metagenome (GOLD analysis project Ga0164241, IMG submission 108780) | Backyard soil microbial communities from Emeryville, California, USA - Original compost - Back yard soil (BY) | ecosystem: Environmental > Terrestrial > Soil > Unclassified | place: USA...
GAACCCAGAGGATGGTATTGTGGCTGTTACTTTAAGATTGGTATCGCTTGATGTACCTGTTTCGCTTTCCTTTTTACATGCAGTGAAGCCAAGGCATAAAACAAACAGTATAAAAGTTGTCTTTTTCATATTTTAATGTTTTTGAGGGTTATAATTTTTTAAGTGTTTCAATCTGAATGGCAGTAGTGTGGCGGTATTTGGGTGCCAATACAAAAAATGGTATAGCAACAGTAGCAGAACTCAACCCCGCTATTATCAAAGTCCTTCCTATTTGATAACTAAAGGGATCATGCGGCGTTAGAAGCGTTAGTCCTGCACACAGAAGGCCTGCCCCTATTCCCAAGCTAACACTGCCGCCGATGGTTAACCCGTTTGAAATCCTATGATTTTTAACGGCTGTGCTGAATAGACAATTCTTTTCTGCCGCTTGCCAAGGATAGTGCGCTTCGATACCTTTCTTTTCAAAATAACGTGTGCAGTAGTGAGATACGGTTACACATGTATCTGTTCTGTACACAGTGCTATCTTGAACGGTTTGTGAAGAACACCACCTTGGTAGTATAACAAGCAGAAGTAGTATTGGGCGAAGCATTAAAATGCACGGCTTTTAGCGTGACAAGTGGCTCCTCCCGCCTCGGCTGCATCAATGGCGGCCTTAACGTCGCCCTTGTCGAAATCTTTGTCACAGTATTCATACTTGCTGAATTCGTTACTGGTTTTGTCCTTGCATACATAACATTTGCTGCAACTGCCAAGGCCAGCCAAAAGGGATAGGAATGTGAAAGAAAGAATTACTTGTTTCATAATTAGAGGGTTATTGGGTTTAAGAAATGACTGGTTTATTCTGCCTACTCGTGTAGCTTTTCGACTTTCGGTAAAAGCAAATATAATTTTTTCATTTCAAAATAGAACATACATGTTCTATTTAATTTTTCGGAATGGTTTGAGATTGTTGCGTGCAAAATATCAAAGACGAGAAATATCTTAAGGAAATCGGCGCGCGCATACGGTCTATTCGAGAAGGCAAAAACTTAACACAAGTAGAGCTTGGAGTGATGTGCAACAACTACGGGGAACAGATAGGGCGTATAGAGCGCGGAAAATTCAACGTAACTGTCTGTACCCTAAAGGTCATAGCCGAGGCTTTGGGAGTAAAGGTCTCAGATTTGGTAGATCCTATATAGTGCCCTCGAAAGGGTCGTTAAGAGTTCGAATGGAACTGCGCGTTACATGCACATTACATGCACAAAATAAAAAAGCAGTTAAGAATTTCTTCCTAACTGCTTGTGCTTCTGGGTGGTCCCTGCTGGGCTCGAACCAGCGACCCTCTGATTATGAGTCAGATGCTCTAACCAGCTGAGCTAAGAGACCGGCTGTTTAAAAAACAGGATGCGAAAATAAATATTCGCGGCTATTTTTGAAATTCTATGACCAAATTTCGCAATCTTATTTTTGATATAGGCAATGTGCTGGTAGATATTGACTATACAGTACCCATTTCCGAGTTCCAAAAATTAGTACCCCAAAACAGCAATTTTAGGTTCGAAACAGTGGTTTCGTACACCAATCAGCACAATATTTTCGATTTATTTGAAAAAGGGAAGGTTAGTGTCCCCGAATTTAGGGCAGGTTTAAGGCAGTTTTTAAAGCCCAATGTAACCGATGCCGAAATTGATTTGGCTTGGAATTCGATACTTATAAAGTACCCTTTAGCCAAGTTTGAACTGTTAAAACAGCTAAAAATCCGTTACTATACCCTGGCCCTCAGTAATATTAATGAGTTGCATGTACAGGCTATTGATATTGCGGCAGCACAGCTTTTAGGCGAGGAAAGGTTCGGCAATTTCTTCCATAAGGCATACTACAGCAACGAAATGGGTTGGCGTAAACCCGAAAAAGAGATTTATGAAATGTTGATACAGCAGGAAAATTTAAACCCCGGTGAAACGTTTTTTGTGGATGATAAGCTGGAAAATATTGAAATGGCCCGTGAAGTAGGCTTACAGGCTTATCAACTAACCAAACGCGATAAACTGGGTGAACTGCTGAAACAACTGAATATTATATGAGAATATATACGCCGTTATGGTTCTTTATTACCTGTATGATTTATGTACAAAATGTACAGGCGGGCAATGGCTATGTGTATGCTGCCGATAAGTCGCAGTTATTCTATATTCAGGAGAATGAGATATATAGCCCCGATAAAAGCGAGTTATTGTACTTTAACAAAGGTAACATTTTTTTTGCAGGTACTACCGACGACCGCAACAACATATACTTAATGGCAACGTCGCTTGATATCACAACTGCTAAACAACAAAAGGTTTACGAAGCCAGTAACCGTGTTGCAAGTTATACTTTTAGCAATGGCAAATTTTATATTGGCGAGCCCGATGATGATGATGCTAAAGCCAAAGCCGAATTATTACACGTTGAGCGAGCCGGCAAATGGATGGCCTTCTATGCCACCGAGAACGATTCGTTAATAGGTTATTATTTGGCCGATTCTATTATGCCCGCCAACGCTGTATTAGTAGCATACACACTAATTAAAAAATACAATGTACAACCTAAGCCTGCATTAGTAGCCACACCCGTATCTTCACAAAACCAAAACGAAGTAACCCTTAAACCTATATGGGGTAATATAAGCGCCAATGAGTGGGTGTGGGATGGGCAAGTATTACACCCACGTTGGAATGTAGACCCACGACTGGCATGGACTTACGACGGGCAAACCATTAAGCCTTATTACAGTACCAATATTTACGAACAGTACCAATGGGATGGCGAAACTTTTAAACCCCTTTGGCGCACCAGCCGCGGTCAGGAATGGACTTGGGACGGGCACATATTAAAGCCCATATGGGATACCGACTGGGCTAACCAATATTTGATTGAAGACGGCAAAGTAAAGCCTTGGAGTAATGTACACCCCGAGCATGAATGGCAACTAAGCGGCGACATGCCTATACCTTTAATTATACTTATAATTAGTGGCATAGCAGGGCAGCATTAGTTTTGCCATATATTTACCGCAAGCCTAATAACCGGCATTCATGAAATATATTTCGCCCAACGGTTTTTTACATAAAATAGTGGCTGCGTTATTATGCTTTTCGCTATTTGCCGGCTATGTTATTGTAGCCCCCATTGTTGGCGAAGAACATCCCTTTTCGCGGTTTAATATGTACGCCATGTTCCCTAACACGGCGCGGTACTATTACTTAGCCGATGAAAACAATAAGCCAATAAGCGGAGCGCGAAAATTCAGGTTTTCGATTAATCAAATTAAAGACGCTATAGCTGCGCGCGAAAAACGCAACCATATTATTAACGGAACTGTAGCACAAACAAAGCCAATTGCCGATGAAGTTCTGGCCTATATAATAAACAGGAATAAGGATAACCCTGAATTAAAAAATTACAGGCAACTTAAAATAATGAAATGCAATATAACACTGAATAACGGAGTGGTTACCACTGTCGATTCGGTTGTAAGTATATGGAATTTGAAAGCCGCATATTAAGCCGCTTTGTGTACACCACAGGCGAATGGAAACTGGTAAAAATACTTACCGGCCTGTTGTGGTTATTAACCATAGCAAGGGTTACATTAGTAAATAAATATGCAGGGCAGCCTTTCCCCGAGGGTATATGCCGGTTGTTTAACTGCGCGGCGCTTATACAGACACCAATAGTGTATGTTTTATTACTGTTAGCAGTATTGCTGGTAATACTATATATAACCGAACGGTATATGCCCGTAACGCTTACTGGGCTTGCACTTATAAGTATAATAGTATTAACGGTTGAACGCTCGCATGGTATAAGCAGTCGCGATGAGCTATGGAGTTTGCTTTTTATAGCGCAGGCTATTGCTTATATCAGATATAGCTTTACTAACACCAACTTTAAGCAGCAAATAGCTGTACAAAATTTAGCAATGTTTTATAGTATACAGTTAATAGCAGCGGTGTATGTAACATCGGGACTTACAAAATTGCAAACCTCGGGCATACAATGGATAATGGATGGGCCTAATATTGCGGCCGCTTTGTATAAAATAAATGCGCAAATGCATATTGAGTTTGGTTTATCGCAAACCCATTCGTACCTAAACTCTGTAATGCGGTTTATTAATAATTACCCAAATATTACGCGCACGTTTTTTACCTTGGCAATACTTACCGAACTTTTTGCACTTACCATGTTGCTAAGCCGCAAATGGGCCCGCAAATACGGTTTTTTGCTGCTTGGTTTACACATTGGCATTTTTGTGTGTACGGTAATATTTATACCTGTATTTATTTTTTGCGTAGTTGTTTATTTAATAGGGTTGCCCAAGCGGCTTACATCCAAGTTGTAACAAATTAATGGCTTTCAAACAATTGCAAAGCAAAATTCCAATTAACACCGCATTTAATTTTATCTTATAATTTAGCAGTACTAAAACCGGAAGAAATGAAGAAACCCTTAATGATGATTGCTGCGAGTTTGTTGTTACTAGCTTCATGTAACCAAAGCCAAACACAAACTACCAATACCGAAGCCACCGCACCTGCCGAAAGCAAAGGTGTAAATATTAAACTTGCCGAATTAAGCAGCCCTAAAGACCACATTTGCGGCATGGACTTAGTCGAAGGCGAAATTGCAGATACTATGCAATATGATGGCAAAGTATATGGATTTTGCTCATCGGAATGTAAAGCTGAATTTGCGAAGGACCCGCAACAGCATTTATCTAACCCACAATAATGAATATGCCATCGAGTAAAATAACAGGGGTAGGCATGTACGTACCCGAGGAAGTTGTAACTAACGACGACCTATCGAAGTTGATGGATACCAACGACCAATGGATTACTGAGCGCACAGGTATAAAAGAAAGAAGGTTTTTTAAAGAAGGTGTTGATACGGTTTCAAGCATGGGTGCTAAGGCATCGGAAATAGCTATGGAACGCGCCGGTAAAAAACCTGAGGACATAGATTTTATAGTGTTTGCTACCCTAAGTGCCGATTATTGCTTTCCTGGTTCGGGGGTTTTAATGCAACAACTAATACCTTTTAAAAATATTGGTGCTTTAGACATACGCGCGCAATGCGGAGGCTTTATATATGCATTAAGCGTAGCCGACCAGTTTATTAAATCGGGCATGTACAAAACTGTACTGGTGGTTGGCAGCGAAGTGCAAACCAATGTATTTGAGCTTAGTAACCGTGGCCGCGATATGTCGGTAATATTTGGCGATGGTGCGGGTGCAGTAGTGCTTGAAGCTACCAACGAGCCTAACAAAGGCATACTTACAACTAAGCTGCATAGCGATGGTAAACAAGCCGAGGAGTTATTTTTAGAACACCCTGGCAGCCGTCGTAAACAACGCTTTAACCCCACAATGATTGAGAATGGCGAACTATTGCCATATATGAATGGTAAAGGAGTATTTGTAAATGCGATAAAATATTTTCCGGAGGTAATACGCGAAGCCCTTGCCGACCAAAACCTGAAGGAAGAAGATATTGACTTATTTATACCACATCAGGCTAATGCACGTATTACAGTGGCAGTGGCCAAGGAGTTAAACGTGCCTGAGGAAAAAGTGGTATCGAATATTCATAAATATGGCAACACAACAGCTGCATCTATCCCTATAGCATTATGCGAAGCATGGCAGGACGGACGCATTAAAGACGGCGACTTAGTGGCTATGGCTGCTTTTGGCTCTGGCTTTATGTGGGGCAGTGCTTTAGTACGCTGGTAGAGTTTAACTCAACTACTTACAATCAAAAAGGAGGCAAATAGCCTCCTTTTTGATTTATACCTTTATATCTAATTAAGTAAATCAAGTTTATGCTATTTCACCTTCCTGCCTTTAGCTATACGCTGGTTAACATCCATTTTCTGGATTTTGCGTGTATCAACTAAAAGGAAAGCATACTTGCTATCAGGATCAGTAACATACTCCTGCCCGGCATAGTGTATAGTGCCATTGCTGCGGTTCCAATTACTGGCCAATAACACATATTTATCGCCTATAGTTGGGTTTACGCCAAAGCTTAAATAATAATCATCGCTTACTTCAAAACTAACCAGCATTTTATTTTGCCTGGGTATTTCGGTAAGTACACCCGGTGTGCCTTGGCGGATGATAATTTCATCAACCTTTTTGCCATTTATGGTTTTAATTTTGCCTTTTACAATATCGGTTGAACCTTCGGCTAATTCACGGTGCAGTATTATATCGTGCGATACATAAAATTGTATCTTTTTCACCTGCTCATCGTTCCAATTATGCTGTGTTTTAATAGCATCGGTATAGGGCACTAAATGCTTGCACGATGCAAGGGACATAAAAATTAGGCCAAAAAGCAATATTCGTTTCATATACATAGTTTGCATCAACATTTCAATAACAATGCCAATTTGAGGTATGATTATGTAATAGCTTTAAAGTTTATTTTACAACAGCAATTTTTACATTTTTTTCGAAATGCGGGGCACTAACGCTTACTATATACAGGCCGTTTGGCAGGTTAGCAGTATTAAATGTTAACTGTTGCAATCCCGCCTCTGCACGTTGCTTTTGCATTATACGGCCACAAACATCTATAATTTTAACATCGGTTTGCTCAAGGGCCATAAAGTTAACATTTACTATACCTGTTGCAGGATTAGGATAAACCGATAGCTGTGCAATAGCGGGTGTTTCACTTATGTACAATGCGCTTTGCTCAAGCACTTCAAATTTATCAAGTGCACCATCTACTACATTTTGGTTACCACTATTAAGGTCGCTTACATCAATATACATACGCATATTAGCAGTTGGGGTTAGGTAGTCGGCCACCCTAAAGTTAACCTGTGCCCAGGTGTTTTCAGTTGCAGTTAAGTTTTCTAAAGTAACGGTATTGGTTCCGTTCGTTAATTTAATTTGCATATTATCATCGGGTGCATTCCCGTTTTGCAGGCCATCGTAAAACCAACGATAATAACGTACATAGGGGTTAGTAAAGCCCGACAGGTCGAAAACAGGTGAGAGTAATGTAACGTTACCGCCATCCACATCGTTGTTAATGCCCGCCGATGTACCGTTACCTGTAACGTAGCATTTTAAACCATAATCGCCCGCCACATCAAACACAGGGTTGCAGGTATCTGCGTTATAAAATGAGCCATTAGGCACATCGCGCACCCAGTAGCCGTCGGTAGCGCTTTGGGTGGTACTCCAACCATAATTAAAAATAAAGTCGTCGTAATAATAATGGTTCTTAATTGGTATAGTTACAGGTGCCGATGACGGCGTGTATAATGCGTGGCTTGCATAAAAATTTTCGCGATAACCCCATTTACCTGCGTATACATCGTAGTACCCCTGATACAAATCGGGTATGGCAAAAGCGCCATTTACATCGGTTGTTACTTCAAAATCCTGTGGCCCGTCAAACAATACCTTTGCATTAGATACCGGTTGGTTAGTTGCTTCATCAACCACAACGCCCGAATAATAAAAAGCTGTAAAAGTATTAGTACATCCTAAACTGCTTTGTATGCTGATACGATTGGTATTAAGCACTGCGCGCATTACCTCGCGTTGGCCATAAGTAAACATGTGCGTGTTTACATCATCGGCGTAATCCATATAATTCATCCACATATCGTATTCATCAATGGGCGTTTCGTGGCAACTATTTAATATTAAACTCGGCGAACCATAATTGGGTTCTTTAGTAGGCGGTGTATCACAAATTCTATCGCCCTGTATGGCGCAGGTTTGCGGCGTAAGCCCCACACAACTATCCTGAAAGGTATGATATAAGCCAAGCCAGTGCCCCACTTCATGCACACAGGTTTTGCCCAGCGTATCAGATGCATTAAAAGGATTAGCAGGCGCTTTACCCAAATTGCGATAATCTATTACTACACCATCTTGGTTTGCCGGGCCCATATTAGGAAAAGTAGCATAACCCAATATGTTATTATTAAGCTGGGTGGTCCAAATGTTTAAATACTTAGTAGGGTCCCACTGGGTAACCGGCTTTACAGTTGCATCGAAATTAGCAGGGGTGCTGTTAATGTTGTGCCTGGTAATACCCGAAGTTGAATTTCCCGTTGGGTCGGTACTTGCCAGACAAAATTCAACTTGTATATCGGCAATTCTGTCCTTAAACCAGTTGGGTACTAAAACTGTATCGGCATTACGCTTGCGGTAACATTCGTTCAGCACATCTATTTGTGAAAGTATTTGCGCATCGGTAATATTAAATGTAACCCCAACCGCTTGCCCCGTATGTATAATATGAAACACTACGGGAATGGTAATTACACTTTGGTAATTATCGCGCGCTGCCTGAGAGTTGATATAAGCATCAATAGCATCCCAATTTTGTTGAAGCTGTAATGCTGCGTTAGGGTTTTGCTGTAAATATTCCTGAAGTTTTACATCGCTAACGCAAGGCTGGGTGTGTTGTGCCTGTAATAAACTTGTGCTAAATAATAAATAAAGGTAAACAGCTGCAATTTTCAGTTTCGTCATTTCGGTTCCCTATTGTACAGGGGTGAAAATAACAGAAATATGTTTTTACGCACCATGAAATACATCAGCTAAACCTGTTAAAGTACGCGTTTGCCGTCTTTATCAAATACCTGTACTGAATCTTTACGGTGGTCCGGCTTAACGGTAAGCCTATCAAAAAAACCATTGATAAACGATAAAACAATACTGAAAAGTAATGCCCACCAAAAGCCGTCGACATTAAACCCCGTAGGTATTATCCAATCGGCAACAAGTATAATAATTGCATTAATTACAAGCAGGAACAAGCCTAACGAAAAAATAGTAGCAGGTATCGTTAAAAATACAAGCAAAGGCTTTAGCGAAACGTTTAACAACGATAAAACCGCAGCCAATAATAGGGCATACCCAAAGTTTTCCAAATGTACACCGGGCAATATGTACGCGGTAATTACTACCGCAATAGCATTTAAAAATAATTTAATTACAAAGTTCATACACTAATAACGATTAAAGCACAAAAATAATTTTTTTGCCCCGCATTTTTTACCATTCTTAATGAATATCAATTCTCTATTTATTGGTATTTTGTAACGTTTACTATATTTGCAGCTGCAAATGAAAAAGCTTTTTGCCATTTTTCTGTTTATTACAGTATTGCTTGGGCCCTTTGGTAAAAGCATAATATACCTGCATTACGAAATTTACAAAAGCTACTATGCGCAAGTGCTTTGCGTTAACAAAAGCAAACCCATGCTGCATTGCAACGGGCATTGCCAGTTAAAAAAGGAAATGAAGGAGGAAGAAAAGCGCAGTAGCCTGCCATACAGCAATATTAAATACGAGAAAGAAGTATTGCTCTACAATCAAGTTATACAAAACTATACTGCATCATTAAATACCGAATGCCTGTTACAACACAATAGTATATATAATGGTGTTGTGTTACACAGCCATTTAATGTTGGTATTTCACCCGCCCCAAGTATAAATTGGTAATACATTTTGCAAACTACTATTACGTACAACGTTGCGTGTAGTGCTTTTATGTACCTGTATATACAGGTATATGTATCCTATTTATCCATTAAATAATTTTAATAAAAATGAAAAAGTCATTTATATCAATCATAGCTATTACTTTATTTGTTTCTATGCTATCACTATCGGCATGTAAAAAAGATGCGAGCAAAGATTTAACCCAAAAACTAACACTGCACATACATAATAATGTAGGCACTAATGAAGCTGAATATGGCACTACTTATACCGATTTGAACGGAAGGAAATTTAATATCAGCGACTGGAGGTATTATTTATCGAACATTGTATTAATAAACAGCGATGGCAGTGAACGCCCTATTAGCGATACAGTATTTTTGGTAAGCCCTGAACAGGGTAATTATGTACTTGGCCAAGTACCGGTAGGTAATTACCAAGGTTTTAGGTTTTTAATTGGTGTTGATTCGACAACTAACCATAGCGACCCTGCCACTTACCCTGCTGGCAACCCCTTAGCCATACAGGATAACCCCATACACTGGAGTTGGAATTCGGGCTATATTTTCATGAAACTTGAAGGACAATTTGATTCAACGGCAAACGCTACTGATGTACCTAATAAAGATTTCTTTTACCATATTGGTTTAGATGAGAACAGTAGAACTATTGATTTTACTAATCAGGCATTTACTGTTACTAAAGGCTACGATAAAATGGTAACGGTTGAATGCGATTTACGTAAGGTTTGGACGAATATTAATATGGTAACCGAAAATACCACACACAGCATGATGGATGGCGGGCTTGCTACAAAAATTGCCAATAACTGGAGCACAGCATTTACGGTTGAATAAACACTTGCACCTGAATAGATAAACCAACCCCCTGTTGCCGGGCAACAGGGGGTTTAATACTATACGCAATGAAAAATTTATGGATTGTGCTGGCATTATTGATAGGTGTAAGCAGTTGTAATAAAGAAAAAACCGATGCGGGGAACGAAGTAATTACGTTACAGGTACCAAAGGGTTTTCCGTACCCTAACATACCAGCCGAAAACCAACCAACCAGATACAGGGTTGAATTGGGTAAGAAATTATTTTTTGATCCTATACTTTCGCGCGATAGCACTATAGCTTGCGGCACTTGCCACTTACCCGAAAAATATTTTGCCGATGGCTTACCACTAAGCAAAGGCATTGAAAACCGGATAGCAAAGCGTAATGCACCGTCGCTTTTAAATATAGCTTACCAGTCCGTGATGTTTTGGGATGGCGGTGTACCCACTATTGAGCAGCAAGTTTTAGCACCTATTGAGAATCACAACGAAATGGATTTTAATGTAAATAAGGTGGTACAACGTTTGCAGGCAAATGCCGATTACCCTGCATTATTTAAGCAGGCGTATAATGCCGAGCCATCGGTATATACATTAACCCGCGCCATTGCCTGTTATGAACGCACCTTGTACACAGGTAAAAGCAAATATGATGAATATCAATATTACAATAACCCAACAGCCCTTAATGCATCGGAATTAAATGGCATGAATATTTTCTTCGGCGAGCGTGGTGAGTGTTTCCATTGCCACAGTGAATATACTTTTACCGATAATACCTTTAAGAACAACGGGCTGTATTTGAATTATCCCGATTCGGGCAGGGCTATTATAACACAAAACATAAATGATATAGGCAAGTTTAAAGTGCCATCGTTACGCAATGTAGCCATGACTGCACCTTATATGCATGATGGTTCGTTATCTACTTTACAAGATGTAGTAGAACATTACAATAGCGGTGGGCAAGCGCATCCTAATAAAAGCGGTTTACTAAAACCTATGAATTTATCTGCCGAGGAGAAAACCGATTTGGTAAATTTTTTGAAGGCATTAACCGATTTGTAATTACACGCTATTACAGTACAATAGTGCGGAATGTAAGGTTTACACGCGGCTGGTTTATTTTTTTTGTTGTGGGCAGGCGGTGTAACCAATTGGTTTGCGTAGCACCTTTCATTACCAATAAACTACCATGCTGTAAAAACACCTCAACTTTTTGCTTATCTACTTTGTGTTTAAATAAAAACTTTCGCTCGGCACCTAAGCTTACCGATGCTATAGCGCCGTTTTTAACTAAAGTTTTTTCAGCATCACTATGCCATGCCATGCCTTCATCGCCATTATGATATAAATTTAAAAGGCAGGAATTAAAAGTTTCACCACTTACTTTTTCTACTAATTTTTTTAATTCCAATAATTCCTCCGTCCATGGCAAAGCTTGTTTCGTAGCATTTGAATAGGTATACAAATAGTTACTATCGCCATACCATGCAGCTTTGCGCTTGGTAATAATATGCTTACCGTATATTACTGCCTCATCGTTTCGCCATTCAATGTTATTCAATAAGATATATAAATAACTATCGGCTTGTTCTTGATTAAGTATTTTGCCATAATAATTTACAATACCATCATAAGGCAATAAGTTGGCATCGGGCAACAAAGGTGTGTTGAATAAATCCATTTCTTGCAATATATCGTAACCTATACCAACTCTAATACAGGTTGTGCGTAAAAACGCGGAAGTTGTTCGGTATCGTTAGGGTATGCGGCTTTTATTAAATCAATAGCTTCGGCAACACGGGTATTATACTCTTTTATTTCTTTACGCTTATTGTTGTTACATACGCAAGCAGCATCGGTACAAATGGCTCTATCTTTTGTTACGCCGGTAAGCCGCAAGCAAAGCTCATTATGCTGTGCGGCTGCCTTTAATACATTAAACCCATCAATATAAGTACTGAAACATGCCTCGGCTTTTAAGCGGCTGTTTACTTTTTGTATACCTAATCGCTTAAAGCCCGTTTGATCTACATATTGCACTATACCAAATAATGGCTCGTAATGTTTTTGTGCTTGGTTAAAGCGCGGCCACAAACGTTTTATTTCGCGTGTTTCAAGTTTAATAGATGCCGCTTCGCTTTCACACTGCGTATAAGTAATGTGATGTATTTCTCGCAAAAAATTTTGTCGCTGGCGGGTAGGCGAGTTGTTACTAAAGTGGCTGCTAACCCGTTTTTTAAGATTAATAGCTTTACCTACATACACTACCTTTCCTTTCCTGTCGCGGAAATAATATACGCCCGGGGTTTGCGGCAGGGCGTCAAATTGTTCGCGTGGTAAATTGGGTGGCAGTACTTGTTCCTTAGCTGTGCGCTTTATTAAATCGGGTATTTGCACATCGGCACCATTAGCCAATAAATGCTGAAACAATTTTACGGTGGCCTCTGCATCGCCACCTGCCCGGTGGCGGCCATTAATTTCAATACCTAAGTAATTGCAAATATTACCAAGCCCATAACTTTTTAAACCCGGCATTACCTTACGACTAAGGCGTATAGTGCAAAGTTTTTTAGTGTTAAGGGTATAGCCACTTTGCGCTAAGGCATGTTTCAAAAAGCTGTAATCGAAATTTACATTATGGGCTACGAATACATGCTGTTCCAGTAAAGTGTATATAGGTGCAGCTACTTCGCTAAAGGCAGGCGCATGCTTCACCATCTCGTTATTAATACCTGTAAGCGAGGTAATATAATACGGTATATGGCAACCCGGGTTTATCAGCGTTTGGTAAGTTTCAATAATTTTTTTGCCATCAAAAACATAAATAGCTACTTCGGTAATGCCGTTTGATGCAGCATACCCACCGGTAGTTTCAATGTCAACAATTGCAAAAGCCATATACGCCCTCAGTTATTATGGGCTATGAATTTCGGGTATAAAATCTACACTTACAACCGGTATATACCATAAAAAAACCTGCCCGAGCTGTTGTTACGCCGAGCAGGTTGAAAATCAATTATAATTCTGTTAATTACTTTACTACTAATTTACCAAAAGCACTTTTTCCGGTAGCTGAATTTATTTTGTAGGTGTAAATACCTGCGGCTAAATCGTTACGCTGCAATGTAAAGCCATTGCCATTTTGTACTTCAACTTTTCGGGTTAGCTTGCCTGTAAGGCTAAACAATTCAAACGTATATTTCTCGTTCAAGCCATCAATTACAATATTGGTTGATTGGCTAAATGGATTTGGCATAGCCTTAACCGAAATGCCATCATCGCCTTTTACATCAAATATGTAATTAGGCAGGGCTAATGAATCGTAAACAGTATTCGTAACTACGGCTTCGTTATAATCGAAATAAACAGAGGCCGTATTGCTTATTGTTGTGCCTATAGGTAAATGCGGTTTCTTTTTAATGGTAAACATTACAAAGCCATTGCTACCCGGTTCATTGGTTGCACTATCAACTAACCGCAGCGGGTCGAAAATCCATTTCAAAATACCTTCGCCCGAAATTGAGAATGACGAATATGGATGGCTTGATGCAATATTGGTTACTGTACGTGCATCTAAATAATTTGAAAGCGTATCCAGTATAATAACAAACCAGGTTGAATCGGTACCGGTATTCTGAAAACCGATAGTGTATGTTAGTATCGAATCTTCTTCGAATATAGCGCCTTCGGGGCTTACTATTTTTTCGTTAGGATCGTGCGAGCCTGTTACTGTTTCGGAGAATATGTATTGATTATCTGCCGGATTACAATCGCCGCTCATTGGCGAAATTGAATACTCTGTATTTAACAGGTCGCCAACACTTACTGTTAACGGTACATAGAATGTATTTTCTAATCGGTAAGCATTGTTAAATCCATTTTGTGGCACTGAATTTAAAACCCATGTAAGTGTGTGCCCGATGGGGTCGTGTACAGGTAAAGGCGACTCGCTACTTTGGTACACCAAGTTTGAATCGTACTTTAAAACAATAGTTGCCGGCCCACTAACCACGCCGTATGCATACGGAAAAATCCAATATTTTTTCATAAAACCAGGGTTGGCATTTGTCCAACCCGGATGCATAGACAAATCGAAGCTGGGGCCTGAACTGTTATATCCAAAATTTTGGTTCTCTATTGTATCACCCAATACTAACACATCAACAGTATCTAACCCACCACTGCAAGTTGATAACGCAATACATGAACCGTTGGATATATATGGAGAAATTTGGTACGCGCCGGTAGAAGAAACCTGTACGGAATACGTACCGTTAACGGCATATCCGTAATAGGTGTGTGCATTACTTACCGCGGCAACCGGAATATTGCCTAATACCGAATCGCCGGCATCAAATGTACAATCACTGTTCAAGTCCTTAAAAATAGTGCCTTGTATTAATGAAATACAATGATTTTGGACTTGCGATGTAGCCGTTGAACTACAACCTAAAGCATCGGTAACAGTTACATTATAAGTACCGGTAACTATTTGATCAAGATTTTGCACAGTGCTACCGTTGCTCCAGCTAAAATTAAAAGGCGCTGTACCACCGTACGTCTGATTAACTATACTGCCGGTGCTGCTACTGCAATTATCGGGGGTGGTATACAATGAAGCATGCGGGCCCCAGCCATTGGTTGGATATAAATTATAACTGGTATGTATTAAGCAATCGGCCGCATCGGTTACACTTAAATAATACGTATTGGCGGGTTGGTTAGTTAGTGTAGCAGTTTGCACATTATTGCTCCAGTAAAAGGTGTATGGAGGTGTACCACCGGTAGCAACCGCCTCAACCTGACCATTGCTTGTATTTTCGCAATCGGGCTGCACTGCATTTATGTAGTTAACCACCACACCTGTATAAGTAATTGTGCTTAACGCACTACTAACACAGCCATTAGCATCGGTAACCGAAACTACATAATCGTTAGGTTGGGCATACTGGAACGTTGCTGTTGTTAGCGAACTGTTTGTGGTAGAACCATTACCATTGTTGTATATAAAAGGCGCTGTACCTCCGGTAACTGTAGCTACCGATGAACCTTGTTGCGATAAACAGGTAATACCTGTATTAGTTGTTGTTACCTGCATTGAATTATTACCTGCGCCAACACTATAACTAACACTGCCTGTGGTACTGTTATTGTTAGCATCAACTACAGTAACATTATAAGTTGAGTTTTGGGTAATGGTAACCGATGGATTGCGACATACAGAGCAGCTTAGCGCATCGCCGGTGGCGCTCCAGGTATAAGTGTAAGGGGCCAAGCCGCCCGATAGCGAAGGGCTTAAAGTAACATTACTGCCATTACACACGGTTTGATTACTACCTGCGCTAACAACAGGTGGGCCTATTTGACAATTAGGCGATGGACCATATGGCAAGAATAAGGTTGTCTGTGTAGTATCAACTACCGCATCTATTTCTCCCGAATTTTTTACGCGTAAAAAATATTTCATTCCCGCAGCTTCCATATTGGTTTGTATTTCAAAGCCAATATCCATAGTTGCTATTATGTATAGCTTATACTGCCCCGGTGTTGCGCAGGGAGTACCGCTGATAACAATACAACCATCTTGCTGGTTAGCGTATGTGTTATTGGCTTGGCTGGTAGCCCAACATAGGCCCTGGGGTAAATTGCTGATGGAATCAAATCTTAAAGTTTGAACATTAATCACTTGCCCGCTAAAACTAATGGTATCGAAGTTTTTGAACTGTATTACTGTGCTTGTTTGTGCCCCGTTAATAAAACTTGGCAAATTTTCGCTAGCCGGGAAAAGGCCCGATGAGGTTTGTGTACCCGTAGGGGAACATACTGCAGGGCCTGAATTACCGCAGTATTGGGCTGATGCCAAGCCAACAGTAAATAAGGCTGTAATGAGGGTTAATAGTGTTTTCATAGGTTTATTGTTTTCTTGATTCAAATTTGATAATAATGTAAATAGTATTTCAGCTATCCTTTACACATTCTTACACGTATAAAGCACGGATAATTGATATTTCAATTTGGTAGAATTCTATTCCATTATTACACGTATAAACTATCTGTACTTAGTTGTTTAAACTCAAATATGGACCAATATATGTTATAATGTTTAAAAATTGCAATAAAATTATAATATTATTGAACACTAATTAATATTTAGTGGGTTAAATTTATGCTGTCAGTTTGCACAAAAACAATACATATCTACCTTATTATTATAAGTGTTAACTGCGTGCATAATTTACTATTTTCCCCATCCAAAATATTAACTATTGAAAAACGGACTGCTACTATTAGTATTTGTTATGGTTAGCGTATCATTTACCCGTAAACCAGGTAAAGCAGATGATAACCTGAAACTAAACCAAATACAAATTATTGCTACCCATAACAGTTACCATATTACTACCGACCCGGCTGTACTTCGCTTTTTAATGTTTTTGCATAGTACCGGGGCATTACCTAAGGACCTTGACCCCAAGCAAATTGATTATACAAAAGATTCGTTGAGTGTGCAATTAGGTAAGTATAGTGTAAGGGGTTTAGAGTTAGATGTATGGAACGACCCTGAAGGCGGTAAGTTTTATTTCAGAAAAGGAAAAGCTTACGCCTTAAAATCGCAGGCATCGCATGTAGATGCTTTAAAAAAACCGGGATTTAAAATTTTGCATATACCCGATTTTGATTTTAATACTACCAATTACACATTAATTAGTGCATTACAGGAAATAAAACAATGGAGCGATGCCAACCCTACGCACCTGCCTGTGTTTATTAATATAGAAACCGAAACACATGCACCCGGCGACCAGATACATGTAATTAAAGATTTAGCACACGCAGCCCCATTCGACTCAATAGCTGCAAATGCATTGGATACGGAAGTGAAAACTGTATTTGGTAATGATTTAAACGGTGTATTAACACCCGATATGGTGCGTGGCAATTACGCAACGCTTGAACAGGCTGTACTGGCAGGCAACTGGCCCACACTTGCTAAAGCGCGTGGCAAGGTGATATTTATTATTGATGCCAATAGTGCATCGGGCGAAACATATAAAAGCGGGCACCCATCATTACAAGGCAGGGCTATGTTTGTATATAGTAACCCGGGAACGCCCGAAGCGGCTTTTGTTATTTTAAATAACCCTTTACCTGATTTTGAACGCATACAAACATGCGTTAAGCAAGGCTATATAGTACGCACCCGCAGCGATGATGGAACCTTGCAAGCGCGCAGTGGCGATTCAACAGATTTAAAAGCTGCATACAATAGTTGGGCACAAATTATTTCAACCGATTATTACAAGCCTGATAGGCGTGCAGGTAAAAAAGGATGGAGTAATTTTTGTGTAACGTTTCCTAATGGGGCTATTGCAAGGGTCAATATGTTATCGGCGCCGCAAGTTGATAGTATCGAATATTTAATGCATTAATCAATTACATCAGCCTCGAATCCTTATCTATGTTATCCATGTCAATAATTCCGTTTTGGGCGGCATACACTATCATACCTATCATATTTTTAGCGCCCGCCTTGTGTATCATTTTTTTTCGTATGTCCTCAATAGTACGTTCGCTTAAAAAAAGCTTTTGCGCTATTTCTTCATTGCTATATTCGTTACAAATTAAATACAGCACCTTTTGTTCTTTCTCATTAAAC
>Ga0164241_10002885_pt1 | contig 18014 bp, 13 predicted proteins | sample OricomyardsoilBY_FD_108780 | JGI IMG/M metagenome (GOLD analysis project Ga0164241, IMG submission 108780) | Backyard soil microbial communities from Emeryville, California, USA - Original compost - Back yard soil (BY) | ecosystem: Environmental > Terrestrial > Soil > Unclassified | place: USA...
AAAACCCCGCAAGTCGCCCCCCGAAAAACCCCGCAAGTCGCCCCCCGAAAAACCCCGCAGGTCGCCCTCCGAAAAACCCCGCAGGTCGCAACTCGCGGGACGAAGTCCCGCCGAGACGACGCTCGGATCTTGGAAGAACAGATCGACGTCGCAAGGAGAGGGCTCGAGCCACACGAAAGCCGGCGAGACCGGCGCCGCACCTCTCGAAGTCGGATCGGACGCGAAGCGTACATACCCGCCTCGGCCCAAAGACCTTCCAACGCGCCACTCGCCAACAGGCTCAGAAAAACGTCCCATGCCTAATGCGCCGCCCATTGAATGCTCTTGAGGTCGATGCCCTGCTGCTGCATTTCCCAGAGCGGTGACATATCGCGGAGCTTTCGGACCTTGTCGATCACGAGGTCGGCGACGTAGTCGATTTCTTCCTCGGTGTTGAAGCGGCCGATGCCGAAGCGGATCGAGGAGTGTGCGTCCGCTTCGTCGAGGCCCATCGAGCGGAGCACGTAGCTCGGCTCGAGGCTCGCGCTCGTGCAAGCCGAACCGCTCGAGACGGCCACGTCCTTGATGGCCATCATGAGCCCTTCGCCCTCGACGCAGGCGAACGAGATGTTCAGGTTCCCGGGCAGCCGGTGCTCGAGGCTGCCGTTCACGATGACGTGCGGCAGGGCCTTCGCGATCCTCTGGTAGAGCCGATCGCGCAGCGTCCGAATGCGCTCGGCCTCGGCCGCGCCCTCGCGCTCGAGAAGCTCGCAAGCCTTCGCGAAGCCGACGATGCCCGGCACGTTGAGCGTGCCCGAGCGATTGCCACGCTCATGGCCGCCGCCGTCCATCTGCGCCCCGAGGCGCACGCGCGGCTTCGAGCGCCGCACGTAGAGAGCGCCCACGCCTTTCGGCCCGTAAATCTTGTGGGCCGAGAGCGAGGCCAAATCGACGTTCATGGCGCGCACGTCGAACGGGGTCTTGCCGATGCCCTGCACCGCGTCGACGTGGAAGAGCACGCCGCGCTCACGGGTGCGCTTGCCGATCTCCGCGATCGGCTGGATGGTGCCGACCTCGTTGTTGGCGAGCATCACGCTCACGAGGATGGTCTTGTCGGTGAGCGCCTTGGCGATGTCGTCCGGATCCACGACGCCGCTCGGGCCGACGCCGACGTACGTGACCTCGAAGCCCTCCTTCTCGAGGCGCTTGCACGAGTCGAGCACCGCTTTGTGCTCGATCACCGTGGTGACGACGTGTTTGCCCTTCTCGCCGTAGTACTCGGCGACGCCCTTGATCGCGAGGTTATCGCTCTCCGTCGCGCCGGACGTAAAGACGATCTCTTTGCCGGATTCGGCGTTGATCAGGCGCGCGATGGTGTCGCGCCCGTCCTCCACCGCGGCTTCGGCGTGCCAGCCGAACGCGTGCGTGCGGCTCGCGGCGTTGCCGAAATTCTGCGTGAAGTAGGGCAGCATCGCCTCCAGCACCCGGGGGTCGAGGGGCGTCGTGGCGTGATTGTCGAGGTAGATGGGCAGCTTGACGGACATGGCGGAACGCATTCTTCAGACGACGTGCACGGCCGAGACGAGCTCCGGAGGCTCGGGACGCTCCGGATGGCGGTCACAGCTTGGGCACGAGTGGACGGGTGCCGCCGACTCGCAGGCGGAGTGGCAGGCCGTGAGGTAGGCGAGGCTTTCTTCGAGCTCGACCTCGAGCTCGCGCAGTTCTTCGAGTTTTTTGCGCGTCTCCGCGAGACGGGCGACGTACGCTTCTTTCAGCTTCTGGGCGGCGGCCGGGGCGGAGCCGGAGCCGTCCTGCTCGCGCACGAGCTCCTGAATCGCGGCCAGCGAAAGGCCGAGGTTCTGCAGCTTCGAGATCCAGCGGACGCGGATGAGCGCGTCGGCCGTGAACAGGCGATAGCGCCCCTTCGAGCGCTCGTGGGCCCGGAGCAATCCGAGCTCCTCGTAGAGGTGGATGGCGCGCACCGTCTTACCGGTCGCCTTCGCGAGGTCCCCCACCTGTAGGAGGTCCGCGTCCTTCGCTTCCTTCCCCGGCGCGGGCGTGCCGAGCGGCGCCGACCCGAAGGGTCGCGACGGCTCTTCAGCGGCGAGGGGGAGGCGGCGGGTGGTCATGATGAACGCGGAACAACCCTTACGTGAGGGTTAGGGTTCATGTAGTCCCGATCGAGACGGCTGTCAACCACGGGTTATCCGAAGAGAAGCGCAGAGTTAGGCTAGATTGTCCCGCCTCAAGCATGCGCGCGCGGGTTCGAGTCGGAGCGGTGGCTGCGCTCACCTCCCTACATGCGCCCGCACGCGCCGAGCCGCCCCCCTCGGGCCCCGTTGCGGAGGTGGAAGTTCACGGCGCGCGACCAGCGCCGGCGGTCGGGCCACTCGATCCTGGTGTCGCGGGCAGCACGCTGCGCCGCCCCGAGCTCGAGCGACCGGGTCTCACCGCGCCCGAGGCCTTGCGAACGGCCGTGGGGGTGGCCGTCACCGAGACGGGCGGGCTCGGCGCCGCATCGACCGCGTCCATTCGGGGCGCGACCGCGGCGGAGACACCCGTGTACCTCGGCGGGGTCCGCATCAACGACGACGTCGCGGGCGCGGCCGATCTCTCGACGCTCCCGCTTTGGCTCGTCGATCGCGTCGAGGTCTACCGCGGGAACGCACCGTTCGAGGCCGATCGTCTCGGCATCGGTGGGGCGCTCTTCTTTCAGCCGTTTCGTCCGCGGAGCACCCGCCTAGCTGTCGGCGCGAGCGCGGGCAGCTACGGCTCCGAAGCGGCGCACGCGCTCGGCACGGTGGGCAACGCAGAGCGCGGTTTGCTCGTCGGCGCGAGCTACGCCGCAGCCAAGAACGACTACGCCTTCACGGCGAACGACGGACACACCGAGCACTGGCAGAACGCGGATGCGACGCTCGTGGACCTGTGGCTCATCGGTCGTACGACCGCCGGCAAGGCCACGGTCGACGTCATGCTCAACCATTTCGACCGCGAGCAGGGCGCGGTGCGGCTCGCGAGCGTGCAAACGTATGACGCTCGGAAAAGCCTCACTCGCACGCTCGGGGCCGTGACAGGCCGCGTGCCGCTCGGCGCCGGCGCGACGCTCGAGCTTCGCACGAACGCGCTCTTCGCCACTTCAGCGCTGGACGATCCGCGCCACGAGATCCTACCGGCGCTCGGCGCGCCGGGCGCTCGCCTCGAGCAACGCGGCGAGCGGGTCGAACAGGAGGCGGCAGCGCGGGCGAGCTTCGGTGAATCGACGCGCGCGCGAGTCGCCGTCCAGGCCTCGAGCGAACGACTCCGTCGCTACGAAAGCGCCGAGGTCCACGGGATCGGCCCGGCGCTCGACGCCGAGCGCGTCACCGCACGCGTCGCCGGATCCGCCGAGCACGACGTGGCGCGGTGGCTCGCCGTGCGCGCGCTCCTCGCGCTCGAGTGCCACTCGACGAGCACGGGGCCGGCTTTCGGAGCGTGCAACTCGCTCGACCCCGTCGCGCGCTTCGGCGGGCACTGGCGCGCGGGGGAGCTCAGCGGGTTCGTCGCGCTCGGTCGCTATGCGCGACCGCCGACGCTCGGTGAGCTCTACGGCACGTCGGCTGTCGTCGTCGGCAATCCCGCTCTCGTTTCCGAATCGGGCGTCACGCTCGACGCCGGGGTCCGCTTCGCACATGCGTTGCCCCGCGAGCAGCGGCCTCTCTACGCGACCGTCTCGGGCTACGCGCGGCGCTCGGAGGACTTGGTCACGTTCGTGCTGAGCAGTCAGGGCTACGTGCGGCCCGAGAACATGGAAGCGGCGCGCGTGCTCGGCCTCGAGCTCGAAGCGGGCAGCGGCTTCGGCCGCTACTTCGCGGCCGACCTCGCGCTCACGCTGATGGATTTTCGAAATCAGACTCCCGGCTGGGCGCTCGCGAACGACATCTATCCGTATCATTCGCGGCTCGTCGCGGCGCCGGGCGTCAGCGCCATCTCCCCCACGCTCGAGAGTCATTGGCTCAATCAGGCGTCGCTCGGCGCGCGGCTCGTCTATCAGTCGAACCGCTACGGCGACCTCGCGGGCCTCGCCGTGATCCCCGAGCAAGCGTCGTTCGACCTCGACGCGGCCGTTCTGTTGCTCGACCGCACGCTCTGGCTGCGCGGTCGCGTCAGCGACCTGTTCGACGCGAAACGCTACGACGTCGTCGGCTTCCCGCTCCCCGGCCGGAGCGCGTTCGTCTCGCTCGAGGTGCGGTCAGGCTCGCCTTGAGCGGCGCTTTAGAGCCCGCCGAGATCGCGCGGCGGCAGGCCGACCGTACCCGTCAGCGCGAGCGCACCGCTCGGCACGAGCGTCTCGCCGTCGATCGTCCAGCGCTCGAGCACGCGCCGATCCGCGTCCGCCACGAGGCACACGTCGCCGCAACCGGGGCTGCAGAGCATGCCGCCAAACACGACGCCCTGACCCGCGCCGTCCTCGCTCGGGCGCGCCTCGAGTAGCGACTCGGCGGCGTTCGCGTCCTCCGCCTCGAGATTGACGGCCAGCACGCGATTGTTCGCCGCGCCGTCGAGCGCCGTTTGGGTCTTCGCGAGCACGCGCCGAGACGCGTAAAATTCCAGATTATTTTGGAGCAGCCCGCCCGCGATGCTCGCCGCGGGCAGGCGACGCAGCTCTGCCGGCGGCGTCGTCGTGAGATCGAGCACGACGATGGCGCTCGCTTCACTGTGGCTGCCGGCTCCCGTGCGGTCGATGAACCCGGTGCACGCGACGGCCCCGACGGCGCCGTCCGGAGCGAGCGCGAGCGGACCGCAGTTCTCGAGCCCCGACAGCGTCAACGTCCAGGTCACCCTGCGCGTCGCGAGCTCGATTCCGACGAGCATGCCGTCACCCATCCTGCGAATGTCCGTGCTCGCGCGCTGCAGCGTGACCACGGCCTCGTCACCGACGCGGACGAGGCCGGCCGGGCGCGGCGGAAGCTCGTCTTGCACCGGTAACGCGATGCGGCCCTCGATGCGGAGCGCTCGCGTGTCGATCACGAGCACGTCCGAGCCCGCGTCGAACGCCTCGTGTCCCGGCGCCGGGTTCTGCCCCCAGCGCGAGACGAGCGCGAGACGCTCGTCGATTTCGAGGTAATCCTGGGGGTTCGATTCGAACCCGGTGCCGATGGCGAGCTGCCCGAGGATCTTGCCGCTCGACGGCTCGAGCAAGCTCACGACGTTCGTGCCGTAGCGGTCGATGAGCACCGCACGACCGGACGGCGGCCGCGACGACGGCAGCACGATGTCTCCCGACAGCGCAAAGTCGACGGACGTCGTCTCGGCGCGGGCCGTCGAGACGTACGAGCCGCACAAGGTCTTACCGTCGAGGCGCGTGAGCGCGACCTGCGTCGAGACGAAGTCGCTCGTGACGACGAGCGCCGCGGCGGGGCAGCCGTCCTCCGCGTGGAGGTCGGCGTGACACCCGTCGTGCGCCGACGGCGCGACGTTGCACGCGCCGAGCACGGCGGCGAGCGCGAGCGGGCCCAACGAGCGAGCCGTCACGTCAGGGCTCGTCCGTGACGCGCTCGGCGTTCACGATGCCGACGGCGTCGAGGTCGAACCCGGCCGTCGGGGTCGCCCCGAGCTCGGCGACGTCGTGGATCTTCACGAAGTTTGCCCGCGAAAGGCCGAGCGCGGCGAGGTCGAACGTGTCGCCGCCCGTCGCGACGGGGTCGAGCGGCACGAGCACGCGCGCGTCGTATTTCTCGGTCGGCGTGACTCCCGCGCAACCGGGGAAATGGCCCGCGCCGTCGCCGGACCTGTCGCAGGCGAAAGTCAGCCAGGTTTCGCCGTCTTCGCTCACGCTCACCTCGCCCGGCTCGGCGAAGACGGCCGCTGCGGAGCCGTCCGGCCAAAACGGATTCTCGAACACGACGAAGTCGGCGCCCTCACCGTCGACGATCGCGAACGGCTCGAAGGCAAGCACGATGCTGCCGCCCTTGCCGAGCGACAGCACGTCGAGCGAGCCCGCGCCCGTGCCACCGCCCTTCGGGGGCCCGAGAACGACGTCGGGCAGCTCGTCGTCGCCGAAACCCGCGCCGCTCCCCGACTCGAAGCTCACGAGCGCCGAGGCGTACGGCAGCGCGGGCAAAGGTGCAGCGCTGGAGCCCGCGGGCTCGCCCGTAGCGTCACCGCAGCCGAGCGTGGTCGTGGCGACGAGCGCCAGCGTGCCGCCGAGCACGAGCGCCCGGCGCGAGCTCATTGGCGTGTGAGCTTGGTCCACGCGAACCCGCCGCATCCGCCGTTCTCGGGGTCGCTGTCGTCGGCGGTCTTCTCACTTGCCTCGGCGTCTTCGAGCGTGGCAAGCCCGAAAGCGACGGTGCAGAAATAGAAGGAGTCCTGCGCGATGTCCGTCCACACGATGCGGCTGTAGGTGCCGTCGGAACCCGAATAAATCACGTAATTTTCGGCGTTGTCGTACTTCTCGATCGCGCTCGCGAGAGGGTCAGCGTCACCGAACGTCGTCGTCCAGCTCGTGTCGTCGATGACGTCGGTCTGCATGTAGTCTCGGTTTTCCCAGCTGCCCGTGAGCTCGAGATGCGTCGCCGCGGGCGTGTCGGGCGCGCCCTCGTCCGCGTCGTCGTCCTGGCCGCCGCACGCGGTCGTCAAGAAACCGAACGCCACGGCCATCGCCGTGAGCTCGAACGCCTTCGCACTCCATCGCTTCGTCATGTTGCTGGTCGCTCCGTGCCGGTCTGCCGCCGGCTTTCGGAACCCGAAGACGAAGGAGCGAGGAAGCACGCCGCCGTGCCGCCACGCCCCATCGACCGTGGGGTTCATGTGGGATCGGCCGAAGCAGGTATCCTGGCTCTCGGATCGTTCGACTCGGCTCGGCCTTCCCCGGTCTTCCCGAGTGGCCCGACCTGCGCGATAAGCGCCGGTCGTTGGCGTCGTCATGTCCGATGACAGTGGCGGGACCGCGCCGGATTTTCACCGGCTTCCCTGCGCTCGTCCGAAATTCTGAAACTAGGCCGCATCCCGTACACGCCGAGCACGCTGCGCGTCAAGCGCTTCGCTCGGACGTGGGCAGACGTTCAGCCGAGTCCGAGCGCTTCGAGCTCGTCCTCGTCGAGGCCGAAATAGTGGCCGATTTCGTGGAGCACGGTGATTTCTACCTCGCGCTCGAGCTCCTCGGCGTCGCTCGGATCGGCGAAGGCGGCGAGGTTCGCCGCATAGAGCACGATCTGCGTCGGCGCGGGGATCACGGCTGGCGACGTGCGCGCCTCGTGATCGGGTCCCGAGAACATGCCGAGGCTCCTCGGGTCGAAGCCCTCGCGCACGAGGCCCTCGCTCGGTCGCTCCTCGACGAGGATCGGCACGCCATCCAAGAGCTTCTTGAAACGGTCCGGCAACCCAGCGACGACGCGCTCGGCGGTCTCGATGATCGGCCCTTCGGCGGCCGTTAGATCGAACCCCTCCGCTTCGTCGGAGACCTGATCGAGCCGGCGCACCATGAGCAGCTCGCGCACCGCGGCTTCGTGCTCGCCGAGCTCGTCGAGGACGAGCGCGAACACGTGCCGCGCCTCGGCGAACTCGGGCTCGCGGGCGACGAGTTGCTCGAGCAGCGAGCGCGCGCTTTTGGCCCCCTTGGCCGCGACGAGAGCGCGCCCGCGCGCGAGCTGGACCTCGGGATGGGCCGCGGACTCGGGTGGGGCCTGCTCGACGATTTCGAGCGCGCCGAGCGGATTGCTCTCGAGCTGTTCCTCGACCTCTAACACCAAGTCGAGCGCCCGATCATCGAGCTCATCCGAGGGCATGGGGCTCCTTCGCCGTAGGGCCTAGCTTACGGCTTATCCGCGCGCTGGGGTCAGTTTTTCACGGAGGCGGCCGATTGTCTCGGAATCGCCGCGAAAGCGCACGTGCACGCCGTCTTCCTCGTAGGCTTCTCGTTCGACGCCGCCGGACTCGTGCATCTCGCTCACGAGGTTCTGCTGGCTGTAGGGGACGACGAGCTCGGCCGTGACGTACCTCGACTCGAAGAACGCCACGATCCCTTCGTGAACGCGCGCGACGTCGGCTGCGTCGTGCGCCGAGATGAACCAGGCGTCGGGCTGCGCGCGCGCGAGTACGGCGCGCTCCTCCGGTGGGACGCGGTCGAGCTTGTTCATCACGACGCGGCTCGGGGTGTCGTGGGCGCCGATCTCCAGCACGACCTCACGCGTGACCTTGAGCTGTGCCTCCCAATTCGGATCCGAGGCATCGACGACGAAGAGCAGGAGCGAGGCTTCGAGCGCTTCGTCTAGCGTGGACTTGAAGCTAGCGACCAAGTCGTGCGGCAGCTTCTTGATGAAACCGACCGTATCACTCACGAGCACGCGCGGCTTTACCTCGGGTTTTAGCGCGCGCACCGTGGTGTCGAGCGTCGCGAAGAGTTTGTCCTCGACCTCGACGGCGCTACCGGTGAGGGCGCGCATCAACGACGACTTGCCCGCGTTCGTGTAGCCGACGAGGGCGACACGCCGCAGGGTGCGGCGCTGGGTCCGGCGCACGCTCTGCTCGCGCTGCACGGCCTCGAGCTGCTCGCGCAGCTCGGCCATGCGATCGCGAATACGACGCCGGTCGAGCTCGATGGCCGCCTCGCCCGCGCCGCGCCCGGCTTGCCGCTCCTTGCCGGAAGGTGACTCGCGCACGCGTGGCGCGAGGTAAGCGAGCCGTGCCATTTCGACCTGCAGCCGCGCCTCGCGCGTGCGGGCGCGCTGCGAAAAGATCTCGATGATGACGCCCGCGCGATCGAGCACCTGGGTGCCCGCGGCACGCTCGAGGTTACGCAGCTGGCTCGGGCTGAGCTCGTGATCGACGGCGACGAGCGCAATCCGCGGCTTTTCGTCGGCGGAGGGGGGCTCGGCCGCGTCGTCGTCGGTTTCCCCCGCCTCCGCACGAAAACGCAGCTGCGCCTTCGTCGGCTTGCGCGGGATCGAAGGGGCCGTACGGCCGCTGCCCCCCGTGAGGTCGGCGAGCTCCTTCAACTTGCCGTCGCCGAGCACGGCTGCCGGAGAGAGCGTCTCGCGGAGCTGCGTCACGCGACCGACGGGCTCGTAGCCGAGCGTCTTCACGAGACGCTCGAGCTCCTCGAGCCCGGAGTCGAAGTCTTGATTGTCGGTCCCGGGCAGCCGCACGCCCACGATCAGCGCCCGCGGCACCGATCCGTCGCCGGCGCGCGGCGTAACGTTACTTTCCATGGGTGAGGACGACCTCGTCGATGCGCGTGCCGTCGTCGACGACGAACGCGAGCCGGAGCTCGTCGAGCGTCGCGTCGGCGAGCTCGGCACCGTGCCTTTGGTTGTAGCGAAACTTGCTGCCTTCGGCGGTCTGATTGAACCCGTACTCGTGATTGCCGCTCAACCCGACGACGAGATACGTGAGGCCATCGACTTCGTTGCGTTCGTACGTGTGATCGTGGCCGGCGAGCACGAGGTCGACGCCCCATTCGCGATACGGCCACTGGAGCGCGGTCGCGGAGCCGTGCGGTCCCGACGAATACGCCGGGTGGTGGAAGTACACGATCTGCCAGGTCGCTTTCGAGGCGGACGCTGCGGCCTTGAGCCACGCCGCCTGACGGCTCGTCGCGCTCACACCGTCGGGCTCGCGCGGATCGCTGTCGAGCGCGAAGAATTCGACGGGGCCGGCGACGAAGGAGTAGTAGCGCTCGTTCCCGGGCAGCGTGAAGTAATCGAGGTACGGCTTCGCGTCGTCCGTGTACCAATCGTGGTTGCCGAGCGCGGGGAAGAAGCGGTTCTCGCTCGCGCCCGAGCCGTAGGCGCCGTTGTAGGAGCCGATGTACTCGGAGTAGTACTGCCCGATGTTGCGGTCGATCGTGTCGGCGCCGCCGCGCGGGTAGTTATTGTCGCCGGTCGTGATGACGATCTCCGGGTGATAAGCCTTCACGAGGTCGGCCACCTTGCGCTCGTCCTCGCCGGCGGCGCCGTAGTCGCCTATCACGGCAAAACGCAGGCGATCCGGAGCTTTCGCCGGCGCGCGATGCGGCGGCGCGGCAGACGCGGGCGTGACCACGGTCGCGTTCGGCGTGTGCGCTGCGAGCGGTCTTGCCGCGGGCGCACCGACGGTCGCGGCGACGCTCGCGGGCGGCTCTTCCACCTTGCGGCTACACGCCGCTAGGCCCGCGAGCGCAACACCGGCAGCGACTATTGAAGTGATCTTCTGCAGCACCGAAAGGGACCCTACACCGGCTTGACAGATCGGGGGCTGTCTTCCACTGTGAACGGTAGGGAGAGAGCGCTTCGGCTGTGGTGACCGCAATCCTACGAGGGGCACGCTACGGCGGCCTTTGGCTCGCGCTGTCCTTGGCGACGACGCGCGCCCAGGCGCAAGACGTGACTCCCGAGGGCGCGGCACCGTCTCCTCCCAACGTACCCGCGGAGACACCACCCGCAGCGGTCACGCCGAACGCCGCGGCGCCCGACGCAGCACTTGCCCCCGCGGAAGCGGAAGCGGCGCCGCCCACCGCGCCGGTCAGCGACGCGCAAGCAGGCAAAAAGTCCAAGAAGAAGGGCAAGGAGCCCGACCGCGCCCACGCGGGCGCGAGCACGCCTGCCGGCCCCTGGGGCTTCCTGGCCCGGCTAGGACGTCTGGAACCCACGGGCCGCATCTTCGTGCGCGGCGCTTGGACACGCCGGCATGAAGCGGTCGTGGACGCGGCCGGCGCCACGCGCGACCAGCGTGTCGACTCGCTCGACGTTTCGATCCCGAGCGCGCGCCTCGGCCTTTATTACCACCCTCCCGTGAAGTGGCTCACGGCCAACGTCGAGGTCGAGCTCACCGGCAAGCCCAAGCTCAAAGACGCCTGGCTGCGCAGTCGCTTTCGCTACGTCACGGCGAAGGCGGGTCAGTTCAAGATGCCCTTCTCGGCGCTCGAGATGGAGTCCATTTGGGACCTCCCGCTCGCCGACCGAGGCCTGCTCCACACGGCGCTCGTGAAGGAGCTCCAGGTGGCCGGGCGGCGCCCCGGCTTCGCGCTCGAGGTTCACGGCCGCGGCAAGGTCCGCCCCTCGCTCACCGTCGGCGGCTTTCAAGGCTCGGTGCTCGTCGACGACGACCCCGACAAGCGCGACGTGGACCTCCTCTACCAGCAGGGGATGGCCTCGCAGAGCTGGGTCGCGCGCGCGGAGCTCAAGGTGCACGACTTCGTGTTCGCCGCCGAGTACGAGGATCGCCTCGGCACCCCCGCGCTCCTCGTCACGAAGTACTACCAGACGGGCGGCGTCGACATGACGCTCGACACGGAGCTCGGCCGCACGGGCCTACGCGTGTGGGTCGAGGGGCTCATGGGGCAAAGCTGGCTCGAGAACTGGTACAAGCCGCCGGACGGGCGCGACGCTACCTTTTTGGCCGGACGGCTCGTGAGCGCCGTGCGCTTCATGGCGCGGAGGAAGGGCGACCTCTACGTCGAGCCGTACGGCATGCTCGGCTTGCTCGAGCCGGACACCGCTGTCGAGCACGACTTCGCTTCCGAGGAGGTGCTCGGCGTGAACGTGGGGCTCTGGAAGATCGTGCGCGCTGGGCTCGAGCTCCAAATCCAACACGTCGAACGGAACTTCCCTCAAACCTATTACCTGGGCAATAACCCGGATCGCATGGCGCTTCTGCTCCAAGCAGGCGCACAATTCTGATGCCGGACTTCGATTTCGAGCACGCGCTCGGCAGCGAGACGGCGATGCCACACCTCGGGGAGCTCGCGGTGCGGGTCGGGCTCGCGGCGATCCTGGGGGCGTTCGTGGCCTTTCGCCCCTGGCGGCGCTTCATGGGCGCGACGCGACCGCCGTCGGCGCAAGCCGCGCAGAGTCAGACGCTGATCGCCGCGTCCGGTGCGCTGATGGTGATCGTCATCGGCGAGAGCATCGCGCGAGCGTTCGGCCTCGTCGGGCTCGGGTCATTCATTCGCTTTCGCTCCGGTATCCGGGACCCGCGGGACGCCGCGCTTTTGTTCGTCATGATCGGTATCGGCATGGCCTGCGGCCTCGGCCTGCCCGTGATGGCGGCGGCCGGAGCGACCCTCGTTACCCTGTTGCTCCTCGTCTTCGACGCATCGGCGCGCCACCGCGTCACGGTGACCGTCGACGCGGACGACCCTGCTCAGGTGCTGGCTGCCTTCACTCGCCAGTTCCCCACCCTGCGCACCGTGGAGGTCGAACGCTCGGCAACGCCGGGCGGCCCGGGCCGGCTGGTCGTCGAAATCGACCTCTCGCAACGCGTCGACGCGGCCATCCTGAGCGCCACCCTGGAAAAAGACGGCGTCACGGGACTTCTGCGCGTCGAGATCGAAGACTGAGGCGCTCGCCAGCCGCCGAGCGTGCAATTGCCCGCTTCAAGTAGAACGGTCAGCTCCGCAAAACGTGGTGGGGACGAGCGGTGACCTGACACGCGTGTCAGTAGGGTGAGGAACCAGTTCCACGACTGCGGGTCTCGCACGAGGAAAACCACAGTGTGAGCGGCAAGTTTTCTGCGGCATTCGCACGCGACGACGCTCGGCGCGGGGCCTCGTTTGCTCCTGGTTGCACTCGCTCCGTCTGTTAGACTGCGAAGGGTGGCCGGCGCTGACAGTCCGGCTCGAGGTGCCTCATGTTGCGCGCTTGGATTCCTTCACTGTTCATCATTCCGATTGCGGTCGCCGCGGCGGCCAGCGGGTGCGGGGTCGGTACGAACGATAACCAGGGTCTTCCCCCGGATACGGGCGGTAGCGGCCCCAGTGCGGGCGGTACCTCGGGCGGAACGTCAGGGTCGAGCCACACGGGCGGCACCGGCAACGTCCTCGTCATGGTCGACGGCGGCACGGTGGATCCCTGCGCGGCGGCGGGCCTTCCCCCGGATTGCGAGACGGTCGTCGCGCCCGCGTGCGGCGACGGGATGATGAACCAAGACACCGAAGAGTGCGACGACGGCAACGCGCTCCCGGGCGACTGCTGCTCGGGCAACTGTAAGGTCGAGGCGTACTGCGTGTGCCCGCCGGACGGCAGCGGCTGCCACTCGACGATCGTGTGCGGCGACGGCATGCGCGGTCCGGGGGAGGCGTGCGACGACGGCAACGCCGACGACGGCGACGGCTGCTCTTCGAACTGCCACACGGTCGAGGTCGGCTATCGCTGCATGACCGAGGGTCAGGCCTGCATCCGCGTCTACACGTGCGGTGACGGCATCCACGACCCGAACGAAGGCTGCGACGACGGCAACATCATGAGCGGCGACGGCTGCAGCAATCATTGCCGCACGGAGCAAGGCTTCAAGTGCGACGATAGCGGCCACTGCTCCGCCACCACCTGCGGCGACAACAAGCAGGAAGGCGCCGAGAGCTGCGACGACGGCAACGCCGTGGCGCTCGACGGCTGCTCAGCGGACTGCCGCGCCGAGCCCGCCTGCGAGACCGGCAAGGCCTGCACGTCGAGCTGCGGCGACGGCATCGTCTTCGGCAACGAGCAGTGCGACGACGGTAACTCGCGCGACGGTGACGGCTGCTCGAAGGATTGCAAACAAGAGGAAGGCTACATCTGCAACAACGACGCGCCCTGCACGAAGCAGATGGGCATCAACCCGGCGACAGGCGCGCAGGAGGACATCTGCACGCTCGTCGTGCCGGCGATCTTCCGCGACTTCAACGCGCACGCCTCTTCGGGCGGGCACCCTGATTTTCAGCCCGGGTTCAACTCGACCGGCGCCATCCAAGGCCTCGTCCAGGAGTCGCTCGACGCGGACGGAAAGCCCGTGCAGTCGACCAAGGCGACGGCGGATGCCACGGGCGGCTACATGCACGGCCAGACCGCGTTCGCGCAGTGGTACCGAGACAAGGCGCCCGCAAGCCCGCCCATCGCGGGCTCGCTCGTGCTTTGGGATAACACCAAGGGCGGCTACGTGAACCGCTGGGGCGCGAACGGCGAGCAGTGGCAGGGAAACCCCGTGCCCGAGGACTACGCACCCATCACCTACGGCGGGCCTGCCGGCGCGGGTTGCGAGGCGTGCACGCCTTCAGCGACCGGCAAATGCTACGACCCGTGCATTCCGTGGGGAGCCGGCGCCACCGACGCCTGCTGCGCGGAGATCCCGACGTCGGGCTTCGACGGCAACCCGCTCTTCTTCCCCATCGACAGCGCGAAGGGCGTCCTCAACGAAGCCCGCTCGGAAGGCAAGGTACCGGCGCAATACGGCTGGAACGGCTGGCCTTGGGAGAGCGCCGTCGCGACGACACTCGGCGTGACGAACGTCATGACGGCGACGGCGAACTTCCCGTCGAAAATGCACAACTACAGCTTCACGACCGAGGTCAAGTACTGGTTCAAGTACGAAGCCGACACGATGGCGACGCTCGACTTCACGGGCGACGACGACGTGTGGGTGTTCTTGAACGGCCACCTCGCCGTCGACCTCGGCGGCTGGCACGTGCCCTTGAACGGCACGCTCACGATCAACGGCGCGACCATCAACGCGACGACGCAGGTGACCGTCAACGACGACGGCACGACCAAGACGGCCGCCAACAAGCCCGGCACGGCGACGACCTACGGCCTTACCGCGGGCAACGTGTACCAAATCCAGATCTTCCACGCCGAACGTCAGGTCGAAGGCTCCTCCTTCAGGCTGACGCTCGCCGGCTTCAACCAGCAGCCGAGCGACTGCGTCACCAACTGCGGCGACGCCATGATTGGTCCGGGCGAGGAATGCGACGACGGCACGAACCGCGGCGGTTACAACGAGTGCGCGCCCGGTTGCTTGCTCGGGCCGCGTTGCGGCGACGGCGCCCGGCAAGAAGAGTACGGCGAGGAGTGTGACGACGCCGTCAACGACGGCAGCTACGGCGGCTGCAGCCCCGAGTGCAAGTACGGGCCGCATTGCGGCGACGGCATCGTCAACGGCGACGAGGTGTGCGACGACGGCGACGCCGCCGGCATGTACGGCGGCTGCACCATCGATTGCCAGATCGGCCCGCATTGCGGTGACGGCACCGTCACGGTGTCGATGGACCCGAACACGGGCATGCCGTACGAGCAGTGCGACGACGCCAACGACGTGACGCACGACGGCTGCTCGAATTGCAAAGTCGACATCGTCCCGACGAAGTGACCGGCAGTTCAGACTCGACGAGATCGCGCCGCTGACGCGCGACTCGTCGAGCGCGGCGCGAGTCGCGCCGCTCGCGCACCCACTTCACCCCACACGGCGCGCGCGGATCACGGCGCTTCGAACTGGGTAGTAACCATCGGCAAGCGGCAGCAGGCAGCTTGAAGAAGCCGCGTATTTTTCGCTGTTTCCGCGAAAAATATCGACCTAGCCGCGGGCATAACGGTCTAGCGGTGAGTAGCGCACGATGGCACGATTGCTTTCGGCCGCTCACACGCGTGCGGCGACCGCCAGGCCGGGCCCGGCGGTGTATCGGATTACCCGTGCCGCGCCCGTTTTGCCAAACGGAGCGGAGGATGGACGAATCATGATGTCGATGCGCAGAGTCAGCCTCGCAGCGGTCGCCGGACTGCTCCTTGGGTGCACCGGCAACATCGCCGGCAACGCGGCCACGGGCGGCAGTGGCTCGCAGTCCGCCTCGGGTGGGTCCTCCGGGTCGAGCGGCTCGTCAGGCTCGAACAATGCGTCCGGCGGTTCGAGCGGCTCCTCCGGGTCGAACGGCTCGGGCGGCTCCTCGGGGTCGAACAACGCCACCGGAGGCTCCTCGAACGGCAGCGGCGGCACGTCCGGCAGCGCCGGCAAGACGAACGAGAACCCGACCGGCGAAAGCGTCGACGACATGGAGCCGGTCTCCACGCGCGCCGCGCTCCGCAAAGTGAAGGGGTTACTCACCGGCCTCGCGCCCACGGAAGCCGAAGCGGTCCAGGTCGAGGGCGCTCCCGATCCGAAGCAAGCGTTGAAGGACTTGATCGACGTCTGGACGAGCCCCGACCACCCGGAATTTCATCCGTACTTCCAGGACAAGTTCATCACGTTCTTCACGAACACGTTCGAGCAGACGGGCTTCGCTCCCACGGAGGACTTCAAGGGGCAGCTGCTCGAGTACGGGGGGTTCGACCTGAACCCGCTCTACATCTACGGCGACGACGCCTTCCCGAAGCTCGTGCAGAACCTGCAGGACAGCTTCGCGCGCACCGCGTTCTACATCATGGAGCAGGGCCAGCCGTTCACGGACGTGCTCACGACGCGCACCTACATGATGACGACCGCGCTCATGAGCCTCTACATCCAGATCGAGAACCCGAACGACGCGCCACTCGGCCCGGGCGCCTTCGGCAGCAACAAGCCTTGGAACTGGCAGATCGACATGACGGGCGTCGGCAGCGGCGGCCTCAACACCGACGCCGATCGCGCCGCTGTTCCCCATCCCATCGAAGGCGCGGTCAAAGACCTGATTTTCGACGATCAACCGCCGGTGATGGCCTCCTCGAGCTTCGGCAATTTCGGCGGTACCTGCGCGCCGGAAATCAAGAACGAGCCCGGCTACGCCATCCTGTTCCAGCGCTTGTTCGGCTTCACGCCGCGCACGCCCGTCGCGGCGAACATCCAGTGCATCGAGCACATGTCGCTCCCCTACTACACCGCGAATGATCTGAGCGACTGGCGTCCCGTCACCATCACCGACGGCAAGAACGCCCCGGAGATGTACGACCTACCTGCGTTGCGCACGACCAACCAGATGGGCCTCGATCTACCGCGCGTGAGCTTCTTCACGACGCCAGCGTTCATGGCCACGTTCGCCACGAACGACAGCAACAAGCACCGCGTGACCGCGAACCAGACGCTGCTCGTCGCGCTCGGTCAGGCGCTCACGAGCGAAAACGACATCACCCCCGTGAGCACCGTCGGGCTCGAGCCCGACCATTCGCCGGATTCGAACCCCGAGTGCTACGGCTGCCACAAGATTCTCGACCCGATGAAGCAGTTCTGGGAGAGCTACTACGACTTCACCGACCGTAACGATTTCCCGACCTTCCGCTTCGGCAGCACGAGCGTTCAACCGAACCGCACGAACGGCGGCACCCTCTCCTTCGGCAACGTGAACGAAGCGGGCAAGACGCTCGGGGAGCTCGGCGCTCTGCTCGCGAAGGTCAGCGACACGTCGGAAGATCCGGCGGCGCCCGCGCTCGACCAGAGCCTGAAGACGTTGAACCGCTTCGCGGTCGCGATGGCGCAGAAGCTTTGCTACTACGCCGACTCGGCCGCCTGCACGGAGTCCGATCCGGAGTTCCGGCGCATCGTGAAGGCGTTCGAGGACGCGAACTTCGACTACAAGACGCTCATCCGCGAGCTGTTGTCGTCGGATCTCGTGACGGGGCTCGGGCCGACGTACACCTACACGCGCCGCAACGTCGTCGTGAGCGTCGCGCGCAAGGACCAATTCTGCCAGTCGCTCTCGAACCGGCTCAAGATGCCGGACGTGTGCGGACTACACGTCGCGTTCCCCTACTCGAACGGCTTCTCGCAATCGAATTCGACGTACGGGACGGCCAAGACCATGAGCCGCCTCGCCGGGGCCATGCCCGCCGACGGCTTCAGCCGCGGCTCGGAGGTACCGGTAGCGCTCGCCGATCCGACGCTCTTTTACCGCGCGGCCAGCGAGCTCATCTGCGAGAGCGTCGCGCCCACGGTCGTGGATTCGACGAGCGGCCCGTTCAAGAGCACGGACATCGACGGTTCAATCGACACGATGGTGCAAACCATCATGGGCTACGCGTCGGGCGACGCGCACTACGCGTCGGCCGTGCAAATCCTGAAGGACCACTACACGGAGGCGCTCAGCGGGCACAACGCCGCGCAAGCCCTCCAGTCCACGTTCTCCCTGGCGTGCCAATCGCCCACGTCCGTTTCGTTCGGCCTCTGAGAGAGAAAGCCCATGACGACACCAGTCTTTACGCGACGCAACGCTCTCCTCTCCGGCATCTTCGGGTCCGGCTACGTCGGACTCAAAGCCATTGCCACGGGGCTACCGGCCTGGTTCATCGCGAGCCCGCGCAACGCCACGGCCGCAAGCCTCGCCTGCGCCATCGACGCGCGCGAGAACCTCCAGTACCTGATCA
>Ga0164241_10002886_pt1 | contig 18012 bp, 21 predicted proteins | sample OricomyardsoilBY_FD_108780 | JGI IMG/M metagenome (GOLD analysis project Ga0164241, IMG submission 108780) | Backyard soil microbial communities from Emeryville, California, USA - Original compost - Back yard soil (BY) | ecosystem: Environmental > Terrestrial > Soil > Unclassified | place: USA...
AGCCTGCCGATGCCGTGCTTGCCGCCGATCTCGTTGAGCTTCGTCAGCAACTCGGCGGGCGACAGGGTCGTGCCGTTGACGCTGACCGGATCGCCGAGCTCGAAGCCGATGGTGATGATTTCGGGCTCGTTGGGGGCGTCCACGGGGTCGACGGTGCGCTGTGCTACATAGTCGGGCGCCGGAACCGCCGGATCCTCGAGCACCATGCCCTCGGACGAGGTGTGGAGCAGATTGGCATCGACCGAGAACGGGGCCTCGCCGCGCTTGTCCTTGGCGATCGGGATCTGGTGCTTCTCGGCGTAGTCGAGCAAGGCGGTCCGCGAGCGCAGATCCCATTCTCGCCACGGAGCGATGACCTTGAGACTGGGCGCCAGCGCATTGGCCGTGAGCTCGAAGCGGACCTGGTCGTTGCCCTTGCCCGTCGCCCCATGGGCGATCGCATCGGCGCCGGTCTCCTGCGCGATCTCGACGAGGTGCTTGGCGATCACGGGCCGGGCGATGGACGTGCCAAGCAGATACTGACCCTCATAGACCGTGTTGGCGCGGAACATCGGGAACACGAAATCGCGCACGAACTCTTCGCGGACGTCCACGATGCGGATGTCCTTGATGCCGAACATCTCGGCCTTCTTGCGCGCCGGCTCCAGCTCCTCGCCCTGCCCGAGATCTGCCGTGAACGTCACGATCTCGCAGCGGTAGGTCTCCTGCAGCCATTTGAGCATGATGGAGGTGTCGAGACCGCCGGAATAGCTGAGGACGATTTTCTTGATGTCTTTGGTCATGGAAGGCCCGGTTCTGGGCCCATTGGCCCCTGAAAGCGGGCGCACCCTATTCAAGCGGGCGCCCGCATGCAATTGCTGGAATCGACGTTGACGAACGCGCTTTCCGGGCCAAAATCATGAGCTTCATCCCCGATTTCTCGGTGATCCTGGCCTTCGCGGCCGCCGCTTTCATCCTCGCCATCACGCCCGGACCCGACATGGCGCTGCAGATGAGCCGCGCCATCAATCACGGCTACTGGCATGGGATCGCGGTCGGGCTCGGCGCGATGACTGCCATCCTGGTGCATACGACGCTTGTTGCCGTGGGCATCTCGGTGCTGATCATCGCGGCGCCGGCGGCGTTTCTAGCGCTCAAGATTGCCGGTGCGGTGTACCTGCTGTGGCTCGCCTATCAGGCGATCGTGCACGGTGGCGGCCTACGGCTCGCGGCGGCGGGCCAGAGCCGTCCGACGATCTGGCAGAGCTATCTCACGGGCGTCGGGATCAACCTGCTCAACCCTAAGGTGGTGCTGTTCTTCGTGACGTTCCTGCCGCAATTCGTCGATGCGCACGACCCGGCGGCGAGCGGCAAGCTGTTCTTCCTCGGCGCCGAGTTCATCGTCATCTCGATCCCCCTGATGGTGCTGACGGTCTATTTCGCGCAGCTCATCGCCGACGCGTTCCGGCGCACCAAATGGGTCGAGAGGCTGCTCAACTGGGGCTTTGCGGCAGTGTTCACCACCTTCGCGGTCGTGATTATCACGGCGCAGGCTCGGCACTAGTGAACTACCGTCACGCCTTCCACGCCGGCGGTTTCGTCGATGTGATGAAACACATCATCCTTACCCGGCTGATCGAATATCTGAAACTGAAGCCCGGCGCCTTCCGTGTGATCGATACCCATGCCGGACTGGGCCGCTACTCGCTGACCGGCGACGAGGCGCGCCGGTCGCCGGAATGGATGGACGGGATCGGCAAGCTGCTGAAGGCCGAGCTCGCGGCCAAGCCGAAGGCGTTGATCGAGCCCTATCTCGATGTCGTGGCGAGCGAGAATCCGAACAACACGCTGGCGCGCTATCCCGGCTCGCCGCTGGTGGCGCGGAAGCTGTTTCGCCCGCAGGACCGGCTGAGCGCGCTGGAGCTCCATCCCAAGGACGCGCGTGAGCTGGGCAAGCACTTTGACGGCGACGTGCAGGCGCGGGTGACGGCACTCGACGGCTGGCTGGCGCTCAATGCCTATGTGCCGCCCAAGGAAAAACGCGGCCTCGTTCTGGTCGACCCGCCATTCGAGGAGCCGGGCGAATGGGAACGGCTCGTCGAGGGTCTGGCCAAGGCGCACAAAAAGTGGGCCACCGGCATCTACGCGCTCTGGTATCCGCTCAAGGAGCCGCGCGAGGTGAACGGGTTCGTCGCCGGCCTCAAGGCGACGGGCATCAAGCGCATGATGCGCGCCGAGCTGCTGGTCGAGCGCGCCGTCGCCGGCAAGCTCTACGGCTCGGGCATGATCCTCGTAAACCCGCCCTTCGTGCTCGAGGATGAGCTGAAGACGATCCTGCCGGCCCTGGTGAAGGTGCTGGGACGGGATGGCGCGAGCCACAGGATCGAGTGGATCAGGGGGGAGTAGGGCCCTCACAGATCGAACAGAAAATACTGGATCGTCTCGTCTTCCCTGGGTCGATACTGCCGGTAGAGCGCCTTGGCCGGTTCGTTGTCGGTCTCGGTGCCGAGCCAGGCTTCGGTGCAGCCGAGCTCGCGGCCCCAGGCGAAGAGCTCGTCCATCATCAGGCGCGCGATGCCGCGCCGCAGATGCGTCGATGCCGTGCCGACTTCGTCGACATAGAGCTCGGTCGGCTTGTCCGGGTGGCGGTGGACCACGCCGGCGCATTGGCCGACGACGAGATCGCCCTCGAAGGCGAGGACCACGAGATGGCCGGGCTCGCGCAGATAGTCGTTGAGGCGGCTCGCGTCGACCGGCTCGTCGAACACGTCGGGCGCAATGGTCTGGAACCGCGTTTCATCGCCCGGCTGCATGCGGCGGACGATGATATCCATCAGCCGATCGTCGCGACGAGCTCGACGACCGAAGCAACGTCCGGCAGCCGGCGGAAGCGCGTGTCCTTCGGATCGTCGGCGAGGTCCATCGACCACACGTGCTCGGACGGCACGTGAATGCCCCAGGCACCGGCCTCGATAGCGGGCACGACGTCGGCTCGCATCGAATTGCCGATCATCATCGAGCGCTTCGGGCCATCGCCGTGGCGCGTGAAGATGCGGTCGTAGACGAGCGCCGTTTTGTCCGAGACGATCTCGACCTCGTCGAAATAGGGCATGAGGCCGGACGCTGCGAGCTTGCGCTCCTGGTCGAACAGATCGCCGCGCGTGACGACGAGGAGCTTATAGCCGGTGTGCAGGGCCTCGAGCGTCTCGCGCACGCCGGGATAGGGATCGACCGGATGAACCAGCATTGCGCGGCCGAGCTCGATCACCTCGCTGATCACGCTGGCAGGCACGCGGCCATTGGTTGCCGCGATCGCCGTCTCGATCATCGACAGCGTGAAGCTTTTGACGCCGAACCCGTAATGGAGGACGTTGGCGATCTCGGTGTCGTGCAACTGCGTGTCGAGCAACGCGCGATCGGCATGGGGCGCAAGCAGTTCGACGAACGCTGCCTTGGTGGAGACGAAGTATTTCTCGTGATGCCAAAGTGTATCGTCGGCATCGAACCCGATGGTGGTAAGTTCAGGCACTCGTCAGCGCCTCGCGATCCTTCTTGCTCAGCCGCTCGGTCTCGGATTTGAGCTGGCCGCAGGCGGCGAAGATGTCGCGGCCGCGCGGCGTACGCACGGGTGACGCGTAACCCGCACGATTGACGATGTCGGCGAACTTCTCGATGCGCGACGAGGTCGAGCAATCGTAGTTGGTGCCCGGCCACGGATTGAACGGGATCAGATTGATCTTGGCTGGAATGCCGCTCAACAGGCGCACCAACTCGCGCGCATCGGCATCGGAATCGTTGATGTCGCGCAGCATGACGTATTCGAACGTCACGCGCCGCGCATTGCTGAGGCCCGGATAATTGCGGATCGCATCAAGCAGCTCCTTGAGCGGCCATTTCTTGTTGATAGGCACCAGCATGTCGCGGAGGTCGTCACGCACGGCGTGGAGCGAGATGGCGAGCATGACGCCGATCTCGCGGCCCGTGGGTTCGATGAAGGGCACGACGCCGGAGGTCGAAAGCGTGATGCGGCGCTTTGAGAGCGAGATGCCGTCTTCGGCCGAGGCGATCAGAAGAGCGTTCTTCACGTTCTCGTAATTGTAGAGCGGTTCGCCCATGCCCATCATCACCACATTGGTGATGGCCCGGTTGTCGCCCTCGCTGCCGCCCGATCCGCGTGGCGCCGGAACGAGACCGCCATCGTCCGGACGCACGCCGCCTGGGAAATCGCCCAGGCGCTCGCGCGCCATCAGGATCTGGCCGAGGATTTCACCCGCGGTGAGATTGCGGACAAGCGTCTGCGTGCCCGTGTGGCAGAACGAACAGGTGAGCGTGCAGCCGACCTGCGAGCTGACGCAGAGTGTGCCGCGGTCGGATTCGGGGATGTAGACGGTCTCGATCTCGACCGGCGGCATGTTGGGGTTCTTGGGATCGCGGTAGCGGAACAGCCATTTGCGCGTGCCGTCGACCGAAATCTGTTCGGAGACGATCTCGGGCCGGTCGAGCAGGAACGCATCGGAAAGTTTCTGGCGCACGCCCTTCTGGATATTGGTCATCCGGTCGAAATCGGTGACGCCGTGATGATAGATCCAGTTCCAGAGCTGGCTCGCACGCATCCGGGCCTCGCGCTCGTCGAGCCCGATGCCGCCCAGCGCGTCGCGCAGCTCGGGCTTGCTCAGCCCGACGAGCGATCGGTTCCGCGGCGCGGCAGTGCGCGCGGCGTTACTCGCATGGTCGAGATCGAGGGCGATGCTCAAGGGGTCGGTCCGGAATTTGAGGCGCGCGGCATAACATAATGCGGCCGGAGCCGCAAAGAAGGGCTGCCATGCGCGGACGGTTACGAGCGCAGACGGTCCTCTTAGCCGTTGGATTTTCCGACGGTAAACTCAGCAGCCGCCTATCGCGCGGCTCGCCGCCGTGGCGCCCGACAGCGAGAACGTTTCCGTGACGAGGATGCCCTTTTCGGTGGTCCCCTCGATGGTCACCGTCGATCCGGCGCGCAGCGCCCCCGCGAGATCGTCGTTTCGCGTCGCATCGAGCAGCCAGGCGGCATCCTTCTGGGTGAACAGATCAAAGCTCGTGCCGCCGACGGTGAGCGTCGCCGGCTGGTCGGGCGCAAAGTTGAACCCCGCGACAAGGTTGACCTCGTTGGAGATGCCTTCGGCCGGCCGGTTCGTGAGGTAGAGGTAGGCCTGGCCGTAACCATCGACCGGCGGCGCGACGTCCTGCGGCTTGCTCATGGCGAAGCAGACCTGGCCGGCGCCGTCCGAAGCCGAATAGGCGGCCCAGTCGCGGAACTCGCCCAAAGCCTGCACCGATTGCGCAGCGGCAGGCGCCACGGTGAAGGCGGTGAGGATCAGGACGAGGGCGGAACGGCGCATCATGGCCTTCAGATAGCGGAGGCGGGAACCATCCTCAAACGGAAAGGACGGGCCCCGCGTTCCGGTTTTACGGGCACGCCTTGTCGATGGCTGCCATCGCGGCGGTGAAGCCGGCGAGCGAATAGCTGTCGCTGAGCTCGATCCCGCTGCGGTTCGACGTGCCGGTGACCACGAGCTTGCTGCCCGCCTTGAGGGCCTCGACGAAGCCCGGCTCGTCCTCGGTGGAGGCGATCCAGGCGGCTTCGGACTCATTCTCGTTGGTGCCGGCCTCATCGGCCATTGAGCGCATGGAGTAGCGCTTTCCATCGACCGTGGCCGAATGGAAGAAGCTGTCGCTGGTCGGACGGAGCGGATAGCCGACGACGGTCTGCACCTCGTTGCGTACCTTGCGGAAAACCTGGTTGCCGGCAGCGTCCTTGGCGGCGGTGCCGTCGGCATTGATCGCCGGCCCTTTCTCGCGGTGGATCACGAGGAACGCCGGGGGATCGCGGTTGATCGCCTTGCCGTCCGCGGTCTGCTTGGGCGAGGTGTCCTGTGGCGCGGCGGAAATAAAGCAGATGGCGCCGAAGCCGTCATTTCCCTTCCAGGCGGTCCAGTCGCTGAACGTGCCCAGGGTTTGCGGTTGCGATTGCGCAGGGCCGGGTGCCGCGCAGGCCGTAACGAGCGCAGTGGCCATCAAGCCGGAAAGCACCCGGCGCCGCATCGAGATCATCGTGAAACCCCTGAACAAGAAGCAGCCCTCGGCTCGTGCCTGATAAAGCTGACACGCTATGGTTACCAAGCTCTCAAAGCCCGGGCGTAGAATGCATAGGCAACAAGATCGACATCAATCGTGTCGGCAATTTGACGCCGGATTCTCTAGGGAATCCTGTCGCCCCGTCATGGTTAATGGCTGGTTAATGGCGTGCTGCCTTCAGGCAGCCGCAAGACTGTAGCTCTGCTCGACCAGATACGGCCCCCCGCCCACCGAGGTCTTGGACGAAAACAGGACGAACCGCCGCACCGTGAACTCGAGCGGCGCGAACTGGCCGGCATGATGGATGAATTCGGCCACCTCGATCGCCGGAGTGCCCCTGAGCCGGGCCAGCGAGACATGCGGCACGAACCGGCGCGCTTCGGGCTCGAGCCCGACCCGGCGAAGCACCCGTTCGTGGCTGGTCTGGAGCTGCTGCAGCGCTTCGTTGTTCTCGACGCCGGCATAGAGGGCCCGCGGCTTGTCGCCCCCGAAGCTGCCCAGGTGCGACAGCCGAATCCGAAAGCTTTCGGCATTCGCCGCACGGTCGAGCTCGTAGCTCACCTCGTCGGCGAGGTGATTGTCGACATCGCCGATGAACCTGAGCGTGATGTGGTAATTTTCGGGATCGATCCAGCGGGAACCCGAGAGGCCGCCCCGCTTCAGCGACAGGGCAAGTTGCACGTCGTAAGGCACTTCGAGGCCGGTAAAGAGCCTGGGCAACGACCCAACTCCCGCGAAGAGCGCCGATTCGGAGGACCGGCGCAAAACGAGCCTAGCATAGTGAGTCGCTGCTGCAAGTTCATGACGGCTGCGGCAACGAACCGCGCTAACCCCTTGAGCCCCAACGGTTACAGTTTGGTGAGGTAGGGGCTGCGGCCCTTGTATTGGGGGTCTGACCCCTCCATATTCACCGCCAAAGGCCGAACCGTGGCCTTCTGGTCATCCAAGGGGAGACAAATGGCTGAATTCGACCGTCCGACAGTCGCCGCCCGCGCCGGAGCCGGCCTCGCGATCGACGAAGGCCTTCGGAGCTACATGCTCAAGGTCTACAACTACATGGGCATTGGCCTCGTGGTCACGGGCCTCGTGTCCTACTTCACCTTCACACTGAGCTTTGTCGAGCAGGGCGGCCGCATCGTCGGCGTCACCGCGCTCGGCGAGGCGCTCTACAACAGCCCGCTGCAGTGGGTGGTGATGCTCGCCCCCCTCGCTTTCGTGCTCGTCCTGAGCTTTGGCATCAACAAGCTGTCGCCGGTCGCGACCCAGGTTTTGTTCTGGGTGTTCGCCGCGGTGATGGGCCTGTCGCTCGCCTCGATCTTCGCTGTCTACACCGGCGGTTCGATCGCCAAGGTGTTCTTCATTGCAGCCGCGATGTTCGGCGGCATGAGCCTTTACGGCTACACCACCAAGCGCGACCTGACCCAGATCGGCTCGTTCCTGATCATGGGCCTGTGGGGCCTGATCATCGCCTCGATCGTCAACGTCATCTGGCCCTCGGGCCCGCTCGGCTTTGCGATCTCGGTGGTCGGCGTCGTGATCTTCCTCGGCCTCACCGCCTGGGACACCCAGAAGATCAAGGAGAGCTACTCCGAGGGCATGGGCGCCGAGTGGTACACCAAGGGCGCCGTGATGGGCGCGCTGAGCCTCTACCTCGACTTCCTCAACCTGTTCCTGATGCTGCTCCGCCTCTTCGGCCAGCAGCGGAACTGATCGCTCCATTCAGGAAGTCTGATTGGCATTGACGAGGGCCGCGATCTAGAAGAGATCGCGGCCCTTTCTTTTGCCCGGAATTCTCCGATGTCCGATCTCGTCATCCGCTCCTACCGCCCCCAAGACATTGCGGCGGTAACCAGGATTTATGCCCACTACGTCCGTGAGACGGTGATCACCTTCGAGCTTGATCCGCCTGACGAAGCGGAAATGGCCAGCCGCTTCTCCGCAATCGAGGACAAGGGCCACCCGCTGCTGATCGGGGAGGTCGACGGTCAGGTGGTGGGCTACGCCTACGCCTCGACCTTCCGGCCGCGCCCCGCCTACCGTTTCACCTGCGAGGATTCGATCTACTTCGCGCCCGAGGCGGTGGGACATGGCCTCGGCCAGCAGATGCTGGCCCGGCTGATCGAAGAGGCATCGAAGGCCGGCCTCAAGCAGATGGTGGCCGGCATTACCGCCGAGCGCGAAAACTCCATCCGCCTCCATGCGCGTCACGGCTTCCGGATGGTGGGCCGCTACGAATCTGTAGGCTACAAATTCGACCGCTGGCTCGACGTCGTCCACATGCAGCGGGCGCTTTAGCCCAACAACTTTCGCATCGGATAGCCCGGCACGAACCGGTGGGGCTCGGGCGGTCCGCTCTCCTGCCATCCGGCGTCGAGATAGAACTGGCGTGCGGTGAGGCTCGATTCGAGACGGGCTTCACCGGGACCGAGTGCGGACTCGATTGCCCCGAGCATGGCCCTGCTGACACCGGCGAAACGGTGCCGCGGCGAGACGTAGTTGAGACGAATCATGCGGTCGGTGCCGTAGGCTCCTACGGCGGCGATCTCGCCATCGCGTTCGGCGACCAGCAGGCGGCCCCCCGGATTGGCGAACCATTGCACGACGCTTTCGGGCGTCTTGTTGGCAAGCCAGCTTGCGAGCGCTTCGGGATTGTTCTTGTGGTCGGCGACGCAAAGCTCGGTGATCGAGGCGATCAGCACCGCGCTCATTTGGGGGACATCGTCCAGCGTCGCCGGACGGATGGTGATCACCTGACGACCGCGAGCTCGAGGACGCGCAGGACCGTATCGATCTCGTGGCCGCGCTTGAGAACCCGGCCCTCCTGGCTCGTGACGACGTACTGGCCCTGCCGGTTACGGAGCTTGGGGTTCTTCTCGATCACATAGAGCGGGCGCTCGGATGCGCGCTTATAGATCGAGAACAGTGCGCGGTCCTTGAGGAAATCCATGGCGTAATCGCGCCACTCGCCCGAGGCGACCTTGCGGCCATAGAGGTTGAGGATTGTATTGAGTTCGCTTCGGTCGAAGCCGACGAACGGCTTCTGCCGCGGCGCTTGCGGGCCGCTTCCCCCGTTGGGGTTCAGGAAATGGAGGAGTTCGGCGCTGTGCTGCTGATCGGCCTCGGACACTCGCAAAGTCCTTATGACGATGGTGTCATGATGCTGGCAAACGCCCGGGCGCGCAAGCGGCTCCGTCGAACATGACGACCGAGGTGACGACCGTTAAGCAAATATCCCATTGCCGCCACATTCTGTCCGCGGTTCAGCCCGATTGCGGCAGCACGATCCCTCCATTGCCTCCAGTGAGCGGCGCTGGGCTGACCGAGCCCCCAAACCATGATGCCCAGCGCCGATCACCTTCTATCTCCATGCACAGTCAGTCCAAACTCCCGGCCTCGCGCCGGGAGTTTTGTTTTGACCTAGAGCTGGATGCTGGCGGCGCCGAGGATCGCGCCGGGAAGGCCGTCTTTTTCAGACTGGACGAGAATCGCCGCACCATTGCTGCCGCCGGCCGTGAGCGCCGAGAGGGGGAGCTTCAGATGGGTGCCGAGCGCCGCGTCCCACATTCCCAGCATCTGCTTGCCGGTGACGATCTGGGTGTAGTCGAAGGTCTGCCCGGCATTTTCGCCGCGCTCGATCACGACCTGCGAGCGGTCCTTGAAGGTGACGAGCCAGACCATGGCGTCGCTGCCCCCGGCTTGGGCCCCGATGGTCACTTCGACCATGTCGGACTTGAGATCGACCGTGACCGGCAGGGTCAGTGCGGCGCTCTCGATGGCGCCTGAGACTTCCCTGTCGCGTGAGCCCACGACCCCGGTCTTGCCGTTGATCACGACCTGCGGGGTATAGATCCGGGCCGACCCCCAGTTTTGGGCATAGCCGCGCTGGCGGTCGGAATTGGCGGCGGCGCCGAAGGTGTCGGGCCAACCGATATAGTCCCAATAGTCGACGTGCCAGGCGAGCGCGACCACATCCGAACGCTTGCCCAGCTCGTTGAACATGGCGTCCGCCTTGGGGCAGGACGAGCAGCCTTGCGAGGTAAAGAGCTCGACCACCGCCTTGGGGTGCGCGCGGACTTCCGCTGCGTTGCCGGGGAGCGCCAGAAACAGGGCGGCGCCGGCCGCGATGGTCAATGCGATCGATTGCATGGGCGCCTTTTTAGGCAAGGCAGGCGGCCAGCGCGAGTCAAATTGGCGTGTCGGCGCGTGAGCGGCGCGAGAGGGGAGCGCCGCCCACGTGACGGACCGAGGGTCAGGCTGCGACCAGATTGCGCAGCACATAATGGAGAATGCCGCCGTGGCGGTAATAATCCAGCTCGTTGATCGTATCGATCCGGCAGCGGGTGACCGCTTCCTTCATCGACCCGTCCTTGAAGGTGATCTTGACGGTAACCGCCGAGCGCGGCGTGAGAGCGGTGAGCCCTTCGATCGAGATCGTCTCGTCGCCGGTGAGGCCCAGCGACTGCCAGCTCTGGCCCTCGGCGAACTGCAGCGGCAGGACGCCCATGCCGATGAGGTTGGAGCGGTGGATCCGCTCGAACGATTGCGCAACGACCGCGCGGACGCCGAGGAGGCGCGTGCCCTTGGCCGCCCAGTCGCGCGACGAGCCGGTGCCGTATTCCTTGCCGGCGAAGATGACGAGCGGCGTCTCGGACTTCGCATATTCCATGGCCGCGTCGTACATGGCCATCTGCGCGCCGTCCGGTCCCTTGGTAAAACCGCCTTCTATACCGGGCACCATCTGGTTCTTGATGCGGATGTTGGCGAAGGTGCCGCGCATCATCACTTCATGGTTGCCGCGGCGCGCGCCATAGGAGTTGAAGTCCTTGGGTGCGACCTGGCGCTCGACCAGATACTTGCCGGCAGGAGTCGCAGCCTTGAACGACCCGGCCGGAGAGATGTGGTCGGTGGTGATCGAATCGAGGAAGAGCGCGAGGACGCGCGCATCCTTGATGTCGGTGACCGGCTCGGGCGTCATGCGCAGGCCCTCGAAGTAGGGCGGGTTCTGCACGTAGGTTGAACCGCCGTTCCACTTGTAGGTCTCGGAATCGGTGACGGCGATGCTCTGCCAGTTGGTGTCGCCCTTGAACACGTCCGAATAGCGGCCGAGGAACATCTGCGGCGTGATGACCTTGCGGACGATGTCGCTGACCTCCTTGTTGGAGGGCCAGATGTCCTTGAGATAGACCGGCTTGCCGTCCTTGTCCGTGCCGAGCGGGTCGGTCGTCACATTGACGTTGAGCGATCCGGCGATGGCGTAGGCGACCACCAGCGGCGGCGACGCGAGATAGTTCGCGCGCACGTCGGGATTCACGCGGCCCTCGAAATTGCGGTTGCCTGACAGCACCGAGGCGGCCACCAGGTCGTTGGCATTGATGCATTCCGAAATCGCCGTCGGAAGCGGGCCGGAATTGCCGATGCAGGTGGTGCAGCCATAGCCCACGAGGTTGAAGCCCAGCGCATCGAGATCGGCGCTGAGACCGGCCGCATTGAGGTAGTCGGTGACGACCTGCGAGCCGGGGGCGAGTGAGGTCTTGACCCAGGGCTTCGCGGTGAGGCCGAGCGCCCGCGCCTTGCGCGCGACGAGGCCGGCGGCGATCAGCACCGAGGGGTTCGACGTATTGGTGCACGAAGTAATGGCGGCGATGACGACATGGCCGTCATTGATGCCGTATTTCTCACCCTCGACCGGGAACGATGCTTCTTCGGGAATGTCGTCGACGCCGGTCGCGCCTTCGTCGACGAAGCGGCTCTCACCGACGGAATTGGGGAGGGCCGTGCGTTCCTTGCGGCCGCCGGCGATGTCCTTGAGGGCTTCGGCGAATTTGGGTGCGGCGTCCTTGAGCGCAACGCGATCCTGCGGGCGCTTCGGACCCGACATCGAGGGGACGACCGTGGTGAGGTCGAGCTCGAGTGTGTCGGTGAAGACGGGGTCGGGCGAGTCCGTCGTGCGGTACATGCCCTGCGCTTCGGAGTAGGCTTTGACGAGAGCAACGCGGGACGCATCGCGGCCCGAGGTCTCGAGGTAGTTGAGCGTGTCGCTGTCGACGGGGAAGAAGCCGCAGGTCGCGCCGTATTCGGGCGCCATGTTGGCGATGGTCGCCTGGTCTTCGAGCGAGAGGTAGTCGAGGCCCGGACCGAAGAATTCGACGAACTTGCCGACGACGCCCTTCTTGCGCAGCATTTCGGTGACGGTGAGGACGAGGTCGGTGGCGGTGATGCCCTCGTTGATCTTGCCCGTCATCTTGAAGCCGACGACTTCGGGGATGAGCATGGTGATCGGCTGGCCAAGCATGGCGGCTTCCGCCTCGATGCCGCCGACGCCCCAGCCGAGCACGGCGAGGCCGTTGACCATGGTGGTGTGCGAATCGGTGCCGACCAGCGTGTCGGGATAGGCGACGAGGTCGCCGGTCTCTTCGTCCTTGCGCGTCCACACGGTCTGCGCGAGATATTCGAGATTGACCTGGTGGCAGATGCCGGTACCGGGCGGCACCACGCGGAAATTGTCGAACGCCTTCTGGCCCCAGCGCAGGAACTCATAGCGCTCGCCATTGCGCTCGTATTCGAGCTCGACGTTCTGCTGGAAGCTCAATGGCGTGCCGAAGCTGTCGACCATCACCGAGTGGTCGATGACGAGATCGACGGGAACCAGCGGATTGATCTTTTGCGGATCGGCGCCGAGCGCTGCCGTCGCATCGCGCATGGCGGCGAGATCGACCACGGCGGGAACGCCAGTGAAATCCTGCATCAGGACGCGCGCCGGACGGTAGGAGATTTCATGTTCGGAGGTGCGGTCGCTCAGCCACTGGGCGATCGCCATGATGTCTTTCTTGGTGACGGTGACGCCGTCCTCGAAGCGAAGGAGATTCTCCAGCACGACCTTCATCGAATGCGGCAGCTTCGACACCCCCGGCAGGCCGTTTTTCTCGGCCAGCGGCAACGAGTAATAGGTGTAGGTCTTGTCCCCGACCGTCAGAGTGGTCTTGGACTTGAAGCTGTTCAACGATTGGGTCACGGGTCCGCCTGTGGTCAGAGTGGAGGCAGCAGAGCGGTCCTGACGCGGGGACAATCTGCGAAGGACCGGACGTGCGCAGTCTGGAAGAGTTCCAGACTTCGGGGGCGTTATAGTCAATGAACATGGCGCTTGCCAGTCTCGCTATTGGTTGAATAGGCATTGCGGCCATGAACCCGCCAAATGCCCTGCTGGCCGCGCAAAACCTGACCTTGGTCCGGGGTGGACGCCAGGTGTTCGAGGACGTGAGCCTGGATTTGGCCGCCGGCGAGGTTCTGCTGGTCCGCGGACCGAACGGCGCCGGGAAATCGAGCCTGCTACTGACCCTTGCGGGCCTGCTCCACGCCGCCGGCGGCACGATCGCGCCCGACGAGCCCCAGCCGATGCACCTGCTCGCCCATTCCTCGGCGGTGAAGACGCGGCTGACGCTGGCCGAGAACCTGAGATTTTGGCGCGACATCAACGGAGCGAACGGGCTCGAACCCGGCGCGGCGCTGGAGCGGGTCGGGCTGAGCGGGCTGGGCAGCATCGAAGCGGGACATTTGAGCGCGGGACAGACGCGGCGGCTGGCGCTGGCGCGGCTGCTCGTCACCGACCGCCGGATCTGGCTGCTCGACGAACCGCTGGCGGCATTGGACGATGCCGGCGCGGGGCTGGTGGCGGCGCTGGTGGCGGAGCGGGCCGCGAGCGGCGGCGGCGTGATCGCCGCGACCCATGACGACATCCCCGGTGCGACGGGGACGCTGGTGCTGTCGTGACCGCGATCCTCGCCATCTTCGCCCGCGATTTGCGGCTCGCGGCACGCCTCGGCGGCGACGTGCTGACGCTGGTGCTGTTCTTCGTGATGGTGGGGGCAGTGGTGCCCTTCGCCATCGGCCCCGACCGCGTGCTGCTGGCGCAACTGGCGCCGGGGATCGTCTGGATCGCGGCGTTCCTCGCGATGCTGCTCGGGCTCGACCGGCTGTTCCGGGCCGACGAGGACGACGGCTCGCTGCTGCTGTTCCATCACGCAGCCGTGCCGCTGGAGGCGATCGTTGCCACCAAGATGGTGGCGCACTGGCTGCTGACCGCGTTGCCGGTGATCATCGCAAGCCCGCTGCTGGCGGTGCTCCTGTCGATGGACCAGGCGACGTGGCTGCGAACGATGCTGGCGCTGCTGGCCGGCACCCCTGCCCTTGCGGCGCTGGCGACGATCGGCGCGGCGGTGACGGTGTCGCTGAAGCGCGGTGGATTGCTAGCGCCGGTGCTGATCCTGCCGCTCTCGATTCCCGTGCTGATTTTCGGCGTGGCGATGATCGGCGCGCCGGAGGGGAGTTCGGCCGCGCTGCTGTTTTTGAGCGCGCTGAGCCTCGTCTCCGTGGCGTTTTGCCCGTTTGCCGCCGCGCTGGCGCTTCGGGTAAGTGCGGAATAGTCTTGGATGGTCGGTGTTCCCACTGCGGTGCACAGCCCACCGGCCGTCATGGCCGGGCTTGACCCGGCCACCCAACCGAAGGGACCGGCTGCATAGCGCGCCGCTGGGTCCCCGGGTCTTCGCCCGGGGATGACGGTGGAGAGGACTGTGGACGCGATCAGGGATAGAGCATTGTGACCATCGACGCCTCAGCGCCAAAACAAAACTGGTTCTCGCGCCTTGCCCATCCCGGCAGCTTCATGGCGTGGAGCCGGCCGGTGATCGTGCCGCTGGCGATCGTTACGGCGCTGCTGTTCGCCGTCGCGCTCTACCTCGCCTTCTTCCGCGCCCCGCTCGAGAGCGAGAATGTGGGCACCACGCTGCCCATCCTCTACGTGCATGTGCCGAACGCCTGGCTCAGCCAGTTCGCATATGGGCTGATGTTCGTTGCCGCCTTCGGCACGCTGGTCTGGCGGCATCCGCTCGCCGACGTTGCGGCCAAGGCAGCGGCGCCGCTCGGCGCAGGCTTTACGGCGCTCGCGCTCTATACCGGCGCGCTCTGGGGGCGGCCGACCTGGGGCACGTTCTGGGAATGGGACGGGCGCATGACCTCGACGCTGATCCTGCTCTTCATCTACCTGAGCATCATCGCACTGTGGCGCGCGTTCGAGGATCAGCTGAAGGCCGCGCGCATTGTCGCCATCGTGACGCTGGTCGGCGGCATCGATATTCCGATCATCAAATTCTCGGTCGACTGGTGGAACACGCTGCACCAGCCAGCGAGCATCATCACGGGCACCGGGCCGCGCATGGCGGGCTCGATTTTCCTGCCGCTGATCCTGATGGTGCTCGCGTTCACGCTGCTGTTCCTGACGCTGCATCTGAGCACCATGCGCACCGAGATTCTGCGCCGCCGCGTCGAGACGCTGAGCCGGCAGGCCGCGGCGAGGACAGGCGCATGATCGATCTCGGACCGCACACGAATTTCATCGTGGCCGCCTATGTCGGCGTCGCGCTCGTGACGCTGGCGCTGATCGTGTGGACCGCCTGGCGCTCGCGCGACGTGAAGGGCCGGCTCGCCGCGCTCGAGGCGCAGGGCATCCGCCGCCGCTCGGACTCGACCACTTGAACAAGCCCGGCCGCCTGCTGCTCGCACTGGCGCCGCTGGTGGTGCTGGTGGGGCTGCTCGCCGTGTTCGCGGTGAGCCTCAACCGCGATCCCTCGCTGATCCAGTCCGTGCTGATCGATAAGCCCGCGCCGCAATTCGCGCTCGCGGCCGTCGAGGGGACGGGGGTGCCGGGCTTCGATACGGCGGCGCTCACCGGCGAGGTGACGCTGGTCAATGTGTTCGCGAGCTGGTGCATCCCCTGCCGCGACGAACATCCGGTGCTGGAGGCGCTGAAGCAGCAGACCGGCGTGCGCCTGTTCGGGATGAACCAGAAGGATGCCGCAGAGAACGCCGTGGCGTTCCTCACCGAGCTCGGCAATCCGTACGACGCGATCGGGGCCGATGCGACCGGGCGGACCTCGATCGACTGGGGCGTCTATGGCGTGCCCGAAACGTTCATCGTCGATGCCAAGGGCATCATCCGCTTCAAGCATGTGGGGCCGCTGACGATGGACGATATCGCGCGCGAGATGATCCCGGCGATCGACAAGGCCCGCTGACACATCTGCGTGACGCCGCCGGAACGCGGCGCGGGATGGGCCGTTTTGCCCTCAGGTTCAAATTCTGAGGAGGTCCCCATGGAACGGCTACCGGAAGACATTCGCGTCGGCATGAACGTGTTCGACAGCGAAGGCCATCACATCGGCAAGATCGATGATTTGAAGTTTCCCGAGAACGCGATCGCGCCAGAGGTTGAAGTCAGCGACGTCGACGACGTTGTCGACGACCGCAAGGAGACGATCATCGACGCAGTCGCCGAGGCGTTCGGCCGCGAGGATATTCCCGAGCCGCTCCGCAGCCAGCTCTTGCGCGATGGCTACGTTCACCTCGATGCGAGCGGGTTGTTTGCCGCGGACCGCTACATCCTGCCCGAGCAGATCTCGGGGCTCGGGGCGGATGGGATCAAGCTCAACGTCACGCGGGACGCGCTGATCAAGCGGCCCCATTAGGGGCCGGGATCGACCGGCGTGATCGCCTCGATCGGCTTGACCGGCTTCAGCGCGTATTTGTTGAGCACGGGCAACTGCGAGGCGGCGAAGATCACGGTGATGGGCATGTTGGCCCAGACCTTGAAGGCGACCCAGAAATCGGTGGTCTGGGTGCGCCACACCACCTCGTTGACGACCGCCAGCACGAGGAAGAACAGCCCCCAGCGCCAGGTGAGGATGCGCCAGCCTTCGTCCTCGAGCTTATAGACGTCGCCGAAGACGTAGCGCAGCAGCGAGTTCTTGAACAACAGCCCGCCCACAAGCGCGAAGCCGAACAGCGCATTGATCACCGTCGGCTTGATCTTGATGAAGGTGTCGTCGTGGAGCAGCAGCGTGATGCCGCCGAAAACGAGGACGAGGACGCCGCTGACGAGCGGCATGATGGCGACGCGCTTGAGGAGGATCCAGCTCAGGGTCAGCGAGATGACCATCGCGGCCATGAAGGCGGCCGTGCCGACATAGATCTCGAACCGCGCATTGGTGAGAAAGAAGACGACGAGCGGTCCGATCTCGAGCACGAGCTTGATGATCTGGGGCCTGAGTTCGTCCCAATTGGTTTCGCTGGGTTCTTGGCTGGCCATCAGGCGTTTCCTACGATCGCGCGGGCAAAGTCGCCGGCTGCGAATGGTTCGAGATTGTCGACGCCTTCGCCGACGCCGATGAAATGGACGGGGAGCCCGAACTTCCGCGCGATCGCGACGAGGATGCCGCCGCGCGCCGTGCCGTCGAGCTTGGTCATGACGAGCCCCGTGACGCCGGCACGCTTGCCGAAGATTTCGACCTGATTGAGGGCGTTCTGCCCGGTTGTCGCATCGAGCGTGAGCAACGTGGCGTGCGGGGCGGTCGGGTCGACCTTTTTGATGACGCGGATCATCTTTTCGAGTTCGCCCATGAGCTCGTCGCGGTTCTGCAGGCGCCCCGCGGTGTCGATGATGAGCACGTCGCTGCCCGCCGCCTTGGCCTCGGTGATCGCGTCAAAGGCGAGGCCGGAGGCGTCGGAGCCGGCAGGACGGGCGACGACCGGTGCGCCGGTGCGCTGGCCCCAGATTTGGAGCTGCTCGATGGCGGCGGCGCGGAAGGTGTCGCCGGCCGCGAGCATCACGGATTTGCCCGACGCCCGCAGCAGGCCCGCGAGCTTGCCGATGGTGGTGGTCTTGCCCGAGCCGTTGACGCCCACCATGAGGATCACGAACGGCTTTTGCGCGGCGTCGATCTCGAGCGGCACGGCGACGGACGCGAGCGCTTTTTCGACTTCGGCCGCGAGAATGCCGCGCACATCTTCAGCCGCGATATCGCGGTCGAACCGGTCGCGGCGCAGCGTTTCGGTCACGGACTGAGCCATATCCACTCCGAAATCGGCCTG
>Ga0164241_10002887_pt1 | contig 18004 bp, 14 predicted proteins | sample OricomyardsoilBY_FD_108780 | JGI IMG/M metagenome (GOLD analysis project Ga0164241, IMG submission 108780) | Backyard soil microbial communities from Emeryville, California, USA - Original compost - Back yard soil (BY) | ecosystem: Environmental > Terrestrial > Soil > Unclassified | place: USA...
AGCAGGCACTCGGGTCCAGGACGCTCGACCCGCGCGCGGACATCTACGCCACCGGGTGCGTCGCGTACTGGCTGCTCACCGGCCAGCAGGTGTTCGCGGCCGACTCGTCGATCGGCGTGCTCGTGCAGCACGCGCACACGTCACCCGCGCCACCATCGACCCGCATCGAGTCGCCGATCCCGGCGGCGCTCGAAGACCTCATCCTCGCGTGTCTGGCCAAGGATCCCGCGGCCCGCCCGAGCTCCGCGCGCGAACTCGGCGAACGGCTCGACGCAATTCCCATCAGCGACCCGTGGACCGATCAGGCCGCGGCGCGCTGGTGGAAGAGGCACCTGCCCGAGGTGTGAGTCGTCGGAGGACGCATCAAGCGTCTCGTCAGCGATCCAGCCAGGCGCGGACCGCGTCCCAGTCCATCGAATCCACGAGCGCCCGGTTGATCGCGCAGCCGCCCCGCGGAGTCGTGGCGGCGGGGGAGCCGGGCCCGAGGCAGCGCGTGAATGCCGCAACCATCAGCACCTGTGGCGCCGATCGCGGCAGCCTGGGGTCGAAGTAGTCCACATTCGGTCGGACGAGGGCACGGCACGACTCGAGCGCGCCTGCGTGCGCGCGAAACCGATCCGCGAGCAGGCTGGCGTTTCGGTCGTAGCACGAGGGGGCCTTCAAGGCCTCCGGTGACAGGGCCGCAACAATCCCGTTGATTTCCTGCAGTTCACGCTCGGCTTCGCGCACTCTCGCATCCTCGGGCCCACCGGGCGCGAGGCGAGCTGCGGTCGCGGCCTCGATCTGCGGTTCCGACTTCTCCATGTTGGCCAGGAACTCGGCACCGCCGCCGGGCATCGACGCGGCGGCCTTCTGCCAGTCCCGGCGGCGAGCCGCACGCGCGGCCGGAGACGACCACGCCGTGAACTCGGCGACCTCCCTGGCGTAGACCTCGCGCGCGTGCTCAAAGGCGCTGCGCCGCGTCGATTCGATCGGCTTCAATGCGTCGGACAGCGGGAACGGCACCCAGAGCGGCTTGGAATTCTTGCGGACGACGAACACGTCGCCGACGCGGGGAAGTCCGGCGACGGCCTCACCGGAGGCCGGCTCCACGAATGCGTCGAGCTGGACGTCCCCCCATCCCTCCGGCCGGGTAGAACCGTACATGCGTGCTCCGAGCTCGTTCACTTCGAATTGCAGGAGTTCGGTCTCACCGCCCTTGAGATCTTCGTTGACGAGGCGCCCGCCGCGCGTGAATTCGATCAGCGGAAACGCGCCGAACGAGAGAGCCCCGGCCAGCGGGACGCTCCGTCCGGCCGGCTGGCCGGCCTCGGCGTAATAGCTGTTCAGGCTGCCCCACAGTTCGCCCGCAAATCCCACGGGCGGAGACACAGCTGGCGCCCGTTTGACGATCGCGGCGAGTTCCTGCAGCCGGGCCTGGAAGGCCTGCACCTCCGCGGTGGTGGCGGCACGACTCTGGCGCGCGTGGGCAACCGCCGTGAACGACCAGGGGCGCCACGGGCCGGTCTCGGTGGGCCGGTAGCGCACCTGCGCCATGACGCTGACAGACGCGGAGACACAGATCGCAACAAGGGCGAGGCGGAGTCGCATCGCGAGATTATGACGCGGCGGCAGGAGGTGGTGACCTGGCCCCGCTAACGCGCCGCCAGTCCCGCGGGGTATGCCCGCGACCCGCCGGTGTTACCATCCGCGCAATGCTGCCGCGGCCTCGCCGGCGCGAGATCGACCATCGGACGATCAAGCTGCTCGTCGGGCTCATCGCCCTCACCCTGGCCAGCGTCTCCAGCCTTCTGGCCGGTGGCGGGCTCAACTCGATCAGTGATGCGTACTACGCGAGCGACGCGTCACGCAATGTGTTCGTCGGCTGCCTGTTCGCGGTGTCCGCGTTTCTGCTTGCCTACAACGGGTTCTCCCGGAAAGAGATGGTCGCGAGCAAGATCGCCTCCGGTGCGGCATTTCTGGTCGCGATGTTCCCCTGCGTCTGTGACCGCGAAGTCGATGTCTCCGTACACGTTCACGGTACGGCCGCAGCCGCGATGTTCCTGATCCTCGCGTACCTGTGCTTCGTGTTTCGACACCGAGCGACGGCCAAGGGGCATCCGCAGGCGAAGACCCGGGCGACCATCTATCTCGTCTGCGGAATCACGATTCTCGTCTGCGTCACGGTCCTCGCCCTCGATTACCTGATGAAGGGCGCCATCACCGGCACGGTCCCGCGGCTGACGTTTCGCGGCGAAGAGACGGCCCTGATCGCGTTCGGCGTCTCCTGGCTGGTGGCGAGTCGCGTGCTTCCCGGCCTGACAAATCGCGAAGAGCGCTTCTCGCCGTTCAGCGACCGCACGCCGCCGGACTAGGGCTGAAAAACCGGCAAGCTCGAATTTCGAATCCCGGAGGCCTGCATGGCGATCAAATACATCTCGAAGGACACGACCGGGCTGTACGAGGACGAACCCGGCACCAAGCCGAAGGCGCACCTGCTGTGGGGCGACCGGGTCTCCGTCGAGGCCGCCGGTCCCGCGCGGTCGAAGGTCAAAGCCCGCGGCAAAACGGGATTTGTCGACAATTCCGCGCTCGGGGATACGCCTTTGCTCGAGGTGTATTTCATCGATGTCGGCCAGGGCGACGGCATCCTGATCCGCACGCCGGACGGCCGCCACGTCATGATCGACGGCGGCTACAAGCGTGCCATGCAGCCATCGGGCAAGAACGCTGCGGATTTCGTTGACTGGAAGTTTGCCAGGGACTACGGCGTCGACACGATTCATCTCGATGCGATCCTGACGTCACACAACGACGCCGACCACTACGGCGGCCTGTCGGATTTGCTGAACGTCAGCGCTGTCGGCGAGCTGGATGCCGATCACGTGCGCGTCGACGCCTACTACCACGCCGGCGTCGCGTGGTGGATGAAACCGCAGGGCGATCGGTGGCTTGGGCCGACCGTGACGGACGGCGGCAGGAAGTACCTGACCCAGCTCATGGGCGACCGCGCGCAGGTCGAGGCCGCGCTCCCGTCAGGCGCGAGTCCGCGGCTGCAGGGCGACTGGCGCGAGTTCATGGAGTGCGTGGCCGCCGCGACGACCGCCTCCGGCGCCCCGACGCCCATCAAGCGACTGAGCCAGCTCGATCAGTTCGTGCCGGGTTTCGACGGAGCCGGCGGCACAGCGGCCCTGCGCGTGCTCGGCCCATTCGAGCGGCAGGTCGGCGGTCAGCCCGCGCTTCGCAGCTATGCGAGCTCGCCCGACAAGAACACGAACGGGAACAGCCTGTTGCTCCGGCTCGACTTCGGGCGGGTGCGCATCCTGCTGACCGGGGATCTCAACTCGGACAGCCAGCGCGCGCTGCTCGAGGACTACACCGGCAATCGCATCGAACTGCAGTGCGACGTCGCGAAGGCCTGCCATCATGGCAGCGACGACGTGTCGTACGAGTTCCTGAGCGCGATGCGGCCCGCCGTCACTGTCATCTCTTCCGGCGACAGCGAAGGACACGATCACCCAAGACCGGCGGTAGTTGCTGCGTCCGCCACCACCGGGTATCTCGAGATCAAGGACGACGCCGTCGTGAGCCCGCTCGTGTACTCGACGGAGCTGGCGCGCAGCGTCAATCTCGGCCGGCCCACGAAACTGACGATCGCCAACCCTGCGGGGGACATCGTGGTGGACCGCACCGACTTCGGGAAGGTGAAGATTGCGGCCAGCGTCACGAAAGCCGGCGATCTGAATCCGTCGTCCGTGACCAGGTCGATGGCAGGAACGTACATCGTTGCCGGCCTCATTTACGGCCTGGTGAACGTGCGGACGGATGGCGAAACGATCCTCTGCGCGACGCTGAACGAGAAGGACGCGACCTGGCAGATCAGGAAGGTGAAGTCGCGGTTCTAGCGTCGGCGATCGGCCGGGCCTGTCCGCGCGATGCCACGAATTGGGCCTGGCGGTGCCCCTGGTGCCGGTGGCGCGGGGAAGGGTCGAGGCTGCTGACGTCACCGCCGCCCTGGCGCACCTGGACGCGTCGCGATGTGTTACCTTTAAGAGTCAATGTTCCCCCTCAAGACCCCGTGTTGCTGTTGCGCCTGTCCCCGAGGGGACAACGGTCCGGTGGGGGAAAACCGCGTCTGACGGCAGTCACGGCGTGAGAGAGGTTCAGCCCGCGGATCGAAAGGATCGCGGGCTTTTGTATTTTCAGAGGCGGAGCTGAGTGCGTCCCCACGTCGAGGTGTTCCCCATCTTCCTGAAGCTCAACGAGCGCCCGGTGCTCGTCGTGGGTGGAGGTGTGGTTGCGACGAGCAAGATCGGGGCGCTGGTCCAGGCTGGAGCGCGGATCACCGTCGTTGCCCCGGAGGTTTCCGAGGCCATCCGCCGGTTGCCGGTGACATGCCATGAACGGGCGTTCGCGCCCGAGGACCTCACGGGCCAGTGGCTCGTCATCGCCGCCGCGCCTCCGGAGGTCAACCGCTTCGTCGCTGAGCACGCGCACGCACGGCATCTGTTCGTCAACGCGGTGGATGACCCCGCGAACGCGAGTGCGTATCTCGGCGGCATCGTGCGCCGCGACGGCGTGACGTTCGCCATCTCGACCAATGGCCAGGCACCTGCCATCGCCGGCTTGCTTCGGGAAGGGCTGGAAGCCCTGCTGCCGGCAGACCTCGAGGCGTGGATGAGTCGGGCCGATGAGCTCAAGCGCGAATGGCGCGCCACGAGCGTGCCCATGGAAGCGCGCCGGCCGCGTCTGCTCGAGGCGCTCGTCAAGTTGTACGAGCAGAGAGAAGGCCGCTCTGAAACTCGGGCCATCGACACCGCCGCGCTGGTGTCGCTCGTCGGCGCGGGGCCGGGAGATCCGGACCTGCTCACCGTGCGCGCGCTGAACCGGCTGAAACGCGCGGAGCTCGTCCTCTATGACGGCCTCGTCCCGCGCGGGATTCTCGATCTGGCGCCGGGTGCCGAGCAGTTGAGTGTCGCCCGGCGGGCGGGAGACAAGGACCTGACGCAGGACGCCGTGAGCCAGCTGATGATCGACGCCGCCCGTGGCGGCCGGCGCGTCGTGCGCCTGAAGTCCGGCGACCCGTTCGTGTTTGGCCGTGGCGGTGAGGAGGCCAGCGCGCTCGCCGAGGCCGGCATTCCGTTCGAGATCATCCCGGGGATTTCGTCCGCACTCGCCGCGCCGGCGCTCGCGGGAATTCCCGTCACGCACCGCGGCGTGTCCGCGGGCTTCCTCGTCGTCAATGGTCACGCCATCGAGTCGTACGAGCCGATGCTCTCGTCCGTGTCGCCCGACGTGGTGACGCTGATCGTGCTGATGGGGGTCGGCGCACGGGCCACGATCCGTGCGACGCTTGCCCGCGCCGGCTGGAACCCTCTCACCCCCGCGGCCGTCGTCACCAACGCCTCGCGGCCCGACCAGCACGTCTGGACCGGGACGCTCGATTCGCTTGACTCCGGCCGTGACATCTCGCCGCTCGATGAAGCCGGCGTGATCGTGATCGGTCCCGTTGTTTCGCTGGCGGCGGCCGCCGGCATTACCGTTCCACCCGTGTCAGAGGAGATGCAATGGCTGTCCATGATCCACAAACGCTAGGCCGCGCGCGCCTGTCGTTCGCGACGGAGTCGGATGTCGACGAATTCGCCGACAACCTGGCGAAGTTCGAGCGAGGCGAGATCACCGCCGATCAGTGGCGCGTATTCCGGCTGCTGCGCGGCACCTACGGCCAGCGGCAGACGGAGGATGCGCACATGGTGCGCGTCAAGATCCCGCAGGGGTTGATGACCGCCGAGCAGCTGTACGCGCTCGCCGAGGTGTCCGAGGACTACTCGCGCGGGTTCGGGCACATCACGACACGGCAGAACATCCAGTACCACTTCGTGAAGGTGCACGACGCGGAGAAGATCCAGCGCCGCCTCGCGCAGGCCGGCATCACGACGCGCGAGGCCTGCGGCAATTCCGTGCGCAACATCACCGCGTGCCCGTATGCCGGCATCTCGGCCACGGAAGCGTTCGACGTCACGCCCTATTCGGAGATGATGACGCGCTACTTCCTGCGGCATCGGCTCAGCTCGTCGCTGCCGCGGAAGTTCAAGATCGGTTTCGAGGGCTGTGTCGAGGATCACGTGAAGGGCGCGATCAACGACATCGGCTGGTTCGGCCGGATCGAGGACGGCAAGCGCGGCTTCCGCGTGCTCGTCGGTGGCGGTACGTCGACGATGCCGGTCAGCGCCAAGGTGCTGTTCGAGTTCCTCCCGGCCGAGGAGATGCTCACCGTCGGCGAAGCGATCGTGCGGGTCTTTCATGCGCTCGGCGACTACAAGCACAAGGCGCGCAACCGCATGAAGTTCCTGATGAAGTCGCTTGGCTGGGACGCCTGGCGCGCCGAGTTCGACAAGGCGCTGGCCGCCGTCCGCGCCGAAGGGGGTGTGGCTCTCCTGTTCGACCCGGCCACGACGCCCGACGAGCTGCCCCCGGCAGAGCATCAGGCAGACGTGCCCTCGGTGACCGGCATCGCCACGCGAGTGACGAGCGGCGAAGTGCGCGGGCCCGGCATCCGGCCCGAGCCCGAGCCGGTTGTTCACGCCGACGAGGCGGCCTACCTGCACTGGGCCTCGCGCAACGTCCGTCATCAGAAACAGCCCGGCTACGTCGCGGCCATCGCGACGGTGCCGCTGGGCGATCTCACCGGCAACCAGTTCCGTGTGCTCGCCGATCTGGCGCTGGCCTACAGCGACGGCACGGTGCGGATCACCCTGACGCAGGACCTGCTGTTTCGATGGGTCAAGCGGGAACGCGTGCGTGAGCTGTACGACCGGCTCGCGGCCGCGGGTCTGGGGCTCGGCGATGCGGAAACCATTGCCGACGTCACGAGCTGCCCCGGGGCGGAGTCGTGCAAGCTGGCCGTGACGCAGTCGCGCGGGCTCGGCAAGTTTCTCACTGAGTACATTCGAGAGAACCCTCGGCTGATCGACGTCGCCCCATCCCTGGATGTGAAAGTCAGCGGATGCCCGAACGGGTGCGGCCAGCATCACATCGCGGCCGTGGGTTTCCAGGGATCGCTGCGCAAGATCGACGGACGCGCGGCGCCCCAGTATTTCGTGATGGTCGGCGGCGGCGTCACGACACGCGGCGCGACGTTCGGACGGCTCGTGGCCAAGATCCCCGCGCGCCGCGGACCGATCGCGCTCGACCGGCTCGCGACCCTCTTTGCGGAGCAGCACCAGCCCGACGAGAGTGCCGCCGCGTTCTTCAACCGGATCGATGTGGCACAGGTCAAGGCGCTTCTCGCCGACCTCGAGCCCCTCTCGGCGCAGGAAGCGCGGCCGGAAGATTTCATCGATCTCGCGGAAACGCACGCATTCGCCCCGGAAACGACAGAGGGCGAGTGCGCGACGTAAAGAGCAGTCCGGGGTTCGGGGTGCGAGGCGCGACGTCCGGTGGTGAAAGGCGTGTGCTCGTCCGATGTGCGCGGTCCAAGGTCGGCCGTAAGGCGTAAGCCGTAAGCCCTGAGCCCTGATGAATCTGCTCCTTATCGGAACCAGCCATCGCACGGCGACTGTGGATCTGCGCAGTCGCCTGGCGCTGTCCGTTCAGGACGCCGCCGCGCAACTGCTGCGCGCGCCGGATGCCGCAGGGATCTCCGAGCTGTGCGTGCTCGCGACGTGTCACCGCGTCGAGTTCTATCTCGTGGCAGAGGACGTGGAAGCGGCGGATGCCGCACTCCGCGGTCTTGTCTCATCGCTGGCTGGCGATGACTTGCTCGCGCCAGGCCCGGCCCGATATCGCCTCGTGGGCGCGGGAGCGATCGAGCATCTGTGCCGCGTCGCGGCGGGCCTCGACTCCATGATCGTCGGGGAAGCGGAAATCGCCGGACAGATTCGCCGGGCGATCGCGCACGCCAAAGCGACCGGATCGGCTGGCGTATTTTTGGACCGCATCGTGTCGGGCGCGCTGCGGGCTGGCGGCCGCGCGCGCGCCGAGACGCGCATCGGCGCCGGCGCGATGTCCGCCGCCACCGCGGCGGTTTCCGTCGTCGAACAGAGCCTCGATTCCCTCGCCCACGCCAGTGTGCTGGTCATCGGGGCCGGAGAAGCCGGCCGGCAGGCGCTTGAACGTCTCGCCAGGCGCCGCACGGGGCGGCTCACCATCGCCAGCCGTTCCAACCATCACGCTCGGGACGCGGCAGAGAAAACTGGCGCCATGGCGGTGAGCCTCGATCGTGTCGCGGAAGCGGCCGTGCTGTCGGACGCCGTCATTGCCGCCACGATGTCACCGGCGTACGTGATCACGCCTGAGACCTACGCCGGAGTGGCGCCCCGCTCGCGCGTGCTCGTCGATTTGAGCGTGCCGCGTGTCATCGCCCCGGCGGTCGCGGACATCCCCGGTGTTTCTCTGCGCACCGTGGACGACCTCGGCGAGTTCGTCCGCGCCTCGGCTGCCCGACGGGCCGCCGAGGTTCCGCGTGTCGAACGGATCGTCCGCGACGAGGCACAGAGAGCCCACGACCAGTTTCGAACCAGAGCCGCGCGCCGGCTCGCCCACGCTCGCGCGACGTTGGCCTCTCTCTGAACGACGACGGACTCAGGTCGGCTCCCGCGCACGTCACTCCGGAACTCCGGACCTCGCACCCCGGACGCCGGACCGCTCTTAGTGTCCCTCCCCCGTGAGCTGCTTCACGACGTCACCGATGACCTGCTTCGCGTCGCCGAACAACATGAGCGTGTTCGGGGCGTAGTAGAGGTCGTTGTCGATGCCCGCAAAGCCTGGGTTCATGCTGCGCTTGATCGCGATGACGGTCTGCGCCTTGTCCGCGTCAATGATCGGCATGCCGTAGATGGGACTCTTCTCGTCGGTCCGCGCCGCGGGGTTGACGACGTCGTTCGCGCCGATCACGAGCGCCACGCCCACCTGCGGCATCTCGGGATTGATGTCGTCCATCTCCACGAGCCTGTCGTACGGGATGTCCGCCTCGGCCAGGAGCACGTTCATATGTCCCGGCATGCGGCCGGCCACCGGGTGGACGGCGAACTTCACGTCGACACCGCGCTTGGTGAGCTGGTCATACAAGTCGCGGACGCGATGCTGCGCCTGCGCCACGGCCATGCCGTAGCCGGGAATGATGACGACGCTGTCGGCATTGGTGAGCAATTCCGCCGCATCCGTCGGCGTCGCGCTCTTGACCGTGCGTTGCTCGGCGACCTTGCCGGCGGTCTGCACGGCGCCGAACGCGCCGAACAGCACGTTCGTCACCGACCGATTCATCGCCCGGCACATGATGATCGACAGCACGAAGCCTGACGAACCATCCAGGGCGCCGGCAGCGATCAGCAGCTTGTTCTCGAGCACGAATCCCATCGCGACGGCCGACAGGCCGGCGTACGAGTTCAGGAAGGAGATCACCGTCGGCATATCCGCGCCGCCGATCGGCAGAATCAGGAGGACGCCGAACACCAGCGCGAGCCCGATGATGATGGGGAACATCCACGATTGCGTGGGATCGATCGTCAGCATTACGCCCAGCGTTCCCGCCACGCCGAGCAGCAGGAAGCTGACGATGTTCTGGCCTCTGTAGGTAACGGGCCGCGTCGTCATCCACTCGGCCAGCTTGGCCGCGGCCAGCAGGCCGCCGGTGCAGGTCAGGCAGCCGAGGATGACTTCGCCGGCGACGACGGCCATGCGGAAGTGCGTCAGTTCGCCGCTCTGGAGCCACAGGTAATACTTGGCGATTCCGACCAGGCCGGCGGCCAGGCCGCCGAACGCCTGGGACAAGCCCGTTCGTTCGGGCACGGCGGTGAGCGGAACGCGAGCCAGGGGAATGCCGAGCAGCGTTCCCGCGATGGCGGCGATCGCGATCCACTTGTACGTGACGATCTCCGGGTGGAGGAGCGTGCCGCCCACGGCGAGGGCCATGCCCGTCACGGCGGCTGCCACGGCACGGCGCGCGGTGTCCGGCTGGCTCATCCATCGGAGAGCCAGGATGAACAGCGCCGCCGAGATCAGATAGAGCAGCTCGGTAGCCGTGCTCACGACTTCTTCACCTCACGGCGCTTGAACATGCGCAGCATGCGGTCCGTGATCAGGTAGCCGCTGACGAGGTTCGTCGTCGAAGCAAAAACGGCGACGGCCCCGAGCCACGTGCTCAGGTTGTCCTTCGCCTCGCCGGCGAGAATCAGCGCGCCAACGACCGCGATCGAAGAGATGGCGTTCGTCAGCGACATGAGCGGCGTGTGCAGCAGCCGCGAGACCCGGCGGATGATGTCCATGCCGAGAAACGTCGCCAGCATGAACACGAACAAGGCGGTGAGCAGGTCAAGGTGCATCGCGCGACAATGTATACCAAGGGCTCACGGCGCAGGGCTCAGCCTCATCACGTCCCGTATCTCTCCAGAAACGTCTTCATCTTCAGCTTTCGTCTGGTGTTCTCGGAGCTCATGTAGCGAACGGTGCCGTAGATGGGGCGTTCTGGCGCCCAGGGCCGATCGTAGCGGCCCAGCGTCCAGAGGCAGCCGCTGTAAAGGTTCGGATCCCGTCCGTCCAGGGCGTACGTGTTCATGAGGCTCGTCATCCTCTCCAGCGCCTCTTCCGGCGTCCTGGACCATTCGAGGATCTTCTTTCCCCAGAGCATGCGCAGATAGTTGTGCATCCAGCCGTCGCGAACGAGCTGCCGCTGGGCGGCATTCCAGACGGCATCGTGGGTCGCAGCGGCCTCCAGATCCTCACGCGAAGGCAGCCACGGCCGGCGGTCGCGTCCGTGTCGCCGGAGGGTGGCGCGCGCCCAGTCCGGCAGCGCCGAAAAGGCGTCGTAGTCGTCGGGACGCGTGGCGCACAGGTTGAAACCGAGTTCGCGCCAGACGATCACCTGATCGAGAAACGCCTCAGCCCCCGTCGACACACTCCACCAGCCTTCGCGCCCACCGTTTGCCTCCCGACCGAGCTTGCGCGTCGTCCAGCGCTCGGCGGTCATGACGGCGTCGAACACCTCGTGCGTGCCGATGTGCCCGAAATGGAGGTACGGAGACAGCCGGCTCGAGGCCTCGCGGTCGGGGTGCCGCGCATCCGCTGCATAGCGGGCCAGCGATTCGCGCACGAATGCGCGCAGCCGTGTGCGACCGGCCTGCATTCCTCCCGCCGTCTCCACGACGCCGACGCGTTGATCGATCGCCAGTCCCGCGATGAGACGCTCAGGAGATGCGAGTTCCGGCGCCGTTGCCGCGTGCCATCGCCTGCGGATGCCGACGGGCAGCACCGCGCGGCGGAGGGTCGAGAAGTCGGGATCGGCGGGTCTCGCCGCGATGTGCTCGCGGAAGGTGCGCTGCACGTAGCGGCGGAATGCGTGGGCCGTCGTGAACGTGCGGCCCGCGCCGCGCATCGGAATGATGCCGTTGGCATCGACGGCTTCGACTCGTACGGGCGCGCGGCCCGCGAGCGTCGCGACTGCACGACGCAGGAACGACGTGGGGAAGTCGTCCGTGACGACGACCGAGGCGTGTTCCACGAGGGCATCAAGGAGCGCGGTGGACTCGCCGCGCTCGCGTTCGACGAACGGCAGGTAGGCGACCGGTGTGTCAGCGAACGCCCGCTGATTGTCCCGCATGCCCTCGGCAAGGAACCGGTGCAGGCGCGCGCTGGCCTGCGGGTAGTCCAGGCGCAGCGGCTCATAAACGAGGAGCGGCGCGCCGAGCGATGTTGCGTGTTCCCACGCGCGCAGGAGCGCGAAGTTCGACGTGCTCCGGCGGCAGGCTGTCATCCAGTACACGACCGGACCGCTGCCCGTCCGCAGCGGTCTGTCGTTCGCTGCCCGAATGCGAATGTCTGGCACGCGATCCATGGCGTGTGCGCTGCTGGCGCCGCCCGGGGGGGGCGGGCGAGATGCCGCTATGAGAACCAGGTCACGACGCTGTACCGAGTCCCGTACGTGATCGGTCGAACTTCATGACGCATCGTCGCCGGAAATCCGACGAGCAGACCCGCGGCGGGTTGCAGTGAAAAGCCCCGGTCGCGCAGCGTTTCGTCCGGGAACAGGTCGTAGAACGTCAAGGCGCCTCCTTCGAAGGTGTCCGTCTCGCCGGACGCCATGTCGTTCATGAAAATGACGACGCTGATTTTCCGGGAGCGAATCCGCTCAGGCGCATCCGGATGTTCGGAGGCGTCTGCGTGCACATGAAAGAAGTCTCCGACCCGGTACCGAAGGAAGATCGGGGAGCGGCAGGCCGTCACGTCCAGCGCGAAGTGGTCGTGCAGGCGGCCGAGCAAGCCCTGCAGTCTCGTATGGAGATCATCGACAACTTGTTCGGGCATCGCCAATTGGTGCGTCGACCGCGCCTGTTGGTCATAGCCCTCCTGACCCTGCCGGTTGACGGTCGCCGGTTCGGCCGCGGAATCCGCTGCCGTGGCGACGATGTCCGCGCATTCGTCTCTGCTGAGAAAATCACGAACGACGAACAGGCCGCAGCCGGCGAGAAATTCGGGAGTCACCATCGTTTCGGGCGTGAGATATACCACAGCGCCGACGGGAGTTACGGCGGCCGCTGTTCAGCGGAGATGGGGCATGGACGCGTCGTGCCGAGGCCCGGCAGTGTGCGGGACTAGCGGACTCGGGCCCTTGCGTCCACTGTGATACGAATGTCTGCGGGTTCCCTCATGTCCAAGGTCGCCCGACGTCTCGTCGGGATGCTCGCCGTTATTCTCGCACTCACGCTCGTCGCCCGCGCGAGGACGTCCGCTCAGGACGGCGTCCTCGACCGGCTCGCGGGACTGCCGGGAGTTGACGCGTACGCGGCCATGCAGCAGCGGCTCCGGGGGCGCGCCGCGTTCTCCTCGGGTGCGCTGCGCGCGACCTGGAGCGACGACAGCCGCGAGTTCTCGTACATGCGCGACGGCCGCGTCCGCAGGTTCGACGTAGGGACGCTGACGGAATCCGATGCGCCAGCGGTGCCCACTCCGTCGCTGCCGCCGCCGGTCACCACCGCGCGGGGGCCCTGCCCGGCGGCAATCGTGGATCGCGGACGGCAGAGTGCATGCGCCGCGTCGCCTGATCGCGCGTGGAAGGCGTTCACGCGCGATCGCAACGTCTATGTCGCCCGGGGCGACGGCTCCGGCGAGATTCAGGTGACGTCGGACGGAAGCGCGGCGACACGCATCAAGTCCGGCGTCGCCAGTTGGGTGTACGGCGAGGAACTCGATCAGACGACGGCGATCTGGTGGGCGCCCGATGGGCGCAAGGTCGCCTTCTACCGCTTCGACGAGACGCCGGTCACCGACTACTACGTGCTGCGCGGCCAGACCGGCATTCAGGACGCTCTCGACGTCGAGGCCTATCCGAAGGCCGGTACGCGGAATCCGATCGCGGACGTGCTCGTGTATGACCTCGCCTCGAAACGCACGACGAAGCTCGATGTCCGCGGTGGTCAGCCGTTCGGTGACGGCGTCATCGGTCACTACGTCTTTGCGATGGAGTGGGCGCCGGACTCCAGCGAACTGCGGCTGCATCGCACGGATCGCCTTCAGCAGACGCTCGAATACGTCGGGTGCCGTCCGTCGAGTGGGGCGTGCCGCGTCATCCTCCGTGCAGAGTGGCCGACCGGCTGGGTCGAGAATCGGCCGGCGCGCGTCGATCTGTCGGACGGCAGGCGCTTCATCTGGGCGTCGGAACGCACGGGGTGGCGCAACTACTATCTCTACGACTACGACGGCCGCCTGCTGACGCCTCTGACGTCGCTCGCCGCGGACGCGACAGCCATCGTCAAGGTCGATGAAACCGCCGGCGCGCTCTTCTACATGGCGCGTGACGGCGACTCGTTCCTGAAACAACAGCTGCACCGGGTCGGTCTCGACGGCCGGGGTGATGTGAGGCTGACGGACCCGGCATTCACGCACAGCGTCACCGTATCGCCGGACAGCCGCTTCTTTGTGGACGTCTATCAGACGCACGATCGTCCGCCAGCAACGCGTCTGGTCTCGGTGGCGACAGGCCAGACCACGGAGATCGCGTCGAGCGACCTCGCGCGGTTCGACGAACTGGGTTTGCGCAAAGTGGAGTTGTTTTCCTATCTCGCGGCGGACGGCCGCACCCAGCTCTACGGGTCAATCGCCTTTCCTTCGACGTTCGATTCGTCCAGGCGCTATCCGACGCTCGTCTCCGTCTATGGCGGCCCGGAGTCGGCGGGTGAAACACCGACAGAAGAGTTCACGCTTCCGCACCCGCTCACCGAGTACGGGTTCCTGCGCGTGCGGCTGATGACGCGCGCGGCGCCCGGACTTGGCAAGCGCACGCTCGACTCCCTGTATCGGAAACTGGGCCAGACGGAACTGGATGACCTGGTTGCGGGGGTGAAGGCGCTGACGACACGGTCCTTCGTGGATGGCGGCCGGATCGGCATCTACGGCACGTCTTATGGTGGGTATCTCGCCGCGCTGGCCATGGTTCGCTACCCGGATGTCTTCGCCGCCGCATCCGCGTCTTCACCCGTGACGGATTGGCGGCTGTATGACACGATCTATACGGAACGTTACATGGGGCTGCCCGCAGCCAATGCGGAGGGGTACGAGCGATCGCGCGTCTCGCGCTACGCGGAGCGCCTCCGCGGCCGGCTGCTCATCTACTATGGAACGGCGGACAATAACGTGCACCCGTCCAACTCGCTGCAGCTCATCCAGGCCCTGGCGCGTGCGCGCAGGAGCTTCGAGGTGCAGGTGGGCCCCGACGCGGAGCACAGCGCCGTCAGCGTCGATCGCATGATGGAATTTTTCATCGAGAATCTTGTTGTGCACCCCGAACGACTGAGAACGGCACTGCCATGATGCGCACAGTCCTCGTCGTCACGGTCTTCGTGGTGCTGGTCGCCGCGGCGGGCATCGGCTTGACCAAACGGCTGGTGAGCACCGCGCACGAGGGCGCGCCTGTCGCCCCTGCCGCACTGACTCCGGGCGCCGGCGTGACCGTCGAGTTGTCCGACCATCCCATCGACCTTCCGGCGCTGGCGGAGCATCTGACAGACGTCGAGGGCCATGCGCTCACGCTCGACGACTCCAGGAACAAGGTCATCCTGCTGAATTTCTGGGCGACCTGGTGCGGACCGTGCCGGGAGGAAATTCCGGCGCTGGCGGCACTTCAGAGCCACTATCGCGATCAGCTCGTCATCGTCGGTCTGTCGATCGACGAGCGCCCGGCGGAGGACGTCCGCGCATTCGCGAAGACGCTCGGGGTGAACTATCCCGTCGTCATGGCGGGGGAGGATCTGCAGAAAGCGTTCGGCGGGATCACATCCGTGCCCTCGACGTTCGTCGTGAATCGCGAGGGCCGTGTGGTTCAACGGCATATCGGCACGCTCGATCCGCAACACACCGAGCACGAAATCCGCGCCCTCGCGGGGCTGCCCACGGACGCCAAGGTGGAAACCGTCAAGGACACCGGTCAGGTGCTGCTCGCCAACGCCGCGTACGCCACAGAGATACCGGGTGTCGATCTCAAAGGCATGACACCGGATCAGAAGGCCGACGCCCTGCACCGTCTGAACACCGAACGCTGTACATGCGGCTGTGGTTACACGCTTGCCCAATGCCGGATCAACGACCCCTCCTGTCAGGTCAGCCTGCCGATTGCCCAGAAGGTGGCTGGGGACATCAGAACGAAGGCACGCTGACGGCATCGGGCGATCTGGGCGACGCCTGTCGAAGAGTGGACGCCAAAGGCCAGGGAACGTCAGCCGATTCAGCACAGGTCGAAATGGGATCACAGCACCATCGACCCACTTGGAATCCTTGATAGCTCGCGATCACGATTGCCGGGATGGACAGTGCGATTCTACACGCCCGGCGTCGATGCGCCCCAGGCGGGGTTCATCAACGACCAGTGGCAGGTCGTCGAGCGCCCGCTACGCGGGCGGCAGACCGGAGATCGCTTCTGAGAAGGCCCGTTATGTCGTTAATCCTTCCTATCCCCTGTGCCGAGCTGCCGGACGGCGGCGCCGTCATGTGCGTTGAGGATCGATTCGAGGATATTCATAGGCCTCCGATGAGTCGCTCCGCGGCCGGCCGCGCGTGTGGCCTGGCACGGACGCGATCGACGTGCAACCCGAGTTCGCTGGGGAAGGCAACCGCAGCGCGAATGGCCCTGTGTTGTCTGTATTCGGTACGGGTGGACGTTCTCGCCACGCTCGGCCGCACGCTCGGGTTCTCGTTCGCCGCGGGTGTGAACCTGTATGCCACGGTCGCCCTGGTGGGGCTCGCGGCCCGTTATCACTGGGTGCAGCTGCCTGAACAGTTCGCTGTCTTCGACAATAACTGGGTCATCGGCCTGGCGATCGGGCTCTACATCGTGGAATTCATCGCGGACAAGATTCCGTGGGTCGACTCGGTGTGGGACGCGGTCCATACCGCAATCCGCCCGGCAGGCGCGGCGCTGATTGCCGTCGCGTCGATTGGCATCACCGGCGTGCTCGTCATCGTCTTCTCGGCACGGTGGCTGTTGCGCAGAGTTCGCGCACGCTTCCGCGGGGCGGAGACGCGCCAACGGCAGAGGACCCTCTGAATGCATCACGAGATCGTGGCGAGGCTGGGGCCTGACGGCGAGCGGATCCTGCGAGAGGCCGCCGAGGCGCTTTCGTCGAAAAACGTGGCCCGGCTGCGGCAGGCGCTCAGCGACCATCCCGTTTTGAAAGAGGTCATCAACGAGCCAATCGCGCCGTTCGACTCGCCGGCCATTGTCCATGCCTCGAGCCGCGAGATGCTCGACGTGCTGCTCGACGCGGGCGCAGAGATCAACGCACGAAGCCGATGGTGGGCGGGAGGCTTCGGCGTCCTGGATCACGCGAGTCCCGACGTGGCCGCCTATGCGATCGAGCGGGGCGCGACGGTCACGGTGCACGCGGCCGCGCGTCTGGGGTTGGTCCATCGGCTGCGCGAGATGCTCGCGCGCGATCCAGCTCTGGTGCACGCGCGCGGCGGCGACGGGCAGACGCCGCTGCACGTGGCCGCGAGCCCTCCGGTCGCAGAACTGCTGCTGGACCATGGCGCCGAGATCGACGCGCTCGACGTGGATCACGAGTCCACGCCGGCGCAGTACCTCGTCGGCGACAAACAGGAGGTCGTGCGCCTGCTGGTCGCGCGGGGATGCCGGACCGATCTGCTCATGGCGTCGGCGCTGGGCGACGTCGATCTGGCCCGAGAACTTCTCGATCGCGATCCTGCGCTCGTCCGCATCCGTGTGGATCACGAGTGGTTTCCGAAGACGAATCCGCGCTGCGGCGGCACGATTTATCAGTGGACGCTCGGGTTCTATTCGTCGGCCCATGAGGTGGCGCAGCGCTTCGACCGCCCCGCGGTTCTGCAGCTGCTTTTCGACCGCAGTTCGCCGCCCGTTCGGCTCGTCGAGGCCTGCATGATGGGCGATGCCGCCAGGGCCGGGCAGTTCGCCGAAGACGCTCCGGATATTGTTCGCCAGATGAACGATGGCGATCGCCGTCGCATCGTGGACGCAGCGCGCAACAACAACGCGCGTGCGGTGAGCCTGATGCTGCGCTACGGGTGGCCGGTCGACGTCCGCGGCCAGCATCGCGCGACGCCGCTGCACTGGGCGGCCTTCCATGGAAATCCGGAGATGGTTCGGGAGCTGCTGCGCGGCAACTCGCCCCTCGAGGCGCGCGACGGCGACTACGATGGCACGCCGCTCGGGTGGGCCATTCACGGATCGGAGAACGGCTGGTTCGTGAAGACCGGCGACTACGGCGCGACGGTCGCCCTGCTGCTCGAGGCCGGGGCCGAACGACCGGCCGAAGTCACGCGTGGCAGCTACGCCGTACGCGCGGCGCTGGGGCGCGAACGATGAGTCGAGGCGACACTAGATACCGTCGACCCTGACGTCCTGACAGATGGACAGGCGCCATCACCGCGCAAGGCGCGTGGCGTCGAGGCGGTCGTGGAGTACTCGAGGGGGGCGTCGTTGGAGCGCCGATGAAGGCGCTCCAACGAACCGAGTCTCGGCATGGTCCCCCTACGCTCCGAACTCCTGCCCGTCGAGTGGCCG
>Ga0164241_10002888_pt1 | contig 17999 bp, 19 predicted proteins | sample OricomyardsoilBY_FD_108780 | JGI IMG/M metagenome (GOLD analysis project Ga0164241, IMG submission 108780) | Backyard soil microbial communities from Emeryville, California, USA - Original compost - Back yard soil (BY) | ecosystem: Environmental > Terrestrial > Soil > Unclassified | place: USA...
AAAAGCCTTTCGGTGTCGCGTGTCTCGCTTCAGCAACGTGACAGACACCGGGGCTTTTCATTTTGATCCCGAGAGACATCGTTTCTCTGCGCTTGATCAGGGCCTAGATCAAAGCGGAATCGTCGCTTCGCGGAGCAGGATGGATCCGTCGATCACTGGGTCGGCGCCCGCTCCGCCGGACGGATCCGAGACTCGTTCATAGCGAAGCGTGTAGTGAAGAGTCGCGCCGCGCCCGCCGCTCGGCGATGCCCTGTTCGGCAATGCCCTCTTCGGCAGCGCATAGCGGAAGACCACTGGGGACGCGCCCGCGCCGACGCGGTCGTCACCGATCTCGATTCGCTTCAGGGCTTGGAACGGCAGGCGCTCGAAGCCGAAGCTGCGCTGGAAGTGGTGCTCGGCACGGCCGAGCGATTCGCCGTTCGCGTCGACGACGTCGATGGCGAGCGTGAGCCGCCGCAGCATGTCGCCCGTCGGAAACGCATGCCCGACGTCTCCAGGTCGAAGCGTGAGAACGAGCTGCCCGTCCGTGATCGCCTGGTCGACTCGAATCGCGGAGCGGACGCTCGCCTCGTCACGCGAGCTGGCGAAGCGATGGCTCTTGTGCGCACCCTCGCTCGCGCCGGCGACGACGGGCATGTGGCACGAGCCGCACGATCGATCGGCAAAGGCGGAGCGCGCGTGCTCCCCGACCGTCGATTGCATCAAGAGACCGCTCGACGTGCGTCTGGCCTCCGGAAACGCGAACTCGTGGCATGCTCCGCACCCCATCGAACCGTCGAAGTCGGCGGTCCGATCGACACGATGCGGGGCGGGCGCGTCGTTTTCGATTTCCCGCGACGCATGGGACGCAAGCAGGCGCTCTCCGACCACGTGGCACGTGACGCAGCCTACGCCCAAGCGACTGAGCTCGTCGGGCGCGCCCGCGGGGGCGGCGGATTCCGGCGCATGGCAGCCCGTGCAAAAGGGGAAAGGCTCTCGCTCGAGCTGGTGGCGAACGACGGGATCCGTGAGGGCGACTTGGTGCAGCGAGCCGCGCCACTCGGCCGCAACGTCCACGTGGCAGGACTCGCAGCGCGCGTTCACGGCGAGCGCGTCGAAGGTGCGTCGGCGCGGCGCGGGCCCCGGAACGGCTACCAGCTCCGGCGCGATCGCGTCCGCATTCTCGCGCGCCGCCGACAGGCCATCCCCTTCCTTGGGTGGCGCGGACGCGCACGTCGCGACGAGCGACGCGGACAGCGCCGTCAACATCGTCCACGCAGTGCGTCCGGATAACTTCATTCGCGCAGTGTGAGTCATTCCTCGACGTCACCGCGGCGTGGGCACGACGAAGCCGCCTTCGTCGATGCTCACGCGTCCCTGTCGGAACAGGGTGCCCACCGCGCGCTTGAAGGCCTTCTTGCTCAGGCCGAACAGGGCATGGATCGCCTCGGGGGACGAATGATCGCCGATGCGCGTGCCGGGGCGCGCCGCGAGCAGCGCGTGAATTTTCTCGGCGTCTGCGTCGATCTCGCGATACGCGACGTCGCGCAAGGAGACCTCGATCCTTTGGTCGGGGTGCACATGCGCGATCCGGAAGCGGCCCGCTTCGCCGCGGGTGAGCCGATTCGGCTCGGCGATGGGAAGCAGCGCGACGAACCGTCGTTCGAGGATCACGAAGACACCAATCTCGGGATCGCGACGCCACGCCTCGCCCAACACCCAGTCGCCGACTCGGTATCGGCGCTTGCCGCGCAGCATCTCGCTCACACGCATCGTGCCCGCGAGCCGCCCGGTATCGTCGACGTAGAGACCGACCGCCTGAAGGTCGCCCACTTGAAGATCGGTCGTCTGCTCGGCATGCGGGACGAGCAGCTGCTTCGGCAGCCCCCAATCCACGAACGCGCCGAACCGCGTCACGTCTACGACGCGAAGGAACGCGACCTCGTCTCGCATGAGCTTCGGCGCTTCGAGCGTCGCGACCGGACGATCCTCGGAGTCCTGGTAGACGAAAACTTCGAGCCGATCGCCCACCGACGCGCTCTCGGGCACCTCGCGGTGCGGCAAGAGCAGCGTGTCGTCGTCGTCGGTCGCGTCCAGATCGATCCGAAGCCTCGCGCCGTGGGGGCCGATCCTCGCGATGACTCCCGTGGCGACGCGTCCGAGGGCACTGTCGAACATGGCGCACTCTCGCACGGCGTCGGCGCAAGCAGAACGAGCCCTTCGACCTTCAGTCGGAATCCGGCATCGAGCGCTCCGTGCTAAAGGGGCGCCCTATGACGACCTCTCCCGCCGTTGCCGACGTTGCGAGCAAGACCGTAGCCTTCGAGGGCACGACCTACGACATTCGCGCTCTCGCCGAGGACGAGTTCACCGTACTCGTGAAGGGCGTCCCGGTCGGTCGGATCGTCTACTCGTTCGGCGCGGCCAACGGCGTCCCCGAGGGCGAAGCGATCAGCGAAGACGGTCTCACGGCGATCGCCGAGTCCTGGTTCGCGGCGACCGCCGAGAGCTGATTCGAACCCGGCTCACCAGGCGGCCCTGAATCAGGTCGCCGCCAGAAGCTTCATGAGCCGGCCGCAGAGATCGGACTCCGGGTTGCGTGCGCGCTCGATGGCGAGGCCGTCGCGCGCCGCTTGGCCCGCGGCGTCGCTGTCTCCGACGACGAGCAGGCACATGCCGAGCATCTCGTAGTCGGCGGGCTCGCCGTGCGCCGTGCACAAGGCGCGCAGAGGAACGAGCGCCGCGCGGTGCGCCTCGACGAGCGACGCCGGCCTCGGGCCGGTCCGCTTCGCGTGGACGAGGAGCTTGAGCGCCTGGCGCTGGTCGCCGGGCGGGTACGCGGCGAGCTCGGCGCTCGCAAAGAGCTGCGCGAAGAGACCGTTCGCGGTGTCGGTGTCGCCTGGCTTCGCGACGGAGATGATGTGCTTGAGTTGGGCGACGAGGGCTTCGTTGGGCACGCCCAAGGATCGCACCGAATGGGGCAGAGCGGCTGTAATCTTCGCCGACTCGGCCCTCGAACCTTCGGCGTGGGCGTGGAATCCCGGCCGATGAAGACGAGCGTTGCCGTAGGTTCGTCGGCTCAGCCTGTCGCGCGCCCGGAACCGGTCCGCCTGGGCCGCAGATAGCCGTCGAACGCGTGCGGGTCGACGCGGACGCCTCGCGCAGCGAGCGCCTTCCGAGCGGCGTCGACGGCCTCTTCGATGGTCGACCAGCTGGTCACGCCCTTCATACGATCGCCCATGATCCATCCGATCGCAGTCATGGCTCCGCGAACGAGTGGGTTCGTCAGCACGACGGGCGACGCGATCACTACCTCGCTGTCCAATTGCATCCGAGTGAAAGCTTGGCGCACTTCCGGACCAGGCCGCTCTGCGTTCAACGCGTCACAGATGAGCACGAGGCAGCTGCCGCTCTTCTTCGCCAGCGCGGCGCGCGCCTCTGCCCATGCGAAGAACCGATCGACGTTCTTGAGCGTCGCCGCGCCGAACCAGGTGGTGACGAGGATCGGGGCACGATCGTCGTCGGCGATGATCAAGCTCTCGCCGTCACGAAGCTCCTCGATGCTCATGGTTCTTCGCTAGCGAAGGCGCCGTCTCGCAGCAAGGGGGAGACCAGTGAGGCGAAGGGCGTGCGTGCTCGCGTCCTCGGGGATCGACCGATCGAGTGCACGCTCTGTCACGTCGACGTCCTGGCTGAGTAGCTGGTCAGCACGACAGAGGCCCGCCGAGTCGCCGTCCTTTGATGACTAGCGACTACCTTCTAAGACGACTCATTTGCGGACCTCGCCCGCTCAACCCGTCGCGCGCCCCGAACCACCCAGCTTGGGACGTCGATAGCCGTCGAACGCACGTTTATCCACGCGGACGCCGCGCGCGGCGAGGGCATTTTGCGCGGCGGCGATCGCCTCTTCGACTGTCGCCCAGGTGCTCACGTGCTTCATGCGGTCGCCCATGACCCAGCCGATCGCGGTCATGGCCCCGCGAACGAGCGGGCTCGTCAACACGACGGGCGACGCGATCAAGGCCTTGTCGTCGATCTGCAAGCGAGAGAGTGCCTGACGCACTTCCGGCCCGGGTCGCTCTGCGTCGAGGGCGTCGCAGAGCAGCACGATGAAGGTTCCGTTCTTGCTCGCCTCGGTGATGCGTCGCTGGAACCAAGCGAAGAAGCTGTCGACGTTCTTCAGCGAGGCGGGACCAACCCAGGTCGTGACGAGGATCGGCGCACGGTCGTCGTCGGCGACGATCAGGCTGTCGCCGTCGCGAAACTGCTCGATGGGCATCAGGCCTGGCTACCGAAGGGCTCGCCTCGGTGCAAGAGGGAGGAGACTTTAGGACGTCCGAGCAATTCGCTCCGAGGATGCCCCGACTCAGTCCTTGAATTGAGTGGGGTTGTCCTTGCGGATCTTCTCTGCTTCGTCCGACAGGTCATCTGCCTCGGCGAACGCAGCCTTGGCCTCTTTGACCAGCTTCTCGAGCTTCTCCTGGTCGGGCTCCTTGCTGAGCTGGACGCACATGCCGGCATGCGCACCAAGCCCCTCGCTGACCTTTCCGAATTGCTTGGACTTCAGCGACAGGTATTTTCCAAACTCCTTGCTCACGCGAAGCTTGGATGCCTCCTTCACCAGCTTGGCGGCGTCGTCGAGCTTTTCACTCGCTTCGTCGTACTTCGCCTTGCACTTTTTCCCGCCGGCCTTTCGCGCGGGCTCGTCGGCGTCGGCCGCCTCGGCCTTCAGTGCATCTGCCTTCTTGGCGAGCGTCCGCGCGTCGTCGAAGAGCTCGTTCGACTCGGCGACCTTTTCATTCGCCTTCTTGAGCTCGTCGAGATTGCAGCCCGTGAGTGAGAGGCTCCACGGCGCGACCACCAGCCCAACCACGAAGAGCCTCGCCTTCCATTGCGTCGTCATGGAACGCATCCTCGCACGAACCCACGGGCGGACGGCCGCAGGCGATCGCCCGAACACGTCGTTCGTGATGCAGCGCCCGACCATCGATATGGACTGAGCCGGCCGGCGCGACCCGCGTGTTACGGTCGCGCGACATGTCCACACCGAGCGCCACACCATGATGTCGTCGCGCCCCCCGTCGCTCGCATTCGCTGGAGCTTTGTCGCTCGCCCTCGCGATCCCTGCTTGCGCGGACCACGCGCCCCCCATGGAGGAGGCAACCGTCGCCAGGACGACCGGCCCGTTCGCGTCCTCTGCCGGGTCGTCCGCCCCGAGCGCGACTGCTTCTGCGAGCGTCCCCAGCGCCTCTCCGTCGGCACACGCGGGGCCGCGCAAGTTCGTTTCGATCGCACACGTCGCGCTGGGCCATTGGCGCAACTGCGCGGCTCGCTCAGACGGGCGTGTCGTCTGTTGGGGTGGCTGCGTGGGCTGCGACGCCGACGCGCGTCCCGATCCAGAGCCGGCGTTGATTCCCGGTGTGACGGACGCGGTGGATGTGACGGGAGATGATTGGGGCGGCTTCTGCGCCTTGCGGAAGGACAGGTCGGTGGTGTGTTGGCCCGCGGGCAAGGGCGCGGTGACGCCCGTCGCGGGCGTGGCGGGCGCAGTCGACGTATCGACTCCGTGCGCGTTGCTCGAGGACCACTCCGTCACGTGCTGGGGCGAGCAACCCGTCGCGCCCAATCCGCGCCTCGAGAACGTGACCGCGCTGAGCCGTGGCTTCGGCGGCTCGATGTGCGTGCTCCAGTCAGGCGGCAAAGCCTCGTGTTGGGGCCAGAGCGCCATGAGCTATCTGCCGGGCCCGCCCGGGACGAGCGTCACCCCAGAGGCCGTCGTGGGTCTGGCCGGCGCGCTCGAGATCGACTTGAGCTCGATACGCGGCGCGTGTGCCCGCGTCGACGGGGGCGTGAAGTGCTGGGGCGGCGAATTCAGTCCGCCGATCCACTCGGTCCGGGGCCTGACCGCCCCTACCCAGGTCTCGCTCGCGGACTACCACGGCTGCGCGAGACTCAAAGATGGCGGCGTGGCTTGTTGGGGTGAGAACGCGTCCGGTCAGCTCGGCGTCCCTGCCGCCAAGGTCGAGCGCAGCGACAGCGCGATCCTCGTGCGGGGTCTGAAGGGCGTCGTCGAGGTGACCTGCGGCGGCGGCGAGCCGAACGGCGGCGGCGGCTCGAGCTGCGCGCTGACCACGGAAGGAAAGGTGCTTTGCTGGGGCGATCTCGGCGGCGCGGAGGGCGCGACACCGGTCGACCTGTCAGTCCCAGAAGATGGCGGCTGACGGCCGCCTCGAACGATTAGGCAACAGCGCACCCGCGCTTCCGAACACTACGGATTGGGGCACGTGTTGTTCGGTGCGCACGAGTCAGCTTGACCCGTGACCTTCGGCGGCCCCGACATGGAGCATGAGACGTTGCATGCTCCAGTGGAGCACTGTATTTCGGTATCTGGAGCACAGCCGCCATTCTTGCATTGTAGGCTGCAAGGCCCCCCCTGACAGAGGATGGTGGTGCCGGAGCACGCGCCGTGAGGTTCAACGCCGCGAGAACGGGCGGCACTCTTTCTCGGCGGGATCCCAGCACTCGTCATCGACGTTGCACCAACATCCCTGACCGATGACGGTTTCGCAGGTGACGAGTCCGCAGTAGTCCATGCGGCCACCACAGTCGCCGCCTAGCCACTCACCGCCGCCGAGCGAACACTCCTCTTCGGGTGTGGTGGGCTCGTATTCGGAATCGAGCGAAGTTCGCGCGTCGCACGCAACCGAGAAGATGAGCGCGCCTCCGAAGAGAACAGCCATGGAAGGTACGAGCGACCCATGCGAGCAAGAGAATCTCATTGCGGGCTCAGACTCACATACAGGCTCGTGGGCACTGCATACATTCCCGGATCGACGTCCAGCGCGCGCAGGCGCGCCACGACGCAGTCTTCCAGATATTGGGGCAACGGAGACCCAGCCACGACCCTGGCCTCGTGGTTGACGAGGACCACGTCGACGACGAACCATCCTGCGATCTTCGGATTTCGTCGTAGCGCGGCCTCGTAGCAGGGGCGCACCCACGCAGACTGCGACCCATCCGTCGTCCCGACGTCTCCCCAAAATCCGTCGCCGGAACGCGTGACGAAGCTCGCCCCGACGACCGCCTTCGAGACGTCGACAGGCGCCTCGTTCTCGACAGCCTCGGGGGCCGCGAGCGCCGATGGAACGCTCACGACGATCGGCGGCGCTTCGGCGGGCGCGGGCGCGCAGCCACTCGATAGGATGAGCGCGACGAAGCCGCCAACAGAGGTTTGCGCGGACACGTGCGGACTCTATCGCTGTACGATCGCCGCGTGAATCGTCACGCGTGGTGGCTCGTCGCGCTGACCTTCTGCCCTGCGCGCCCGGCAGAGGCGATTTGCGGCTTCGTCCCCGAGGTCTCGGTGTTGCCTTTTCGCGGCCTCGCCGCGCCGACGAACACGCACGTGTGGCTACGCCTTCGCAGCGACTTCCGTTCGACCGGCATCGCGTGCGGGCAGCATCCGTCCCCCGAGTGTCAGCGTGCGCGCCGAACGTTCGAGCTTCGCACCGCGCCCACGAGCGCGGCACGACCGCTCGTCGTCTCGAGCACGACGAGCGAAATCGTCTCGGGGGATTCGACGTTCATCGAGCTCACGCCGCGGGAACCGCTGCGACCATCGACCGCATACGAAGTCTGGACGATCGACGACCGCGGCAAGGCCGAGCCGCTCGTGCTCGGTGCGTTCACGACCGGTGACCGGACCGACGACTCTGCTCCCGAGTGGGCGGGCATCACGGGCGCGGCGATGTTTCACGCGCCGCCGCCTGGGAAGATCTCGCTCTCTGGCGAGTGCGGGCAGGCTCGTCTCCTCCTCGACCTCGCCGTCCCCACCGATGACCCAACGCCCCCGAGCGCCCTCCGCGCTGCGATCTGGGTCACGAGTCCGAAATCGGCGATCGACTATTCGAAGCCCCCGCAGGTGTACGAGCCCCTCGACTACTCGAGCAATCCGGTCCGTTCGATCGCGGACGTGATCGCGGGCAACGCCGACGGGTACGATGACGATCTTCCGATCGTCGATGGCAAGAGTCCCCTTCGCATAGGCGTGCGCATCGTCGACCTGGCCGGAAACGCGTCGACGCCTAGCGAGACGGTCGTGCGGTGACCGTGAATCGCGGCGCAACCGACCCTCCCCCGACGCGTGTAGGATCCCCGTCGGGAGGACGCACGTGCAAGGTGCCTTCATCATCGCGGCGATCGCGGCTGGCTACGGCGGGTTCATGTGGCTCCTCCTTCGTTGGGCGCGCTCGCGCGTCACGCGCCGCGCAGAAGCGGCGTCGGGGGCGCTCGAGCGGGCCGGCGGACGCATCGTCGCCATCCACCCGTGCGAGAGCTTCCGAGGCCCTGCCCGCGTCGAGGCGGTCCTCGGCGATCAGCCCGTCGAGGTCGTGATCCGTCAGTACTCGCGTGACTACATCCTTCAGTCGGTGAGGATCCCGACCGGGCCGCTCCCGTTGATTCTGGTTCGCGCCGAGCGAGGCCTCGATCGGTTGGGCAAGACGCTCGGCCTCGATCGCGAGGTTCAGCTGGGGGACGACGCCTTCGACAACGCCGCGTACATCGAGTCGTCGGCGAGCGACGACACCGTCCGCTCGGCGTTCGCGAGCGCCGAGACGCGGGCTCAGGTCCGCGCGCTGCTCGCGCTCGGCTACAGCCTCGATATGTCCGGCGACGGGCTGTCCGCGACGCGTCTGCGAGGCTACTACTCCGCGTTCGAATTCCCGGAGCTGCCCGACGTCCTGCGCACGCTCAAGGCCATTCACTCCGCCCTGCCAAAGCTGACTGGAGAGCCGGGGGCGAAGCGGCGCATGCGTGTGAGCGCTCCCGTCTTGGTCTCTTTCGTCGTCGTGCTCATCGGGATCTTCTCTCTGGCCTGGATGGGCCAGAGTCACTTCGGTGGCCCGCTCGACGACCTGAGCGCCGCGAAGGTCCTCGGGCTCGGCGTCTTCGCTTGGGCCGCGATCTCGTTCGCGCTCTATCTCGCCTTGCGCAACCGGCCCATGGCACTCCAGACGCTCCTATTCAGCTCGCTCTTGCTCATTTTCGGCATCCCGCCGCTCTTCGCGTTCGGCGTATTGCTCTCGAACTCGAGCTTCGACTCCGCGCCTGCCACGGTCCACCGAACGAAGGTGGTGTACTTGTCCCCTCGGTCGCACGAGGTCCGGTTCACCGCGTTCCGCACCGAGCGTCCCGAAGACAAGGTGGCCGTTCCCTTCGACGTCTACCGCACCCTGAACGTCGGAGACGACATCGAGGTCGACACGCGCCCCGGCGCGTTCGGCATCACCTGGGTCTCGGGGCTCCGGCGCCTCGGCGCCGCGCCCTTCGATTCTCACGCGGCGATGTAGATTTCGGGTGAAGGTCGCGACGACCGCACCAGTCAGCCCAGAATCGTCAGCTGAAACGGATCGTAGATCGCGATCTCCTCGCCCTCGATCCTCGTGACGAACGTGCGTTGATCCGCGCAGAGACCCTTCGGTCGCACGAGCGCCCCGGTCTGGAGCAGAAACGCATACTGGTGCACGGGGCAGACGAGGCAGTCCTCTTCGACCCATCCTTCCGCGAGGCTCGCGCTCCCGTGGTTGCACGCGTCCTCGAGCGCGTGGATCCCGAGCGCTGTCCGAACCACGACCACGTCGTAGGGCGGATACTCGACGCGGACGATCGACTCTTCATCGAGGAGCGACTTCGCGATGCGGCCCACGAGCTTCAAGCGACGGAAAGTATAGACGGCTCGAGCGCATGTGGGCGGCGACATCCGAGGCGGCGGTGTGTAGGTTCCACGGCGTGAAAGCCGCGGACCTCTCGCAAGCATCTCGCGTGGCAGCGCTCGCGATCGCGCTCTCGTCCACGAGCGCCTGCAGTCCCATGGTCTCGACAGAGGGCGCTGGAGGCGGAGAGCAGCCCGACCCTCCGCTGCAAGGCGCCTGCGCGGCGGCCGACCAGGGCATCGACTGGAGCGCGTGCGAGGGAAACGGCTTCGATCCACGCCGGGAAGCGGGCCGATATTGCACGAACCAATCCGCGACGCCGGGGTGCGAGGACGTCGCCGACGCCTACTATCGATGTCTGGCGGATCACGCCGCTGCATGCACGGCCACCTACGATCCCGAGAGCGGGCTCGGGAGCTACTCGGTGATCGTGTCCGAGTGTCAGGACGCGTTCGACGCGTTCGGGAAGTGCATCGGAGAATGCGGCGGTTCGAGCGAGTGCCCGACGAACGAGCTCGACCATTGCAACTGCACGGCGCCGTCGCCGAATGCCGGCACCACGTGCTGTTGGTACCCAGGATGCCCGGAGGACGGCTCCATCCCGAATTGCTACGCAGTTTGTAGCGACAGCTGCACGCCGCCGCCCTGATCGCATCCCAGCGGGCCAGTCGCCGCGGGCGTGTCACTGCGGCGGATACGGAGGCTGCGGCGGATACGGAGGCTGCGGCGGATACGCCGCGCGAGGCTTCGGCGCCCAGAATGGCCGTTGCGGGGGAAGGCCTTGCTTCATGGGCGTCCGAACCTGAGTCCACCACAAGATGGGACCGACGATGTGGCCGACCGGGATGAAGAACGCGACGAGCAGCCCAATGAACCACTGCTGCTTCATGTTGTCCCAGGGCGGACCGAAAGCCTCGTCGGGTGCGGAGGAGATGTCGATGACCGCCCAGATGTGGAGCAGCAGAGGGATGAACGCGAACAGCAGAATGAAAACGAAGAAGACTAGGTAAATGATGACGAGCGCGCTCATCTCGCTTCGAACGTATCAGGTTCGGTAGTCGATGTAGTCGAGCAGATCCCAGAGCTGGTTCATGACGAAGTCGTCTTTCAGCTCGTTCGTGATGGTCTCGGTGACAGAGTCGAGCTTGTCCCGCGTCGCCTTCAGCTTCACCGGATCACGGGCGACCGCCTGGATTCTTCGGAGAGCATCGCGTGACGTCTCCAGACTCGGCTTCGAACCGAGCGCAACGAGCTCTTTCTCGATCCGATTCATCACCTGCATGATGATCGCCTCGAACTCGCTAGCGGACTGGATCGCCATCTGACCGCAGCGTACCGCGAGAGCGCGGACCCGGCCAAAGGCCGTGCCTTTCCTAGCCACCCATATGCGCCGCGTTGGGTCCGAGCGTCACGCGGCGTTGCTAGAGATCCAGCGTCGGGCGATGCTTGTTTCGTGGGTCCTGGAGATGTCGTCGCTGACCGCTTCGAGATCGTCCGCCTCGGCGGCACGGGCGGCTCGGCGTCGGTGTTCCGCGCGCACGATCGGCAGACCGGGCAGCCCGTCGCGCTGAAGGTGCTGGGCGACGGCCCGACCCCTGAAGCGATGCGACGGTTCGCGCTCGAGGCGAACGTGCTCGCGCGCCTGTCTCACCCCGGCATCGTCCGATACGTCACGCATGGTCGCGTGAACGAGGGCCTCTTCCTCGCGATGGAGTGGCTCGAAGGGCTGAACCTCACGCAGCGGCTGGCGAAGCAGCCCGTCACGATCGACGAAGCGATGACGCTGGGCCTGCAGCTGGCCGATGCGCTCGGCATCGCGCACAGCCAGGGCTTCGTTCATCGGGACGTGAAGCCGGGGAACATCTTCCTGGTCGAAGGCGATCCGACGCGCATCAAACTGCTCGACTTCGGGATCGCTCGCCTGCGCTCCGGCGCGAACGATCTCACGCGCGTCGGCGCCGTGATCGGGACGCCGAGCTACATGGCCCCCGAGCAGGCTCGCGCCGAGAAGGGTCTCGATCCGCGCGCAGACGTCTTCTCGCTGGGCTGTGTGCTCTTCCGATGCTTGACGGGGAAGAATCCGTTCTCCGGCGGCGACATCATGGCCATCCTCGCGAAGATCATGCTCGAGGACGCGCCCCTCGTTCGGTCGATTCGTCCCGAGATCCCGGAGGGGATCGAGGCCCTCGTCTCGCGCATGCTGTCGAAGCGGCGCGACGAACGCCCGGCCGACGGACACGCCGTGCGCACCGCGATCGAAGCGCTGGGGCCGGTCGCGGGCGGCGCGTCCTCGGGAATCGTCGAAGCCTCGACGCTCACGACCGACGAGCGTCGCTTGATGTGTCTGCTCTTGTCCCGCGCGCCGTCGCCCGAGTGGTCGTTGCAAGACGGCCTCGGCACGAATCACGGCGGCTCGCTTCGCTCGGCGGTCGTCGCACACGGAGGACGGCTCGACGTGCTCGCCGATCGGTCGTTGCTCGTCACCTTGGACGGCGAGCTGAGCCCTGCGGACGACGCGACGCGCGCCGCTCGCTGCGCGCTCGCCATGCGGGCGCTCTTCCCGAGCCTGCCCATCGCGCTCGTCGCGGGCGAACGCGAGACGCAGCGACGGATCGCGATGGGCCCCGTGATCGATCGCGGCGCGACCCTCCTTCGGAGCATCGACGCGCGCGGGACCATCCGCGTGGACCAGGTGATCGCCGGGTTCCTCGATGGCCGCTTTCAGGTCCGCGAGGACGGGGGCTCGCTCTCGCTCGTGGGCGAGCTCGCCGAGCCGTCTCGCACCCGGACGTTCCTCGGTCGACCGTCGCCGTGCGTCGGACGCGATCGCGATCTCCGCCTGCTCGAGACCATCTGGGCCGAAGCCGCGGAGGAATCCGTCGCCCGCATCGCGCTGGTGACGGGCCCCGCCGGGATCGGCAAGAGCCGCGTGCTCGATGAGCTGCTGCGTTCGATCCGCGAAGAGGGCGATGGCGGCGAGGTCTGGATCGGACGCGGAGACTCGATGAGCGCACGTTCGCCGTTCGGAATGATCGCGGACGCCGTCCGACATGCGGCCGCGATCCGCTCGAGCGATCCCGCGGACGAGCGCCGCGAGAAGCTCTCGCGCCGGGTTCTCGCGACGCTGCGAGGTACCGACGCGACGCGCGTGTCCGAGTTCCTCTGCGAGGTGATCGGCGCGCCGCGGACCGGCGGCGTCAGCGTCGAGCTCGCGGCCGCGCGCGAGGATCCGCTCTTGATGGGCGACCAAATCCGACGTGCCTGGGAGGACTTCCTCGAGGCGGAGACCGAGAAACATCCGGTGCTGCTGGTCCTCGAAGACCTTCACTGGGGGGATCTGTCGAGCATCGAGCTCGTCGATGCCGCCGCCCGCCACCTCGCGAAGCGTCCGTTCATGGTGCTCGCGATCGCCCGACCCGAGGTCTACTCGTGGTTTCCGAATCTCTGGCACGAGCGCAGCCTCACCGAGATCCGTGTCGGCCGGCTGACGGACAAGGCCGCGCAGAACCTGGTGCGCGAGGCGCTCGGTCTCGACGCAGACGAGGCGACGGTCGCCGGGATCGTCGAGCGCGGCGACGGCAACCCGTTCTTCCTGGAAGAGCTCGTGCGCGCGACCATCGACGGCAAGGGACAGACGCTCCCCACGACGGTCCTCGCGATGGTGCAAGCACGACTCGGGGCGCTCTCGGTGGAGTCGAGGCGTTTCCTGCGCGCAGCGAGCGTCTTTGGACGCGTCTTCCCGGCAGAGGGCGTCTCGCTCCTCTGCGGCGAGGGCACGACCATCCGCGAAGATTGGCTATCCGAGCTCGTCTCGAAGGACGTCATCACGCGTCCCGCCGATGGCCGCGCACGAAGCGAGTTCGCATTCCATCACGCGCTGATCCACGAAGCCGCCTACTCGATGCTCACGGCCGCGGACCAGACGCTCGGTCACAAGCTCGCAGCCGAGTGGCTCGAACGAGAGACCGCGGCAGAGCCGATCGTCCTCGCAGAGCACTTCGAGAAGGGCGGCGAGCCGCGTCGCGCCGCGACGTTCTACCGCCGAGCCGCCGAGCAGGCCCTCGGTGGAAACGATCACGCGGCCGCGATCGAGCGCGGCGAGCGCGCGATCGCCTGCGGGGCGACGAGCGAAGACGAGGGTGTCGTGCGCCTCGTCGAATCCGAGGCGCGGCGATGGCGCGGCGAGAACGACGCGGCGCGAGCGGCCGCTCTCACCGCGATGGATCTCCTGCCCCGGGGAAGCAGCCGTTGGTGCGACGCCGCCAGCGAGCTCGCCGTCGTGAGTGGGTCGCTCGCAGACACCGAACAGCTGACGAAGCTCGCGCTCGCCCTCGAATCGGTAGAGCCGCGCGGCAGCGAATCTCAGCTCGTCAACGCCCTCTCTCGCGTGGCGCGACCGCTCTTCTGGGCCGGCAGCAACGCCGTCGCCAGCCGACTGCTCGCCCGCGCCGCGAAGCTCGTCTCGAGCACCGCCGCGGTGCAGCCGACGGCGCTCGCCTCTCTTTTCATGGCGCGAGGCGTCGAGGCGCGCATCCTCGGAGATCCGAGCGAGTGCGTCCGTTGCAACGAGCGCGCGGTCGCAGAGAGCGAGCGGGTGGGCGATCATCGCGGCGGTTGCGTCGAGCGCGGGAACCTCGGCTACGCCTATCTCGAGATCGGCGCGTATCGACAGGCCGAGGAGACGCTGACCGAGGCGCTCGTTCGGGCGCGACGCCTCGGGTTGCCGCTGGTCGTCGCCACCGCACAACAGAACCTCGGGCTCGCGCTCGGGAGGCTCGGCACGTGGGAGCGGGCGCTCCTCCTCGAGCGTGCGTCGCTCGCCACGTTCGAAGCTCAAGGCGACGTGCGACGCGCAGGGTGCTCATTGCTCTACCTCGCGCTGATCGAGCTCGAGAGCGGACGCGTCGAAGACGCAGAGCGCACGGCGCGCCAAGCGGTCGACGTCCTCGCGAAGAACGCGCCGATCCGCTGCAATGCGCTGGCGGTGGTCGCGCAGATCCTGCTTTGCAGAGGGAAGATCGGCCCGGCCTCGGGCGCCGCTACCGAGGCGTACGAGCTCTTGCGGAGCCTCGGCAGCATCGACGAGGGCGAATCGCGGGTTCGCCTCGTCCACGCCCAAGCGCTGGAGGCGTACGGCGAAACGGACAACGCGCGCGACGTGATGCGTGAGGCACTCGAGGCGTTGCGATCCCGCGCCGCGAAGATCCAAGACGCAGCGCATCGCGAGGCGTTTCTCGGCGCCATCCCCGAGAACGCGCGAACGCTCGCCCTCGCCACCGAGTGGGGCGTCACGTCCCGCTAGCTACGGAGCCGCGGCGCGGGGCGGATCGAGTCGCCTGGATCGCGTCAGATCCTGCGTCGCCCCTGGCCGCGGAGGCGCGACACGCGCGTCGCGCCTCGGCTCGCGGCAGCCAGGATCCGCATCGAAGACGTGGGTCGTGCCGTCGGCGCCCATGGCATGTCGCTTGCGGTGCTGGACGGCGTGAGCGCCTCCTTCCCCGAACACGCCGCGCTGCCCGAGATCTCCGTAGCCTTCGCGTGGGGCTCGCCCGCCCATCGCTCCGCGTCTCCGCCGCTGCGCGTCCTCGAGGTCACTGGACACGAAGCCATCTCGACGTTCTTCGAGCTCGCGGTGACGTTAGGGTCCCAAGAGCCGATCGACGCGAGCGTCGCGGTGGGAGAGCGCGCCGAGCTCACTCTGTCCGCGGGGATCCGGACGCGAACGGTCCACGGGATCCTGAAGAGCTTCGAGCAAGGCGACTCGAGCACCGACCTCGAGACGTATCGGGCGACCCTGGTTCCGGCCGCCTATGTCCTCGCGCTTCGCGAGGACTCTCGGATCTTCCCGGGCAAGACGGCGCCCGAGATCGTCGCGGCCGTCCTTGCATCCGCGGGGCTCTCCACGCGTGACTATCGTTTTGCGCTTCAGGCGACGTACCCAGCGAGAGAACACACGGTTCAATATCGCGAATCGGACTGGGCTTTCCTGCTCCGCCTCCTCTCCAGCGAGGGGATGTATGCGTATTTCACAGAAGAGGCAGACGATCACGTCCTCGTCATCGCGGATGGACCCCTCGCGCATCGCGAGATCGCGGAGCCGGCCGCGTTGCCCTTCCGCCGCGACGCAGGGACGCTGCAGACGGGAGAACGGGTCCGAAGCTTCCGGCACGTGGAAGAGCTCCGTCCCGGCAAAATCGCGCTCCGCGGGTACGCACTCCGCACGCCCTCGGCCAATCTCACGAGCCACGTCGAGACGGACCGCGGCTCCGGCGACATCTACGACGCGCCGCTCGAGTACGACAGTCCCGGACGCGGCGACGCGCTCGCGCGTCTCCGGCTCGAGCACGAGAACACCGCGAGAGCCGAGAGCCACGGCCTGAGCGATTGCGTCGCGATGGAGCCGGGCGTCGTCTTCGGTCTCTGCGAGCATCCTTGCGAGGCGCTCAATCGGCGATGGCTGGTGACACGGATCGAGCACCGATATTCCGCGACCGCCGGGACCTACGAGAACCGCTTCGGCGCCTCACCTGCGGAGATTCCATTTCGCAAAGCGACCTCCGCGGCGAAACCGATGATTGGCATTCAGACCGCCGTGGTGGTCGGCCCCGACGGCCAAGAGGTGCACTGCGACGACCTGGGACGCGTGAAGGTGCAGTTTCAATGGGACCGCGAGGGACGGCACGACGAACGCAGCTCTTCGTGGATCCGCGTCAGTCAGCCGTGGGCCGGCAGTGGCCACGGCATGCTCTTCATTCCCCGCGTCGGACACCAGGTGTTGGTCGACTTCGCCGGCGGCGACTGCGATAGACCGATCATCGTGGGCGGCGTCTTCGACGCAGAGAACGCGCCGCCGGCCTCGCTCCCCGCCGAACGCACGCAGACCGTGCTTCGGGCGACGTCGACGGCGGGCGGCGCCGGCTTCAGCGAGCTGCGAATGGACGCGGACGCCGGCCAAGAGCAGCTCTGGCTCCGATCCTGTCGCGATCTCGACGTCGAGGCGGGACGCGACCGGACCGAGCAGACGCGCCGCGACGAACGGAGCGAAGTCGGGCGCGACCGAGCCGTGCAGGTCGCGCGCGACGAGACCCTCGGGGTGCGCGGGAAGCGGAGCGTCGAGGTCGGCAGCACCCTGCGCACGGTCGTCGGCGAAGACGCGTCGATCCGGGTCGGCGGCGCTTACGCGACCGAAATCCTAGGCGAGAAGACCGAGGTGGTCGGCCGCGACTTGAAGCTTCGCGTGAAGGGCAACGAGGACCGCGTGATTGATGGCGCGAGTCGACAAGCGATCGCGGGCAAGGCCGCGATCTCGGCGGAAGCGTTCGCGCTCGAGACGCGAAAAGGCGCCCACGTAGCCGTCGCCGGCGCGCACGAAGAACAGGCGGGCTCGAGAAAGATTCAGGCCGCGGAGCTGGTCGAGCTGATCTGCGGAGAAGCGACCATCACGGCGAGCCCGGACGGAACGATCACCTTGTCGGGGAAGAATGTGCGCGTGAAGGTCGCCGGAGACGTCGAGATCGAAGGGCAGAAGCTCTCGGTCCACGCCCGCGGCGCGGTGAACGTCGACGCGCGGGGCGCCGTGAAGGTCCGTGGGCGGAACGTGAGCTTCAACTAAGATCAGCGAACCGCGTCGCCACTCGGCGATGTCGGCCCAGACTGCCACTCAGCCGCGAGAGGTACACGCATGACGACCGCACGAAAGCAGAGGACGGAGAGCGCGCTCGAGCCGGACGGCGAGATCACCGTGACGCGCTTCAAAGGAAACGTCGTGTCATTGCCCCGAGCGGAGAAGCGCGCATCGCCGGCGTCGGGGACAGCCGAGCCCGCCGCGTCGGACGCCGCGCTCGACGTCCTCGTCGACGGACGGCGCGTCATCGTCGAGGGCGCGCGAGAAGTCGTCCTCCGCTGCGGGAAAGCGAGCATCACGCTCACGCGCTCCGGAAAGATCATTCTTCGCGGGACCCACGTCGTGAGCCGCAGCTCGGGCTCGAATCGCGTGCAGGGCTCGACCGTGCGGATCAACTGAGCAACCTGCGCCGAAAGATGGAGAATTCTTGATCCGCGCAGTCGTCGAACAGCACGCAGAGGACGCCGCGTTCTTGTGGACGTTGCGGTGCCATTCGCTCGGCAGATCGAGCGGCTCGCTCGCGGATCTCGAGCAGAACGACGAACGCATCGAGGCGAACCTGGACGGTTTGCGGATCGCCGGCGCGGCCGGCGAGCGCGTCGCGCTCGCGGCGCTTCACGGTGGCGAGACGGGCGAGGTCTTCGTCGCCGCGGTGCTGGCTCTCACCTCCCCGCGAGAGGCCA
>Ga0164241_10002889_pt1 | contig 17992 bp, 23 predicted proteins | sample OricomyardsoilBY_FD_108780 | JGI IMG/M metagenome (GOLD analysis project Ga0164241, IMG submission 108780) | Backyard soil microbial communities from Emeryville, California, USA - Original compost - Back yard soil (BY) | ecosystem: Environmental > Terrestrial > Soil > Unclassified | place: USA...
CGTCGCCGTCTCGTTCAACCTCGCCACCTATCGCGGCCAGCAGGGCTTCTCGGGCGCCGTCGTCGCCCGCGTCTCCGACCATGTCTGGGTCTCCGGCGGCTTCGCCGGATCGACGGTGCGCGGTTCCACCGGCGGCCGGGCTGGAATCACCTTCGGATGGTAACCAACGACGCACGAACGAAAGGAAACGAACGATGGCAAAGACAATCGATCTGCATCCCGGCGAGACTGAAATCGGGGCCTGGACCCTCTTCTACCTCCCGCCTTATGGCGGCAAGTTCAACGGCAAGCTCACCGTGACCGACTGCCGGCTGATCTACGACGCCTCCGACGATGCCAGCCTCGGCGGCGTGCTCACCAACAAGGCGGCGAGCGGCCGGATGGAGATTGCCAAGGCCGACATCCGCGACATCGAGGTCACACGCAGCCTGTTCCACAAAAGGGCGCTCGTCACTCTCGCCGACGGCAGCTTCCACACCTTCGATCGCGGCGCGATGAGCATCGACAAGGTCGCCGAAGCGATGGAGGCGCGGTGATGCGCCCCCTTGCCGTCATTCTCAAGGCGGTCGCCGCCATCGTCGCCTGCCTCGTCGCCGCCGACATCGTCGGCGCCATCGTCTGCACGATCCTCGACGTCGTTGTGCCGACGCGCTTCATCAGCGGCCTGTTGTTCTACGCCGCCTGGCTGGTGATCGGCGTTTATAGCGGCATGATCGCCTATAATGCCGCCGGCGCCTGGTCTTCGCCCAAGGTCGCGGGTCGGGACTGGATCGAGCAGCCGGAGGCCAAGCGGCTCGGCGGCTTGATCGTCGCCACCGGCGGCACGTTCCTCGTCGCGCTCGCATTGTCCTACGGCTATCTTTTCGGCATCGGGCCGAGCGACGCCCCCTACGTGCCGGATAATGCCCTGCTGACGCTGGTCTTCCTCGCGGCGACGCTGGGCGGGATGGTCGCCGCGCGCATCGGTGCCATGCCGAGCCCCGGCCAATCGAAGGGAATGGCCAGATGAGCGATCCCGGGATCTTCCTTCCGAGCCGCCTGCTCAGGCGCGCCGATAGTCCGGCCGCACGCCGGCCTCGCGCCAGTAGCGTTCCAGGGCCAGCTCTTCGGTCAGCCGGTTGAAGCGAGGATCGGCGCGCATCGCCCGGGTGGAAGGGAGGAACAGGGCCGATGTCTCGCGATCCTCGGGCGCATGATAATAAGGTGAGCCCGGAGCATCCCGATCCGGTACCGTGAAACCGCGTCCGAAGAAGAGGGCGTCCGCCAGCGCGAAGGCTTCGTCGATCAGCCCGAGCCCGGCGAATTCCTCCAGAATTTCGACGGCCGCGCCGCTTCCGGTGCGCGCCGTTTCCATGCCCTCCTGTGCGAAACGCGCGATTTCGCCCGACGCGCGGCTCTCGAACAGCCGCGCCATCCGGGCGAGGGGCTCCAGGTCCTGCTGGCTGAATTCGGCCGGATGGCCAGAACGGTTCGTGATCAGCGCGGCGGCCGCACCCACGCGGCCGCTGAACAGCCAGATTTTATAGCGTTGCAGGAATATGAAGGAGTGGGTCGGATAGAGGGTCGCCGCCTCCGCGATGCGCCGATCCGCATCCTCCGGTCGGCCGGCGGCCCACAGGCTCTGGATGAGGTAGAAATATTCGCCCGGCTCCAGCGTCCGCCCGCTTTCGCTGCCGCCGATGCGCTCCAGAATCTCCGCCGCCTCCGCATATCGGCCGACCATGCCCAGGATATAGCCGAGCGTGACTCGTAACATGTCGTCCTTCGGATGATCGCGCCCGGCGGCCCGCAGCGTGCGCTCGGTCTCCAGCCAATGGCCGCGCCAGGGCCGGGTGAAGGCCAGCGCCGCTCGGCCCATGCCGTTCCGGGGATCGATCGACAGCGCCCGGTTCGCGGCGGCACGGCCGCGATCGCGCAATGCCTCGCGCTCCCCGACGGGATAATAATGCGACGAATAGGCGTAGACGAAGCCCAGCGAGCCCCAGCCGTCGGCATGATCGGGCGCCAGCTCCACCGCGCGCCGGAACAGTCCGGCGGCCTCGATCTGCGAATCCCGATTGCCCTGGAGCATCATCGTCCAGCCGCGGGCCATCAACTGTTCGACCTCGGGCGGGACGGTCGGACGGATGGCGCGACGATAGAGCCAGGCGCCGCCGCCGGCCACGGCCGCCACGCCCAGCGCGCCGCCGCCGAGCACGAAGCCCCGCCTCGTCGAGCGCCCGGCGGACGACTGATCGATCGCTTCCGTCGGCGGCGGGGCGAGCCCGTCGGCGGTCAATCGATAGCCGACCTTGGTGATCGTCTCGATGGCGAAGGATCCTGCTCCGATGCCGGCGGCGGCCTTGCGGAGGCGCGAGATGACGCGGTTGATCGCATCCTCGCCGACGACGCGACCGTACCAGCAGGATCGGGTCAGTTCGTCACGGGTCACGATCCCGCCGCCGGCCCGATGAAGCGCGATCAGCACCTGCATGACGCGGTGCTCGAGCACCTCGCAAACGCCGTCGTCACGGACCAGCTCGCGCCGTGCCGGCGACACCGCCAGCCTGCCGATGACGAAGTCCGGCTGGCGCGCAAGATCAACCTGCTCCGCGGAACTCATGCTCTCCCCCGGTCCGAACTGGCCCAAATCTATCGGACCCCGGCCCGGGCGTCGAGCCTGACTTGTGGATGCTCGACAGGGCGCAATCCGAGATGTGAGCGGGGAAGCCCGCGCAGTGCGGTGAGGAGACCAGATTGCTGGATAAGTGGCGGAGCGGGAGGGATTCGAACCCTCGATACGGTTTTGCCGTATACTCACTTTCCAGGCGAGCGCCTTCGACCACTCGGCCACCGCTCCGCATCGAACCCGGTCGGGCGCCGCGAAGCGGCGGCGTGAATCGGGTTCGCAACCAATTCGCACTGGAACGGGCCCCATTAGAGAGAGGCGGCCGTCAGGGCAAGCTGGCGGCGATGACGTCGATCCTGCGGGCGAGCGCGATGTCCTTTTGGGTGACGCCGCCCGCATCGTGGGTGCTGAGCAGGATGTCGACGCGGTTCCACACGTTCGACCAGTCGGGATGGTGATCGGCCTTCTCGGCCTCCAGCGCGACGCGGGTCATGAAGGCGAAGGCGGCGCCGAAATCGGCGAAGGTCAGGCGCCGCGCGATGCCGTTGCGATCCGCGTCCCAGGTCCAGCCATCGAGGCTCCTCAGTGCCTCAGCCCGGTCCGTCTCGCTCAAAACCGCCACGGCTCTTCCTCCTGCACGAACGGGCCTTTATGTCCTGTTCCATGGCCGGGGGTCAAACCTGTGCGCCCGATGCGGCGGCGATCGAGCGATTGGCGGAAGCCGCGCTGGCGGCGCTGCCGGCGCGCTTTCGCGGCCTTATCGGCAATGTCGTCCTGCGGATCGAGGAATTCGCCGACGACGAGGTGCTGCAAAGCCTTGGCGTCGACGATCCGTTCGATCTGTCAGGCCTCTATTCCGGCCGCCCGCTCGACAAGGCCGACAACTGGGCGTCGGGCGAGCTGCCGCCGATGATCCACCTCTATCGCCGCCCCCTGCTCGACGAATGGGTGGAGACCGGCGTCACGCTCGAGGCACTGATCACCCATGTCATCGTCCACGAGGTCGGCCATCATTTCGGCCTGTCGGACGCCGACATGCACGCGCTCGAGGACGAGGCGTGAGCGCGCTGCTCCGCCTCGAGCGCGTGACGGCGCGGCGCGGCGGGCGCGTGCTGTTCGAGGGGCTGAGCCTGACGCTCGAGGCCGGCGAGGCGGCGGTGCTGACCGGGCCCAACGGTGTCGGCAAATCGAGCCTGATCCGGCTCGCGGCCGGCCTGTTGCGCGCCGAGGCGGGGACGGTGGAGCGGGCCGATGCGGCGCTGGCGGACGAGCATCTCGCGCTCGACGAGCGCCAGCGATTGGCGGACGCGCTCGGCTTCTGGGCGCGGCTCGGCCCGGGCCGCGCGGCGGCAGCGATCGAAGCGATGGGGCTCGCCCATCTCGCCGACGTGCCGGTCCGCATGCTTTCGACCGGGCAGCGCAAGCGCGCCGCGCTCGCCCGCGTCATTGCCAGCGCAGCACCGCTCTGGCTGCTCGACGAGCCCGCCAACGGCCTCGATGTCGAAGGCCAGCAACGCTTGGTTGCGGCGATGGCCGCGCACCGGGCCGGCGGCGGCGCGATCCTCGCCGCGACCCATCAGCCGCTCGGGCTCGACGACGCCCGCCAGGTGATGCTCGGATGATCGCGCTGATCCTGCGCGAGCTGCGCCTCGCCGCGACCGGCGGGGCGGCGGTGTTGCCGCTCGTCTTTTTCCTGTTGGTGGCGACGCTCTTTCCCTTCGCGGTCGGGCCGGACGGGCCTTTGCTGGCGCGGACCGGCGGCGGCGCTTTGTGGATGGCGGCCCTGCTCGCCGCCTTGCTGCCGATCGACCGGCTGGTCGCGCCGGACCGCGCCGACGGCGTGCTCGATCAGCTTGCCCTGCGCGGCATCAGCGAGGAGACGATCGCCTTCGCCAAGCTCGCCGGCCACTGGCTGAGCTTCGGCCCGCCGCTGATGCTCGCCGCGCTTCCCGCCTCGGCCTTGCTCAAGCTCCCCGGCGATGTGCTGACGCGGCTGGAGCTCGGGCTCCTGATCGGCACGCCCGGCCTCGCCGCCCTGAGCCTCGGCGTCGCCGCCTTGACCGCGAGCCTGCGCCGCTCCGGCGCGCTCGCCGGCCTGCTCATGCTGCCGCTCGCCGTCCCGCTGCTGATCTTCGGCGCCGGCCTCGTTGCGCGAGGGAACGGGGAGGGGGCGCTGCAACTCCTTGCGGCCGTGTCGTTGCTGCTCGTGGCCGGCGCGCCCTTCGTCGCGGGCGCGGCGATCCGGGCCGGGCGGGATTAGTCGTTAGACCAGCGCGCGAAGATCGCCGTCGGGAGCAGCAGCCCCCGCGCCTCCTCGCGGACGGCCATGTCGCCGCATTCGACGCGGCCACCGAGATCGCCGAGCGTCTGGTTCAGGAGCTCGCCGATCGCGAGCGCCGACATCCGCACCGCATAGACGGTCAGCACCAGGAAGCGGCTGTCGGCATCGAGCAATTTGCGGCAATCGGCGATCAGGCCCGGCAGGTTCTCCTCCAGCCGCCACACCTCGCCCTCGGGACCGCGACCGAATTTGGGGGGATCGAGGATGATGCCGTCATAGCGCCGGCCGCGCCGTACCTCGCGCGCGGCGAATTTGGTGGCGTCGTCGACCAGCCAGCGGATCGGCAAGTCCGCCATGCCGGAGAGCGCCGCGTTCGCTTTGCCCGCTTCGACCGATTTCTTCGAGGCATCGACATGGGTGAGCCGCGCGCCCGCCGCCGCCATCGCCAGCGTGCCGACGCCGGTATAGCCGAACAGGTTCAGCGCCTCGGGGGCCTGTCCCGCGCCTGTCGAAGGGCCTTCACCCAGCCGCTCGCGCATCCAGGCCCATTGCGGCGCCATGTCGGGGAAGAAGGCGAGGTGGCGGAACGGCGTCGCCTGCGCCTGGAAGCGCACCTCCTCCCACGCCAGCGGCCAGCCCTCGCGCGGCACGGGGCGGGCGAAATGCCAGCGCCCGCCGCCCTCCTCGTCGGAGCCGGGGATGAACTCCCCGTCCGCGCCCCAGTCCACCGAAGCCGGCGCCCACAACGCCTGCGGTTCGGGCCGGATGAAGCGGTAACGGCCATAGCGTTCGAGCTTGCGGCCGTTTCCCGAATCGACCAGCCCGTAATCGGCCCATGGCTCGGCAATCAGGACGCCAGACTCCCTCTCCCCTTCAGGAGAGAGGGTCGGGGAGAGGGGCTGTGCCGGCGTGGGAGACTCCCCCTCTCCCAACCCTCTCCCCTGAAGGGGAGAGGGCCTTTTCATGCCGCCCTCGCGATGGAAACGCCGATCGTCGCGCGGGCCTGCGCGCCGGCGAGCATCGCGGCGCCGGCGGCGCGGACCTCGTCGAGCGCGATGGCGTCGATCTGCGCGACCAGCTCGGCTGGCGGCACCAGCCGGCCGTGGACGGCGAGGACGCGGGCGACATAGCTCGCCTGGCCCCAACTGCTTTCGAGGCTCATCAGGAGGCCCGCTTTGGCCTGCGCCTTGGCGCGTTCGAGCTCGCGCGGGGTGGCGCCCCCCGCGGTCTCGGCGACGATCTCCTCGATCAGTGCCGCCGCGGCCGGCGCCGCCCGTCGCGCGGTCGCGGCGTAGAGATAGAGCAGGCCGGTATCGCGATAAGTCTGCACCGACGACCAGACCGAATAGGCCAGCCCCCGATCCTCGCGCACCGCCTGGAACAGGCGCGAGGACGCGCCGGCGCCGACGATGTCGGAAAAGAGCCGCGCCGCCTGCGCGTCGGCCGCGCCGGCCGCCGGCGCCGGATAGGCGAAGGCGAGATGGGCCTGGTCGGCGCGCGGCCGGCTCGCCCGGCGCGTGGCCTCGAAGCGCGCTGCTTCGGCCGCCACGATCCGGCCTTTGGGCAGGGCGGCGAATCGTTCCTCGGCAATCGCGACCAGCACCTCGTGATCGACCTTGCCGGCCGCGACCAGGGTCAGGCTGCCGGCGCGGTAGCGTTCGCTGCGCCAGCCATGGAGATCGTCGACCCCGATCGCCGCGATGCTGGCCTCGTCGCCGAGCACCGATCGGCCGAGCGGCTGATCCGGAAAGGCGGCCATCCACAGATCGTCGAAGATGATGTCCGACGGCGTGTCGCGGGCCTCGCCGAGCTCCTGGAGCACGACCTCCTTCTCGCGCGCGAGATCGTCCGCCTTGAAATGCGGCGCGAGGATCATGTCGGCGATCACCTCGATCCCGAGCGGCAGATGCTCGGCGAGCAGGGTCGCGGAAAAGCTCGTCCCCTCGCGGTCGGTCGCGGCGTTGAGATCGCCGCCGACATCCTCGATCGCCTCGCTGATCTCGCGCGCCGATCGGGCGCCGGCGCCCTTGAACACCATATGCTCGTAAAGATGGGCGATGCCGTTCAATCGCGCCGGCTCATGGCGCGCGCCGGCCTCGGCATGAAGGCCGACCGCGACGGTCTCGATTCCCGGCATCGTCCGGCTGGCGACGCGAAGGCCGTTCGAAAGGGTGGTGAGCTGCATCGACATGAACGCCCGGATTTAGGGGTTCACGCCCCCGGCGGCAACCGCCGGTCCCGCCGCCGCAGCGCCAGCAGGTAGATGCCGATCGCCAGGGCCGCGAAGATGAACCACTGGATCGCATAGGATATGTGGTTGTTGGGGACATCGGCGATCGACACCGGCGCGGCGGGCTGGAGCGGCGGCGTGGCGGCGGCGCTGGTCAGGATGACCGGCCGGCCGTCATCGGCGCTTCCCAGGCGGCCGGCGACGATGCCCTCGACGCTCAGTCGGCGACCGTGGAGCGGCAACGCGGTCCAGCCGGCATCGACCATCAGCCGGCCGGCGAGACCGCCCGCGCCCGGCCGGCACGGGACGAGATAGACATAGCCGCCTTCACCGCGAAGGCTGTGTCCGCCGCGCGCCTCCGGCACCGCGTCGCGCGCATGGCAGGTGACGAGCACCCGGCGGAAGGCGAGCGGCACGTTCGCGCCGTGCGCGAGCACCGGATCGAGATCGAGCGCGGGGAGCGCCGCATTGGCCGTATATTCCGCGAGCAGCCGCTCTTTCCACGCGGCGCGATGGAGCTGCCAGACGCCGAGCCAGACCATCAGCGCGGCGGCGGCGGCGACGATCAGCGTCGGAACAATCGGCGGACGCCTCATTCGCGCTCCCGAAGCCGGCCTTCGCGGGCCTCGCGCCGATATTCGAGGATCAGCAGCAGCGCCTTGCCGATCCGCAGCAGGCCGACGGTTAGAACCGTCGCGAGTGGAATCCAGAGCAGGGGATGGACCCAGAAGGGCGGCGAGAAAGCGAGCTCGACCCAGATCGCAAGCCCGACGACGATCCCGCCGACGATGAAGATCAGGAAGGCCGCGGGTCCGTCGCCGACATTGAACGCGGCGAAATCGAGCCCGCAGGCGCGGCATTTCGGAGCGAAGCCGGCAAGGCCGGCGAACAGGGTCTTGTTGCCGCAACGCGGGCACAGGCCCCTGAGGGCGGCGACCAAATCTCCCCTCCCACTCGCGGGAGGGGTTGGCAAATCTCCCCTCCCGCTTGCGGGAGGGGCTGGGGGTGGGTCTGTCTTCATCGTGCCGCCCATCGGGCCCACCCCTCGATCCCCTCTCGCAAACGGGAGGGGAGGTGGATCAATGATATTGCGCGCCCCAGCCGCCCCAGACGTAGATGCACAGGAACAGGAACAGCCACACGACATCGACGAAATGCCAGTACCAGGCGGCCGCTTCGAAGCCGAAATGCTGCCGGGGCGTGAAGTCGCCTTTGTACGAACGGACCAGGCAGACGATCAGGAAGATCGTGCCGACGATGACATGGAAGCCATGGAAGCCCGTCGCCATGAAGAAGGTCGACGTGTAGATATTGTCCTTAAAGCTGAACGGCGCGTGGGTATATTCATAGGCCTGAACGGTCGTGAACAGCAGGCCGAGCAGGACCGTCAGCCACAGGCCGTTGATCAGCCCCTTGCGGTCGCCGTTGATCAGCGAATGGTGCGCCCAGGTGACGGTGGTGCCCGAACAGAGCAGCACCATCGTGTTGAACAATGGCCAGCCGAACGGATTGAGCACGTGCATGCCCTTCGGCGGCCAGGTGCCGCCGATCGCGTCCACCGTCGAAGGGAAGAGCGAGGCGTCGAAATAGGCCCAGAACCAGGCGACGAAGAACATCACCTCCGACGCGATGAACAGGATCATGCCGTAGCGCAGATGGAGCTGCACGATCGGCGTGTGATCGCCCTCATGCGCTTCCTTGATCACGTCGACCCACCAGGAGAACATGGTGAAGAGGACGCCGAGCAGGCCGGCGATGCCGACATAGGTGCCGGCGTGGTGATCGTGCAGCCACATGACGACCCCGGCGAACATCACCAGCGCCGAGATCGAGCCGACCAGCGGCCAGACGCTCGGGTTCACGATGTGATATTGGTGGTTTTTCGCTCCGGCCATTCTGCGCCCCTGTGAATTCTCTTTGCGCCCGTCTCTAGCCGCCGCTCCGCGGCTGGTCCACCGGGTAAAATGTGTAGGACAAGGTGATTTCGCTGATGTCGCGCGCATCCGGATCATCAAGGATCCTGGGATCGACGTAGAAGACGACCGGCATGGTCACCTCCTGGCCCGGCGACAGGTGCTGCTCGGTGAAGCAGAAGCACTGGATCTTGGTGAAATACTGCCCCGCCTGGACCGGCGTCACGTTGAACGTCGCGCGCCCGACGATCTCGTGATCGGTCATGTTATGGGCATAGAAATTGGCCAGGTTGCGCGCGCCGATCGCGACCCGCCGCGTGGTATCGACCGGGCGGAATTCCCAGCCCATGCCGGGCGCGGTATTGGCGTCGAAGCGCACCGAGATCATCCGGCCGGTCGTGCCCGGCGCGGTCTGCCCCGCCTCGGCGCGCTGCGTGGTGCCGCCAAAGCCGGTCGTCTGGCAGAAGACGCGGTAGAGCGGGACGCTGGCGAAGGCGAGACCGAGCATCGCCGCGACGAAGAACGCCATCAGGCCGGCGACGCGGCGGTTCCGGTGCGCGGTGCTGCTCATCCGCCGTAGAGCTTCATCTTGGCGATGGTGATGAAGAAGGTCAGCACGACGAAGGCGGCGAGCGCGAGGCCGGTCAATTTCGCGCGGACGCGCTGGCGCCGACGGGCTTCCTCGATATGGGGGTCGATCACGTTCATCCGATCAGCAGCTTGTCGGCGACGAGCGCGCCGAACATGATGAAGAGATAGAGGACGGAAAAGCCGAACAGGCGCTTTTCGGCCCTCATCTGCGCCGGCTCGGCCGTCTTGCTGTGCGCCACCGCCGCGGCGAGCACCAGGAAGGCCGCGTTGAGCGCGACCGCGGTGACGCCGTAGATCGCGCCGGCGAGGCCCAGCGGCCAGGGCGCGATCGCGGCGGCCGCCATCGGCACGGTGTAGAGCAGGATCTGCCAGCGCGTCGCCTTCGCGCCCGCCACGACCGGCAGCATCGGCACGCCGGCCTTGGCATAATCGGAGCGCACGAACAAAGAGAGCGCCCAGAAATGCGGCGGCGTCCACAGGAAGATCAGCGCGAACAGCAGCAGCGGCAGCGTATCGACGCCGCCGGTCGCCGCCGCCCAGCCGATCAGCGGGGGAAAGGCGCCGGCGGCGCCGCCGATGACGATGTTCTGCGGCGTCCGCCGCTTCAGCCACACGGTATAGACGAGGACGTAGAACAGGATCGAGACCGCCAGGATCGCCGCCGCCAGCCAGTTGGTCGCGACCCCCATCAGGATCACCGAGAAAGCGCCGAGACCGACGCCGAAATGGAGCGCCGATTCACGCGCCATGCGCCCGGCCGGCAGCGGGCGCGACGCGGTGCGCTTCATCAGCGCGTCGATGTCGGCCTCATACCATTGGTTGAGCGCCGCCGCCGCGCCGGCGCCGAGCCCGATGCACAGGATCGCGGTGAAGCCCAGCGCGGGCGGCAGGCCGACCGGCGCCGCGAGCAGGCCGCACAGCCCGGTGAAGACGACGAGCGTCATCACGCGCGGCTTGGTCAGCGCAAGGAAATCGCGCCAGTCGGCGGGCAGGGCGAAAGCGTCGGCGGTCGTGCTCGTCATGTCTCGTTCCTCCCCTCCCGCGCGCGGCAGGGGATAAGGGGACGGGCATGACGTTTATCTCGCCGGCCCATCCCGGGCCCCTCCCGCAAGCGGGAGGGGCGGGTTGATCAGTCCACCACCGGCAGCGTCTCGAACTGGTGGAAGGGCGGCGGGCTCGAAAGGGTCCACTCCAGCGTCGTCGCGCCTTCGCCCCACGGATTGTCCGGCGCCTTCCTGCCGGCCGCGAGCGACCAGATCACGTTGATGAAGAAGAAGACCATTCCGCCCGCCATCACCACATAGCCGATGCTGGCGACATGGTTCCACGGGCCATAGGCGTCCGCATAATCGGGCACGCGCCGCTGCATTCCGTCCGCGCCCAGGAAATGCATCGGGAAGAACAGGATGTTCACGCCGATGAAGAACAGCCAGAAATGCAGCTTGCCCAGCACCTCGTTGTACATCTTCCCGCTCATCTTCGCGAACCAGTAATAGAAGCCGGCGAAGAGCGAGAAGACCGCGCCCAGCGAGAGCACGTAGTGGAAATGGGCGACGACGTAATAGGTGTCCTGGAACGTCGTGTCGACGCCGGCATTGGCGAGCACGACGCCGGTGACGCCGCCGATCGTGAACATGAAGATGAAGCCCAGGGCCCACAGCATCGGCGTCTCGAAGCTGATCGATCCGCCCCACATCGTCGCGATCCACGAGAAGATCTTGATGCCGGTCGGCACCGCGATCACCATCGTCGCGGCGGTGAAGTACATCTTCGTGTTCACGTCGAGCCCGACGGTGAACATGTGGTGCGCCCACACGATGAAGCCGATCACGCCGATCGCGACCATCGCATAGGCCATGCCGAGATAGCCGAACACCGGCTTGCGGCTGAACGTCGCGATCACCTGGCTGACCATGCCGAAGCCCGGCAGGATCATGATGTAGACCTCCGGATGACCGAAGAACCAGAACAGATGCTGGTACAGGATCGGATCGCCGCCGCCGCGCGCATCGAAGAAATGCGTGCCGAAATTGCGATCGGTGAGCAGCATCGTGATCGCGCCCGCGAGGACCGGAAGCGCGAGCAGCAGCAGGAAGGCCGTCACCAGGATCGACCAGGCGAACAGCGGCATCTTGTGCAGCGTCATGCCCGGCGCGCGCATGTTGAAGATGGTGGTGATGAAATTGATCGCGCCGAGGATCGACGACGCGCCGGCGAGGTGCATCGAGAAGATCACCATGTCGACCGCCGGTCCGGACGATCCGCTCGTCGAGAGCGGCGCATAGAGCGTCCAGCCGGTTCCCGCGCCGAGCCCGGTTCCGCCCGACACGAACATCGAGCCGAGCAGCAGTGAGAAGGAGCAGGGCAGCAGCCAGAACGAAATGTTGTTCATGCGCGGGAACGCCATGTCCGGCGCGCCGATCATGATCGGCACGAACCAGTTGCCGAAGCCGCCGATCATCGCCGGCATCACCATGAAGAAGATCATGATCAGGCCGTGGGCGGTGACCAGCACGTTCCACATGTGGCGGCCCTGGTCGAGATCGGCGTTCGGCAGGCCGACGCTGTGATTGAGCATCGTCGCCCAGTTCTGGACGTGCTGGAGACCCGGCTCGGCCAGCTCCCAGCGCATCAGGCCGGAAATCGATCCGCCGATGATCCCCGCGCAGATCGCGAAGATCAGGTAGAGGGTGCCGATGTCCTTGTGGTTCGTGGACATGAACCAGCGCACGAAAAAGCCGGGCTTGTGATCGGCGTGGTGGTGTGCGTCGTGGCCGTGATCGGCCTCGAAATGGACGGCGTTTGCGGTGGTGTCGGTCATGTCTCTTCTGCCGCCTTATCTGGTCGCGCTCGAATTGGTGGAGGCCGGCGCCGCTTCGGCGACGGCGTTGGTCGCCGCGGCCGGCGGGCCGGTTTCGCCGGCGGCCGGAGCGGACGTCGCCGCCGCCGCCGCCGCTGGCCTGGCGCCGGCCGGATGGCCGCCCTGGCTCGCCACCCACTGGGCGAACTGTTCGCGCGGCAGCACCTCGACCGCGATCGGCATGAAGCCGTGGCGGGCGCCGCACAATTCGTAGCAGACGCCGTAATAGACGCCCGGCCGATCGACCTTGAACCAGGTCTCGTTCAGCCGGCCCGGGACGGCGTCGATCTTCACCCAGAAAGCCGGAACGCCCCAGGAATGGATGACGTCGTTGGAGGTGACGATCACCTTCACGACCGCGCCGGCCGGAACGACCAGGCGGTTGTCGACGCCAAGCTGGCGCGGTTCATGGCGGGCGCGATCCTGCTCCTCGCTCAGCATGTTGGAGACGAGGTGGATGCCGTTGTCCGGATATTCATATTCCCAGAACCACTGGTTGCCGGTCACCTTGACGGTGAGATCGGCGTGCGGCGGCGAATATTGATGGGCGAGCAGCCGGATCGAAGGGATCGCGATCGCCACCAGGATGATGACCGGGATCAGCGTCCATGCCACTTCGAGCACGGTGTTGTGCGCGGTCCGCGACGGCGTCGCATTGGCGGCGCGCCGGAAGCGCACGATGACCCACAGCAGCAGCGCCATCACAAGCATGGAGATCGCGACGATCACCGGCAGCAGGATCGTATCGTTGAACCACGCCGCCTCGACACCGATCGGCGTCACCTGGTCGGACAGGCCGTAACGGCCGTCGGGCTGGCCGATCGTCGGCGTCGGCGCGAGCGCGGCCGGCGCGGGCGGCGCCACGGCGTTGGTCGTGGCGGCGGCATTCGCGTCCTGCGCCGCCCCCGGCGCGGTCGCGGCCACCGGCGCGGCCTGGTTGGCGGCCGCCGCCGGGGCGGGTGCCTGGCCGCTCGCGGCGGCGGGAGCCAGGCCGAACGCAGCGGCGATGGCGGCAAGCTTGAGAAGAGTCTTCATCTATACCCCTGTGAGCAGCCCTTGGGGTGGCTGGTTTCCCGCCCGAAAGGCGCGACGAGGCGCCTTATAGGCAGCGCATTGGCGCGTCTCAAGGGTATTGCCAAGCCCCTTATGACGCTTGATGCCCCCCGACGGCGTCCCTATCAAACGATCGACCCCCAACGAAGACGGAATCCGCAATGAACGAAGAAGAGGTGCTGGCCGAATTTCGCGCCGCCGGCGCGTTGCTCGAAGGCCATTTCATCCTCTCCTCCGGCCTTCACAGCCCGCGCTATCTTCAGTGCGCGCGGATGCTGATGGATCCGGCGCGCGCCTCGCGCCTCGCCTCGGCGCTCGCCGCGACGATGCCGCGCGATCTGCGCGCCGCGATCGACCTCGTCGTCTCGCCGGCGATGGGCGGCGTCATCATCGGGCACGAAATGGGCCGCGCGCTCGGCCGCGAGGCGCTGTTCGTGGAACGGCCGCGCGGTGTGTTCGAACTGCGCCGCGGCTTCCGGATCGCGCCGGGACAGAAGGTGCTGCTGGTCGAGGACGTCGTCACCACCGGCCTCTCCTCGCGCGAGGCGATGAAGACGGTGGCGGAGGAAGGCGGCGAGGTGATCGCCGCCGCCGCCCTGGTCGATCGTTCGGGCGGCGAGGCGGATCTCGGCGTGCCTTTCTTCCCGCTCGTCCGGCTCGTGGTGCCGGCCTATCCGGCCGAATCGCTCCCGCCCGAGCTTGCCGCGCTGCCGGCCGAGAAGCCCGGGAGTCGAAAAGCTCCCGCCCTGAGCGAAGTCGAAGGGGCGTGACCGGCAAGCTTCGCCTTGGCGTCAATATCGACCATGTCGCGACGGTCAGGAACGCGCGCGGCGCCGGCACGCCCGATCCGGTCCGCGCCGGGCTGCTCGCCGCCAAGGCGGGCGCCGACGGCATCACCGCCCATCTGCGCGAGGACCGGCGTCACATCACCGACGACGACATCGCCCGGCTTTCCGCCGAATTGCCGGTCCCGCTCAATCTCGAAATGGCGGCGACCGACGAGATGCTGGCGATCGCGCTGCGCCATCGTCCGCACGCCGCCTGCATCGTCCCCGAAAAGCGCGAGGAGCGCACCACCGAGGGCGGGCTCGACGCGGCCGGGCAGCGCGATCATCTTGCGCCGATGGTGGCCGCGCTGGGCAGGGCCGGCATCCGCGTCTCGCTCTTCGTCGAGCCCGATCCCGGCCAGATCGAGGCGGCGCTGAGGCTCGGCGCGCCGGTGGTGGAGCTGCACACCGGCCGCTATGCCGAGCTGGACGGCGAAGCGCGCGCGGCGGAGCTGCGGCGCCTGGCCGACGCGGCGGCGCTGGCGGCGAAGAACGGCATCGAGGTCCATGCCGGCCACGGCCTCGCCTATGACAATGTCCAGCCGATCGCCGCCATCCCGCAGGTGCGCGAACTCAATATCGGCCATTTCCTGATCGGCGAGGCGATCTTCGTGGGGCTCGAGGAGAGCGTGCGGCACATGCACGCGCTGATCGACGAGGCGCGGGGATGAACGCCTCCAATCCGCGACGCGCGACCGATTGGGGGCTGCGCGCGGCCTTCGCGGCCAATATCGCCGCTTTGGGCTTCGTCGCCTATTGCGCCTTCGTCATCATCTACATCACCTATTGCGGGCTGTTCACGGATCATTGCGCGCGCGAGACGAGCCATGTCGGAACCGCGCTGGGGATGCTCGTCGGCCCGGCGCTGGCCTTGATCGGCACGGCGTGCGGCATCGCCCTGGCAAGGCGCGGCGCGCGGGGGCGTGCGATCCGCGCCCTGCTCGGCTGGTCGGCGCTCGCGCTGGGGGCATGCTTTGCGTCCATGATCCTGATGCCGGGTCTGTGATGATCGTCGGCCTCGGTTCGGACCTGTGCAATATCGAGCGCATCGCCCATTCGCTCGACCGGTTCGGCGATCGGTTCCTCAACCGCGTCTTCACCGATGTCGAGCGCGCCAAGGCCGAGCGCCGGCCGTTCACCCGCGCCGGCACCTATGCCAAAAGATTCGCCGCCAAGGAGGCTTTTTCCAAGGCGGTCGGCACCGGCTTCCGGCGCGGCGTCTTCATGAAGGACATCGGCGTCGTCAATCTGCCCTCCGGCGCGCCGACGCTGGCGCTCGCCGGCGGCGCCAAGGCAAGGCTTGACGCGCTCGTCCCGCCGGGCCACGCGGCGCGCATCCATTTGACAATGACCGACGACCACCCATTTGCCATGGCGGTCGTCGTCATCGAGGCGATCCCCGAGGAGCAGGCTGGTTGACCGATACTGATCGCAACGACGCGGCGGATGCCGACAACGAAATCGTCGCCCCGCCCGCCGCGCTCGCGACGGCAAAGCCCGCCAAGCCGGGCACCGACTGGTGGGCGGAGATCAAGGCGATCTTCTGGCTGGTCCTCGCCGTCCTTGCCTTCCACAGCTTCGTCGCCAAGCCGTTCTACATCCCCAGCGAATCGATGATGCCGGGGCTGCTGGTCGGCGATCGGCTGGTGGTCAGCAAATATCCCTATGGCTGGTCGTGGGTCAGCCCGAGCTTCCACGTCCTGCCGCACTGGGGCGGGCGGCTGTGGGGGCGGCTGCCCGAACGCGGCGACGTCGTGATCGACACGCCGGACAGCGGGCCGAGCAAGGATTCGGACTATATCAAGCGCGTGATCGGCCTGCCCGGCGACACCGTGGAGGTGATCGGCGGCCGGGTCTTCCTCAACGGCCGCGAGCTCAGGACCGAGCGGCGCGCGCCGACGATGATCCCGGTCGATGCCAACACGCCCTGCCTCCCCGACGGCTTCGGCGATTTCCGCAGCCGCGGTCCCGACGGCAAGCTCTATTGCCGGATGCCGGTGGTCCGCGAATATCTGCCGGGCGGGCGCTTCTACGACACGATCGACGTCGGCATGTCGGAAGGCGACAATTATCCGCGCATCACCGTGCCCGCCGGCCACGTTTTCCTGATGGGCGACAATCGCGATCATAGCGCCGACAGCCGCTTCCCGATCAACGAGCTCGGCCTTGGCGGGCCGGTGCCGTGGGAGAATATCGGCGGCCGCGCCGAATTCATCACCTTCAGCCTCGACGGCTCGTCGAGCTACTGGAACCCGATCAGCTGGTTCACGGCGCTGCGTTCGGGCCGCGCCGGAACCTCGCTCCATCCGGGCCAGGCGGCCGCGCCGCCGGCGCCGGCGACCGGCGGGCAGTGAGCGAGGCGGCGGTTCCGCCGCCGCCCGATCGCCCCGCCGACCGGCCGGGGCCCGCCGAACTGCGCGATCCGCTGATCCGCCAGGAGCTCAAGAAGGCGAGCGTCTGGTTCGCGCTCGGCCTCGCCATCCTTGCCATCATCTTCCTTGCCCAGCCGCTGCTGCTGATCTTCGGCGGCATCGTGCTCGCCGCGATCTTCGACGGCGGCACGCGCCTGCTCGGCCGGGTGCTGCCGATCGCGCGCGGCTGGCGGCTCCTGATCGTCGTCCTCGCCGCCTTCGTCTTCCTGTTCGGCACGATCCTGTTCGCCGGCGTCCAGCTCACCGCCCAGGCGGCGGCATTCAAGACGACGGTGACGGCCGAGCTCGGCCGTCTGCTCGCGCTCGGCGCCGCCTACGGGCTCGACGTGCCGAGTTTCGATCCCGATCAGATCCTCCAGCAGGCGATGGGGTCGATCGGCCGGCTCACATCGGCGGTCGGCACCGCCGTCGGCGTCGTCACCAACCTCGTCATGATCCTGGTCATCGGCCTGTTCATCGCGGTCGAGCCGCGCATCTACGAGCGCGGCCTCGCCTGGATGCTGCCGAGCGATCACCGCGCCGGCTTCTACCGCACATCCGACCGGATGGGCTACACGTTGCGCCGGCTGATGGCGGGCCGGCTGCTCGGCATGGCGGTGGAGGGCGTCGGCACCTGGCTGCTCCTGATGATCGGCGGCGTGCCGATGGCGGCCTTGCTCGGGCTTCTGACCGGCATCCTCGCCTTCCTCCCCAATATCGGCGCGATCGTCTCCGGCCTGCTGATCGTGCTGATCGGCTTTTCGGCCGGCGTCGACACCGGGCTGTGGGCGATCGCGGTCTATGCGACCGTGCAGATCGTCGACGGCTATCTGATCGTGCCCTATGTCGCGCGCCGCACCGTCGATCTCGCGCCCGCTCTGGTGCTCGGCGCGCAGCTCATCTTCGGCGCGTTGTTCGGCATATTGGGCCTGGCCCTCGCCGATCCGATCGTCGCGCTCACCAAGGCCGCGCTCGAGCAGAAGTCCGAGGACGACGCTCCGGAGGTTGCGGAGCCTTAGGGTCCAAACTCGATCAGGAGGCGGTCGTGACGGGTTCGATTTTGTTGTCCGGCAAGGAGCGAGGAGGAGCGATGTTATGCATCGTGACCGATCGAGCGACGCCGTCCGGGCGGCAAAAGCGAGCCCGCCGCTGCGCGGTCGGCCGGAGAAGGCGGCTGGCGGCGTCGATCGGCTTGGCCGGGCAACCAGCCCGGCCCGC
>Ga0164241_10002890_pt1 | contig 17991 bp, 12 predicted proteins | sample OricomyardsoilBY_FD_108780 | JGI IMG/M metagenome (GOLD analysis project Ga0164241, IMG submission 108780) | Backyard soil microbial communities from Emeryville, California, USA - Original compost - Back yard soil (BY) | ecosystem: Environmental > Terrestrial > Soil > Unclassified | place: USA...
ACGCGCCGCGCTGGGCTAATCCACGCCGGATCGACGCGCCTTCGCAGGCGCAGCAGCGTGTTCTGGCTGGCGAGGTCGACGACGCCGACTCGTACCTGGTGCGCCTTCTCGCCGTCGAGCTCGACCGGACCGCCCGGAGGGCCCGCTTCGTCGACCACGAACACGAGGACGCGCGCCTTGGCGGCCTGGATGGCCGCGTCGAGCGGCGCCTTGTCGAATGCACTCCGCAAACGGCGGAGCTCGCTGAGCTCGCTCGCCGTCCGCACGCGCTCCGTGAACGTCGCCGAGAGAAATGGCATTCCAATCACCGCGTCCCTCAGCGCCCACACCTTTTCGGTGGCGGCCTCGAGGTCACCGCGCGGCGAGTACGCGATGCGCGCCTTCACGAGCATGGCCTTCTCCACTCGCGCCGGGGGAGGCTCGAGCAAGCACAAAAGAAATGCGTCCTTCGACGAGCTCTTCGCCGCGTCGGAGACCGCGGCAGCGTTCCGGAAGGCCGTCTGCTCACCGCGCACGTAGACCGCGCCGCTCGAAACCAGCGCCGCGAGCGCCCCAGGAGCACGCAGCGAATCCGTCACGACGTCGCCCTCGTACTGACCGGCGCCACGCACGAGCCAGCCTTCGATCAGACCCAGGGTGCGCTGATCCTGCGGCTCGAGCGCCGCACGCCGGCGCGCCACGTCCGCCGCCAAGCTACTGCGTTCGCTCTCGCGCTCGTCGCGATCGCGCTTGCGGACGTACAGCACCGTCGCGAGCAGCACGCCCGCGAGCACCAGCACGGCGAGCCGCACGAGCACGATGAGGTGCGGTGCCCGGCGCCGGCTGCCCGGCGTAGCGCGACGACCTCTGACGCTCGCCTGCACGCGCGCAGCGAGCTCGGGTGACATCTTCGGCGTCGTGAGGAACGTCGGCATCGCTCAGCTCTCGCGCTTCGCGGCGAGCGCCCGCGTGTTCCGCTCGACGAGCGCGAGCAACTGCTCCCCGGTGACGCCCAGGCGCGCCGCAGCGTGGCCGGCGAGCGACGTCTTCGCGACGCCCGGCTTGAATTGATAGGTCGGCTCGTGATTGTCCCCGAGCGACACCTGCAAGAATCGAAGCTCCGGAATCGCGCCCTCGCGTTCGAGCCTGCCCGCGAACGCCAGAAAATGCGTCGTGATGAACGCCTGCGGCCGGAGCCGCGTCAGCATCTGCACGACGAGCTCGAAAATCTCCTCCCCCTCCGAGGGATTGGTGCCCGAGCACAGCTCGTCGAGCATCACCATCGCGCCCGGCGGCAAGTGTTCGAACAGCGACCGAATGCGCACGAGCTCCATCCCGAGCCGCCCCTCGGCCTGATCCGCCTTGGTCTCCTGAATCAGCGAGACCACGAGCGACGACGCGAGCGTCAGCACCGCCACCCGCGCCGGCACGAACACGCCCGCCTGGCCGAGCAGCTGTGCGAGCGCGAGCGACTGCAGCAAACGCGTCTTGCCGCCCGAGTTCGGCCCCGTCACGAGCACGGTCGTGTCGTGCCGGTTCGTCGCGATGTCGCAGGGAACGGGCGGGATGCCGTGACCGAGCAGCAGCGGATTGAAGAGTCCCGTCAACACGCGCGGCTCCTCGGCGGTCACGAAGTCCGGCAAGCACACGCCGAGCCCCGCCTTCGCCGCAAAGTCCGCGAAACCTAGCGCCCCGAGATAAAACTCGAGATCGCCGAGCAGCGCCACGAAGCTCGGGAACACCGGCTCGAGCCCGTCGAACACGGCGAGGATCAGCCGCGCCATCACCTCTCCACTGCTGAACGAGAACCCGCGCAGGAAGAGCTCCGCCCGCGCGAGCCAGCGCTGCACGGGCGACCCCACGAACGGGTTCGCCTGGTTCTCGGCGACCGACAGCAGCTTGAACCCGCGGATTTTCCCGTCGGCGCCCACTGAAACTTTGAGCTCGAGCGTCGCGAGCTTTTCGTCGTAAGCGATCAGATCCGACAGCGCCCGAAACGCCTCGCTGTCCTTCACGGCATTGCCAAATGCCGCGAGCCGCGCGAGCCCGGAGCTCGCGCCGCCGAACTTCGCGGCCATGCGTTCGACGAGCTCCCTCACCGCGGCCAGGATGTCCATCTGCCGCCGATTCGGATCCCACTCCGCGGAGCTACTCTCGAGCAGCTTTCGCAAGCGGAAGAGCACCACGTAGAGCTGCTCGAGCTCGTCGCGCAGCGGCTTCGAATGCGCGAGCTCCGCCAGTATTTCGCGTCGAAACTCGATGGTCTGCGAGTCCGACGGCGGCGACGCGAGCAACCTCGCCAGATGCTGCTGGGTCACGGGGTACTCCCGCTGCCCGATCTGCACCTTGCAACACAGCCCGACGAAGTTTCTGAGAAACAGGTCGTTCGCGAACGCCCCCGGCTCGAACGACGTGGGCGCGAGCAGCGCGCGCTCGAGTGCCTCGCCAAAGAGCCCGCCCTGCCCTCCTCCGCTGAAGGCCAGCGTCAGCGACAGCCGCAGCGCATCACGGTCGAAGCGCGCGAACGGCGTGGCGTGCAGCAGATCCGGCGGCTCGGCTCGAAGCTCACCGGGCGCTTGCGACAGAGGGACCCCGACGACGGGAACGGCCACCATGGACGTTCGCAGACAGCACGGGACCGTCGATGTTCCAAGGACGGGCCCCCGGCTTAGCGGCCGGCGGCCCCACGACCGCGATCCAACTGGGGTCTAGAGGGACGGCCGATGCCCCGTCATTTTCGGTCGTAGAACGTGATGCTGACGCCGCCGCCGCCCACACCGGGCGCGGAGCTCAGGTAGGCCTGGGTGTTGAGGAAGTTGTAGTCGCCGTCGACGGCGGCCTCGAACCACGGGATGAGCCCGCCCGTGGCGCCGCAATTCCGGACCAGGATGAATTCGCCGTTGTCGGGAGCGAGCGTGTACCAGGCGTCCAGCGAGCCGGAGAGCTGGTAGTCGGCGCCGCCGTTGAGAATTTTGCCGGCGACCTTACCGGTCGTGGTTCCCCCGGTGATGGGGATGATGTTGCGGGAGCCGCGCTTGGCGTTGTTGATGGAGTACGAGCTTCCCAGGCTGACGTTCTCGGTGAACACCTGCGAGCCTTGGCTGCCCTTGGTCAGGTTGCATTCCCACGGCTGGGGCGTCGAACCCGCGGGCTTGCTGATCGTGACGCGGGGCTCGCCCGCTGTCACGGTCGCCACGTCGTAGACGTCGAGCTTCATGGTCGAGCCCGTCAGCACGCGCGTCGCGACCCATTTCCCCGTGTTGAGAAATGCATTGCTGCCGCTCGTCGGGGCCTCGAAATCCGGGATGATGCGAGCCTCGGCGCCCTCCGCCTGAGCAACACCGCAGCTTCGCACGAAGATGCGCCCAGCACTCGTGTCCAGAACGTTGATGCTCTGGTACTCGATGACACCGTTGTCGAGGGTGAGCTCGTATTCGAGACCACCGGTCAGCACCGTGCCCTGGAGACGGTCGCCCGTGATCGTCCCGCCACTCACGTCGAGCAGGCGCCGCTGGCCGTAGGGCGTTTTGCCAACGTCGTGTTTGGCGGGGATGTTCAGCGTGATGGAGAAGGCAAGCTTGCCCTTGGTGGGCGGCGGAATGCCGTCCTTCATGCCGCACGCCCAGCCCGGATCGGGGACGATGGTGGCGTCCACGGTGCTGGCGGCTCCGGCCGAGCCTCCACCGCTGCCGGCAGCCCCGGCATTCGAAGCTCCGCCGCCGCCCGCCATGGCGCCGGTGCCTCCGGTCATGGCCCCCGCGCCTGCCTGAGCCGCTCCGCCCGAGCCGCCGGCGGGCGATCCGCCGCTGCTCTGACCGCCCACGGCGCTGCCGCCTGCTGCCGGCGCGCCGCCCGTGTTTCCGCCGGAGACCGTTCCACCGGCCCCGCTGCCCCCGCTCGCGCTGGCCCCGCCCGTCGCCGTGGCGCCGCCTGTTGCCGCTGCGCCGCCCGTCGCCGTCGTGCCGCCTGTTGCCGCTGCGCCGCCCGTCGCGGTCGTGCCGCCCGTCGCCTTGGCACCGCCGGTACCGGGCTGCCCGCCGACGCTCGAGCCCCCGCTCCCCGGCGTCGGGTCCGGAGCCTCGGAGGCGCAGCCCGCGAGCGCGATGAGCAGACTCGATACTCCGCAGCGCTGCCCGATTCGAAACCGTCGATGGTGGTTTTGCATCAGATTTACATCCCGCGCAGCGTCGTGGGTCGTCGCTGACTGAAACCGGCTCGGTAACCGGTAGCTACTTGCGGGAGGGGCCTCGGACAATAGGCATAGTGGCCCATCAATGCGGCATTTCATCGATGGCGCTTTCCGACGGTCGCCGCCAAGCTCGATCACGGCAGCGTGCCGACCCCGTCGAGCCGGAGCAAAACTGTCCCGAAGGTGTCCCCGGCCGCCTCCGGTTGTTGCACGCCGGCGCTGCTCGCCAGCAGGCGGAGAATGAGCGCGGATGTAGCAAGCGCTCCCACCCTCAATTTTTCTGCCGCTCGTGCCGTTCTAAAGCCAAGGGTTTTTATTTGTCGACCACGGACTCCGCGCATCTCGAAAGGCCCATGCGGCTCTTCTCTTTCGACGGCTCTCCCACCAGTCGTATCGTTTTGTTGTTCTGCGCCGAGGAAGGCATCGAGCTCGAGAAGATCGACGTCGACCTGCTCACGGGCGCCCACCTCTCCGAGAAGTACAAGCAGATCAATCCCTCCGCCTTCGTGCCCGTGCTCGAGGATGGCGACTTCCGATTGACCGAAAGCTCCGCGATCCTGAAATACCTCGCGGACAAGTCCGAATCGAAGACCTACCCGCGGGCGCTCCGAGCGCGAGCCAAAATTCACGAGGTGATGGACTGGCTGAACACGAGCCTTTACCGGGTGATGGGTTACAGCTTCATTTACCCGCAGCTCTACGCGCACCACCGCCACGAACCCGAGGTCGCCAACCGAGCGACGATCGAGTGGGGCCGCGAGCGCACGCGGCAATACCTCGAAATCCTCGACCAGCACTGGCTTCGTGACAAGCCCTTCCTGTGCGGCGACGCGCTCACCCTTGCTGATTTTTTCGGCGCGCCCATGCTGGGCCAGTTCGACTTGCTCCACGTCAGTCTTGCGCGGCTCCCCAACGTCACTCGCTGGATGAACGCCATGCGCGAGCTCAAAGCTTGGAACGCCGTCCATGACATGCACAACGCTTATGCAGCCTCGCTCCTGGGCCGGGCATTCGTAGGACTGTGGGACGAGCGCGCGGGCGACGAGGTGATGTGACCCTCGACCCGACCGCAAAACGCCACGCGCCCGAGCCGCCTTCCGCTCTGACCTGGCAGGCGCTGGGGCAGTCGGAGCATTTCGTGGTCGCGCGCCACGTCGTCCAGCAAATCCTGCGAGTAACGCGCGTCAGTGACGCCTACCCCGACGCGCGAGCTTTGAGCGAAGCGCACGACTGGCTCTTGAAACAGTTCGAGCGCTTCGATCGCCCGAAGGTCGTTTTAATGTGGGACGGCCGGCGCGGCAAGCTCAGAAATGACCCGCAGTTCGAGCAGGCCATGGCGAAATATCTCCCGTTGGTTACCCCGGACTGGCGGGAATTCATCAGTCTCAACAACACACCCGTGGTGAAGGTTCAGTTTTATCGCTGGACTCAGGAGCGCATCAGCTCCCCTATCCGCGCCTTCAATGACGAGCGCGAAGCCCTCGAGTATGCGATGGACGTGAGCGCAGGCCGCTCGCCGGCACGCCCGCCGACTCGCTGAATGGCGAGGCGCGACGCCCGCGCCCATTCCAATCCGGCAAGACGCCGTGTTGTGCCACGTCGAGGTCGTCGCTTCTATCGAGCCCCGTGCTGGCCGGGCCGGGCCGGGGACGCGTCTTGCCACGCGGGTGACGTTAAGCACACACCGCAGAGCCCGGCGCAGGTTTAGTTTGAGGTCAAACTAATTATCGGGCCGCCGGGCGCGGAATTTGCCTGATCATGACGAATGATTGGCCATGCGTGGAATTGCCGCGAGCGCGGAACGCGAAGCGCTGGCGCATGCGTCGGCGCTCTGCTTTTCCTCGCCGCGGGCTGTAGCAATCCGCGTCCAGGCGTGAGGCCGCCGTCTCGAAGCGCCGCGGCCGAAGCGGTTGACGCCCAGGCGCCGAGCCGACCACTCACTGACGCGGAAGTAAGGCTGGCTGTTCTGCGGAAGCTGCAAGGCGCGAGCCCCATTCCGGCACCTCTCGTCCAGGTGGGCGTCAACGAAGGCATCGTCACGTTGCTCGGGCAGGTCAATCGCGGCGAAGAGCGGGTCCACGCGGCCGAATTGGCCGCTCAGACCCGCGGTGTCAGGGCTGTGGTCAATCGCTTGGAGGTTGACCCGAGCTGGGCTCCTCGTTCGGACCTCGTCAGCGCGGTTCGGCAGTCGCTGCTCGAGCTGTCGGGAGACGAGTTTACCGCCGTCACGGTGACGGTGGATGGCTCCGACGTTCATCTCTCCGGGACGGTGCCGCACGCGCGAGGTAAAGAGATGGCGGAGCGGGCGGCCTGGTACGTCTCGGGCGTCACCGGCGTCGACAACGCCATCCGGGTCCGACCAGACGCCACGCGGACCGATCAGGAGTTGACCGAAGACGTCGAACGCAGCCTGCGCTCCGACCCGTACGTCGGCGGCGCGCTCATCCGGGTTTCGGTGAAGGAGGGTACGGTACGCCTTTCAGGCGCGGTTCAGAGCATGTTCGAGCGCCGGCGCGCACGGGAGCGCGCCCTGCTCGTCGGAGTCCTCGAGGTCGATGATTCGGGACTGCGCGTGTTGCCCGAGAGCGTCCGGTCGGGCGGCTACGCGCGACCGCGCAGCGACGATCGTGAGATGACGGCCGCCATCCGGGACGCGTTTCGGGCGGATCCTCGCATCCCGGAGCGGGGCGTCGACTTCCACGTGACTTACGGCGTGGTGACGCTGACGGGCGCCGTGCATACCTACGCACAAAAGCTGGCGGCGTCCGAGGACGCCCGCAACGCACTCGGCACCTGGGCGGTGCTCAACCAACTCGAGGTGGAGCCCGAGGGCAGCGTGTTACCGAAAGGTCTCGCGCAGCAGGTGATGGCACGACTCCGAGGCCACCCCTCGGTGACCGTCGACGGGATTCGCGTGGCGGCGGACGCCGGGACGATCACTCTCGAGGGCGCCGTCTCCAGCATCTTCGAGCGCACTGCTGCTGAACACGCGGTGGCAGCGGTGCCGGGAGTCACCGATATCGTCAATCGGCTGGAGATCCGTCCGGTCCACGAGCTCCGGCGCAGCGACGGGGAAATTCACGACGACATCGAGCGCGCGCTCTGGTGGGACCCGCGCCTCGGCTCGGCCAGGATCGAGGTCGTCGTCGACAATGGCGTCGTGACGTTACGAGGCGAAGTGCCTAACCCGGAGGTTTACGACGCCGTACTCGAGGACGCCTATCGAGCGGCACCCCTCCGGGTGCTCGACGAGCTGTGGCAGCGCCAGCCCGCGCGCTTCCTCTATTCGAAGTGACTGTGCCGCGCGCGCTGGCGCGCCGCTTGCACGGACGCCGAGCGCGCGCGACGTAGCGCTCGGCGCGCCTATTCCGAGCGGAGCGTCCAGCGGCCGGCCCCCTCGGCCGACGTGGCATCGCCCAAAAAGCGCAAGAAGCCGCGGCCGACCAATAGCTCGACCAACGTTTCCGCCTCGAGCAACGAACAGCCGAGGCGTTCGGCGGCGGCATCCCGCAACTCCGTGCGGCCTCGCACGAACCCGTCGAGAGGACGTCCCCGAAGTCGATGCTCGAGCGTCGCGGCAAGCGCGGCTAGGTCGATCTGCTCGAAATCCATGGGCTCCTTGGCTGCGGCGAGCTCTGAATCGTGGAAGCAATGCCTGTGCCCGTCCAAGACCCTCGCCATTTGCAGCACCCTCGTGCGCGTCGGCATCCACCCGTCCGCGGCTCCGGCGCTGAACGACGCGGGCTTTGGCGGCTGCAGCGCTCTCGGCGCAGCGCACGTCCGAGCCCAGTGAGCCGGACGCGGACGCGACGGTTCGCGCGTCAACCAGTTGATCCTCGGGTATTTGAGCGGTACCGAGGGTTCGATGCATTTCATCGCGTAGGCCGGCATGCAGAAGCGCAGCTCTTTCGCACGCACGCAGGACCGGGTGATAAGGCTCCTGGGCAACGGTGTCGAGGGCCGTGCGGACCTCGTCGCGCGCCTGTTGCACCGCGACCCCAGTGAGGCGACGTCGTACTGGTTGCAGCTCCTCGTCGCCGTCGGCATCGCGACGCTTGGGCTGGTGCTGGCAAGCACGGCCGTCGTGATCGGGGCCATGCTCGTCGCCCCGTTGATGGGCCCGATCGTGGGGCTAGCCATGGGCCTGGCAAGCGGGTCGCCCTTTCTGGTCTTGCGTTCGGCGGGGCGCATTGGGCTCAGCGTGGTCGTCGCGACCCTGGGCGCCGCCGCGATCACCTTGAGCCTGCCCTTCCATGAGCTCAACGCGGAGATTTCGTCGCGCGCGTCGCCGACCATCCTCGACCTGGCTATCGCCTGTTTCTGCGCGATTGCGGGGGTCTATGCTTCGCTTCGACCGGGCTCGGACACGGCGGCCACTGCAGCGGGCACGTCGATCAGCATCTCGCTCGTTCCCCCGTTGTGCGCCAGCGGGTATGGGATTGGCACTGGCGCGTGGTCAATCGCGGGGGGCGCGGCGCTGTTGTTCTTGACGAACCTCGTCGCCATTGCGCTCGTGGGTACGGTCACGTTCGCGGCCGCCGGGTTCGGCCGCGTCGACGTGGTCGCACTCGAACGCGCCGAGCTGACTGCGGGCGACCAGGACTCGCCGATCGCGCGCTGGCTCGCGAAGCGTCTCTCGAGCGTGTTCGCCTCGGGCGCTGGACCGGCCCTTCGCTTGTCCATGCCGTTCCTGCTGCTGGCGGCCGTCTACGTGCCGCTGCGGCGGGCGCTCGACGAGGTGGCCTGGGAGGTTCGAGTCCGCGCAGCGGTTCGGCACTCAATCACCGCCGAGCAGCCGCGTGTCGTGCAGAGCCGGCTGCACGTGGAGCGGCATCAAGTGCACCTCGTCCTCGTGCTCCTCGGCACCGCGAAGGAGATCGAGAAAGTCCGTGCACGTCTGGACGGCGCCATCCGCGAGGCGGCTGGAGTGGCGCCGCACCTGGAGGTGCTCGCGGTGCCCGACGCGGCGGCATTCGCCGGCCTCGAATCCACCCTGCTCACGCCGAAAAGCATCGAGCGCCCGCGAACCGAAGCGCCGAGCGACGTCGAACAGCTCGAGCACGCTCAGACCCTCGTGCGGACGACCGTCACTCGGCTCTGGCCCGCGACGACGGCAGGCGCGGCGCTCGACGTGGAGGTGAGCACGTCGAACGACGACCCGCTACGCGTCCGCGTCATCCACGTCGGGGCTCCCCTGCAGCCCGACGCGGCGGAAGCTCTCGAGCGCGCGCTCGCCGGCGAGCTCGGCCGTCCCAGCTTGGTCGTGGACGTGCCGGTGCCCCCCGGGGAGCTCACGCCCGGCCCGAGCGACTTGGAATTCGTCGCGCAGGTGACGGCGGGGGTTCGAGCTACGACCGCGGTCGACGGGCTCAGCGTGTGCGTCACCCGGCCCGCTGAACCCGGGTCGTCTCCCCACGCGCTGGAGCTCAATCGGCTTCTCGATCGCGCTTTCGCGGCACACCCGCGCGTCGTCACCCAACTCGGCGAACAATGGCGCGTTCGGTTCGAGCCGGGCGAGTGTTCGTCTCGCCAGACCGCAGCCACGGGCAGCACCGCCCCTAGTGCGGCGCCACCTTGACCCGAAGCGCCGCTCGAATGGAGACGAAGGTGAACAATCGCAGCATTCGGACGCGGCTCACATGGGCATTTCTGCCGAGCGCCCTGTTTGCCGGGGTCGCCCCGGTCGCGAGTGGTGAACCGCCGAGCTCGATCGCCCCGCCCAAGACGCTGGCCAAGGTCCGAATCGCGTACCAGCACAGCCTGACCGAGGGGTGCACGGGTGAACGTCAAGGCGACGGGCGTCTCGTGTGTCGTCCTCGGCTGGTCCCACTCACGAGGGAGACGAGCGTCAGTCTCGTTCCCGTCAAGCGGGCGCTCGTGCTCGGTCACGGCGACCAGCGACAGCCCATCTCCAAGCTCGTCGAATCCCACGCCGTCGAAGCGTTCACGGACGTCGAACTGACGCCGGGCCGATGGCGGCTCGCGTGGCCGGGCTATGACCGGCAGCCGGTTCTTCAGGCAAGATCCTCGGACACGCTCGAAGTCCGGCTGAGCGCGGTGGACGGCCGCTGCGAAGCGTCGAGCTCGGAATGCCGCGTCGTGCCTGCGCCCACGCGTCGAAGTGTCGACGTCTCCCGACACGATTGAAGGCGGCTGGCGCGTGTCGAGAGAGGCTCCCGCCAAACCCCGCGGTGCGCTCATCCTGCTTCGTAGTCCGGCAGCTCGAATGCATCGCGAAGTGAACGAAACAGCAAGTGCTTGGCTACGAACGGAACGGACCCGGCGTTGACGGCCCAATCGCGCAGCCACACCCCGAAAGCCGTCTCCGGAGTGAAGAAGCTGCGAAACTGCAACGCGCTCGCCTGTTTGGCGCTCACGAACGAGCGCAGCCGTGCTTCGTACGCCGTGAGCCCGCGCACGACGTCACCACGGGCGCGCTGGAGCTCGCCCGCGAGCACGTACGCCGCGATCATCGCGAGCCCCGTGCCCTCGCCCGCGAGCAACGACACGCACGCCGCCGCATCCCCGAGCAGGGCGACCCGTCCGACCGCCCAGCGCTCGAGGTGAATCTGACTCACGCGATCGAAGTAGAAATCCGTGACCGGCTGCATGCGTTCGAGCATCTCCGGAACCTCCCACTTCATGTCCCCAAAGATCTGGCGAAGCGCAGCTTTTTGCCCGCTCCGGTCCAGCGTGCCGTCGACGAGCTCCGAACGACAGATGAGCAGCGCGAGCGTCTCGCCGTCGCGCAGGCCGACCCGAGCGACATGTCGCCTTGGTACCGTGTGCGACACGTACACGAGCTCGTCTCGATGCGGGTAACCGGGAAGGCGAAAAGCGGCAACATGGCAGCCGAGCGGTGTTTCGAAGCGCGCCTCGGCACCGAAGGCGAGCTCTCGCACTCGCGAATGCAGTCCGTCAGCGCCCACGACCAAGTCGAACACTTCCTCGCGTCCGTCTGACAGCGTCGTGATCACGCCACTCTGCTCCTGTCGAAGACCGACGATCGAGACTCCGAAGTGCGCCGGTACGCCGTGACAAGCAGCCAACAGCGCGGCAGCCAGATCGACGCGGGCCACGCTGACGAAGCGGCCCCCTAGTCGTTCGCGGAGCGGCTCGACGCTCATGCTGGCGACCTCGCGCCCGTCTGCACCGACCATCCTGAGCGACTGCATTCGATAACCGCGTTCGAGCAACGCGGGCAGGATCCCCATCCGTTCCGCGAGGTCGTAACCGAGCCCCCAGAAATCGATCAGGTAGCCACCCGTGCGCGGCTCCGGCGCCTTCTCGAACAAGACTGGCTCATGCCCGAAGCGCCGTAGCCAGTACGCGAGTGCCGGCCCGGCGACGCCCGTACCGTTGATGCCCACTCTCATGCTCGATGCCTCTTCTCCGCCGCGGTTGGCGACAAGGTCCGTACGACCGCGCCGGTCTTCACGCAACGCGGGGCATGGGGAGATCGCCCCGTCACGGCTCCGCGAATTGGTTTGAACTCAAACTATTTTCATGCTAGTGATCGGGGGCTGCAGGCTGCGGAAAGCAGCCAGCGCCACGCTGATGCTGACGCCAGAAACCAACGCTGCGACCGAGCTCGGACGGGTACACGCGCGGGCGTCTCGTTCGCGCAGCCCAGCTCTTCTGACGCTCGGCACGCTTGCTCTGCTGCTGATGGCGGCGAGCTGCGGCACCGGCGCTCGCACGGCCCATTGTAGCAACGACGGCGATTGCCCGGACGCGGACGTCGGACGAGCCTACTGCGTCCATTCTCGTTGCGTGGAATGCGTGACGAACTCGGCATGCGGCCCGCACAAGCGCTGCGCAGCGGGAGAATGCGTCTCGCGCGGCTCGTGACCCCGATTCCTGCCGGTCAAGCCCTTATCTTTTCGAGTGCTGACCGTTGGCCTTTCAGGTCATGCCCGTCTCCGATGCGCTACGCGTTCTCCGCTGGTCTTCCGCCCTCGCGACGCTGACGTTCTCGGCGGTATTCGTAGCCGGGTGCGAGCCCGAGCCGCGCGCACCCGACAAAGCCCGCGTGGACGCTGGAACGGCCGGCGGCGCCGCCGGCGAAGGGACGGACGAGGCTGGTCGCGGCGGCGCGGGACGCGGCGGGGCGGGTCGCGGCGGCGCCGGGCGCGGCGGGACGAGCGGCTCTGACGCGGTCGGGGGCTCTGACGCGGTCGGGGGCTCTGGCGCGGTCGGCGGCTCTGACGCGGTCGGCGGCTCTGGCGCGGTCGGCGGCTCTAGCGGGGAAGGCGGCGAAGGGGGCGGCGTCGTCACGTGCCCCCCCGAGCAGCGAATGTGTGATGAGCGCTGCGTCGATGTGAAAGTGGACGCCGCCCATTGTGGGGAGTGCGAAAGTGCGTGCTCCTCCGGTCAGGTTTGTTCTGGCGGGCACTGCAGCGCGACGTGCGGAGCTCCGACCACGCTCTGCGCACCCGCCGACGGCGCGAAGTTTTGCGCCGACCTCGCGACGGACGAACAAAACTGCGGGGAGTGTGGCACGCGCTGCGAAAGCGGCATGGTCTGCACGAGCGGCGAGTGCTCGGTGTCGTGTCCCGGCACGCAGCTCAACTGTGACGGCAGCTGCATCGAGCCGGAGTCTGACCGAAATTACTGCGGCGCCACGGCGGGCTGCGGGCTCGATGCCGTGGGCTCGCCCGGCATCGCCTGCGCTTCGGGCGAAGTGTGCGTCGGCGGGGGCTGCACGGCCCATTGCCCGACGACACAGGTCAACTGTGACGGCATCTGCATCAGCCCGGAATCCGATCGAAGCTATTGCGGCGCCACGGCGGGGTGCGGTCTCGACGCCGTCGGCTCAGCCGGCGTTGCCTGCGCTCCCGGCGAAGTGTGTGTCGGCGGCGACTGTTCGGTCGATTGCCCGGGAACCCAGCTCGACTGCGACGGCAGCTGCATCAGTCCGGATGCAGACCGCCATCACTGTGGCGCGACGCTCGGCTGCGGCCTGCACGGCGTCGGCTCGGCAGGCACTGCCTGCGATTCGGGCACGGTGTGCGTGGACGGCAGCTGCGAGCCCGATTGCGGGGCACAGCTCACCAAGTGCGACGACTCTTGCGTCGATACTCGCCATGACCCAGCTCATTGCGGCGACTGCGGCACGGCCTGCGAGCTGCCCCACGGTCTCAACGTGTGTAACGGCGGTGCGTGCGCCCTGCTGGGCTGCGACGCTGGCTTCAACCAGTGCCCGCCCCCCTATTACGACTTGCCTGTAACGGCGTGCGCGGATTTCATGAACGATCCGACGCATTGCGGCTGGTGCGACAACGTCTGCGCCGCCGCCCACGCGACGCCGATTTGCTCGGCCGGCACCTGCGACTACTCGACCTGCGACGAGGGCTACACGGATTGCAACGTCGATCCGTCGGATGGCTGTGAAGTCGCCGGCACGGTGTGCCCGCCGCCGAAGGTCGTATTCATCACCGAGGCGACCTATCCGGCAACCCTCGGAGGCTACACGGGCGCCGACACGAAGTGCGCCGACGCGGCGACGGCAGCGCATTTGCCCGGGACGTTCCTGGCGTGGATCAGCGACGGCTCCGTGACGCCGGCCTCACGCTTCGCGCAATCGACCATTCCGTATGCGCTGGTCGACGGAACCCTCGTCGCCAACGACTGGACCGGGCTCACGAGCGGCCAGCTGCGGCATGCGATCGACCTCACCGAAACCGGTGGCTCGCCGGCGGCCCCCCAAGTCGGCGGCCTGTGCAACGTCTGGACTGGAACCAGCACCGCGGGCGAGGCCCTGAATGGCGACTGCTCGGGCTGGAGCTCTACCTCCGCCAGCGGGATGGCCGGCAATTCGGCCGAGTCGGGCGGCGCCTGGAGCGGCCAGTGTTCCGGTGGGATTTGCGGCTTCAGCGCGGCGCTCTTTTGCTTCGAGCAGTGAGCCGCCCGAAGCCCGCGGCGGCCGACTAGTGCGGCTCGCCGCTGACGATGGTGCCGCAGTTGACGAACGTCAGGTTGGTGTCGGCGCGGAAGTTCGACTGCGTCGTGTGGCGCTCGGTCTGGAACATGTCGAACGGGTAGACCTCGCCCTTCGTGAGGCCGAGCGTGTCCAAGGCGACCTCCGCTGTCTCGGCCTTGTGCACGCCGCCGATGTCGATCACGAGCTGGTTGTTGATGAAGACCCAGACGTCGTCGTCACCCGTGAAGCTGAACGTTTCGCCGCCCTGGTACTGGAACGCCGTGTGAATTTCCGTCGTGAAATGGAAATTGTGCTCCATGCGTCGATCGTCGTTGCCGTCGTTGCCGAAACCGAGGCCGTCGAGCGGGTAGAAGGCCGTGCTCGAGAAGCTGCTCACGGCGTCGTTCGGGGCGAAGTACATGTAGAAAATGAAGGGCTGGTTCGTCCCCGGCACGTTGCGAAAGAACGTGTCGAACCCGGCCGGGTCGGCGACCGTGACCGTCGTGGCCGTGCCGTTCGCGTAGACGGGCTTCTGATCGGCCCCCAACGTCGTCGCGACGATGCCGTGGTCGTCCGTGCTCTTGTTCGTGAGCATGGGGTTTTCGAAGTTGAGGCCGTCGGCCTGAAAATCCCGAATCACGGCGAGGATGGTGGTGCCGCAGCCCGAGTCGGTGGTCGGCGTCGGTTGCGCGGCGTCGGTCGTGATGGGGTCGCCGACCTTATAACCCCCGAGGGTCGCGTGCGTGAAATCCGGCGGGAACCCCATGGGACCCGTCGCCGGACTGCCGCCCATCGCCGGCGACCCGGCCGCGGCCGGTGGCACGATGATGTTTCCCGTCCCGCCCGTGCCGGTCGACGTCGAGCCGCCGCTGCCGCTCGACGGCCCACCGCCCGTCCCTGCGCGCGGACCCTGGTTGGACGGACCGCCGAGGCCGGCCGTGTCCGTGCCGGTCGTGCTGCTGCATGCCACCAAGCATGCTGAACCGAGCACGCTCAGCAGCTTCAGCCCGACGCGGCGTACCAAGAAAGTTCGGCCAGGGCGCGAAAGAACGGTCATTGAATCTCCAGCGAAGACGGGGTTCAGTAACAGTTAGTAAGCGAAGGGGGGTCGCGGCAGGCGCACGGGCGTCCGAAAAGGACGATTCTGGCCTTCGATCGCACCTGATGGCGCCGCGGGCACGGGTCGCAAGTTCGGAAGCGTAGCAGCTTCCTCGGCTCACGGCCCGTCGCTGCACATCCCTTCGGCGGTACACGTCACGGCTCCGTGCAGGCGCTGAGTGACTGCACAGCCGCTCGAGGCGCAGCCGTGATCCCTGAACTTCGCGGCGATGCGCGCTCGTGCCGACATCCATGACGCTGTCCGGGCGTTCGCACGCCGCACGGTGCTCCGTTCAGCTACGGTCGCGAGCGTCTATTCACGCGAGGACCGCCGTGACCTGCCCCGGTGTCCCCTCTCCGAAATCTTCGACGGTGGTGCCAGTGTCCAGGATCGCTGCGCTGATGAGCGTATTCAGCATCTGGTTGTTCTTGACGTTGCCGGCGTCCACGTAGGCGCCCTGTTTGAGAACACCGCCGCCGTTGCCGTAAATGAGGTGCGGCACGTTGCGGTAAGAGTGGCTCGGGCCGTCGGAAAATACGTTGCACCAGAGGACGAAGGAGTGATCTGCAAGGCCGCGCGCCTCGAAATGGTCGAGGCCGGCGGCGAGCGTCTGCATGCGCAAAACGTCGATTTCGGCGTGAGCTTGGGCGGCGACCGGGTCATCCCCGACGGAGCCGTCGCTCTGCGTGCGGTGACTGATGAAGCTGAAGGGCCATTGGCGGTCGAGGTTCGACGGCACCTGGTAGTAGGTCTTGTCGAGTCCGTCGCCCCATTGAATGGTCGCGGTGCGGTTGTAGTTGCAGGCGAACGCCAGGGCGACGAGGCTCATGTGAAGCCGCACGATTTCCTCGACCTGGCCGTTCTTGTCGTATTTGAAGGTCGCGAGCGCTTCGAGCTTGTCGAGCTCGAGGCCCTCGGCGCTGCAGCGCTCCTGGTGCTCGTTGCCCATGCCGCCCATCTCGACCTCGGCGTCGCGGATGGCGTCGAAGTGCTGCTGAAGGCGCTGCTTGTCCGTCGCGCTCAGGCGCCGGTTCCCCATCAAGGCAGTGAGCTCCTCTCGCACGAGATCGTGCACGCTGTTGCGGCTTTCGGCGAGCAGGCGCGCGGCGGCCTCGCCCTCCGGCGTCGTCGTCCCGCCGGGGCCGACCAGGCCGACGAGCTCCTGGTAAAGCTTGTACGGATTGTCGTTCGCCTTGGTCACCTCCCCCGCTTTGCTGAAAGACAGGCGTTCGGCGATGTAGCCGTTGCGCAGATTGCCAGCGTAAAGCGTGAGGGGCGGCGTGCCCGGCTGAACCTTGTCCGCGATGAACCAATCCGCGGACTGACCCGTGCTCGACGCCATCGAGCTAGGCGTCGTTGCAGGCCTGGCCGTCAGCGCCAAGACCAAGCTTTCGGCGTGGGGCTCGCCCGCCCCCGAGGCCACGGCCCAGTTGACGTTTTTCACGAACAGGAGCCGCTCGGCGTGACGCGAGAGCTCGCTCGTGGCTTTGCCGGCCGCCGCGAGCCCGCTCTTCGTGAGCTCGCCCAAGTCGCTCGGAAGAAACGTCTGCGGGACGACGCCCTCCACCGCGCACATGAAGAGGCTGAATACCGGATCTTGCCCCGCCGCCCACGCGGAACGGGCAGGTAGGCTTTCGAGAAACGGCAGGCCGACGCTCACACCGAAGAGCCCGCGCAGTGCGGCGCGGCGATTCATGCGCGGGCGCGTCACGGGGAGGACACGCCGGCTCACGGTGTCACCTCCGGACGCGAGCGGAACGCCGGATCGCGAACGAGCGCGACGGCGAGCTCCCTGAGCGAATGGGACAAGCTGACCTGCCCGAGCCCCTCGAGCAGCGGGCGATCACTTTCTGCCATGTCGCGGCCGAGCGCATAGCCCGTCACGTTCTTCGAGTAGCAAGTATGCGCCGCTGCGCTGTCGGCCATGATGCGCATGAGCTCGTTGCCGTCCGCGAATTGCTGAACGCCTTCGGCGAAGGCGTAGCTACTCGCGGTGTCCACCGGTATGCCATTATCGGCCGTGCGTTCCTGCCCGAGACCGTCGAAGCTCTCGAGGGAAAAGCCGAGCGGGTCGATCAGCGCATGACAGGCGCCGCCGCAGCCCGCCGTGAGCGCCGTGACTTGGTCGCGCGTCGTCTGGCCCGCTTGCGGCGGCGGAATCGGCGGGCTCGAAACGATCGGGGCGGGCAGCTGCCCGCACAGCATGCGCGCTAGCCTGACTCCGCGCTCGATGGGGTTCGAGCGAGCGCCGTCGGCCCACCGCATCAAGAACGGAACCTGCATGAAGTAGCCGCTGCGCGCCGCGCCGAGGTCACGCAGCTCGAGTCCGCTCGCCGACGCGGTCAGGCCGTAAAAGGGAGCGAGGCCCGGCCCGACGTACGCTTGGTTCGACGTGAGGAGCTCGCGCAAGCCGAGGTCCGTCTGGAAAATCTGGTCGACGAACGCGGTCGACGCGGCTTCGAGCTCCGGCCGCAGGCTGCCGAAGTCCGGCACGTCGCTCTTGTCGAGGGACGCGTAGTCGTCGAACACGAGCAGTTGCCGGTGGAAGTCGCGCATGACCGCGACGGCTTCGGGCGCAGCGAGCATGTCGCGCGTCACCGCCTCGAGACCGTCGTCGCTATCGAGCACACCGGCGGCTGCGGCATCGAGGAGCGCGTCGCTCGGTGTGGTGTCGAGCAACCAGAACGAGAGCTTGGCTGCCAGCTCGTAGCCGTTCAGCGCCTTCCCTTCTGCGCCGAGCTCCGGGCGGTAGAGGAAGTGAGGCGACTGGAGCAGGGCACGAATGACGAGCGCGGCGCCGTG
>Ga0164241_10002891_pt1 | contig 17990 bp, 17 predicted proteins | sample OricomyardsoilBY_FD_108780 | JGI IMG/M metagenome (GOLD analysis project Ga0164241, IMG submission 108780) | Backyard soil microbial communities from Emeryville, California, USA - Original compost - Back yard soil (BY) | ecosystem: Environmental > Terrestrial > Soil > Unclassified | place: USA...
CCACCTCGGCCTCGGCGCCGTGCGTGAACCTGGGCTTCGGCTTGACCGGCCCGAGGAGCCGCAGCGCGGCGTCCCAGCCGAACGCGCCGAGGCACATGACGACCGTCACGTCCGGCAGCAGCGCGAGCTCGCGGACCGTCCACGGCAGGCACGTGTCGCGCTCGACCGGCAGCGGCTTGTTCGCCGGCGGCGCGCAGCGGACCGCGGCGGTGACCCACGCGTCGGTCAGCCGCAGGCCGTCGTCGACGCTGACCGAGTGCGGCTGGTTGGCGTAGCCGGCGCGGTGCAGCGCCGCGTAGAGGAAGTCGCCCGAGCGGTCGCCGGTGAAGACGCGGCCGGTGCGGTTCGCGCCGTGCGCGGCGGGCGCCAGGCCGAGCAGCAGCAGGCGCGCGGCGGGGTCCCCGAAGCCCGGGATCGGGCGGCCCCAGTACTCCTCGTGCGCGAACGACGCGCGCTTGACCTCGGCGACCTCCTCGCGCCACGCCACGAGCCGCGGGCAGGCGCGGCACGACGTGACCTCGCGCTCGAGCTCGGCGAGCCCGCTCACCTGGGGGACTGCGCGAGCGCGCCGGCCACGACGCGCTCGACGACCGGCACCAGCTCGTGGATGTCCTCCGGCACGCCGGTGCGCAGCTGCCGCGAGGCCAGCTCTACGATCGCGCCGACGATCGCGTACGCGTCGTCGAACGCGGCGAACCGCGGCGCCCCGTAGGTCTCGTGGGCGACCGCGTTCTCCTCGTCGAGGAACTCCGCGAACTCGTGCAGCATCCGGTCGCGCTGGTTCGCGCCGCGGGGGCCGACGCCGATGATCTCCACGATCACGACGCGCGCGACGTCGGGGAACGCGGCGATCGTTCCGAGGAACGCGCGCACGCGCGCTTCGACCCGCACCTCGAAGCGCTCCTCGTCGGGATCGACCGCCGCCGCGACCGCGTTGCGCGCGGCGGCGGCGGCGAGCTGGGCCAGCTGGAGGATGCACTCCTCCTTGTTGGCGAAGTGCTCGTAGAACGTGGCCTTGGACATCCCGGCCTCGCGTGCGATCGCCTCCGCGCTCGCGTCGGCGTACCCGAGGCGGGAGAACACCGCGGCCGCCGCGATGAACAGCCTGCGGCGCTGGACGTTCAAACGCACCTCCAGCGGCGGAGCGTGCCTCCCGCGCGGCACGGTGACCTGCTCGTCCGTCATGCCCCGAGCGTATCGGTCGCGTAGGCTTCAGCGCCGTGAAGCGCCTCCGACTCCTCTCGCTCGCCCCGCTCGCCCTGGCCCTCGTGGCCCTCGGAGGCTGCACCTCGTCGACGTCGAAGACGGCCGACGACTTCAAGGGGCCGCAGAAGGACGTCGCCAAGGCGGTCGACGAGCTGGCCAGCGCCGCCAAGAAGGTCGACGCCGGCAAGATCTGCGACAGCCTGGTCACCGCCGACCTGAAGGCGCAGCTCACGACGCTCGCGAAGTCCAGCAAGCGCGGGACCGACTGCGCCGATCAGCTCAAGGACTCGCTGACCGACTCCGACTCGTTCGATCTCGACGTCCAGAGCATCAAGATCTCCGGCACCACGGCGGTCGTGACGATCAAGACGAAGACGAACGCCAAGGACGACCCCGTCGACACGATCACGATGACCAACCAGCGCGGCTGGCGGGTCTCGAAGATCTCCTAGCGCCGGCGCTCAGCCCAGCGAGCGCCCGTACTGGCGCTCGTAGTACGCCCGGTAGTCGCCGGAGCGGATCGACTCCCACCACTCGGTGTTGTCGCGGTACCAGTCGACGGTCCGGTCGAGGCCCTCGGCGAAGCGGACCTGCGCTTCCCAGCCCAGCGCCCGGACCTTCTCGGAGCCGAGCGAGTAGCGGCGGTCGTGGCCGGGCCGGTCGGTGACGTAGTCGATCAGCGACTCGTCCTGCCCGGTGCGCTCGATGATCCGCTTGACGACCTCGATGTTCGTCGACTCGTCCGGGCCGCCGACGTTGTAGGCCTCGCCCGGCGCGCCGTGCGCGAGCACGTGGCCGATGCCGCGCGCGAAGTCCTCCACGTAGATCCAGTTGCGGACCTGGAGGCCGTCGCCGTAGACCGGGAGCTTGTCGCCGTGCAGCGCGTTGAGGACCATCAGCGGGATCAGCTTCTCGGGGTACTGGTACGGGCCGTAGTTGTTGGAGCCGCGGCAGATCACGGTCTCGAGCCCGTAGGTGTGGAAGTACGAGGAGACGAGCAGGTCGGCGCCGGCCTTCGTCGCGCTGTACGGCGAGGACGGGGCGAGAGGCGAGGACTCGGTGAACGAGCCCTCCTCGATCGAGCCGTAGACCTCGTCGGTGGAGACCTGCAGATAGCGCACGCCGAGCTCGCGCGCTGCCTCGAGCAGCGTCAGCGTGCCGGTCACGTTCGTGTCGACGAAGTCCTGGGGTCCCGTGATCGAGCGGTCGACGTGGGTCTCGGCGGCGAAGTTGACGATCGCGTCGATGCCGTCGAGCGCCTCGCGGACGGCGTCGGGATCCTCGATCCCCGCGACGACGAGCTCGACCTCGGGCAGGTCGGCCAGGTTCTCCCGGCGCCCCGCGTAGGTGAGCTTGTCGAGCACGCGCACGTCGTCGCCGTGCTCGCGCACGCGCTGACGCACGAAGTTGGAGCCGATGAACCCGGCACCTCCACAGACCAGCAGCTTCATCGGCGCTTCTCCTCCAGGTACTCGGTGAGTCCGTCCCGCCACGGGGGCAGGCGGATCGAATCGGGACGTTCGCTGCCGAGCACGCTCCAGGCGGGGCGGGGCGCGGGACGGACGAACTCCTCGCTCGTCACCGCGTTGACCCGGCACTCGACGCCGGCCTGCTCGAAGATCTCGACGGCGAGCTCGTGCCAGGAGCACTGCCCGCCGCCGGCAAGATGGTGGATGCCGTCCACGCGGCGCTCGGCGAGGTCGACGACGGCCGGCGCGAGATGGCCGGTCCACGTCGGGCAGCCGACCTGGTCGGAGACCACGTCGATCTCGTCGCGGTCGGCGCCGAGCGCGAGCATCGTGTCGACGAAGTTCTTGCCGCCGGCGCCGTACAACCACGCCGTGCGGGCGATCGCGTAGTCGGTGCCGAGGTCGCCGAGCGCACGCTCGCCGAGCAGCTTCGTGCGGCCGTAGGCGGTGCGCGGCTTGGGCTTCGACGACTCGACGTACGGCGTGTCGGCGTCGCCGGCGAACACGTAGTCGGTCGAGAGGTGGACGACGAACGCGCCGTTGAGCCCCGCCGCGGCGGCCACGTGCGAGGCGGCCTCCATGTTGATACGCAGCGCGAGCTCCTCGTCGGCCTCGGCGCCGTCGACGTCGGTGTAGGCGGCGCAGTGGATCACCGCATCGGGCCGCAGCTCGCCCATGAAGTCGAACACGGCCTGCGCGTCGGTCAGGTCGAGGTCGGGGAGGTCCGTCGGCTCGACGTCGTGGCCGCGCTGGAGGCCGACCTCGACGACGCGATGGCCGAGCATCCCCTTCGCGCCCGTGACGAGCAGCAGCATCAGAGGATGCCGATCTCCGAGTTGTCGCCGACCATGAACCGGTACGCGCGCGGCTGGCGGTCGCCGCGGCCGATCTTCACGTTGCGGCCCAGCAGCGAGGACTCCATCCGGCCCTCGAGCCCGACGACCTCGGAGCCCGCGAGCAGGATCGAGTGCTCGACCTCCGCGCGCTGGATCACGCAGTTCTCGCCGATCGCCGTGTACGGCCCGATGTAGCAGTCGGTCAGCCGCGCGCCGGCGGCGATCACGGCCGGGCCGCGGACCGTGCAGCGCTCGAGCCGGGCGCCCGCCTCGATGACGACGCGGCCGTCCGCGGTCGAGTCGATCAGCTCGCCGTCGATCTTCGCGTCGACCTGGTCGAGGATCAGCCGGTTGGCCTCGAGCATGTCCTCGAGCCGGCCGGTGTCCTTCCACCAGCCGCGCACGATGTGCGGGTCGACGCGGCGGCCCTCGTCGACGAGGTACTGGATCGCGTCGGTGATCTCGAGCTCGCCGCGCGGCGACGGCTCGATCGCGCGGGCGGCGTCGTGGATGATCGACGTGAACATGTAGACGCCGACCAGCGCGAGGTCCGTCTTCGGCTCCGGTGGCTTCTCGGCGAGCCGCACGACGCGGCCGTTCTCGAGCTCGGCGACGCCGTAGTGCTCGGGGTCGGGCACCGGCGTGAGGAGGATCAGCGCGTCCGGCTGCGTCTCGCGGAACGCGGCCACGAGGTCGGCGATCCCGCCCTGCAGGAGGTTGTCGCCGAGGTACATCACGAACGGGTCGGTCCCGAGGAACGGCTCCGCGGTGAGCACCGCGTGCGCGAGGCCGGCGGGCTCGTCCTGGACGATGTAGGTGATCCGCACGCCGAAGAGGGAGCCGTCGCCGGCGACCTCGCGGATCTCGTCGCCGGTCTCGGGCGCGATGATGATCCCGATCTCCTCGATCCCCGCGTCGGCCATCGCCTGGATCCCGTAGAAGAGCACGGGCCGGTTCGCCACCGGCACGAGCTGCTTGGCGGACGTGTGGGTGATGGGGCGAAGGCGCGTGCCCTTGCCGCCGCTGAGGATGAGGCCCTTCATCAGTAGACGCCCTGCGCGAGCTTACGGTGGTCCCAGGTGGCTCGGCGCTGCTCGCGGAACTGGAGGGCGACCCGCTTGGGCGCCTGGGCGGCGACCATCTCGGTCGCCGGATCCCCGACGTAGCGCTGGAAGAGCTCCTCGCCGAACGCCTGGACGAGCGAGGTCTCGCGGTGGACGATGACGTCGCACTCGAACATCACGCCGCGCAGCTGGTCGTAGGACTCGCCGGTCTCGACCTGCAGCGTCGCGCGGGCGTCGCGCTCGAGGTTCTTGACCTTCTGGGACTTGGCGTACGTCCACGCCCAGATCTCGCCGTCGCGGACCACGTACCAGAGCGGCATCAGGTGGGGGAACCCCCGCGGCCCGTTGGTCGCGCACACCACGGTGCGCTCCTCGTCGAGGAACGTGAGGACCTCGGCTTCGGTCATCTGGATCTGCTCGCGCCTGCTCACCGGCCGAAGGCTATTGCGCCTCGGGCCGGTGAGCGGTGCGAGCGGTCCTCGCGAGGGCCGCGAGCCCTACGCGAGGCGCTTCCCCTTGGCCTTCGGGGCCGCGTGCAGCACGTGGCCCTTCCCGTCCTCGACGGTCAGGCGCAGGACGCGCGACGACGTGACCTTCTTGCGGGCCAGGTCGCCGCGGTAGGCGATCGTGATCGTCCGCGTGGCCAGGTTCATCGGCAGGATCAGCGTCAGCGCCCCGCCGGCGCGGGACTTCAGGCCGGTCTTGGTCCGGACCTTGCTTCCGAAGCGGTGCACGACGTCGAGCCGGGCGCCGACGATCGGCTTCCCGCCGCACGAGCGCAGCACCCCGCGGAGCACGACGCGCGTGCCGTAGCGGCTGGTCGCGCTGCGCGGGCGGCCCTTGAGCGTCCCGCGCTTGGCGACCTTCGAGAACCACATGCTGACCCGGCCGCAGCCGCCGCCCGACCCGTTGACGACGACCTTGGTCGGCGTGACCGGGGAGCCCGAGCCGCGGACCGGCGCTGGCGTGGGCGCCGGCGCCGCGGTGGTCACGGTCGTGGTCGTGGAGGTGCCCGCGGGCTGGTCTCCCGGCGGCTGGTTGCCCGGCGGGTTCGCGGGCGGGTCGGCCGGAGGCTCCTCGGGCGGCGTCGCCGGCGGCGCGCACGTGAGGTCGCTCGCGCTCGCCTTCGCCTCGCCGAGGACGACGGACGCCAGCGGCGCCCCGGCCGCCGACAGCAGCTCGATCCGCAGCGCCTGCACGGTCACGCCGGTCGCGGTCCGGACGGTGTCGTTGGCGACGATCCGGACGACGTCGCCGAGCGGGCTGGCGCCCACCTGCCGCGTGACCTCGAAGAACCCGTTGTCCTGCAGCGACAGAACCTGGCCGTTGACCGACAGCGTGTCGACGTGGCTCGTGCCGGCGACGGCCGGCGCGCCGCCGACGCAGCGGCCGGTCGCCTCCGCGCGCAGGTCGGTGGCCGTCACCTCGAGGCTCCCGCCCCCGAGGTCGACCACCGCCTCGTCGGCGTACGCCGTCGCGGAGACGGACTGGTCGCGCGGCTCCGCGGTCGCGGGCGTCGCCGCGGTGGTCGCGTTGGGTTCGGCGAGCCGCACGCGGGCGGGCGCGAAGCTCGCGGTCCCGTCGAACACCGGGATGCCCTCGAAGTCGGGCGCGCACGCGGGGCGGTCTCCGCCCGTGCTCGGGTCGCCGTTGGCGACGAGCGGCTCGAAGCGCTGCAGCGGCGACACCTCGCGGACGACGCTCGCCCGGCACTGCCAGGCCGCGCTCGGCGTGTCGGCCGTCGCGGCGGCCGGCCACAGAGCACCGGCGAGCGCCGCTCCCGCGGCGAGCCGGAAGGTTCCCCTGATCATCTGCTCCTCCGTAGTCCCTTCGGGCTGCTCCCACAGCCCGAACCCCTGCTCGGTCCTCACAAGGGAAGCAGCTCGGACGCCGCCGAGCGCCGGTTCTAGCGGGTGCTGACGAGGCCGCCGGCGGCGCGCAGGCGGCGGGCGGCGGCGAGCACGGCGTCACGCGCGTCGGCGGGCTCGAGGACGACGGCGTCGCCGGCCTCCTTGAGCACCTCGCGCACGAGCCAGTCGACGCCGGCGAACGCGAGCTCGACGATGACCGAGCCGTCCGAGAGCTCCTGCGCGACGGGGCGCTCCTCGCGGGCCCAGCGGGCGCGCTCGGGGGAGACGAGGACGCGGGCGCGGGCGGAGGCGGGGACCTCGCCGGTGCGCGGCCAGCCGTCGACGTCGGCGGCGGGGTCGACCTCGGGCCGCCGCGAGAACGGCTCCTCGGTGACCTCGGCGGTCTTGATCCGGTCGAGGCGGAAGTGGCGGACGGCGTTCTGCTTGAGATCGAACGCGGCGACATACCAGCCCTCGCGGCCGTTCATCAGCGCGTACGGCTCGACGAGCCGCTCGCCGAACTCGTCCTCGTTCGGCTTGTAGTACTCGAACTTCAGCAGGCAGCCGACGGAGATCGCGCGCGAGACGACCTGGGCGATCTCCTTGTCGTCGCCGGCGGCGCGGGCGACCTGCAGGCCCTGCTCCATCGGGTCGGAGCCGAGCGCGTCGACGATCTTCTTGCGCGCCGGCTCGAGCGAGCCGCTGGGCAGGTGCTCGCCGATCAGGTCGATCGCGGCGACGAGGGCCTTGGCCTCGACCGGCAGCAGCCGCGCGGGGCGCGCGAAGTTGTCGGAGTACGGCTCGGGGTCGACCTCGATCGTCCCGTCGTCGGCGACCTCGGCGTAGAGCACGTAGGAGCCGCCGCCGAAGTTGACGACGTTGAGGACGTTGACGTCCTCGCGCAGCTCGGCGTCGGAGATCTGCAGGCGCTCGCAGACGTCGGTGGCCTGCAGCAGCTCGCCGAGGCGGCCGGCCTCGATCAGGATCGACGCGAGCGTGACGAGCCGCGCGAAGCGCTCCGGGCGGATGCCGGCCTCGCGCTTGCCGCCGGCCGGGTCGGCGTCGCCGGATGCGTCGCGGGCCTTGGCGCGCGACGGGCGCGCCAGGGTCGGCTCCTGCTCGTGGCCGTCGATCAGCCGCCCGATCCGGTGCTCGACCTCGGCGACCAGCTCGGCCGGCGCCTCGACCTGCGCGTTCTCGCCGAGCGGGAGCACGAAGCTCGCGACCTGGCGCGCGTTGGCGTAGTCGGTGCGGAACGTGATCGAGCCGTCGGCGTGCGTCTCGACCTCGCCGAAGTGCCCGAAGTGGCGCTCGACCTGCCAGGCGATCCGCTCGGAGACGTGGATCTCGGCCGTGCCGATCGTCTGGCCGAACTGCCATGCCGCGCGCTTGGCGTACTCGCGCGGGTCGAAGTCGGTCGGGCGCTTGAAGTCGTGCTCGGCCTTGGTGGCGTAGGCGACCTTGCCGCGGATCCGCGAGAGGCGGAAGACGCGCAGCGCTCCCCGCTCGTGCGAGTGGCCGAGCAGGTAGAAGCGGCCGCCCTGGAAGAGCAGGTGGTACGGGTCGACCTTCCGGGCGCCCTCGTCGTCGCGCTCGAGCGAGTAGTAGTCGAACGTGATCGTCTTGTTGCGGAAGATCGCGGTCTCGATCTTGGCCAGCCGCGCCGAGAGCTCGTGACCGCCCGCCGAGCCGGTGATGCCGAGCGCGACGCCCTGCTGGGACGGCGCGTTGAGCGGGCTCGGCCGGCCCCACGAGATCTGCTGGAGCGCGAGCCGCAGCGGCTCGGCGTAGGCGAACTCGCCGTCGAGGAGCGACAGCGCGGTCTGCAGCGCCGCCAGCTCGGCATCCGTGAAGTTGATGGCGGGGAGGTGGAAGTTCTCCGGCCGCAGGGAGTAGTTCTCCTGCTCGGCGACCCCGTCGGCGGGACGATCGACGGTCAGCTGGATGCTCAGCGACTCGAGCTCCGCGCGGTCCGCGTAGAAGCGCCGCGCGAACGCGTCTTCGTTCATCCCGCTGTATCCCTCGACGTCCCGGCGGATCTCGAGGGCGGTGACCGGACGGCGCTCCGCCATGAGGTACGAGATCAGCGAGAGCTGACGGATGAGCTTCTCCGTGTCCTTGGCCATCACACTGAACCTTAGATGCGCCCCGGACGCGGGGCACGCGGGCTTGCACGTTCGCTCCGCTTTTTGCGGCAATTGTGGGCGTGACCCGTTAGGTTTCGGCGAGGATGCCCAAGCTCATCATCGTCGACGACCACGAAGCCCTACGAGAGGGCCTCGAGGTCATGCTGACCCACGGCGGCAACGAGGTCGTCGGCGTGGCCGGCAACGTGGCCGCGGCGATGGACCTGGTTTCGGTGGCTGACCCCGACATCGCGATCGTCGACATCCAGCTTCCCGACGGCAGCGGGATCGCGCTGACGCGCGAGCTGCTCCAGCAGCGCCCGGATCTCGGCGTGATCCTCTACACGGGCGACAGCGACGCCGAGCTGCTCTACGAGGGCCTCGACTCCGGTGCGCGCGGCTACGCGCTCAAGGCCGGCTCGATGGACGAGCTGCTGTCCGCGATCGAGCGGGTCGCCGGCGGCGGCTCCTACGTCGACCCGCGGCTCGACCGGATCCTGCTCTCCCCGCGCGCGACCGCGCGCGTGCCGCAGCTCTCGCCGCGCGAGCGCGAGATCATGCACCTGATGGCCGAGGGCCGGACCGCGGAGGCGATCGGCGACGAGATCAGCGTCTCCGTCGAGACCGTCCGCACCCACGTGCGCAACGTGATCCGCAAGCTCCAGGCGCGCAACCGCGTGCACGCGATCGCGATCGCGCTGGAGCGCGGTGAGATCGCGTTGAACAACGACGAGGATCGGTGAGCCTCCCCGACGACGATGAGCGCCTGGTCCGGCTCGTCCACGACCTGCGGACCCCGCTGACCGTCATCGCGGGCTTCGCCGAGCTGCTCGAGCGGGGCATCGACAGGCTCACCGAGGAGCAGCGCACGGAGTACGTCGGGCGTATCGCCTCGGCGGCCCGGGAGCTGCGCGAGATCCTCGACAGCGAGCGCGCCGAGCGTCTCAGCGCAGACGAGGCCTAGGGCCGAGGCGCCACGCGATGGCGCCGCCTGGTACAACGCCGTCGATGGGGGACCGGGTTACCGCGATCGTCTGTGACGACGCGCCGGGCTTCCGCGCTCTGCTCTCGGCTCTGCTCGAGGACGCCGGCGTGGAGGTCGTGGCGAGGGGTGAGACCTGGGCCGAGGCCGTGGAGCTCGCCCCCGGCATCGACGCGGTCGTCGTCGACCTGTGGATGCCCGAGCTCGAGCTGGACGCCCTCGCGACGATCCGCGAGATCACCCGCGGGTCGACGCTCGCGGTCGTCACCGCCCTCGACCTCGACGAGGCGCGCAACCGGATCGGCGACATCGACGTCGACCTGCTGCTGTCGAAGATCGCGCCTCCCGGGGACGTCGCGGCGGCGATCCGCGACAACGCGCTGGCCCGGCGCGGCGGCGCGCCGGTGCCCGAAGAGGCCTAGCGCCGGCATCGAGGGACGCGTTCCCCGGACTAGTTCCGGGCTTCCCGGCCCTCGACGCGCCTACGCGGCCTGCTGCGCCTGCTCGGGCAGCTCGTCGGCGTCGACGCCGGGGGCCGTGGGGGCCGTCGCGAACATGCCGAACCAGGCGCCGGCGCCGAGCGCGCGGTCGAAGCCCGACCACTCCTGGCCGCGCGGCAGCTCCTTCTCGAGCCGGTCGAACGAGCCGAGCCGGCCGCCGAGGTTGTCGATCATGTGGACGAGCGTCGCCTCGCGGGTGCACGGGACGACCGGGCTGCCGTGGGCGAGCGAGCCGTGGTGGCTGAGGATGATGTGGCAGACCGCGCGCTGCAGGCGGTCCGGGAAGTCGGGGATGTCCTCGATCGCGCGGCGGACCTTGTAGTAGCCGAGCGGGATCTCGCCCTGGAGGCGGCCGTCGTCGGTGAAGTCGATCGCGGTGACCGGGTTCGCGGTGTAGGCCTCGAGCTTGCCGATGTCGTGCAGCAGCGCGCCGGTGACGGCGATGTCGCGGTCGACGCCCGGGAACGTGGCGCTGACGAGGCCGACGGCCTGGGCGACCGAGACGGAGTGCTCGAGCAGGCCGTGGCGGTAGGCCTGGTGGAAGAACTTCGCGGCCGGGGCGCTGCGGTAGAGCTCCCAGGTCTCGCAGCCGGACGCGAAGAAGCGGTCGAGGAGCGCGCGCAGGTGCGGGTTGCGGACGGTCTGCACGAGCTCGCGCAGCTCGGTCTCCATCTGGTCGGCCGAGCGCGGCGGGCCGTCGAGGAGGTCCTCGAGCTCGAAGCTGCCGGGCGCCGGTGGTCGCAGCGCGCGGACCGTGACCTGCGGGCCGTAGCGGGGGTGGGCGGCGAAGCGGCCGATCACGCGGACCGGGGCGCCGGCGAGGGCGTGCTCGCGGAACTGCGAGACGCCGTCCCAGACCATCGCGGGCACGGAGCCCGTCTTGTCGGCCAGGACCATCCTCAGGAACTCGCTGCCGTCGCGCTTCTGGCGCGCCTCGACCTCGCGCACCAGGAGGACCTGATCGAGCTCGTGACCGTCTTCGAACTCACGCACGTACATCGCCTCGGCACCGTAGTCCGGAGCGCGGACGAATCCGGATGGGCCACTAGCCTCCGCGCGTCCCGTGAGGCCGATCTGATGCAGCCGCTCATCGAACACCGCCTCGAGCTGGGCGGGTTCGCCACGCGCGCGCTCGAGCTCGAGGGCGAGGGCGTGCCGCTCCTCCTCGTGCACGGGTTCGCCGACTCGGCCGACACGTGGCGGCGGACGCTCGACCGCCTGGCGCGCGCCGGCCGCCGCGCGCTGGCCGTCGACCTGCCGGGCTTCGCGCGGGCGTCCGACCTCTACGAGGGCAAGGTGCTCCCGCAGCTCGACGCGTTCGTCAAGGCCGCGGTCCGGCACGTCGCGGCGGAGGCCGGGGAGCCGCCCGTCGTCGCCGGCAACTCGCTCGGCGGCTGCCTCGCGCTGCGCCTCGGCGAGCGCGCCGACGTCGAGGTCGCGGGGATCGTGCCGGTCGCGCCCGCGGGCCTCGAGCACCCCGCGTGGTTCCGGATCATCGACCGCAGCACGCCCGTGCGGGCGATCCTCGCGTCGCCGATCCCGCTGCCCGAGGCCGTCGTCCGCGCCGCGGTCGGCGAGGCCTACCGGCAGCTCGCGTTCGCGCGGCCGCGGGCGATCGCCAAGGAGGTCGTCGCCGCGTTCACCGACCACCACCGCGACCGCCGCGCCGTCGCCCGCTACCTGGACACCGGCCGCCGGCTCCTGCCCGAGCTCGACTTCCCGTTCGACCTCGCCGCGGTCCGCTGCCCGGTGCTGCTCGTGTGGGGCGACCGCGACCGGATGGTCCCGCACCGCGGCTCGCGGCACGTGATCGAGGCGCTGGGTGGGCGGGGATCGATTACCTACGAGCTCCTCGAGGGCTGCGGCCACTGCCCGCAGGTCGAGGAGCCCGACCGCTTCACGCGGCTGCTGCTGCGGTTCGCCGAGGCGCCTGCCGCCCGGGTCTCCTGAACGCTCTACCGTTCACCGGACATGGCGTCCCTGCTTCCCCTGCCCCGTCCGGACCGGCTCGGCGACGCCGCGGCGAACGTCTGGGACATGGCGTTCCGCGGCGGGGTGGCCGACCTGCGGCCGACGCCGGCGCGGATCATCGACGAGGCGCCGAAGCGGACGGTCTACCGCTACCTCACGCCCGACGAGGGCACCGACGCCCGCGAGCACGCGCTGCCGGTGCTGTTCGTGCCGCCGCTCGCCGCGCCGACGCTGTGCTTCGACCTGCGCCGCGGCTGCTCGATGGCCGAGCACATGCTCGCGCTCGGGCACCGCACGTACCTGCTCGAGTACGGCGACATCGCGTTCTCCGACCGCGACCTCGGCCTCGAGCACTGGATCGAGGAGCTGATCCCGAGCGCGATCGAGACCGTCAGCGCCGACGCCGGCGGCCGGCCCGTCCAGGTCGTCGGCTGGTGCCTCGGCGGGATCATGGCGCTGCTGGCGATGGCCGCCCGCCCCGAGCTGCCGGTCAACGCGATCGCCACCGTCGCGAGCCCGTTCGACTTCCGCCAGGTGCGGCTGATGGCGCCGATCCGGCCCGTCGCCAACCTCACCAACGGCCTGGTGCTGAGCTCGGTGTACCGGGCGCTCGGCGGCGCGCCGGCGCCGATCGTCAAGCGCGCGTTCCAGCTCAGCTCGCTCGACAAGTACGTCACCAAGCCGCTGGTGATGCTCAACAACCTGCATGACCGCGACTTCCTCGCCCAGATCGAGGCGGTCGACAACTTCACCGACAACATGCACGCGTATCCGGGGCGGACGATCGGCCAGCTCTACCACCGGTTCTTCCGCGTCAACGACCTCGCCGACGGCGTGCTCGAGCTGCGCGACCGCACGATCGACCTCGCCGACGTCGAGGTGCCGGTGCTCTCGGTCGCCGGGAAGGCCGACGTGCTCGCCCCGCGGCGCGCGGTGCACCACCTCGCCGGGCTGCTCCCGAACTCGCCGGACGTGCGGCTGGAGACGTCGCCCGGCGGCCACCTCGGCGTGCTCACCGGCCGCTCCGCGAAGCGCACCACGTGGACGTACATCGACGACTTCCTCGGCGACCACACGCCCGCGCGGACGCAACCGGACTTGCGGATCGTCGCCTAGGGCACGGCTACCCTGAGCGTGCATGGGTGCGCGCCGCCGGTCCACGTTCCTCGTTGTTGTCCTCTCGCTGCTCGCGGCGGCTCCGGCGCATGCCGCGACGTCCAAGCCGCGCACGATCCGGCCCGGCGTGACCGCCGCCGGCGTGGACGTCGCCGGGCTCACGGTGACCCAGGCCGCCCAGCGCCTGACCGAGGTGCTCGGCGACCATCTCGCGCGGGACGTCGTCGTCGGCGCCGCGGGCAAGGCGTTCCTGCTCAAGCCGGCCGACGCGCAGCTCAAGCTCGACGCGGTGCTGACCGCCAAGCGCGCGGTGAACGTGCTGTCCACGCAGGCGCCCAAGGACGTTCCGCTCGCGCTCAGCCACTCCAAGGCCGCGGTCCGCGCCTGGGTCGGCAAGACCGCCGCGCAGGTCCTGCGGCCGGCGAAGAGCGCGACCGTGAAGCTCGGCGTCAAGCGGATGACGCTCACGCATGCGCACGCCGGCAAGGGGCTCGACCAGGAGGCGGTCGCCACCGCGATCGACCAGCAGCTCGACGACCCGCTCTCGCCGCGCGTCGTCCACGCCAAGCTCGTGAAGGTGAACCCGGCGGTGACCGTCGCGGGCCTGCGGCGGACCTACGGGACGGTCATCACGGTCGACCGCACGACGTTCACGCTGCGGGTCTTCAAGGGCCTGCGCTTCAGCAAGAGCTACGGGATCGCGGTCGGCATGGCGGGCCTCGACACCCCGGCCGGGACCTACCACATCCAGAACAAGCAGGTCGATCCCGCCTGGCACGTCCCGATGAGCGACTGGGCCGGCTCGCTGGCCGGCAAGGTCATCCCCGGCGGCGCGCCCGACAACCCGCTCAAGGCGCGCTGGCTCGGCATCGCCAACGGCGTCGGGATCCACGGCACGGCCGAGGAGTGGTCGATCGGCTCGCGCGCCTCGCACGGCTGCATCCGCATGCGCGTCGCCGACGTCAAGGATCTGTATCCGCGGATCCCGGTCGGCACGACCGTCCTGATTAAGTAGGTCTGGGCAGAAAAACGGCGGTCTGCGCTCAAGATCGCCTGGAAGCGCGTCGATGACGAGGTTGACGCCGCCCCCGAGGCGCGCGCCCGCCTGCGCCGCGCCCATGACCGATCGCTCCCCGCCCAGCTCCCCGCCCGCCGAGTCCCGGTGGATCGACGCCGTCGACGTCCGGCTCGGGTTGTGGCTGACCGTCGCGGCGGTCGTGTGCGGCAGCACCTACATGCTCGCGACGTGGAGCGAGCCGCACCGCGCGGCGATGGTCTCGCTCATGGGCGGCGGGCTGGTGTCGACGCTCGTGATCGCGCGGTCGTGGCCGTGGCTGCTGCGCAGCCAGCGCCGCGCCGAGCTCTTCTTCCCGGGCTGGAGCCTCGGCTACCTGGCGCTGATCACGATCCTCTGCGGTCTCGACGGCGGCGTGCACAGCCCGGTCCGTGCGTTCTTCTTCGTCCCGGTCGCCTACGCGACGCTCGCCTACCCGCTGCGGCCGGCGGCGCTCGTCGCGGCGTCGAGCCTCGTCTGCTTCCTGGCGCTGGCGGTCTTCCAGGGCGGCGAGTGGTCGAGCATCTTCGTGTTCGCCGTCGCGCTCGCCTGCACCGGCGCGCTGGGCTCGCGGCAGGCGTGGCGCGAGCGCCGCCGGCGCGCGGAGATCATCGCCCAGCGCGACTCGCTCAGCCAGTCCGAGCAGCGCTTCCGCGCCGGGTTCGAGCACTCGCCGGTGGGCATGGCGATGATCTCGACCGACGGCCACTACGTGCAGGTCAACGAGGCGCTGTGCCGGCTGCTCGGGCGGCCGCGGAGCTGGATCGAGGGCCGCAGCTTCCTCGAGGTCACGCACCCCGACGACGCCGAGAACGACCTGCTGCTGGTCAACCGGATCCTCAACGGCGAGCTCGACCACCACCAGCACGAGAAGCGCTACCTCGACGCCGACGGCCTGATCGTGCACGCGCTTGTCGGCGAGTCGGTGATCCGCGACGGCGACGGGCGGATCCTCTACTTCTACAGCCAGGTCATCGACATCACGCCGCAGCGGGCGTCGGCCGACCGCGCCCAGCGTCGCGCCCGCCAGCAGGCGGTCGTCGCCGCGGTCGGGCAGCGCGCGCTGGAGGGCGCGCCGCTCTCCGAGCTGCTCGACGAGAGCGTCGCGGCGATGCAGGACACGCTCGGGGTGCCGTTCGCGGACGCCAGCGAGCTGCTCGGCGACGGGCGGCTGGTCGCGCGCGCGACGTGCGGCTGGGAGCCCGGCTTCACGACGTCGTCGGACCCGGCGACCTCGCAGGCCGGGCTGACGCTGTCGCTCGGCCGGCCGGTGCTCGTCGAGGACTCCGCCACCGAAGACCGGTTCGTGCCGGAGCTGGCCCGCGAGTTCGGGCTCGTCAGCGCGCTGAGCGTGCCGGTGCCGGCGCCCGACGGCGGCTTCTGGGGCGTGCTCGCCGCGAGCTCGGCCAAGCAGGGGCGCTTCGACTCCGACGACGTCAGCTTCCTCCAGGCGCTGGCCAACGTGCTCGCCGGCGCGCTGAGCCGCGAGGCCGCCGAGCGGCGCCTGCGCCACCTGTCGCTGCACGACGCGCTCACCGGGCTGCCGAACCGCACGCTCCTGCTCGACCGGCTCGCGCACGCGCTCGCGCGGACGCAGCGGACGAGCGAGGTCCTCGCGGTGATGTTCCTCGACGTCGACCACTTCAAGACCGTCAACGACGCGTTCGGGCACGGCACCGGCGACGAGCTGCTGCGGGCGCTGACGCCGCGGCTGCGCGGCGCGCTGCGGCTCGGCGACACGCTCGCGCGCTTCGGCGGCGACGAGTTCGTCGTGCTGTGCGAGGGGCTGCACGACGCCGAGGGCGCGCAGGCGCTGGCCGAGCGGCTGCTCGCCGTGTTCGCGACGCCGTTCATCCTCGGCCGCGACGCCGGCCACCCGACCGAGCACCACCTGTCGGCGAGCATCGGGATCGCGCTCGCGGGCGACGACCACGTCGAGGACCCGGACGCGCTGATCCGCGACGCCGACATCGCGATGTACCGCGCCAAGCAGGGGCGCGGTCGCGTGGAGCTGTTCGACACGCGGACGCGCGACCAGGTGGTCGAGCGCGTGCGCACGACCAGCGAGCTGCGGCGCGCGCTCGACGAGAACGAGCTGCACATCGCCTACCAGCCGATCGTCGACCTGCGCGACGGCAGCGTCCGGCGGCTCGAGGCGCTGCTGCGCTGGCGCCATCCGGAGCGCGGGCTCGTCTCGCCCGACGAGTTCATCCCGCTGGCCGAGGAGTCCGGGCTGATCCTGCCGATCGGGGCGTGGGTGCTCGACCAGGTCGCGCGGCAGCTGGCGGCGTGGGACCGGCACGAGGACCCGCGGATGCGTGGGCTGCGCTCGGGCGTGAACCTCTCCGCGCGCCAGCTCGTCGAGCCGGGGCTGATCGAGGTCGTGACCGGCGCGCTCGCCGCGCACGGCGTCGCCAACGACCGGATCGTCTGCGAGATCACCGAGACCGCGCTGATCGACGACCCGGTGCGGGCGTCCTCGAACGTGCTCGGGCTGGTCGAGGCGGGCGGGCTCGTCGCGCTCGACGACTTCTGCACCGGCTACAGCGCGCTGGAGCACCTCAAGCGCTTCCCGCTCGCCGCGATCAAGCTCGACCGCACGTTCGTCGCCGACGTCGCGACGAACACGATCGACATGGCGGTCGTGCGCGGGCTCGTCGAGATGGCGGGGGCGATGAGCCTGTCGACCGTCGCCGAGGGCGTCGAGAACCGCGAGCAGCTCGCGCGGCTGCGCGAGCTCGGGTGCCAGCTCGCCCAGGGCTACCTGTTCTCGCCGGCGGTGCTGCCGAGCGAGCTCGAGGAGCTCGTCTGCTCGCTGCCGGGCGGAGCGTTCGACCTCGGCGCGATGCACGCCGCCGCCTGCTAGGCCCCGAACGCGGCGGCGCGGGTGTACATCTCGTAGAGGAGGAACCCGGCCGCGCCCGGCTGGCCGCAGCGCGTGTCGAACAGCGCGGTCGCGCGGTCGTCGGTGAGCGTCGTGCCGTAGCCGCCGGTCGTGCTCGGGCCGCCGACCGTGGCGCGCAGCGACGCGACCGCGCCGGTGCGCTCCGCGGCGCTCGCGCCGACCCACTGCTCGCACGACGCCTGCTGCATCGGCACGCCGCCGATCCAGCCGCCGAACGCGTCGGCCCGTGCCGCCTCGGGGGCCGGGGCGGTCGTCGATCCCGGGCGGTCGAGCACAGCGACGCCGCCCGCCGCCGCGGTGACCGCCGCGAGCAGGGCCAGCGCGCCGAGCGCCGCGCGCGGACGCCGCCGCGCTACGACAGGCGGGAGAGGTACCGAGGACACGTCAACGTCCCTTCGTCGTCGCCGATCAGGGTGCAGAACTCGCCGCCGAACCGCATGCCGACCATCCGCAACGCGGCCGCGTCGGTCTCGGCCTTCTGGCGGCTCGCGGCGGCGGAGCCCGGCTTGGCCGGCGCCTTGTACCACTCGCAGATCCCGTCGTTGCCGTTCTCGGCGCAGTCGAGCAGCATCGCCTCCTTGACCGCGTTCCCGGTGCCCACGCCGGCGCTCGCGGTGGTCCCGGAGGTGCAGTCCTGCGGCATGAACTTCGGGATCGAGGTCCCGGCGATCGGCGGTGGCGGGGGATCGGAGGTGACGCTCGCGGTCGTGCCCTCGACGCCGGTGTTCGGGAACCAGCAGTTGCCGGCGTTGCCCGGGAACTCGTCCCACCAGAAGTCGACGCCGTTCGGGCTCTTGGTCCCGTCGGGCGCCACGCCCATGACGTTGTCGTAGTAGAGGTTCGCGTTCGACGTGCTCGACACGTTCTTGGGCGTGCACGGCGGCGAGCCGGAGCTCGGGCTCGGCGCGCAG
>Ga0164241_10002892_pt1 | contig 17990 bp, 15 predicted proteins | sample OricomyardsoilBY_FD_108780 | JGI IMG/M metagenome (GOLD analysis project Ga0164241, IMG submission 108780) | Backyard soil microbial communities from Emeryville, California, USA - Original compost - Back yard soil (BY) | ecosystem: Environmental > Terrestrial > Soil > Unclassified | place: USA...
GCGAGGCCCCCGGCGAGGAGGTTCCGCCGGGCGAGGAAGTCCCACCAGGTGAGTCCCCAGGCGGCGAGCCTTCCAACGGCGAGATGGAGAACAAGATCCTCGACACCGCCCGAAACGAACTCGGCTTCGAGGAAGGCCCCGGCGACGAGAACAAGTACGGCCCGTCCGCGGCATGGTGCTCGTCTTTCGCCACCTGGGTGTGGGGCGAGTCCGGTGTGGACATCTCGACCCTGCCGTTCAGCGGCGACGTCTACACCTGGGGCGAGGAGCGCGGCCTGGCCTACGACGCGGGCAACCTGGGCCAGGCACGCCCCGGTGACGTGCTGCTGTTCGGCACCGGCCCGGAGTCCACAAGCACCAGCACCCACATCGGCATCGTGGAATCAGTCAACGGCGACCAGGTCACCCTGATCGAGGGCAACTCGAGCGACCGAGTACAGCGAGTAGACCACAGCCTGTCCGGCGGAGAGTTCTACGGAGGCGTGCACCCACACTGAACATGATCTCGTTGGCGTACCACGTATTCACCGACGGCAGCTCCGACACGATCAGTCCGATGTGGAGCGGCATACCAAAGCAGCTCGACAATACGGATCACGGTCCGTTCGATTCTGGAGGACCTGTGCTACACCGGATACGCGATTCTCGAGCAAGCACATCAGCCGGAGGCGAGACGATAAGCCGTTCCACGGTGTACGCGATGATCGACTACCTGGGCGTTTGCGGGGCAGCGTGGGAGCTGGGGAAGCCGGGACGCTGAACGCCGACGCACTCGCTGTGGCACCATATGGCGCCGGCAGAAACCCGGGCGGAAGCGCTGGTGAGATCCGGTTCGACTCCGGCCCCTGGGCTGGGAGGGCTGTCGTGGCGTTCGCTGACCTGCTCGCCGAGTTGAGGCTTGGTCGTGGCCTGTCGCAGGAGGAGTTGGCTTCGGCGGCGGAGGTCAGCGTCCGGGCGATCAGCGACCTGGAGCGCGGCCTCACCCGGCGACCGCAGGCCGGGACCGTCCGGCGGCTGGCCGACACGCTCGGGCTGAGCGCGGCGGAGCGGGCCGAGTTCGAGCAGGCTTCCCGGCAGGCGCCGCCCGCCCAGCGCGCCCGGCTGGAACCGGCGGCCGCCGCCGGCCTGCCGGCCCCACTGGCCTCGATCGTCGGCCGGGACGCCGACGTCGCCGCGATCGGCCGGCTGCTACGGGGAACCGCTCGGCTGGTCACGATCACGGGGCCTGGCGGCGTGGGCAAGACCCGGCTCGCCGTCGAGGCCGGCTGGCGGATCGGCGGCAGGTTCGATCGGGTGTCGTGGGTCGATCTCAGCCCGCTGCGGACCGCCGACGAGGTACCGGCCACGATCGGTGCCGTGGTCGGTCCGACCGGCCAGCCGGGCTCGGTGCGGTCGCTGACCAGCCGGATCGGCTCCGCGTCCTGGCTGCTGATCCTCGACAGCGCCGAGCAGGTCGCCGACGCCGCGCCCGCGCTGGCCGACCTGCTCGCCGGCTGCCCCAGGCTGGCCCTCCTGGTGACCAGCCGGGTCGCACTCTGCCTGCGCGGTGAACATCTGTGGCCGCTGGCGCCGCTGGCCGTCCCGCCGCCGGCCGACTCGGGAGAGGAGGACCGGCTGGACCGGCTCGCCGCCACGCCGGCCGTGGCGCTGCTGATCGAGCGGGCCCGCGCGGTCCGCCCCGGCTTCGCGCTCGACGCCGGCAACGCCTCGGCGGTGGCCGCGCTGTGCAGACGGCTCGACGGGCTGCCGCTGGCGATCGAGCTCGCCGCCGCCCGGCTGCGCACGCGGGAAGCGCAGGACCTCGCCGCGCTGCTCGGGGAGCGTCTCGCCGGGCTGCGCTCGGACGCGGCCGACCTACCCGACCGGCACCGCTCGCTGCCTGCCACGGTCGCCTGGAGCACCGACCAGCTCACACCGGTGGAGCGGTTGGTGCTCGGCACCGTGGCGCTCTTCCCGGGCGGTGCCCGGCCGGCGGCGCTGCGTGCCGTCCTGGACACCACCGTCGAACCGTCCGCTGTAGACGGAAGCGTCACGGCGCTGGCCGCATGCAGCCTGGTGACCATCACGGACCGCGGCGGCACGGCCTGGATCGGGATGCTGGACACCATCCGGGAGATCGCCGGCGAGCTGCTCGCCGAAGCCGGGCCGGCGGTCCGCCAGGCCTTCGCCGCGTACGCCGCCGAGCTGCTGCAAGCGGTTACCGGCGGCGAGCCGGACTACCGACGGGTGGACGCCGAGTGGCCGGCGGTGCGCGCCGGCCTGGCCGAGGCGGTGACCACCGCGCCGGAGCTGCTCGACCCGGCGCTGGTTCGCGCGGTGACCGCGTACCACACCTCCCGCGGTCACTTTCCCGCCGCACGCCACACGCTGACCGTGATCGCCGAAGCGGCGCCGGACCCGGCCGCGCGGGCCTACGCGCTGCTGGGCGCCGGCATCGCCGCGAACGAGGACGGCGACCACCAGGCGGCCGTCGAGCTTGGCGACCGGGCGGCGGCACGCTTCGCGGAGCTACCCGGGCACAGCGGTCAGTGCGCCGCGCTGACCCTCGTCGGTAACGCGCACAAGCTCGCCGGCCACTACCCGCAGGCTCGCACCGCGTACACCACCGCCCTGGACCTCGCCGAGGTCGCCGGCGACCGGGCCCGCGTCGCGGTGGTGCTGAACAACCTCGGCATCCTGGGGCACGAAGTCGGTGAGCACGCCGTCGCCCGGGACCGGTACGCGGAAAGCCTGCGGATCAAACAGGAGTTCGGCGACGAGACCGGCGCGGCGGTCACCCTGATCAGCCTCGCCGACCTCGACCTCGCCGGCGGCCGCCTCCCGGAGGCGCGGGAGGCCGGCGAAGAGGCCGCCGCGATCTTCCGGGCGCATGGCGAGCGCCGGAGCCTCGCCCACTCGCTCGCCGTCCTGGCCGGCGTCGCGGTCGCGCAGCACCGGCCCGACGACGCGGCGGCACTGGCCGGCGAGGCGCTCGAGATCGCACGCGCGGTGGAATACCGCCCGGCGATCGGGTTGGCCCTCGCCCGGCTCGGCGACCTGTCCGCGGCGGCCGGCGACCGGGCGGGCGCCGCCCGCCGGTACAGCGATGCCCTGGACCACCTCTACGACGCCGAGGTGACCGCCGCCGTGCTGCACGCCCTGTCCGCCCTCGAGACGGCCAACCACGCCGGGCCGGCCGGCGACTGACAAGCGGGACGCTTCCCTGCCGCGATCTCACCGGTGTTTCTGCCGGTGTTTCCGCCGGTGTCACATGGTGCCACGGCTCGTCCCCTCCCTAGTGTTCGGCGACCTGAACTCCACTGCGTCATGAAAAGGGGAAACGATGCACGGTAGGCAGACGTCGACCGGAAGGTCGCAGATGGTGGCCTTGGCTTGCTTGTTCGTCCTGAGCCTGGTCGCCGGGTGCGGGAGCGGCGACGATGGTTCCGCCGGTGGCAGCGCTCCGGCGGACGACGCCGCGCCCGCCGCCGGCGACCAGGTGACGACGGGCGCGTGCCCGATGGCGACAGCCGAGGAGGTCGAGCAGGTTACCGGGGTGCCGTTCACCCTCGGCTACGGCGGCGAGCTGAAGTGTGAGTTCAAGTCGGCCGACGGTCGGCTACTGATGTACGCGAAGGTCGAGGACGACTCCAGCAGGTACCAGACGCTCCACACGATCACCGCTGAGAAGATCGTCGACGTGCCAGGCGTGGGAGACAAGGCGTTCTACGCGCCGGAACTCCCGAACGTCACGGTCGCCAAGGGGGACGACGTGGTCACGATCAACTTGTTCTCGGAGCCGCCGCCCGGAAAGTTCGAAGGTGACACCAAGGCAAAGCTGGTCGAGTTGGGTAAGGCCGCCGCCGGTCACATGTAGGTTGTGGCCCCGGTCCGAGAACGTGAAGATCTTCTTCCGAGGTGCACCACCTCCCGGTCGTCGACAACGGCCGGTGTGTCACGGAGCTGGCCTCCGGTCGGACCGGCTCACCCGCACCGGCCGGAGGCTGGCACACCACGGCTGCAGTTCGGGCGGCGGCGGGTGCCGTTCTTGACCAGGTAGTCCAGGAACGCCTTGAGATCCAGTGTTCCCTTGGTCAGCGGCCGGGACGGCGCCCAGCCCCGCCCGGGCGGTCGGCGACCGGGACAGGCGCGGCCGTCGGGCTCGGCAACCTCGGCGTGACCTACCGACTGGTGGGACGGTAGGCAGCTGGCCGCGGATCTGCACCAGGCCACACCATGCCGAGCTTGGCAACTTGCTGGCAATTTCATTGTCACAATTCTTGACAGAGTGTGCCATCGCTCATACGCTGGCCCTTGCAAGTTCCGCCATCGAGGCCGATCAGCCCGACCACTACCCGCACCTGTCACGAGCAGCGCGGTTGCGTGGTGACGAGACGTGCGCGCAGCGAGGGGAACGGGTTCCCCTCGCTGCGACGTGTCCGGGCATCGTCCTGCGGCCGGCGGGACGCATGGGAGAAGGGGGACCTGTTGCCGGCATTCGTTGGAGCGTCGCACGTCCGCCCTGACGTCGACCCGGCTCGCCCCATCACTCAACCCCCGGGATCCCGTGTGAAATCCCGATCCCGAACCACGAGGAGGCTCGGATGACGACGACCGAGGCGGAGCCGGCCCTGCGTGAGCCGGACCTGCGGGCCGCGGGTGTCGCGCTCAGGGCGCTCGCCGCCGATCCCGCGTGCCGCAAGGCGTTCATCTCGGCACCGTTACTCGGCGCGGCACTGCGGCCCGCCGCCGACCGCTACGTGGTGGCGGCGGAGCGCGCCGGGCTGCTGGCCCGGCTCGCGGTGCTGGCCGGGCGCGGGTACCGCGTCGGCGCCGAGTACGTCGGCGAGGAAGCGACCGCGCTGGGCGAGATCGAGCACGTGTGCGACGAGTACCTGCGGCTGATCGCCGAATCCGCGGGCGGGCCGGCGCCGCAGCTCGGGTTCGACCTGTCCAACGTGGGGCTGCTGGTCTCCCGGGAGCTGGCCGTGGACAACACCGCGCGCATCCTGCGGGCGGCCCGGGACCGGGGCGTCGAGGTCGTGCTCAGCATGGAGCGCTCGGAGTTCGTCGACCGGATCCTCTCGGTGTACGAAGAACTCGCGGCCGAGCATCCCAACCTGGGGCTGACCGTGCAGGCCCACCTGCACCGCACCCCGGCCGACCTCGACCGCATCGTGGCCGCCGGCGGCAAGGTCCGCCTGGTGAAGGGCGTCTACCGGGAAGACGCCGCGGTCGCGCTGCCGCGCGGACCGAAGCTGGTCGAGCGGTACCTCGACCTGGCGGGCGAGGTGCTCGGCCGCGGGGTCAGGCTGGCCTGCGGCACGCATGACGCCGCCGTGCTGGCCGGGCTGGAGCGGCGCGGCCTGCTGGGGCGGCTGGAGGAGATCGACATGCTCCACGGCGTGCGCCCGGATCTGCTGCGGCGCTACCGCGAGCGCGCCACCCCGTGCCGGGTCTCCGCGGTGTACGGCACCAACTGGTGGCTGCACCTGCTGCACCGCCTGGCCGAGCACCCGGCCAACGTGCTCACCGCGCTGGCCGACCTGGCCGACCCGGACCGCACCGCGGCCGGGCACGCCTACTGACCATCCCGCTACCGACGACTCACGCAGACAGGACTGAGGCAGCATGAGCCATCCGGGGACACGACCACTCGCCGCCATCGTCGACGGCTACTCGACCGGCAACTTCCTGCCCCCCGCCTTCGACCGGCTCGGTGTGGACGTGGTGCACGTGCAGAGCACGGACGAGCTGATGCCGTCCATGCTCGGCCCGGCGCTGGCGGACTACACCGGGAACCTCGTTTGCGCGGATGCGGCGGCGGTCGAGACCACGGTCGCCGAGCTCGCCCGGCTCGGCGTGGTCGCGGTGCTGGCCGGGCAGGAACCCGGGGTGCCGCTGGCCGACCTGCTCAGCGAGCGGCTCGGCCTGGCCACCAACGGCTCCGCGCTGTCGGTGGCCAGGCGGGACAAGCACGCCATGATCGAGGCCGTCGCCGCCGCGGGCCTGCGGTGCGCCCGGCAGCTGCGCACCGCGGACCCGGACGAGGCCGTTGCCTGGGCGCGGGAGCAGGACTTCCCCGTCGTGGTCAAGCCGCTCAGCTCCGCGTCGACGGACAACGTCTTCATCTGCGCCGGGCCCGACGAGGTGCGCGCGGCCGCGGAGAAGGTGCTGTCCTCCCTGGACATCTTCGACCTGCCGAACCGGGAGCTGCTCGTGCAGACCTACCTGGCGGGGACCGAGTACATCGTGGACACGGTCGGGGTCGACGGCGCGCACTACGTCTGCGGGGTCTGGCGGTACGAGAAGTCGACCACCACCAACGGCAAGCCCATCTACGACAAGGACGTGCTGTGTGCCGCCGACGAGGACCCGGTGCCGCAGCTGATCGAGTACACGCTCGAGGCGCTCGACGCGCTGGGCGTGCGCAACGGCCCGGTGCACGCCGAGGTGATCATGACTCCCGAGGGGCCCGCGCTGGTCGAGATGGGCGCGCGGCTCAACGGCAACATGAACCCCGGCTTCCACGACACCTGCCTAGGTGCCAACCAAGCCGCCCTGATCGCGCTGGCCTACGCCGATCCGGACGCGTTCGGGCAACGCTACGCGGGCCAGGTGTACCGCAAGCGGCAGGCGGCCGTCGTGCACAACACCTCCACCACCCTGGCCGGCGTCGTCCGTGCGGTGGACCAGGCGGCGGTCGACAAGATCGACAGTCTGTCCAGTGTGTACTTCACGAGCGTGAAGCTGGCGCCGGGCAAGCGGCTGCGCGCGACCGTGGACCTGCTGTCCAGCCCGCTGCGGATCTTCATGACCGCACCAGACGAGGGCCGGATCCGGGCCGACTGCGAAACCATCCGCACGTTGAAGGACGACGTCTACGTCCTCGAGGGCTGAGCCCCGCCGTTCCCGAACTGTTCGTCGCCATCCCAGGAGGTGCCCAAGGTGCAGGCCACGATCGAGGTCGCCGGGCGGCCGCTGAGCCGGTCGTTCCGGGTCTCGTTCATGACCACCGAGGTGGTCGACGTCGTCGTGCTGCGGCTCACCGGGCCGGACGGGGCCGAGCTCGGTCTCGGCGAGGTCTCCGCCGACGCCGGGCACGGGCAGGACAGCGCCGTCTACGCCGAGCAGGCGAGCGCGCTGGCCGCGCGGCTGTGCGCCGAGCCGCCCGCCGACCCCGCCGAGCTGGACGCGGTGCTGCGCTCCGCCGACGCCGACTCAGCAGCGCGCATGCTGGTCGAGATGGCCTTCCTCGACCAGCTGGCCCGGCAGGCGGGGATGCCCGTGTGGCGCCTGCTCGGCCTGCCGGAGCCGGGGCTCGTCCGGCTGATGACCACGGTGCCGATCGGCGAGCCGGTGCCCGCCACCACCGGACCGCTCAAGGTCAAGCTCGGCGGCGAGAGTGACGAAAGCCTGCTGCGCGGGCTCGTCGGCGCCCCCGGGCAGCTGATACTCGACGTCAACGGCGGCTGGACCGAAGCCGACTGGGACCGGCTGCGCGAGCTGGTGTGCCCGCTGCGCCCGGCGGTGCTCGAGGATCCCGTCGCGGACCTCGAGCTGCTGCCCCGTATCCGGGCCGACCTCCCTGGCACCGCGCTGGTGCTCGACGAGCCCGTGCATGACGAGGCCAGCATCGGGGTCGCCGCCCGGGTGGCGGGTGGCGCGAACGTCAAGCTGATGCGCGTGGGCGGGCTGGCCGCGGCGCGCCGCGGGCTCGACACGCTCGCGGCCGCAGGCGCCACCCGCATGCTCGGCTGCTTCCTCGAACCGCCGCGCGCGATCGCCTACGCCGCCCAGCTGGCCGGGGAGTGCGAGTGGACCGACCTGGACGGCCACTTCTGGCTGACCGACGACCCCACCGTCACCGAGTACCGGCTCGACAGCAGCCGGCCGGGAATCCCCCGCATCGCGCCGTGACCGCGCGGCGCAGAACAGGAGCCGACCGCCGATGACCGCAGCCCAGCAGGCCGCGCAGGCCACGCCGTACGGGGTGTGGCCCTCACCGATCACCGCCGCCGACGTCGCCCGCAACGAGGCGCTGGTGGAGTGGGTGACCTTCGTCGGCGACGAGGTGTGGTGGATCGAGGCCAAGCCGGACGAGAACGGCCGCAGCGCGCTGGTCCGGGCCGGCGCCGGCGGCACGACCGAGGCGCTCCCGCCCGGCTGGGACGTGCGTACCCGGGTGATCGAGTACGGCGCCCGCCCGTGGGCACCGCTCGGCGACGGCCCGACGGCAGGCGTGGTGTTCACACACTGGGCCGACCAGCGTGTGTACCGGTGGGCGCCCGGCGCCGAGCCCGTCCCGATCAGCCCGGAGCCGCTGCTGCCGGCGGGGGAGCACTACTGCGACTTCGCCGTCCGCGAGACCGAGGTCTGGTGCCTGCGGGAGACCCGCACCGGTCCCGAGGAGACGGCGGTACGGCGGGAGATCGTCGCGCTCCCGCTGAGCGGTGCCGCGGCGGGGGACGCCGGCGCGGTCCGGATCCTGGGGCGCAGCCACCACTTCATGACCGGCCCGAAGATCTCGCCGGACGGGCGCCGCGTCGCCTGGGTCGGCTGGGACCACCCGGACATGCCGTGGCAGTCCTCCGAGCTGATGTGTGCCGAGGTCACGCCCGACGGCGACGTGGGGACTCCGCGGCGGCTCGCGGGCGGTGGCCGCGTCTCGGTGGGACAGGTCGAGTGGGCGCCGGACGAGCCGGACTGCCTGTACGCGGTCACCGACCCGGGCGGCTGGTGGAACATCCACCGCGTCGCGCTCGACGGCACGCTGGACAACCTCTGCGCGCGGTCGGAGGAGTTCGGCGAACCACTCTGGCGCATCGGTGCCCGCTGGTTCCTGCCGCTGGGCGGGCGTCGCTTCGCCGTCCTGCACGGGACGAGCAGCCGGGAGTTGGCGGTGCTGGAGCCTGACGGCACCCTGACCGCCGTCCCGTCGCCGTACACCGAGTGGGCCAACCTCGCCACTGACGGCACGGTCGTCGCCGCCGCGGCGGCGAGCCCGCGGCACCGGCGGACCGTGGTGCTGACCGATCTCGCGACCGGTGCCGTGCGGGTCCTGCGTGCCGCGGAGACGAGCCACCCGGACCATCTCCCGCGCCCGGTGCGGGAGGTCTACCCCGGGGCCGGGGGCCGCGAGGTGCACGCCTACCGCTACCCGCCGCACAACCCGGACGTGACCGCCCCCGCCGGGAAGCTCCCGCCGTACGTGCTGCTGGTCCACGGTGGACCGACCAACCGCAGTCAGATGGTGGTCAACTACGAGATCGCGTTCTTCACCAGCCGGGGCATCGGGATCGTGGACGTCCAGTACGGCGGGTCGACCGGACACGGCCGCGAGTACCGGGAGCGCCTGGACGGCAACTGGGGTGTGGTCGACGTCGAGGACTGCGCCGCGGTCGCCCGGGGTCTGGTGGCGGCCGGCATCGCCGATCCGGCGCGGATCGCCATCCGGGGCGGGAGCGCGGGCGGCTGGACGGCGGTGGCGTCGATCGCCGCCGAGCCGGACCTCTACCGCGCCGCGGCCGTCTACTACCCGGTGCTCGACGCGGTCGAGTGGCGGCGTCGTGGCACACACGACTTCGAGTCGCAGTACCTGGACAGCCTGATCGGGCCGTGGCCGGCGGCCGAGGAGGCCTACGTGGCGCAGGCGCCGATAACCCGTGCCGACCGCATTCGCGCGGACTTCGTGCTGTGCCAGGGGCTTTCCGACGCCATCTGCCCGCCCGCGCAGGCCCAGCGGCTCGTCGACATCGCCCGCGAGCGCGGCGTCGGCCACCGCTATCTCACCTTCGACGGCGAGGGGCACGGCTTTCGCCGGACCACCACCGTCACGCGGTGCCTGGAAGCGGAGCTCGAGCTGTACATCAGGGTCTTCGGATCCGAGACCGGGGGGCCGAGCGCGTGCCCGCCAGTGGGGAGCACGACAGCATGACCGAAGCGGCCACGGAGCCCGCGCGACCGGTGATGGTCCTGGTCGGCGGGGCTGGAGAGATCGCGCTGGGCAAGGACGTCGCGGTGCAGGCGCTCGCCCAGGCCCGGGCGCGCGGGATGGCGACGTGCCAGACCAACCAGGCGGCCACGCTGGCGGCGACGCCCGAGGTGCGCGAGCAGTGCGACGAGTCGTGGGCGGTGGACTTCGAGGACCCGGCGGCGAGCGCGGCCTGGGCCGCCGGCCGGGTGGCCGAGGGTGGCCGCGTCGACCTGGTGCTGGGGGTGCGGGAGGCGGCCCAGATCGCCACCGCCGAGATTGCCGCGGCGGCGGGGGCCCCGGGCAACCCGCCGGCCGCCGTGCGGACGGTGCGGAACAAGGACCTCGGCCGGGCCGCCCTGGCCGCGGCGGGATTCCCACAGCCGCGGGTGCGGCTGTGCGAGTCGCTCGACGCGGCGCGGGAGTTCGTCGCCGAGACGACGGGTCCGTGGGTGGTCAAGCCGCGTGACGCGCAGGGCAGCGAAGGGGTGCGCAAGGTCGAGTCGCCCGCCGGGCTCGAGGAGGCCGTGGCGGCCCAGGAGCCCGGAAAGCCTTATATCGTCGAGGAGTTCGTGACCGGCCGGGAGTTCAGCGTCGAGGGCGTGTTCCTCGGTGGACGGCCCGTCGTGCTCGCCGTGACCGAGAAGCAGCTCCTGCCCGGCCCGCTGTTCGTCGAGGCCGGACACGTACTTCCGGCGCGTATCCCCGAGGAGCTGCGGGCGGACTGCGCGGCCACGACCGAGGCGGCGCTCACGGCGCACGGCCTGCGCTACGGCGTCTTCCACGTGGAGCTGTGGAGCACCGAGTCCGGGATCGTGCTCGGCGAGGTGCACGTCCGCAACGGCGGCGACTGGATCCACCGGATGATCCAGCACGCCGTGCCGGGGCTGGAGCTGTTCGGCGTGGTGTTCGACGACGCGGTGGGCAGTCCTGTCGACCGCGAGCGCCTCGTCGCCACCCGCGGTGCCGCGGCGCGCTTCTTCTTCCCGCCACCGGGAGTGGTCCAGCGCATCGAAGGCTGGGACGAGGTGGTCGCGCACCCCGCGGTGCTGCACGCCCGGCTCGCGGTCGAAGAGGGCAGCCGGGTCGGTCCCGTGATGCACTCCCACGACCGGCTGGGCGAGGTCGTCGTCGGGTGCGACACGCCCGACGAGGCCGAGGCGCTCGCGCGGAAGCTGGTCGACTCGGTGAAGTTCTGCATGGCGGGGGAGTGACGTGGCAGCCAACACCGAGATCGGCGAGCAGCACAAGGAGGCGACGGCACACCCGCGCCTGAGGGCATCGCTGGCCGTCGACTATCTTTTCGGCAGCCTGGGCCTGTTCATGCTCTTCCCGGTCATGGGGGTGCTGCTGGCCGCGCGCACGTCGGGCAACACCGCCATCGTCGGGATCGGCCTGTTCTGCTACACCGCTTCCGCCGGGCTCTCGGCGCTGCTGGCCAACCGCTGGCTGTCCCGAATCACCTACCGCACCGGGATGATCTGCAGTGTGCTGGTCTCGGCGCTGGCCTTCGGCCTGCTGCCGTACGTGTCGGGGGCGTGGGCGCTGTGCGGCCTGCTCCTGCTTGCGGGGCTGGGCGTGAGCGTGCACTTCGTGCTGTCGCGGGTGCTCATCGCAGAGGTCGTCCCAAGCGACATCGGCCGCAACAACATCTACTCGCTGCTGCAGGTCATGGTGAACGCGGCGGCGACGGTCGGGCCGTTCGTCGCGAGCTTCCTCTACACCGGTGGTGACGCCCGGCTGCTGCTGGGACTCGTCGCCGGGGCCTACGTGCTCGCCGGACTATCGATCCTGCCCGGCGTCCCCGATGCGCTGAAAGCCCCGCCGACGTCGGGACGCTGGCCCATCTCAACGGCAACGATCCGCTCGATCGGGCGGACCCCGGTCACCCTCCGCACAGTGGTGATCGGGACGCTGGGCGCGTTCGTGTACGCGCAGTTCTTCTCGGGGTTCGCGCTGCTTGTGGCGGGCAGCTTCGCCTCGCCCTCGCTGCGGGCGGCCCTGCTGGCCGGCCCGGCGATGTTCATCGTGCTGTTCCAGACCGCCGTCACCGCCTTGGTCCGCCGCAAGATGGCCGCGGGCACCGCGCCGTTCGCCGTCCTGGCGTACGCCACGGTCGTGTTCGGCGTGGCGATGGTGCTGCTGGGCGCGGGCTTGCCGCTGGTCGTCGCGGCGTGCGGTGCGGTACTGGTGTTCTCCGTGGCGGAAATGCTGTTCACACCGATGATGAGCACCGCGTTCGCGGCCCTGCCGATCGAGTCGAAACTGGAGGCGTTCAACCTTCGTCAGGTCTGCTGGACCACCGGCGAGGCGCTCGGTTCGCTGGCGGGCGGGAGCCTTTTCCTGGCGCTGTGGGAGAACGGTGCGGGGCAGGCCTACTGGCTGGTCCTCAGCGTGCTCACGCTGGTGGTGTCGGTCCCGATGGTGCTGAGGATGAGGAAAGCGACGGCAGATGAACGACGATGACCGGGGCCCGCTGATCCGCCCGATCGAGGAAGCGGACTGGCCGCCCGTGTGGTCGTTCATGGAGGAGATCGTGCGCGAGCGGCGGACGTTCCCTTACGACCCGGAGATGACTTCGCGGCAGGCGCACGACATGTGGATCGCCGACCCGCCCGGGCAGACCGTGGTGGCCGTGCTCGACGGCCGGGTGGTCGGAACGTCCCAGATGGACACGAACCGGCCGGGACCGGGCTCGCACGTGTCCACCGCCAGTTTCATGGTGGCGCGCCAGGCCCGCGGCCGCGGTGTCGGGACCGCGTTGTGCCGCTACGCCCTTTCCTGGGCGAGGCAGCGTGGCTACGCGGGCATGCAGTTCAACGCGGTGGTCGAGACCAACAAGACCGCGGTGTCGGTGTACGAGCGGCTGGGGTTCCGGGTCGTCGGCACGGTCCCGGGCGCGTTCGAGCACCCCGATTTCGGCCGGGTCGGCCTGCATGTGATGTACAACGATTTCGCGGACGCCACTGACTGACCCGGCACTGACCGATCCGCCACGAATCCCGCCGCGCGCCCACCGGGGCACGCGGCGGGATTCGTCAGCGGAGGTGGAAGACCTTGTCCTTGAGATCCCGGATCCGCTGGTAGTCCTCGGCCAGATCCTGGCCGAGGTCGCCGAGCATGCAGATCTTCATGGTGCTGGTCTTGAGGCTGATCGTGGGCTGGATCCGGCCGCCCGGCTGTGCCTTGATCTGTTTCCAGTACACGGAGCCGAGGCTGTCGATGTCGTCCAGCGCGGCGGTGTCCAAGTGGTCCACGATCCCGTCCAGCTCGGTCGGCGTGCTGTAGACCCACGCCTCCCGCACCTTGCGGTAGCAGCGGCCCGCGTACGTGCTCAGGAATTCCTCCGGCCTGGCGTAGGACAGCGCGGCGATGTCCGCCTGGTTCCCGCCCAGGCAGTGGTTGTGAAAGCCGGGGTGCATGTTGCCCGCCGTCCGCGCGCCGACTTCCACCAGCGCCGGGCCGTCGGCGGTCATGATCACTTCGGCATGGCTGGATCCGTGGTCGAGACCCAGCGCGGACAGCGCCGCGTCGACGTAGGCGACCAGCTCGGGAACCGGATGCTCGTCGTGGTCCAGCAGCACCTCGGTGTCGTAGATGTTGTGCACCCCGCGGAGCTTCTTGCGGTACTCCCAGACACCGCAGGTGTACCGGCGCCCGTGGGAGGAGACCATGTCCACGACGTACTCGGTTCCCGCCAGGTGCGACTGCACGAGGACCTCGTCGTTCGGGTCGTCGAAGATGGTGGACGTGCCCAGGACCGCCGTGGCGGCCTCGCGCACCTCGTCCACGTCCCGGCAGATGGCCACGTGGTCGGTGGCCGCGGAGGTCAGGGGCTTCACCACCACCGGGAACTGCCCGCGCCGCGCGACCCAGTCCACCACTTCGGCGACGTCGCCGCTCTTGAACTGGTCGGCGCAGTGCAGGCCCGCTCGGCGCAGCGCCTCGATCATGTCGAACTTGTCCCGCCGCGTCCGGGACAGCGCCGGGTCGTTCCCGGAAAGCCCCAGCCGCGCCGCGAGCGCGTCCGCGAGCGGCACGTCGGGCTCCTGGCCCGCCACCACCGCGATCGGGGCGTGCCCGGCGAGTTGCCGGGTGAGTTCGCCGACGTCCGAGCCGTAGACGGTGGCCAGGTACGGCAGTTCCGGAATGGCGGGCGGCACCTCCGGACGGGGCTGCACCTGGATCACGTCCGCGCCCAGCGTCCGGAACCCAGCGAGCAGATGCTCGCTGCAGGTGTACACGTCGACGATCACGGCCACCGGCTTGTCGCGCCCGGTCATGGTGGACTCCACAGAATTGTCGGCACAGTGCTAGGTTGGCAATATTGTGCCATTGATGTGCCACGGGTGGCAATGGAGGTGAGATCGGGCCTCCGCGGAACGCCTGAAAAGTTGCCAACAGTCGCGGTGCCGGGGCCCGGAAGGTCGCACCGGCAGTTCCCGGACCATGTGGGATCTCGGGCGGCCGGTGGCGCACGGCAACGGCCCAGCCTGATGGCGGTATGGGTCAGCGGCGGAGGTGTGTTGACCACCAGGCGCACAGCGTGCGGCGGGTCTGTTCCGGGATACGACGTGGTTGCCGGTTTGCCGGCACCGAACGGGTGGGATCGGTTACCTACTGTGATCGCGGCAGAGTCGGGTGGCGTTGACGTGGACCATGGACTCTCAGGTGCTCGTGGACGCGTTCCGGGACGCGAAGCTGATCGACAAGGACGAGACGCTCCGGCTTGTCGAGCGCGCTACCCGGATGGGTGACGGCTGGGCTATCACCGTGGACCTGCCGGCGACGCGCAAGGCGCGGACGTGATCAAGAACCGGGAAGCGTTGGCCTCGGCTCTCGCGGTCGGCGGATCGATCTGCCGTAGGTGTGGACCTCGCTGCTTATAGGGGCGATTCCTAGGCATGGCCAGACATTCGCGGCCCGGCTGGCCGCTGCGGGGCCGATCCTGGACCCGTACACGAAGACGATCAGCCGGGCTGAGGTGTACGCGATGATCGACTACCTCGGCGACGTCGACGCCGACGGCATCGATGACCTCGAGACCCGCATCGAGGTCAACTCCGGCAACCCCCTGTCCGACGAGGAGCTGGCGAGGAAGTTCCACGACAACGTCGTGAGGTCCCTCCCGGAGGAGCGCACGGTCGAGATCGCGGCCCGAACGCTCGCCCTTCCTGACGCTCAGAGCGTCCAGGATCTCACCGCGCTGCTGACCTCGGCGGGGGAGCGCTGAGGTCGAGACAGTTGCCGCTCTCGGACGGCGTAGGTCAGGTGCGTCACCCTCGAGGTGGGTTCCGCGCGGACCGGCTCCAGGGCCACGCGGCCTGCGTCCACGCCCTCGAACAGGCGGATTCCGGTGCCGAACAGCACGGGTGACAGCGCGATCGAGAACTCGTCGATCAGGCCGGCGTTCACGTACTCCAGGATCGTTGCGCCGCCGCCCGCGATGCGGACGTCGCGGTCGCCGGCGGCCTCGCGGGCCTGGTCGAGTGCCGACTCGATGCCGTCGTTGACAAAGTGGAAGGTGGTGCCGCCCGGCCGCTCCCAGGGTTCACGCTTCTCGTGGGTCACGACGAAGACCGGCGTGTGGAACGGCGCCTCCTGCGGCCACGCCTGCTCGCCGGCGTCGAACATGCGCTTGCCCATGACGCTCGCGCCGGTGCGCTCGAACGTCTCCCGCGCGATGTCGTTGTCGCGCCCCTCCTCGCCGCCCTCGCCGAGCTTCAGGTTCTCCCGGAAGAACCGCTGCGGGAAGATCCACTGCTGCAGTTCCATCCACTGCTGCCCCATCAAGTCCGAGAGGGACTCGGGCGCGATGAACCCGTCCAGCGACATCGACACGCTGAAGAACACCTTCCCGGCCATCAGCCCTCCGCTCCCAACCGAGCGATCTCGGTGACATAGGCGGCCAGGTTGCTCAGGGTCTGCTGGCCGCCCTCGATCGCGTGGTACTTCTCGACCGCCTCGTCGCGCAGTTGCTTGGTGGGGAACACCGTGCGCATCTCGATCCAGGTCGCCGCCCCCCGGGGCTCGAACGTCAGGACCGACTCGAAGGCGTTGGGGTCGCCGCGGGACTCACCGTGCAGCAGCGCGATCCGCTCCGGCGGGGCGATCTCGGTCCAGGAGATCCACTCGGTGTAGTCCGTCCCGTCCGGCCCGTGCATCACGAAGTCCCACTCCCCGCCGACGCGGAACTCGAAGGACTGCGTGGTCGTGGTGAACCCCTCCGGCCCCCACCACCGCGACAGGTGCCGGACCTCGGTGAACGCCTCGAACACCAGCTCCCGCGGGGCGTCGATGACCCGGGAAATGACGATCTCGCGGTCAGCCGTCACGGACTGCGCCGCAGACTGCACCGGCGCTCCTCGTCCCGTCGCGCTCATCAGCTACTCCTCCCGCCGTGCCTGCTTCAGGTCCTGCACATATGCGTCCAGCCGGTCGAAGCTCTCGTACCAGAACCGCTCGAACCCGCCGGTCCACTCGTGGACCGGCCTCAGCCCGCGGGCATCAAGGCCGTACAGGCGCTGCTTGCCTGCCTTGCGGTCCCGCACCAGCCCGACCTCCCGCAGCACCCGCAGGTGCTTGGACGCGCGCGGCTGGGCCATCCCCAGCTCCCGGGCCAACTCGGTCACCGGCCGCTCACCCGCCCGCAGCAGCACCAGAATCTCCCGGCGCTGCGACTCGGCGATCGCGTTGAAGACGTCCGACGTCGTCGCTGCTCGTGCCATAACCACCATCGTATTCCCATATCGGCATGCGTCAAGTCGGGGTGAATCAGGCGGGCCGTGTCAGATGACAATCGGCACGTGACGGCTGGACCGCCACGTGCCGTGGTAGTTCGACGAACCCCCGCACCGGCATCTTGTTCTGGCCGTTGGGGCCGCCTGCCGGACGGTCTCAGCCTGGTCTCCGTGATACCAAAGCCAGCTCAACATGGCGAGCACACTCGTCCCTGGCCGCAGCTCATTCCTCCTCGGCACAGTTCTGGTCGAGTTCCACACGCATCTCGGGAGGTCGCCGCTGACCTCCGCGACCGCGTAACGGGAATGGCGTGGGGATCGCAAGCGGGAGCCATTGCGCGGCGGAATCACTCCGCTGCCATTGGCAATACCGGTCGAGGTAAACAAACTCGCGAGTCATCGAGGGGGTCGCCCGCACGCGGACCTGCTCGGCGAGGCCGTGGGTGGTCGCGTCGGCGATGCACTCTTGGTGGGGCATAAGATCCGAACGGTGGAGCGCGCGGCTGATTGCACGAAGATCACTGGGCGTGGAAGGACTGTTCCGCGCTTCGGCGTATGCGTGATGGCGATGTTGAGCGTGATCGCGTCGTGTTCCTCGCCGAAGCCGTCCGCGGCGCCGACCGAGGCAACGTCGGGTTCCGACGGGGCGGTCGCTGCGTTCGACTGCAGCACGATCCAGGGGCCCCGGTCGACGAACAGGTTCTACGAGGACAACCCGACGTACACGGATCCGGTCGACGACAGCGCGTCGTGGACGGTTTCGACCCCAGAGGCGCAGGGCATGGATTCGAGCCGGCTCGAGCCAGCCGCGGCCGCGCTGGCTGAGCTGCCGTACACGTCAAGCTTCCTCGTGATCCGCCATGGCGCCCTGGTGTTCGAGCGCTACTTCCACGGCAGCGCAAGGAACCAGAGCAACAACGTTCATTCGGCGTCCAAGAGCATCTGGGGAGCCGCGATCGGCATCGCGATCGACCAGGGCCGGATCCCCAGCGTCGACGCGTCGATCGCCTCGACCCTCCCTTCGCGCTACGTCTCGGCGATGAGCCCTGAGACCAAGACAATCAAGGTTCGCGATCTGCTCACGATGACCTCGGGCTACCGATGGAACGAAAACACGACCGAGACCCAGATCCAGCACACGCCCGACTGGATCGCGGCAACCCTCAGGCTCCCGAGAGCCGCGACACCCGGCACGCGGTTCAACTACAGCACCGGCGACACCCACCTGAGCTCCGCCGTGCTGACCACAGCCACACGGACCACGGCCTGCGAGTTCATCCACCAGCACCTGCTCGGAC
>Ga0164241_10002893_pt1 | contig 17979 bp, 18 predicted proteins | sample OricomyardsoilBY_FD_108780 | JGI IMG/M metagenome (GOLD analysis project Ga0164241, IMG submission 108780) | Backyard soil microbial communities from Emeryville, California, USA - Original compost - Back yard soil (BY) | ecosystem: Environmental > Terrestrial > Soil > Unclassified | place: USA...
AAAGGTGTACTTCAATCCAGCCCTGGCTGCGTGTTCAAATGCTTCCTTGATACGCGCGTCGTCTGCCTTGAAGTCCAACAAGCCTGCGATGATCGCCCGATCACTGCCATGGCCCTCGTAGGTCCGCGCAAAAGAATTGTAAAAAGTGATTTCAACTTCTTCGGGAGGTCCTCCCAGCACCTTCAGCGCCGCCCGACCAATACGCACCACCCCTGCCGTGTGCGAACTTGAAGGACCGATCATCACCGGACCTATCATATCGAAAACACTGCTTTTTTCGGCCATATCGCTTTAGAATACGGAATCTGTCGACGAAAAGATGTAATTGTTACACCCTTCGTGCGGATTGATAAAATAATTTGAAACCACCCTCGCTGGTGTCAGCACAGGAGTTCGGTGCTAGACGGCGATGGGAGCCTTTATTGAGGGATGCGCCTGGTAGTTCACAATTTCAAAGTCATCGAACTGATAGTCAAAAATGCTGTCAGGTTTGCGCTTAATCACCAGTGATGGCAACGCGAAAGGCTCCCGCGACAGCTGCAGATTAGCCTGCTCCACGTGATTGCTATAAATGTGCACATCTCCACCCGTCCAGACAAACTCTCCAGGTTCCAGGTCACATTGCTGCGCGAACATGTGCGTCAACAAGGCATAGGATGCAATATTAAAAGGAACTCCCAGGAAGTAATCGGCACTGCGCTGGTAAAGCTGGCAGGAGAGCTTTCCGTCGGCCACATAGAATTGAAACAGCGCGTGGCAGGGTGGCAGAGCCATCTTGTCGACCTCTGCCGGATTCCAGGCGCTGACGATGTGCCTGCGTGAGTCGGGCTTGGCCTTGATCTGCGCCAACACCTGCGAAATCTGGTCTATATGGCGCCCATCTGGTGCTGGCCAGCTCCGCCATTGGTGGCCATAAACCGGTCCCAATTCGCCATTCTCATCGGCCCACTCGTCCCAGATGCTTACGCGATTGTCTTTCAGATACTTGATGTTCGTATCGCCATTTAGAAACCACAATAGCTCGTAGATGATTGATCGCAGGTGTAACTTCTTGGTAGTCACCAGCGGAAATCCTTCACTCAAATCAAAACGGAGCTGGCGACCAAACACCGACAACGTGCCTGTGCCCGTGCGATCGCTCTTGTGGGTGCCTGACTGGAGGATGTCCTGCATCAAGCCGAGGTATTGCTTCATGCGGAAAATTAGTTAAAAAATAAAAAACCAAAACAGCACAGAGCCATTTTGGTTTCGGGGGATTTAAGAATTGCTGAGTCCAGCTGTTTTACCCGATCACAGAGACATGGCAACGGCCACTTAGCTGAACTACGACGCCAGTACACCATAGCAAAATAACCGCACATAATTTCTCGGTTATTTGGTTAGGTCACTGTGACTTAGCTGATAACGTGCTGTCCATTTAATTTTGCGACGGTGTATTAGTACGCCATAGCAAAAATTTAATTTTTGCGACGGTGTATTAGTTTTCTGAAATAGTGAAGCTGCGCGATGTTCCATTTACCGTAACCACGACGGACCTGTCGCAGTCCCCGGATCCGTAATCAATGGTTATCTCTTTGGTATCGAGGAAGTACTTCTTGATGCCACTTACAGCAATGCCGCAGTTGCGCTTGTAGATCAATGCCTCGTACACGTCCACTTCATATTCTGCACCTTTTCTGGTTGTACCATTGGCATTGCTTGTAGCCAGGATAGTGAGGAAGTCATCTGCAGGCGAGTCCGTGCGGGTCCACTGCCAGGTGATGTCCGACTCGCGAACAGCGGTCGAACCATCCAGAAACGTGGCCTTTCCATCTTCCAGCAGCGCGTGGAATTTTGGCGACGTTTCTTCTGCGGACAGATTCACATTGGTGAGCGTGCGTTTACCCTCCAGTTTTATGCCATTAACGACGTAATTATCAGTGGTCGCTACAATAGTTGAGCCTGGCGTGAAACGCCATTTGTTGTAGGTGAAGATCAGCTTACCAGCGCGCGTGTTACCGTGCAGATCGGTGCAGCCTGCTCCGAAGTCAACAGTCATGGTACCGTTCGGTTCACTGAAGGTAGAATTTGCACCTGGCGTGATGGTGACCTTGGTACCCGCGCAAAAGCGCAAATCGGTGATGGTAACCGTAGTCGCCACCCGACCTCCGCTGTATTGGTCGTCGCTGGGTGTGCTTACGGCTACAGTAGCCATGTCATCGATGTCGAGATAGTAGGCATCCGTGACTGACTCTTCCGTTATTTCCTGCGTATCGGAAATTGTTAGCCTTTCTTCTTCCTTACAGGACAACATCAGAAAAACGGCCAGGATCATTCCAGTGCCACTGCGTCTCAACGTGAATGTGCTCATGGGTTTCTTCTTTGATGTCGGAATTCCGTTTATTTGAACAGGATTCCGCAAATGGTTTAATACAAAGGAAATTTTTTTCCACTTTAGGGGCTCGTAAATCCGGGTGATGTAATGATGCGTGTAAGATTCCTGGCCATCCTGACCATTTTGATTTTTGCGCGGACAGCACATGCGCAAATCCTTCCCCGGATAGCAAAATTGAAGTATGGCGGCGGTGGCGACTGGTATGCCAACAAAACCGCACTCCCGAACCTGATCAAATTCTCAAATGCGGAGAACGGCACGAACCTCGATGTCGAAGAAGACGTGGTAGAGGTCGGAAGTCGCGATTTATTCCTATATCCTTACATCTATATGACAGGCCACGGCAACGTGGTCTTCTCCGATGCCGAAGCGGCGAATCTCAGAAAATACCTGGTGGCCGGTGGATTTTTGCATATTGACGACAACTACGGCCTGGACAAATTCGTCAGGCTTGAGATGAAGAAGGTTTTTCCGGAACTGGAGTTTATCGACCTCCCCTTCGATCATCCGATCTACCACCAGCGCTTTGACTTCCCAAAGGGCATTCCGAAAATACATGAACATGACGGCAAGCCCGCCCAGGGCCTGGGATTGGTCTATCAGGGACGTCTGGTTGTGTTCTATTCCTTTGAATGTGATCTCGGCAATGGATGGGAGGACCAACGTATTCACAATGACCCTGAAAGTAAGCGGCAGGAAGCGTTGCGTATGGGAGCCAATATCCTCGCTTATTGCTTTACGAACTCTTTCTGAACCACACGCTTAAGCAGTACATGCCGAACACTGACGGGTATACATTGCGTTGGCGAAGTTACCAAATCGCGTGGGTTATTACCGTATGCCTGCTTTACGGCAGTTGCCTGAGTCCGGAACAGAAGGATGAAAAGATAGCGCGACAGTATTGCAGCAACTGCCACACCTTTCCTGAAGCCTCTCTGCTGCCAAAAGCCATTTGGAAAACATCGGTCATGCCTCAAATGGCATTTCGTATGGGACGCGACTTGTCTACGCTCAATACGCTTTCATCGGCCGATCGCACGGAAGTGATGACGATCCTGCCGCCCCAATCGATGGTCACAGAAGAAGAATGGCAATCAATTCAACGTTATTATGAAAAGAACGCGCCGGACTCGCTTACCTTCCCGCAAGACAAAAAACAGATAGCCCTCACGTTACCAGGATTCCAGGCCGAGGCCATCCGGGTTGGATCGTTTCCCCTGCACACATTCCTTGACTTTGATGCGGGGGATCACCGTATTTTTCTCGGCAGTCGCCTCAATAAATTGTACGCGTTGAACGACCAGTTTCAGGTTCAGGATTCGACGACGCTCACAAGTCCTCCTTCCATGCTCTTTCGCGAACCCGATGGATCCCTGACGATATTGTTGATGGGCATCATGGATCCGAATGATCAGGCGGCAGGCAAACTCGCCCGCATGGATGGCAAAACGAAGGCAATCACCACGCTCATTGATTCCCTGAAGCGTCCGGTGCACATGGCCCGCGCCGACCTAGATCGCGACGGCAAAGAAGACTACGTCATCTGCGCCTTTGGGAATTTTACGGGAAACCTGCTGGCATTCCGAAATAAGGGCAACGGTACCTATGAGCGCCGAACGCTGGTTAATCTCCCGGGTGCGCGAAAGACCATCATCCGCGACTTCGACGGCAACGGACTGCCCGACATCATGGCCCTCATGTCGCAAGGCGACGAACGGATCATCCTGCTGCTTAACCAGGGACGATTTGACTTTCGTGTGACTACCTTACTTACGTTTCCTCCGCTGTACGGTTCCAGCTATTTTGACTTGAAGGATTTCAACGGCGACGGCAATCTTGATATCCTCTATACAAATGGAGACAACGCCGATTACAGCATGACGCTCAAACCTTATCATGGTGTTCACGTGTTTTTAAACACCGGGAATAACGAATTCAAGGAGTGGTGGTTTTACAATATGCATGGCGCATCAGAAGCCGTGGCCGAAGACTTCGACAACGACGGGGATATTGATATTGCAGCCGTGTCCTTTTTTCCTCGCTTCGAAGCACACGCCGAAGAAGGATTTATCTACTTTAAGAACACAGGAACGGACTATGAACCGTTCGCTACTCCCCTCGCAAAAGACGGCCGGTGGCTTCGCATAAACGCCGATGATGTCGATCGGGACGGCGATAAAGACATCCTGCTTACCGCGCTGGATTTTAACAACGGTATCCCTACCGATCTGCTCACTACCTGGAAAGAAAAACCGGTGAGCGTGCTGCTGCTTCGGAATACAGCAACGATGAAATAGACACCGAAGGAGATGCGTACAGGTCTGCTGATGTGTCTTTTTATTGGATATTGTAGATTGGATATTGGGGATTGGGTATTCCGGCATTTATTGACGATTGAGTAACTACTGCGGCGAGAAATAACCAATAACCAATATCCAACCTCAATTGTCCAATATCCAACACCACAATATAAAAAAGCCATCCTTTCGGATGGCCCGCCCTAAATACGCACAAATCTATACCAGGGATTGTCTGGGGAAATTCCTGGCGACACCTGACAAGTCAGATGCAGACCTGCACGACCCGGGCTCCTACTGTCTTTAGAAAGTTGTTCTGAACTCCTGTTCGAGATAATTGTTAAGGCTCTTCAGGCCACGCACCACGTGAACCTTTTCCGCGCCCTGTGCCTCATTGTCGTTACGATAAACTACCTCCACGAACAGATTCTGCACCATATAGATGTGCATCCTGCGACCATTCTTTGTGCGGCTTCCGAGAGACACACCTTTGGAGTTAACGAAGTTGAGCTGTTGTCTCAGTGAAAGATGTTGGAAGATGAACTGGAGTATCATGGGGTCTTTGTTATTTCCTGGAATATTCCAATTCCCAGGCCACCCAATGAATCTTCGAAATCAGCCGAATTTTGAGGTTGTCGCGGTGAAAATAGTCCCAATTGTGGATTCATTTTCAAACCTGGCTCTCAATTCCAGAGAATGAACTTTGTGGGATACAATAAGGATGACAATCGTAAAGACCTGACTAACGTTTTAACGAATCGTAAGGTATGAGCACTTCCGAGGGTCCCATCGCGTAGGCCGCGATCTCGTAACTATTGTAATAGAACAAGATACCGTCTTTGGTGAATCCGTAATTCTTATTCAATTCAAACCTGTCGTTGGGAAACTCAAACATATTTTCTATTAAGGATGCCGTATCGGCAAGTTCATGTTCCCTGCGAAATATCCGCTCTCCGATGCGACGTACCGATTCTTCCTGATCGGGCATCAGGTAATTTTGCAGCGTGAAAGCCTCACCTGTATTAGGATTGATGTTGATGAAGAACGTGCTATGCCCGCCGTGCGCACCTCCCGTAAAATAATCCTCTTTCAAGGAAAGGGAAAGCAAGCTATCTGTTAACGTCTCGACGTTAACTGCGCCCTCGTAGAACCACCCCATTCCTAATTCGGGTGTCTCTTTATTAAATTCTGTAAAATCATTAATGAACGCCTTACCTATTAACTCCAACGATTGCCCCTTGACCTCAGGATTTCCCACCGACACCAAGGCGTTGATACGCGTTGTGATGCTATCTGCAACAATCGAATCAAGTCCATTAAAAACCGGATAACTCATTTCATACGTGGCGCAAACTGCAGTGTCAGACTTGCAGCCACCCTCAGACTCAAGCCTGAAGGTTGTGGTCTCATAACTGATCGGGGGAGATGCAGTTTCTTCTTTTTTTTGACCACAGTTGAAAAGCAATCCGGTGGCGGCGATTATCAAAAGACGTTTCATGGCAACGGTAACTACTTTAGAATTTCTTCCAGCTTCTTGTCAAGAGCAGGTCCGCGAAGGTTCTTAGCGATGATCACGCCGTTTTTATCTAACAAGACAGAGAAAGGTATTCCGGTGATATTGTATGTACGCGCGGCTTCCGAGTTCCAGTACTTGAGGTCTGATACGTGCGTCCAGGTAAGGCCGTCCTTGCGGATCGCCTGTAACCAATCCTCTTTCGAACGATCCAGTGAAACACCAAATACAGTGAAGCCTTTGGCCTTGTACTTATTAAATGCCCGCACAACGTTTGGATTCTCCTGGCGGCACGGTCCGCACCACTTCGCCCAGAAATCTACCAGCACATACTTTCCTTTGAACGACGACAACTTCACAACTTGCCCGGTGGTATCAGGCAGCGAAATTTCTGGTGCAGGTTGACCGATAGCAATCTTCTTCATGTTGTTTACGTGCTCGATGAAAGCCTTCGCATGATCATAGTTTGCCCATTCCTTTTCCAGCTTTTGTGACACCGTCAGATAGGTATTGAAATAGGTATCGGCGTCGAGGGCAGGACTCGGACCACTCAACATATTAATGACTCCCAGCGAAGGAGGAGCCTCCGCAATAAGTGCTGCAATTTTATCGTTGGTGTTTTTGGTATCCGCGAAGTATTGCTGCTGAAGGGCAACCATCTTCTGCTGATCGCGCGCGGCAGCAGCGGCCTGGTAGTCTTCATTCAACTTAACCATGGCAGGGGAAGTCTCGGATTCGTTTCGCAGCTGCTGTACTTTCCGGATCAAATCAATCTCGGGCGAGCCTTTTATCTCAACAAAACCATTGGGTGCATTGCCATCCACGTTTACTTCGAGGTTGCTCTTGTAAAGGATGACATCCACCATCTGCTTGTCAAAAAAATTGATCTTGTAATAACCCGGCTGGGTCAGTGCTATTTTCTTTGAGAAGGTGTAGTTGCTGTGCAACTGAATGGTATCCTGCCATCCGCCGCCACCGCTCTTCATTTCTTGGATCATGATTCTTCCTCCGGTCTGAGGATAACCTACCTTGCCTGCGACCACAACGGTCCAGCCAGGTGCCGACGCAGCATCGCCCGAGCTGTTTTGTGCCGAATCTTCCTTAGAAGCAAACGAACAGGATAAGCAGAATGCAAAAACAACAAAATATAAACTGATTTTCTTCTTCATAGTGCTAGGAGTTCAGCGACAAGCGCCGGTTGATTCATACCTCTTCAAGTTTCTTAGTAATGAGTGCGTTGGCCACCTTCGGATCGGCTTTGCCTTTACTGCGTTTCATCAGCTCACCCATGAACATGGTCACGATTCCCTTCTTTCCGCTTTTGTATTCTTCCACCTTCAACGGAAACTCTTTCAATATCTGATCAATGATGGGAAGCATTGAATCTTCGCTGCTGTCTTGTAACGCATTAAGGCTTTTCGCAACATCGATTGCCGATTTAGAAGGATTCTTCAACAACGCATGGAATACACGCTGGGAAGCGACCGAGAAGCTGATTTTCCCGGTATCCACCAAGTTCATGAGTTCGACGAGTAGCTCCGGCGAGATTGGAAACTCGGTCGCCAACAAACCCGTCTCATTGAGGTAGGATTTCACCGGCCCCATAACCCAGTTTGATGCGGCTTTATAATTTTTAGTAAGCGTGCAGACTTTCTCAAAATACATAGCCACATCCTTCGAGTCGGTGAGCACGTGCGCGTCGTATGGGGAAAGCTTGTAATCGTTCACATACTTGTTGTACAGATCACGCGGCAACGTTGGCATGACGGTCTCAATGTCGTGGAGCCACTTGTCCGATACAACCATCGGACTAAGATCAGGATCCGGAAAATAACGGTAGTCGTTCAGTTCCTCCTTCGTACGCATGCCGTAAGTAAGTCCTGTCCCAGCGTCGAACGTGCGCGTTTCGGAGAAGATCACGTTACCCTTTTCCGTTTCAATGATCTGACGCTCGATTTCGTGGTCGATAGCACGTTGCACGTTCCGAATGGAGTTCATATTCTTTACCTCCACTTTCTTTCCAAAAACTGTCGAGCCTGCGGGCATGATGGATATGTTGGCATCACACCGCAGCGATCCTTCTTCCATGTTGCCGTCGCAGATATCTAGGTACCTCACCAGTTTTCGAACCTCGGTAAGGTAGGCATAGGCTTCCTCCGACGTTTTGATGTCCGGTTGGGTAACGATTTCTATCAACGGAACTCCCGCCCGGTTAAAGTCTACCAGCGTGTCGGTTTCTGTGGAAAGGTGTATAGACTTTCCGGCGTCTTCCTCAATGTGAATGCGGTGCAGCTCGATATTTCTTTCGCCATCTTTTGTATCGATCGTCACATATCCACCTACACAAATCGGCGTTCTGTCTTGCGTGATTTGATAGCCCTTTGGAAGATCGGGATAGAAGTAATTCTTGCGATCGAAAATATTGAAACGGCTGATCCTGGAATGACAGGCTAATCCCATCTTGATCGCATACTCAACGACCTTCTTATTCAGTCTTGGCAGGGTGCCGGGATGGGCAAGGGTTATCACACCAACGTTGGTATTGGGTAAACTTCCGTACGCCGTCGAGTCACCGCTGTATATCTTACTCCTGGTTAGCAGCTGCGCGTGCACCTCCAACCCTATCACGACGGTATATTTATCCCTTGTGGCTTTGTCCATACCTCCTAAATATCTGGAAAGATATCGTTAAATCACGGTATTCTCAACCCGGCATTGAAGGCCCTTGCTAAAACGTGTTAACAAAAAAGTTCCTGCCTGCGATTCGATTACATAATGATCGTGCGCGCCTTCTCAATGACAGCATCGAGGCCTTCCAGTTTCTTGCCACCAGCAGTAGCAAAAAATGGTTGCCCACCTCCGCCTCCGTCGATTTCACGCGCAAGCTCTTTCACCATGTTGCCGGCATGAAATACTTTCTTGTCTGCCAGCGCCGCGCCAATCATAACCGCCACCTGCGGCTTGTTGTCAACGTTGGCAGCGAGCACCAGCACGAGGTCATCAAATTGATTCCGCAATCCGTATGCAATGTTCTTTAACACATCGGCATCCGGAACAGTTACCTTTTCGATGATGACACTGTATCCGTTTTGTTTCTTAGCCCGCGATGCAAGTTGGTCTTTCAAAGTATTGGCCTGCTCCTGGTGAAATGCTTCGATCTTTTTCTCGAGCCCATGCTTCTCTTCCAGCAAGGCTTTGGTAGCGGCCACGATATCCTTGGGATTCTTCAGCAACGCTCTTAAAGTGTCCATCAATTCTGAAGTGTCACGTACGTAACGATCAGCTTCGGCCGCGGTAATCGCTTCAATGCGACGAACTCCTGCAGCAACCGAGCTCTCAGAAACAATTTTGAATAGTCCGATCTGGCCGGTCGCCGCCACGTGCGTGCCGCCGCATAGCTCCACCGAGAACGACGGATCGAATGTAATCACCCGAACAAAATCACCGTACTTCTCTCCAAAGAGCGCCATCGCTCCTAATTTCTTTGCATCCGCTATCGGCACGTTGCGTTTTTCATCCAATGCGATATTCTCTCTGATTCGGGTATTGACAATATCTTCCACACGGCCGACTTCCTCGTCTGTCATCGGCGCAAAATGTGAAAAATCGAAGCGCAGGATCTTGTCGTTCACGAGAGACCCCTTCTGCTCCACGTGCTTACCTAACACCTGCCTCAGTGCGGCATGAAGCAAATGCGTGGCCGAGTGATTGTCGGCGCTGAGTTGTCTCTTTTGTTTATCCACTGCTCCGTAAAAAACACCACGCAGATTCTCGGGCAACGCCTCCGCTACATGCACGATCAGCTCATTCTCTTTTCGCGTATCGGTTATCGCTATTTTTTCATTAGAGCTTTCAATGTACCCTGTGTCTCCAACCTGTCCGCCACTCTCCGCATAAAAAGGTGTCTTGTCAAACACCAGTTGAAAGATCTCTTTATTCTTCTGCTTCAGTTTCCGGTATTTCACAATCCGTACTTCTGACTCGAGGTTATCGTATCCAATAAACGTGGTCTTTTGATCATCGCCGACCGATATCCAATCACCCGTCTCTTTAGCGGCGTCGGCCTTCGAGCGACTCTTTTGTTTATCCATTTCCACGCGAAATCCGTCTTCATCCACTTCAAAGCCGCGCTCACGGGCGATCAGCGAGGTGAGATCGACAGGGAATCCGAATGTATCATACAGCTCGAATACAAGTCCGCCGCTTAATGTCTTGCCCTTCAATTCGGCTTCCAGCAATTCAATTCGTTTCAATCCCTTGTCGAGGGTACGCAGAAATGACAGTTCTTCCTCTCTGATCACCTTCGACACATAATCCTGCTGGCTGTACAACTCTGGAAACACATCCTTCAACTGTTTTGCCAGCACTGCGGTGAGTGTATACAGGAAAGGCTCCTTTATATTAAGGAATGAATAATAGTAACGCACGGCTCTGCGCAGGATGCGGCGTATCACATAACCGGCACCCGTGTTGGAGGGCAATTGGCCGTCGCATATCGCGAACGACACTGCCCTGATATGATCTGCGATAACGCGCATGGCGACGTCTGTCTTCCCGGACGATGGCTGCTTATGAGCGTCCGCACCGGAAGACTGATATCTGAATCCGCTTTTATCTGAGATAAATGAAATCAAGGGAGTGAACACGTCTGTGTCATAATTCGAAAACGCGAGATTGATGGCACGACAAAGACGCTCAAATCCCATCCCGGTATCTACATTCTTGTTCGGAAGTGGCTTAAGCAAGGTGAGCGCGGAACGGAGTTTTTCCCTTGCCTGCTTTTTGTCTGCACCTTTATATTCCAGATCGAATTTCAGCAACTCGGATGATCCTCCTTTGGCCGGATTCCAATAGCGTTCAAATTCCATGAACACCAGGTTCCAGATTTCAATCACCTGGGGGTCGTCGTTGTTTACCAGATCCCGCCCCGGCACGCGCTTGCGCTCATCGTCGCCGCGCAAATCGACGTGTATTTCGGAGCAAGGGCCGCAAGGACCAAGATCCGCCATTTCCCAGAAGTTATCCTTCTTATTGCCCATGATGATACGGTCCTCCGCAACAAATGCTCTCCACAGGTTAAAGGCCTCCTCATCAAATGGAAGGTTGTCGTCAGCATCTCCTTTAAATACGCTCACGTACAGGCGGTCCTTAGGAAGCTCATAAATTTCGGTCAGCAGTTCCCAGGCCCACGCAATGGCTTCCTTTTTGAAATAGTCACCGAACGACCAGTTACCCAGCATTTCGAACATCGTGTGATGGTACGTGTCTATTCCCACCTCTTCCAGGTCGTTATGCTTTCCGGACACCCGGAGACACTTTTGTGTGTCAGCAACCCGAGGGCTTGATGGCCTGGCGTTGCCCAGGAAGTTGTCCTTAAATTGGACCATCCCTGAGTTTGTGAAAAGCAGTGTGGGGTCATTTTTCAGCACCAGCGGTGCAGACGGAACAATCGTGTGTCCCTTGCTTGCGAAGAAATCCAAAAACTTTTGCCGTACTGAAGCCGAATCCATCCTGTTGAAATTAATTAACTATCTAGCTTACTTTGAGGTTTTTACTACCTTTAGCTTGACCTAAAGACAGGGCACAAAATTAAGCGCAGTTCACAGAGATTTGCAGGTGTATTGCGGTTTTTTTTGAGGCCTGAGAATTGATGTATAAGCTTGTAATGACTCAATTTTAGATGCATTTCTTCAAGTATCACTTTAACCCCGGCACATATTTGCGGTACCCCTCGGGCCGACAAATGAGGCGCGGGATGAATTTTCTCCTGAATGCGTTTTGCACGGCCATATTGCTCACAACAGGCCTGATCACAATCCACGACATTGCTTTTGAGACTGAAAAGACCAAGCATCTGCGGTCGGAGAATCTGCTCCTTGCGGAGCACCAGCCTGTACTCGAAAGTGAGGTAGAGGAAGTGGAACGCACGCTCGCGCACCTGACTAAGATCGACAAGGGCCTTCACCAAAAGTTATTCGCCACTGCTCCCAGTAATTCAGTTCCAGCTTCATTAAATAAAGAGCGTGTACTCCTGGCAAGTGCCGGTGACTTCCGTTCGCTCATTCACGATGTACAGAAAAGGGCATCTTCGCTCGTTCACCAATCCGCGATCTCAAATGCCGAATTCGGTTCAACACTTTATATTTCACGCGAAAAAATTGAATCGTTGCAATCTATACCCACCATCCAACCCGTCGACAATACACAAGTTGGCCTTCTGGTTTCGGGATTTGGTGAACGGATCAATCCGTTTCACAAAGGCATGTATAACCATCCGGGGGTGGACTTCGCCGCCCCAAGAGGATCTGCAGTTTTTGCCACTGCCCCCGGCGTTGTAAAGGTTGTTAAGAAGACACAGTTAGAGGCTGGTTATGGTAATTACGTTGAGCTGGATCATGGTAATGGATTTGTCACCCGCTACGCACACCTTGATGAAATCCACGTAAAACGCGGCGAGCGTGTATACAAAGGCAAAGTGATTGCATCTTCAGGAAACAGTGGAGGTTCCGTTGCACCACATCTTCATTATGAGGTAATTAAAGATGGCCAGGTCGTAAATCCTGTGAACTATCTGCTCGAAGGACTTACCGCTTCTCAATACAGTGCTGTACTGGCACACGCACAGGCGCAAAATCAATCCATGGACTGATATGGAGATTAACAGCAAAAACATCAGTCACGTACCGCCCGTCTCGAACGGACGAACCCGCATGCGAAGAGTCATTTTCCTCGGACTTACCGTTTACCTCACCTACATTTTCTACACCCAGTTTATCTCGCACTTTGGACCCGTTGAAGACCAGTTGTTGATGAAGCAGAATCTGGAGCTCAAAGCCGGGATGCAGATCCTTGAAGAACGTGTGGCCAAGGCGTCGGAGTCGCTTAAGAAGCTGATCGATCGCGATGATCACAACTACAGGGTGGTATTGGATGCCGAGCCCCTGCCCTCCGAAATTCGCGCCAGCGGTTCGGGTGGTAGCGAACGATTCGACCGCGATGCGCTTAGGGAATCTCCAGGCCTCATCAACAACTACCTGACATTGGAGAAACTCCAAAGCCAGATCGACGTTGAGGAACAGTCTTACGAAGAACTCGATGAGCTCTTCAATGACCGCGTGAAAATGTGGGACTCACGGCCTGCTATTCAACCCATTAACAATAAGCAGCTAAATCAGTTATTCATGAGTTATGGAGCGCGCATGCACCCGATTTACCACGTTATGAAGGATCACAAAGGGCTTGATTTTTCTGCTCCCAAAGGCACACCTATATATGCGACCGGAGATGGCGTTATCAACACAGCACACCGGTCGAGTTCGTATGGCAAAGTGATTTATATCGATCATGGCCATGGTTACGAAACGCGTTACGCTCACCTGTCCAGGTTTGTCGTGAATCCCGGCGATTGGGTAAAGCGCGGGCAGATCATTGGCTACGTCGGAAGTACAGGCACCTCACAATCCAGCCATCTTCATTACGAAGTGCTCATCAACGGCAAGCATGTGAATCCCATCAACTTCTTCCAGCGGGACCTGAGCAACAGCGAGTACGAGCGCCTGATCGACATCGCCCAGACCCAAAGCCAGGCTTTGGACTGATCATCCTTCGGACGCTATCTATTGGATATTGGGTATTGGGCATTCCCCTCCCTACCACGAACCCCTCCCACAAAAAAATATTTAACCTACTGATCGCCTTCCAATTGATCAATTCGAGCTTTTCTGTTACATGAAATGAAATTTGCCCTTACAACTGTCGAAACAGTCTTTGCGCTCAACAAAAACGCTGCTTTATTTGCAGCCAGTTAACGAAGAGCACATTCTCCTTAGATTTTCCGGTCGCACTTAGATTATGCAGTGTAACATGCGCATCCTAATATTGATTTTTTTCCTGGCTTGTGGCGCGTTAGCGGCTCACGCTCAGCAAGATTCGACTTTGCAAAACGCCATTGTTCAGGACTCCACGCTGGCAACAGCCGATACCTTGCACGTGCTGTCGGATACTGTCTCCATCATCGGTGTGGGAGACATCATGATGGGCACAAGCTATCCCGAAAACAAACTGCCGCCAGCGAACGGCGCGCATCTCCTCAGCGGTGTTGAATCCATTTTGCAGGATGCCGACGTTACATTTGGCAATCTTGAAGGCACACTGCTCAATTCCGGTGGCACACCCAAGACGTGCAAAGATCCCAAGGTATGTTATGTCTTCCGGTCACCTACCCGGTACGTTGCAAACCTCACGCGCGCCGGCTTCGATATGGTGAGCCTCGCAAACAATCACGCGGGCGACTTCGGCGATATCGGCAGACTAAGTTCGATGCGCACGCTTGATTCAGTTGGCCTCAAACATGCCGGACAACTGGCGCAAAAATTTGTGATCTATGAGAAGGATAGCATCAAATACGGTCTCGTTGCCTTTGCCCCGAATTCAGGCTGCGTACCACTTAACGATATCGAAGGAGCTAAAGCATTGGTTATGCAGTTGGATTCGCTGTGTGACATCATCATTGTATCCTTTCACGGTGGCGCCGAGGGAGCTCAGTTTCAGAACGTACCCCGCACGCACGAGATATTTCATGGTGAGGATCGCGGCGATGTATATGCCTTTGCCCACACCCTGATTGATGCCGGAGCCGATATCGTTTTTGGACATGGACCACACGTGACCAGAGGCATCGAAGTGTACAAGGACCGGTTCATTACTTACAGCATGGGCAACTTCTGTACGTATCGCGGCATCAGCATCAGCGGCGTTAATGGCATCGCTCCCATCCTGAAAATATACACCAACCGCGAGGGCAAGTTCTATCAGGGCAAGATCATTCCTACTTCTCAAACTTATGAAGGTGGAGTTCGAATAGACCCTATGAATCAGGTGATTAAGAAGATCCAGGAATTGACCAGAAAAGATTTTCCTGAATCCAGGATTCAAATTGCCGAGAATGGTTTAATTAATTATCTTGCTCAATAAGATGGCTTACAAGGAAAAAGAAATTGAGAAGCTTTACTACTCTATCGGTGAGGTTTCCGACATGTTTAACGTAGCTCCATCGTTGATCCGTTTTTGGGAATCGGAGTTTGATCTCATTAAGCCAAAGAAGAATCGCAAGGGCAATCGTCAGTTCACCAAGGAAGATATTGATCTTGTCAAGACGATCTATCACCTGGTGAAAGAAAAAGGATTTACGCTGCAGGGAGCAAAAGATATGCTGCGCAACGACTCCCAGGCCGTTCGCGATAAGATGGAATGCATTGACTCACTGAAACGCGTTCGCGGATTTCTCGTTGAGCTTCGCGAGAAGCTTTAAGCCCATTCCGTCAAAAGGGTCAGCGCAATTGACTGACTTCATTGAGCCGGTCGGTTACGGAAGAAGAGTCGATAAATCGTTGTTTAGCGTTGCGCAAGGGTACCCTCTACCGATGACGATCAGTGGATCGTTCCGAGCGTTGCAGAATATGTTTGATCAGTAATCATCGGGGATAATCATCCCCTTTCTTCGTCAGGTTTTTGTCCGCAAGGGCACGTTAGCTGCAATTTGAATATGGAACAGGAGCGAATGGCGCTGTTGGCGCTGCATTTTATCCCAGGATTGGGGGATTATACCATCCGGCAACTCATGGCCTACTGCGGATCCGCGCAGCAGGTATTCAGGATTCCTAAGGGCAAGCTGTTGAAGGTGCCTGGTATTGGTGAAGCAACGTTGCGTGGCTTCTCTGCTGTGAAAGCTTTTCAATGCGCTGAAAAGGAAATACGCAAGGCGGAGGAACATCGCGTTGAACTGATTTTCTACAACGACGCCTCGTACCCGCGCCGGTTAAAGCAGGTGTCCGATGCACCCTCGCTTTTGTATATCAAAGGCCGTCTCGATTTTGAAGCACGCCGATGCGTTGGCATTGTGGGCACGCGCAGGTGCACTGACTATGGTCGCGAATGCACCACAGAACTGATCACAGGGCTCTCCCACCATCAACCCCTGATTGTAAGCGGGTTGGCCTATGGCATCGATATCCATGCGCATCAGGAAGCGGTCCGCCTGGGACTACAAACGATCGGCATCATGGGGAGTGGCATTGATGTCATTTATCCACACGCGCATATCGATACCGTTAGACGAATGATGGGCAATGGAGGGATCGTTACAGAAAATCAGTTCGCGGCAAAGCCTGACGCGCATAATTTCCCGGCACGCAACCGAATTATCGCCGGACTCATCGACGCCCTCGTGGTCGTAGAGGCCGCCGAACGCGGTGGCGCATTGATCACGGCCGATATCGCCAACAGTTACGATCGTGAAGTGCTTACGTTTCCCGGAGATGTAAAACGAAGCTTCTCAGTAGGTTGTAACAACCTCATTAAATCAAACAGAGCACACTTGATCACGTCGGCCGCGGACCTGGAGCGCATCATGAACTGGGATGTAGAAGTCGCGACGCCCGTTCGTGCATCCGAAGTAACGGTGCCGCTGGACGCCGACGAACAGCAGATCGTAGCATGCCTGGACGCTGCGGGTAAGGCGCTTCACATTGATGAACTCAGCTGGCGTACTACGTTGCCTGTGGCGCGCATGGCCTCGCTCCTGTTGGGATTGGAAATGAAAGCTGTGGTGAAGGGATTGCCCGGAAGAATGTACAGGATACGGTAGTACTTCGTTCCAGCGGTGCCAAATATCTAACGACGCGGGATATGACGAAGGCTCACCATGTAACTGAAGGCCTGCTGGAGCAGCAAGACAAAGCCTCTGGCGACCTTAGTTATTTATGTCTGACTTTTGGTTGCAGCGTTCCTTGATGACTTCGTAGGCGTGCAGGTCACCCAGCTCTCCTGCTTTGCTGAGGTCCAGACAACCATTCTTCATGTCGCCAAATTCGAGCCGAAGGGTGCCGCGCAAAAAGTAAGCGTCTGTATTCTTTGCGTTTAGCTGAATGATCTTTGAGCAATCGTTGATCGCATCTTCGTAGGCTTGCAGGAATTGCTTCGCTTTGCCGCGATTGAAATAAGCATCGATGTTGTTCTCATTGAGGGCGATACAGGCAGTATAGTCGGAGATAGCACCGTAATAGTCCTGCAACTTCATTTTTACATTGCCGCGCGCAAAGAAGGCATCGGTGAACTTGGCGTTCTTGTCGATCGCTGTGCTGTAATCCTTCATGGCACCATGGCGATCGTCGAAGTTATCTTTGATGTTGCCGCGAATAAAATACGCCGCCGCGAAATTAGGATCAGCCTCCAGTGCCTTATTCAGGTTGAGCAACGACTCTACATATTCCCGTTTTTCGTAGAGCTCCTTACCCTTCTGAGTGAATTCCTTCGCTGTCTGTGAAAAAACTGCCGTCGTCAGCAGCACAGTACACACCGTCAATAGCACGCGAACCATAAGTCCAAAAAGTTTAAACAGTTGTCAAATGTAGCGCTATGCCACGCCCCGAAAAATCTACAACAGGTGTGGTGACGGAAACGTCGCCGAAGCGCAGGTCAGGGCATCCCGCAATGCCACGCGATCGATATTGATCTCTGCGCCAGCGTTTTCCAGGGTCTTCAGCATTACTTCGGTGGCGATGTTCCCGACCAATGAATCGGCTGCCATAGGGCACCCACCGTATCCCTTCAACGCGCCATCAAATCGGCGGCATCCGGCGTGGTACGCAGCAAGTACTTTTTCTGTGGCATCGTCCGGGCGTGCGTGAAGATGAACGCCGATCTCTACTCGTGAATGAGGAAGTATAGTTTTGAATAGCTGAGACACCGTAGCCGCGGTCGCGATACCCACTGTATCTGCAATGGAGACTACGTCT
>Ga0164241_10002894_pt1 | contig 17979 bp, 14 predicted proteins | sample OricomyardsoilBY_FD_108780 | JGI IMG/M metagenome (GOLD analysis project Ga0164241, IMG submission 108780) | Backyard soil microbial communities from Emeryville, California, USA - Original compost - Back yard soil (BY) | ecosystem: Environmental > Terrestrial > Soil > Unclassified | place: USA...
AAAATTAGTGTAGTCGTTTGTACAAACTGGCTCACACCGGCCACGGTTGCTTTGGGTGTTTGAAATTCGGACACTGTTTGAGGAAAGGTGGTCATCAGGCTATTTTCAAGATTAGCCAGACTATCTTTATTCACATAATTTGCCTTTACATAAAAGTCGATACTTTCTGGTAACGGATTGCTTATGGCCAGTTTTTTCCAAAGCGTATCGTTTTCCTGGTTGTATTTTTCAATGGCTTTTTCCCTGGTAATATATTCTACTTTCAAAGCACCTGGCAGCGCATCAATATAATTTTTCAGCGAATCTATTTGCTCCCGGGTGGCTGTGCGATAAATATAGGCATGGAGTTGAATATTCTCTTTAAAATAATCACCTGTTTTTTTAATGTTCAGAAATATCCAGCCAATAATTCCAAAAAGAAAGAGCACCAAAGAAACGCCGATTATGGCATATACGTAAGAAGGTTTGCCGCGTTTCGTTGATACTTTGCCAAATTGAGCCATAATGGAATAATGAATTTATTTTTTCCGGGTTTATACAGCGACAAAAATAAATGATTTTAAACAGGTTTAGTATTTTTGCGACTTTGCAATGATTGCTAATGTAATGGACATCCTTCATTGATAATCTTTGCTAATCAATCAATAACATTTCTTTCACAAAAAATACGGGGAAGGCAATCCTGATGCGATATCATTGCAGAAAAATTCTCACCTGGCTATGATCGGGTTTTGGAAAAAATATTAAATAAAAAGAATGGAATACAAATTCAGAGAGATAGAAAAAAAATGGCAGGACACCTGGAAGCAATCCGGTGTTTACCACGTTAGCAATTCTTCAGACAAACCGAAATGCTATGTTTTGGACATGTTTCCCTACCCAAGTGGGGCCGGTTTGCACGTGGGCCATCCGCTGGGCTATATCGCCAGTGATATTTATGCGCGTTATAAAAGACTGAAAGGTTTTAATGTGTTGCATCCGATGGGCTTTGATAGTTTTGGTTTGCCCGCCGAGCAATACGCTTTGGAAACAGGGCAGCATCCGGCAATTACCACAGAAAAAAATATTGCCACCTTTAAAAATCAGTTGGATAAAATTGGTTTCTGTTTTGACTGGAGCCGCGAAGTAAAAACCAGCGACCCTGAATATTATCGCTGGACGCAATGGATATTTCTGCAATTATTCAAAAGCTGGTACAACCATGAAAATGATAAAGCAGAACCTATTGAAACTTTAATTGAAAAATTTGATACGTCAGGTTCTGAGAATTTTACTGCTGATGAGTGGAAAGATTTTGATGAAAAGAAGCAGCAGGAAATTTTGATGGATTATCGTTTGGCATTTTCTTCTTATGGCGAAGTGAACTGGTGTGAAGCATTGGGAACCGTGCTTGCCAATGATGAAGTGGTAAATGGCGTAAGCGAGCGAGGTGACCATCCCGTTGAAAAAAAGAAAATGCGACAATGGTATTTGCGCATTACCGACTATGCCGACAGATTATTGAAAGGCTTGGAAACAGTGGATTTCAGCGATGCAATGAAAGAAATGCAACGCAACTGGATTGGAAGAAGTGAAGGAGCGGAAATGGAGTTTAGCCTCACCCCCAACCCCTCTCCGCAGGCGGCGAGGGGGGAAACCCACGCAACGTCCCCCCTCTCCATTTATGGAGAGGGGATGGGGGTGAGGGTTTACACCACCCGCCCCGACACCATCTTTGGCGTAGATTTTTTGGTTCTGGCACCAGAACATGAATTAGTCAGTCAAATAACAACGGAATCACAACGGCGATCAATAGACGAATATTTAAGTTATGTAAAAAGTCGTAGCGACAGGGAAAGGTTAGCTGAAGTAAAACAAATCACCGGATGCTTTACCGGCGCTTATGCTGTCAATCCTTTTGATGGGAAACAAATACCTATATGGATTGCAGAATATGTTTTGGCGGGCTATGGAACGGGGGCTATCATGGCGGTTCCGTGTGGCGATCAAAGAGATTTTGATTTTGCCACACATTTTAATATTCCCATCACCAATATTATCGGTGACCATTTTAATGGCAAAGAAGCCAATCCCACGAAAGAGGCTGTCTTAGAAAACTCTGGTTTTTTAAATGGCTTATTGATGAAAGATGCAATCGGTGTCGCCATTAATAAAATAGAAGAACTTGGAATAGGAAAGCGAAAAGTAAATTACAAAATGCGCGATGCGGGTTTCAGTCGCCAGCGCTATTGGGGCGAACCGTTTCCGATTATCTGGAGCGATGGTATCGCCATTCCGTTAGATGAAAAAGAATTGCCATTGGAATTGCCTTTTGTAGAAAAGTATGGTCCGGGAAAAGAGGGTCAGGGGCCGTTGAGTAATTTGAGGGATTGGGTCCTCACCCCCATCCCCTCTCCACGGGTGGAGAGGGGGGAAGTCCCCGCAAGCACATCCTCGCAGGTGGAGAGGGGGGCGGCTCTCGTTCCAAAATACAAAGTTTCCGCTCCCGTTCAATATGAGTTGGCAAAAGGAATGCGCAAGGATTATACAAAAGCGGAAGATAAACTTTGGCAAAGGATCCGTAATCAACAGTTAGGAGTGAAATTCAGAAGGCAACATCCAATTGAATCATACATTGTGGATTTTGTTTCTCTTCAGGATAATTTAATTGTAGAAGTGGATGGTGGATATCATGAGAATGAAGAACAAAAAATATACGATGCTGAGCGGACGAAAAGATTAAATGAAATCGGATTCCAGGTTATACGTTTTAGCAATACAGAAGTTCTTGAAAATATCCCGGTAGTCTCAAAAAAAATCAAAGAAGCCCTTGCTTCTCAATCAATAAAACGAGGTGAAAAGCAAGTAGAAAAGTCTGAACTGACTTCCCCCCTCTCCATTCATGGAGAGGGGCCGGGGGTGAGGGAAACCTCCACTATGCCCGGTTACGCCGGCTCCTCCTGGTACTTCCTCCGCTATATGGACCCACACAACAACGAAACTTTTGCTGATAGAAAAGCCACAGATTACTGGAACCAGGTAGATGTATATATTGGCGGCACAGAACATGCCGTAGGGCATCTATTATACAGCCGTTTGTGGACAAAAGTTTTGTATGATTTAGGATATATCAGTTTTGATGAGCCTTATAAAAAATTAGTGAATCAGGGGATGATACAGGGTAGTAGCAGGTTTGTGTATAGAATGCAGTTCGTAAACGCTTTTCCTAAAAAGGATTATAGCTTTTTAGTTTCATTCAATTTGGTAGATAAGGCTTTAAAAGATCAATCCTTTAATGAAATAATTATTAATAATATTCAAGAAGCAGACTCGGATTATTTCATGAATAAAATTGAGGATTTTCATCTTATTGGTTTAAAATTTACATCGATTCACGTTAATGTTGAGATAGTTGATGGAGTTGAATTGGATGTGAACGCTTTTAGAAAATCAAGATCAGACAAGGAATTTATTGCTATTATCCTTGATAATTGTGAAATTCTTTTGCCTAACGAAGATTTAAATAAAAGAGGCAAATACATCTGCGGTGTCGAAACCGAAAAAATGTCCAAATCAAAATACAACACAGTAAATCCGAATGATTTGGTTGACAAATACGGCGCAGATACTTTTCGCATGTACGAAATGTTTCTTGGCCCGGTAGAACAAAGCAAACCGTGGGACACCAAGGGCATTGAAGGCGTGCATCGTTTCTTAAAAAAATTATGGCGGTTGTTTTTTGATGAAATAAAAGGCCCAATCTGGACTTCTTCAGCTCCCTCTCCCTTGGAGAGGGCGGGGGGTGAAGCTTCAGATGCCGAATTAAAAACCCTCCACAAAACCATTAAAAAAATTGAAGAAGATACGGAACGTTTTTCCTACAATACCGCTGTGAGCGCCTTTATGGTTTGTGTCAATGAACTCACCGATTTAAAATGCCACAAGAAAGAAATCCTTGAACCACTCTTGATTTTACTGACTCCTTATGCGCCGCACATCGCAGAAGAATTGTACCATGCTTTAGGAAACACTGAATCTATTTTGAATGCAACTTATCCTAAGTTAGAAAGTAAATACCTTGCGGAATCTGAAAAAGAATATCCTATTTCTATCAACGGAAAAATGCGCACGACAATGATAATTTCTCTTGATGCATCTCAGCAGGAAGTTGAAAAGATGGTGCTTGAAAATGAAACAGTACAAAAATGGATTGACAGTAAACCAATAAAAAAGATAATTTTCGTGAAGAATAAAATGGTGAACGTGGTAGTGTAGTATTATTACATTCTTGGAATCTTTGCCTGCGGGGTTTTATTCTTTTGAATGACTCTCAAAATATCCATCCAGTCTGTAACTGCTGATTTGCTTCACTTTTCGCTAAGATTCATGTTGATTATTAATCTCTGGGCACAGGGCTAATAATTTCTTTCTGGAAAAAATACAAATGTCCGTTGTTTCTTCGTTTACTCTAAAACAAAAAAGGATATGATGACAAAGAAAATTACCGGCTATATTTTACTGCTGACTTCCGTTTCATTCAATGCAGCGTTTGCTCAGAAAGTAGCACTTGAATACCCATTCAAATTTTCAAGTAATAAGTTCAAAACCATGGACAATGCGGTGAATTTGCTGGCAGAAGATGGCGTTTATAATCTTTCTATGATTATTCATGATAAAAAGAAAGCAGATTATATTGAGCTTGACAAAAATCTGAAGATTGTATCCTCATTTTCTTTACCAGCTAAACAGGTTTCTTTTTCTAAGTATGATATTATAGGTGGCGAGTACAACATGCAACATGTAGGTAGTTTCGCATTGCCATCATCAGGGATTTTTAATTTTGTTTACTCTTTACAGTTTCACGGAAACCCGGCCAAAGAATCTTTTATGGCAACAACAGTAGATTTTAATAATAAGACAGTAACAGATAAAGAGATCATCGCACGCGATGGAAAGGAAATTACACTACAATCTTTTTCGGACGATGGCCATTTCTACTGTGTGAGAGCAAATAATAAAGATGAACAGCTTGTATTTCATCTTGTTGACAGAGAAGGTAAACTGACAAAGAAAAGTGTTCCATTTAAAGTACCGGACGGCAAAAAAAAAGACAGAAACAGCATCGCAGAATATCTGGGTAATGCAGCCCTTATAAAAAATAATGAAGAACCAGATTTGGAAGCCGGTACTGCGGATGCTAAAATGTATTATAATTCAAATGGAATTGCATTTGTGGTAAATGATGGTGCTTCCCCTACTCATCTGATACTGTTTGATAAAAATACTCTGGCGTTGACGGAAACATTTATTAACCATAGCGCCGAATTTCCGGGTACTGATAAAGATAAATCAGAAGTAAATTCTTATCTGTTTAATGACCAGATATTTTCTGTTATTGTGAACAAAAGCAACCTGGTAGTAGCAATGTATGGCCTCGATGGCGCTTTGATAAACAAACAGGAAATTAATGAAGGAAATATGAACACAGTATTAGCTTCATCGGTTGAATATGAGGAGAGAAACGGAAAGAAGGTGAAGGAAGAACAGATAGACGATTTTTCAAAACTTCTCAAAGCGCTTCAGAAACAAACAACTGGCATTACTGTTGGTACAACAATCGATAAAAACTATGTGTTAACTATCGGAACATACGAGCCCATCGTTCGGGTATCTTCCTCCGGCTCGGTCGGAACTACGAGATTTGAAAATCATCCGGGAGGAGGTGGAAGTTCTCTTCCGGCAGGTAATGGTACTTATGCAAATACATACTATACGCCCGGAATATCTTCTTACTCCAAATCAAGTAATGAATTTAAGAAGATGTCTTTTAGAATGATGACGGATGGCAAATCTTTCATTAATAAAAAAAGTAAGAATTCAAAAACACTGAGAGATCAGATTCAGGATTTTATAGAAGGCAAAAGCAATAGCATGCGCAAACAATTCGCGATTGGTGATAAACAATATTTTGGTTATTATGATTTTGACACAGACGCCTATTATATTGAACTCATTCCCATAAAAAAATAGTTGTTCGATTAGCAGTTACTCGTTGTTAAGCTACCAATGAAGACATTTCAGAATCAGGATCGCCTCAACTATCATAGGAAACAAAATTCTCCACATTTTCTGTAATTCTTTTTTTCATCAGGTGGTTTATTATTAGTTTAGCTAATCGCAATTCATTTTTAAACATTGCTTGGCTACATGCAAACAATATTAGGCTCCGGCGGTGCCATCGCCAATCATCTTGCAAAAGAATTAAAAAAATATTCCAGTGAAGTAAGACTTGTTTCCAGAAGTCCAAAAAAGATAAATGAATCCCATGAGATTTTTCCTGCGGATTTAACCGATAAAGAATTAGTAAATCAAGCTGTTAAAGGTTCCGAAGTGGTGTATCTCACCGCCGGATTGCCTTATGATATAAAAATATGGCAACGAGACTGGCCGGTGATTATGCAAAATGTGATTGATGCATGTATAGGGCATAATGCCAGGCTGGTTTTCTTTGATAACGTATATGCTTATGCGCCGGATCAAGTATCCAACATGACTGAAAATTCTGAAAAGCAACCTGCAACACGCAAAGGGAAAGTTCGTTTAGATTTACTGAACATGATTTTTGATGCAATCAAAGATAAGGGCCTAAAGGCGCTCGTTGCACGCAGCGCTGATTTTTATGGCAAAGATGTAAAAACAGGATTTTTAAATTTTGGCGTGATTGATAAACTCAAAAAGGGAAACAAAGCAATGTGGCAATCTGATGCAGATAAAATACATTCTCTTACCTACGTTCCGGATGCTGCAAAAGCTGTAGCTATTCTCGGCAATACATTAGATGCCTACAACCAGGTATGGCATTTGCCCACGTCTTCCCAGAAATGGACCGGCAAAGATTTTATCAACCAGGTGGCGCAGCAATTAAACGTAAAGCCAAAATATTTTATTTTGAATAAACCTATGATCAGCATCATGGGAATTTTTTCAACCACAATAAGAGAATTGAAAGAAATGCAATATCAGAACGATAGAGATTATTTCTTCGACAGCAGCAAGTTTTATAAACGCTTTTCTTTTACACCAACAACTTATGAAGCAGGGATTAAAGCAAGTTTGTAAGAATGAAAATAAAATGACCGGGATAAAATCTATTGTCATCTGATAACTGATGCCTGGTCGTAAATTTTATTCTTTAGACCAATTGGCAATTTCAAGCCCATCTATTCTTGAGAATTCTTTTTCATTATTAGTGACAAGAGTTAACCTCAAACTTTTTACATGAGCTGCGATCAATGTATCTAAAGGTCCGATAGGGGTACCAATTTTCTCCAGGTTTGTCCTGATTCTTCCATATTCTATCGCAGCGTTCATGTTAAAATCAATAATCTCCAAGGGGACTAAAAATTGATTTAACGCTAATTGATTTTTTTCCAATTGAGTACTTTTTCTCATTCCGTATTGTAGTTCTGAAAAAGTGATTATTGAAATGCCAACACTACCTAATGGTAACTTCTTAAATTTTTCAAATACCCGAATAGGTTTTTGTTTTATGATGTAAATGCAAATATTGGTGTCAAGGATATATTTCATTAATCGAAGGATTCTCTGATTTGCTGTTCTGGCTGTTTTCTTTCATTCATAAAGTCTGCTGTGAATTCGTTCACACTGTCAAACAAACTTTGCCATGGATCATGAAACGGAATAAGATATAAAGCATTTCCTACTTTTTTAAGATATGCTTTATTATCATTGATCTTAAAATCATCGGGAATTTTTATAGATTGAAATCCCGATATATCTTGAATTTCTATAGTCTCAAAGGGCATGATCAATTTTTATTTCAAATTTAGCTTTTTTTATCAAACTTGATTTTTATTTTGTATAGGTAAACAATTTCGTAAACCTGCAAATGAAACCACTGTGCTTTGTCCCTTACTGGCACGCTTTGATAGATTTGTCGCGTAATTTCAAATATTTGTTACGATAGGATTTGATTACCAGTAAACAAACAATTATTCAATTTTCTTATTTTTCTTTTTTGCGGTATCCAGCAACAGCACGGGAAGTAAAATCAAATTTGTAAGTGTAGCTGTGAGCAACGTAATTGAGGTGAGCCAGCCAAGTGACTGCGTGCCACCAAAACCGCTGAAACAAAAGATGACAAACCCGGCTATCAATACCAGGGAAGTATAAATAATGCTAAGCCCCGTATGTTTGATCGTTTCTGAAACAGTTGTCTTAATGTCAAAATTATTAGCAGGAAGTTCTTGTTTGTAGTTTACTAAAAAACGAATAGTAACGTCTATCGCAATTCCTAACGCCAAACTAAAAATAAGCACTGTAGATGGTTTCAGCCTTACACCAACCCAACCCATAATACCCGCAGTGACCATTAATGGAATGATATTAGGAATCAGTGAACAAATCAGAATGCGAATAGACTTGAACAAATACAACATACACAGTGCGATAAAAAGAAACGCCCAAAGTAAACTTTCTTTTAGTCCATGAATGATAAAAGAGCTGCCTTCCAGGAACGTGATGGAAGCTCCGGTAAAGGTGACTTTGTATTTTGAAGAATCAAAAAGATGATCTGTTCTTTGCTTTAAACTGTCAAGAATAATCGGCAATTTTACGGTGCCTACGTCAGCCATGTTAATGCTCATCCGTGTACTTTCACGCGCAGTATCTATAAAACTGGTAAGCATTTTGGCAAGTTTATTTTGCCCGGTGTCATCCTTCGGGTGAAGGTAATCGCCGATGAAGGCCATATCAAATGAATTGGGTAGTGCATAATTAGAAGAGTCACCCTCATAAAAACCTTGCTTTACAAACTTAATTCCTTCCGCTACGGAAAGCGGCCGACTCATATCTCCCTGCGCATTTATATACATCGAAAGCGAATCCATTTTTGCTAAAACAGGTAATATTCGTGCGCCGGCAAGGCCATATCTTTTTTTGGAGTCAATCACTATTTCAAGCGGCATTACCCCGCCAAAATTCTGTTCAAAAAATTTCAGATCTGTGTATATTTTATCCGTTTTTGGTAAATCATCTACGATGAAACCTTCGGTTTTTAACTGATACATTCCCAAAATGGAAAAGACTATAACAGCTAACGTGATAGCATAAACGATTTTTTTATGATTAAAAACCCATCGTTCAATTTTTAACAATAATACCGTAATAAATTTTACATCAAGATATCGTAACTGTTTTTTGCCAGGCGCCACCATATAACTTAGCGCCCCGGGCAAGAGGATAAAAGAAATCACAAAGATCAACATGATACTTATACCTGCCACCTCACCAAACTCTTTTAGAATAGGACTTTTCGTCAATGCAAAAACGGCAAGGCCAATCGCTGCCGTTATATTACAGAAGAGGGTAACGACGCCCATCTTACTCACCATGTCAATAAGGGATTGATTTTTATCGCCGGTTTTTCTATAACAGGAATGATATTTATTTAAAAAGTAAATGCAATTAGGAATACCGATAACCACCACCAACGGAGGGATTAATGCGGATAATAGCGTGATTTTAAATCCAAACAACTGCATAACGCCCACACTCCAGATTACGCCTATAATTACCACTGCCAAAGACAAAGCCATAGTTTTTATGGAACGAAACATCAATAGTAATATCAATGCCGATAGTAGCAACGAGCCAATAACAAACCATTTCATTTCATGCGCAATCCTGTCTGCGAGCCTGGTACGAATCAAAGGAAGCCCACTGATATGCATTGGCACATGGGTGGTAGCGGTGTATTGATTTGCTTTGCCATTAATCTCATTGATAACTGTTGTGCGTTCTTTCGATTTTAAAATTTCTTTGTTAATTCTTACAACAATTAAATAAGCATGTGTGTTGGGGTTAAATAAAAGCGAACGATAAAATGGAAGTGTATAAAAAACCTTTAAGCCGCTATCGATTTGTGATTGGGGTCGTATTTCTTTCGGAAAAACAGGGATAGCATCCAGTTTTTGCGACGCCGTATCTTTTAAAAGATTAACCGCGTTCGCAACACTCAACACATCCTCTACACCTGGAATTTTTTTCAGATCATTATTGAGCTTTTGAAATGCTGCAAAATCCTTCAGTTGAAAAAAATCCTTCGTCTGTACGCCAATCACCAACACATTACCATCATCGCCAAATTTTTTCCTAAAAGAAAGATAGTCTTCGTATTTGGGATTATCAACAGGGATCGCGTTGGTGAACTCGTAGCTGAGTTGAATTCTGCTGGCAAAAAAGCTCATGATAATTGTAGCTATCAATAAGCCTATAAGAAGTAATAACCGGTTTTTTAATACCAGTTTCGCCAGGCGCTGCCACATAATTTATTAAGATTTTGCAACCGAAGGAATTGAATTGTTTTTGTTCCGGACAAACAGAATGATTTTAACGATAAAATATTAGCAAGCCGGAATTGTAAATAAAAATATTAAAAAAATATTGGTTTACTACAAACAAAATTAAATTAGTCTCTGATCGACAGAAACATTCCCGGTTAGAAATCGCTAAGGCTTTATTAGAAAGTAAGAATCTAAGCACTTAAACTGGCTATTTACAAAAATAAAAAGAACAGCAATAACTCTCATACACCTCCATCAAAAGATGAGAATCGCCCAAAGAAAAATCAAAACCTGCGTGAAAAGAGCGATAAAAACCAGGCGGCCAACCTATATGAATTGGATGTGGACCTGGCAAAATGAATATCTTACTTATCTTGTCCATTCCGATAATCGTGGTTTTAAAACCATTACCGATAATCTTAGCAATGGTTTACCGAATACCGTTTTGCAACACGATAGATTTGCCGGTCATTTTAATTGCGATGCAAAACATCACCAGACCTGCCTATGTCGGCAGGTTTGCATGGCTCATTTACTTCGCGATTTACAATATTTAATTGAGCTTCATCCTGAGTGTGGATGGCAACTGAAATGAAAACATTGGTTGCAGAAGCGCTTGACTTAAAAAAGCGATTAAGCATTACCGGGGATTACGCAGAAAATAAAACAGCGACAAATATTATTGGTAAGATTACATGAACTGCTTCATTAGCTTACTCAAGCATCAGCAATATATTCTCTATTTTTTATATCATCCAAAAGTGCCTCCCGACAACAATGAATCTGAAAGAGCCATAAGAAATATCAAAGTGAAACAAAAAATATCAGGACAATTTAAATCCACCGACGCAGCATATCGCTTTGCCATTTTGAGATCAATTATTGACACCTCCATTAAATCAGGACAAAATGTTGTGAATGCTTTATCACTTATTGCTAAATTGGAGACTGAATAGTTACGTTATTAATGTAAATTTGGAAAAAATATGGAAACTATTTTCGCGCCTTTATACCTAATGATTCTATGAAGTTTTTATTTTATTTTATTTTACTTGCTACCATTCTCCCGTTATCAGTTTTTGCAAATAGTGATACAACTAATATCCCCATGGGCAGGCAGATATTTCACGACCGCATCAAAGACGATCAAAAGCTCGCAGATAAAGCCGATGGACATTTGGATGGATTGATTAAAGTAAGCAACAATCCCGATGTGAATTTGCAGGTAACGGATGCCATTTTTAGAAAAGTAAACGTACTTAGAAATGATATTGAGACCAACAATGACATCCCCACCAATAATGATAAAGTACGTTATCTCCGGTACCTGGACGAGCTATTGAAAGATTTTATCAATAACTGGAAAACACATAAGTTAAACCCTTCGTTGGCGCCCTTGCTAGTTCAGAATTTTCATGAAATTTATAATGCAAATATCAAAGGTGAAAACATGGCTTCATTGATACAAAAAGCACCGTACGAAGTGGGGTTGATCAATGCGTCAATTTTCGAAGATAATCCGGGATACCAGGAAAGCAAGATTATTTTGTTTAGAAAGTTTTGTACCCTATATCCTGATAAAATATTGGCCAATATTGGCCCGTATGCAGATGAACCATTTGCAGATACATTAGTGATAGACGCTTTTAATAATAGTCCCAGCCAACTGTATTCCTACGCTCAGTCTTCGGGGAGTCAGCAGGGTAGGTTGATAAGAAGAGTAGACGATCCAAGGATAAAGACAATAGTTCAACTGAGTGCTCAAAACCGTGCGTTGTTCTATTTCCCTTTCATGGATGAGCTCATAAGCGGCAAACTAACTATGGCTGACGTTACTAAAGTTGCAGGAACTTCCGATAAATCGTATGATAGCGTTGGTTACTATAGTTTACTTGTAAAAACCGAAATCGATTATTATGATCGCCTGACACATGGAGACACGCCTGTTGCCATGTTTGGAGCCAATGGTTTAGTAGATATGCTGAAGGCAAAGGCCATTCAGCATTTTATAACTCCGATCAATTTACTACATGAAAATCCGAATCCGGCTGTAAGGTTTAAAGCTTTACAACCCTTAAATGCTCAGGAACTATATTATATGATGGTATTGGGAGAAAATGACATTTACACTTCAAGTTATAAGTATAGTTTCGATCGGATGATTCAGAAAATGGGACCAATCCCGCATGGAGATTCATTATTGATGTCGTTACACTTCGACAAGTTTAAGAAGTTTATAAAGATGGCAGCGGGGTACAACAAACTGGACGAGTTTTTGAAAACAATGCCTGATAACTCCGAGAAGTTGATGCAGGCTTTTGTTGCCAAATTGGAAACGACCGGCACGCTTGAAGACGCTGTGGATGTGGCAGATTCTTATGGAAGTATTACCAATCCTTCCCTTCAACAATCTATGTTGAAAAATGTAGAATGGAACGAACAGCGGTGTATTAAAGAAGATAATGAACGCGGGCGCAAAATTTATAGCCTTCTGAAAACTATATTCCTGTCTGCTGATCCAAAAAACGGCATTGATCTTTCAAAAGAAATTGGGATTCCCCCTATTTACACAGTAGACTATAACTATCTCGCAGATGACTCCGGGCGTATTATCGAACAGGTATTTTTTTACGGAGACAAAGATGGAAAAATGTCCTATGCAAGTTACCTTTCTTCTTTCCCGAACAGCGACTGGAGCATTGTCAAAAAGAATGAATGGATCGAAATAAAATCCAGAAAAGGGAAACCGGTCTGGATATTTGCCAACCTTCCATTAGATAATGAAACCGATAAAGATGCGGATGCACAGGAACATTTGATCAATTATCTTGACTCAAAAGGATTGAGCCCCTCCATCGTAATTCATCGGGGGCACAGTTATCATCTCCCGTATACGATTCAGCAGTTGCCCGAAAATGCAAAAATTATTATGCTCGGATCGTGTGGAGGTTATCAAAATTTGAAAACAATTTTGAAATATTGCCCTAATGCCCACATTATTTCTACCAAGCAAACAGGCGCAAAAGATGTGAATAAGCCAATCATTGACGCGCTTGATAACACGCTTAGGGCCGGCAATGATATTGACTGGCGCAAGATGTGGAGCGGCCTTGAAACTTATTTTAGTCATACTTCCCGTGAAACAAGAGAAACTTTTGAAGATTATATACCGCCTCAAAAAAACCTTGGCGCATTATTTTTAAAAGCTTACAAAAAAGATGGTGGAGATGATGATCAGTAAACAGACATATTTCAGATATTTTGATTTTCAAATTGATAAATCAAATCGTGGTTTTCTTAAATAATAAGTGGTTCATTTCGCATTTTTCATCAATGACAATACAAAATCGCTAACAATTTTTTTATACTTTTCATTAAAAGTGTTTAGTTCTTTAAATTGAAAGTGGTCGGCCTTCTCTGTAGAATCTGCTATTGAAAAATTGTCTTCTTCCACAGAAAAAAAATAGTTTTCTTTAAAGAGATATTTTGCCAAATATTCCTGTTCTGTTTGCCCGGGCGTGGGAATTAAAATCGCTTTTTTCTTTAAAATCGCCAGGTCCATTATTGTAGTATATCCACTTCGCCCAATAACCATTTTTGACTGCTCCAACGCTTCATTTAATTCCTGCGCGGTCAGGTGATTTGCAATTTTTACAGAAGCATTGTTGGAAGTCAACGTTTCGTTGGAATCAGGCAAGCCTCTTACCAAAAGAACACTTCCCGAAAATTCTTTCAACTGCTCTAAAATTTTTTTTTCAAAATTAGTTCGTTGTGGTTCTGGTCCCGAAATTGTAACAAGAAGGTCATAAATTTTTTCGGAGTGGATAGAATTAAATCTTGATAAAATGCCGACGTATTCAACATTAGCAGGTGATTTTTTGGGATGTGAAAGTTCGCCTCCTAATCCATTTTCTTTTTCATCGGGTACCCAGCAAGTTGAATATTTATTGATGAAAAAGTAGTGTATTTTTTGCGCGATAAAATCAGCGAACACACTTCCCGTTTTAATTTGAAGTTGGTGAGTTATATAAATTGACAGAGCTTCTTTGTGATACATTCCAAAACGATTGTCGGAAATAACAGCGTCTATTTTGTATTTTTTAACCGTTTTTTTTAACCATCGATTTTCTCTAAATACTGTAAAAGATATCTTAGGAAGCTGCAAAAGCATTGTTGAAAAAAAAGCCCTTTTACTCTGACCATATTTGATTTCATAACCTTTACACCGTAAAAATACGCATGAAGGGAACTCCTTTTTTAACAAAGAAAATGTACTTTTATCCCCAACGATATACACATCGCAGCCTCGTTTAAGAATCTCTTTAATTACTGGAATACAGCGCGTTGCATGACCTAATCCCCAGTCGAGCGGCGCTACTAAAACGCGGGGTTTCGCACATTGCCTGTTAAAATCTGCCGACATTATAAAAATTTTGCAATAATTAATGGTGAAAATAGTTTAGTTTAGTGTTTGATTTAGTAATCGGCACAACTTATTTATTAATTGGTAATCAGAGGTGTTTAAATTTCTAAATCGGGATTAATTCAAAATATTTTAATGAAAAATTTAACCAGTTCCCTTTTGATTTTATTAGTGTTTTTATCCGTGCTTGCCATAAGTTGCACCGCTTCACATAAAAGCAAATGCGGTTGTCCTAGCAAAACCGGAATGGTTGGTTACTAAACCCCCTATAAAATGGACAAATTCAATCGTGATCTTTTGGTCTTGTTCAAAGAAAAATCAACTCCGCAAACGATCGAACATGAATTAGAACTTCTACACGAGTTGCTATTTTATGTTGAAAAGATGGATAATCTTGTGCCGGTTTATGAAGTCATCAATATAAACAAGTACAAAATTACTTCCAATCAAAAAGCAGTGAGAGAGACGTTGGGCAACAAGATTCTTAGGCCGTTCGTTTTCCTGAATAATATGAACTAAGTCGAAACTATTCGGTTATAGTCCATATTTCTCTTCCGCGCAACAGCCCGTCTAAATTGTCATTTGCTTTGGATTTGGATTCCAGTATTTGCTGCGCCATTATATCTTCATAGCAGGGTCTTTCCACCTCATAAAATACGCCGAATGGCCTTGGAAAATGATGTTCCGCTTTTGGACTTTCAAAAAACCTAACAAGCATTTGAGCCTTGTAAAGATCTTTTTCATCGTGTATCCACAATTCATTTTCACTTATATTTCCATCTAATTCTACCACCTCCGGTCTCATATCGGTTAATTTAATCCCCTTCCTTTTTTCAGCGCCAAAGACCAGCGGTTGGCCGTGAACAAGAAATAAAGTTTCTTCACTTTTGGATTTTTTATCGGTAAAAACTTCGAAAGCACCATCATTAAAAATATTACAATTCTGATAAATTTCTAAGAAGGAAGCTCCTTTATGATGTGCAGACCTTAACAACATTTCTTGTAAATGTTTTGGGTCTCTGTCCATGGTTCTGGCTACAAAGGTTGCGTCTGCGCCTAACGCCAGTGCCGGAGGATTAAAGGGATGGTCAATGCTGCCTAGCGGAGAACTTTTAGTAATTTTTCTTTGTTCACTGGTGGGCGAATATTGACCTTTGGTTAGGCCATAAATCTCATTGTTGAAAAGTAAAATATTTACGTCAAAATTGCGCCGTAATAAATGAATGGTATGGTTTCCGCCAATACTCAACGAATCCCCATCCCCCGTTACAATCCATACACTTAATTCGGGTCTGCTTGCTTTCAGACCACTGGCTATCGCGGTTGCACGACCATGAATACTGTGCATCCCAAATGTGTTCATGTAATAAGGGAAACGGCTGCTACATCCGATACCCGAAACGATTACAAAATTTTCGCGCGGAATTCCTAACGTGGGAAACACCTTTTGTACCTGGGATAAAATGGAGTAATCGCCACATCCAGGGCACCATCTAACTTCCTGGTCGGTAGTAAAATCCTTTGCAGTTAAGATTTCGGGAGCAAGTGCAGTATTATTCATTTTAATGACATTATGAATTTCAAAGTTAATAAATACAAAGGAATGCCAGGAAATTATGGATTGTGAAATGCGGAATTTTAACGTCAGCGCCCGTAACAAAACCTTAAAAAACGGCCAGTGATGAAAATCACCGGCCTTGCTTACCTCTGAAACCACAAGAAAAATCTTAAAATTTTCCTTGAAAGCGTTTTAAAAAAGTAAATATAATTTTGACAATGTTATAATAAATCAGAAAAACTAAGTAAGTGGAATTACAAAGATTGAATTTTTGATGGTCTTTTTTATTATAGGAAAAGGAACCTTAGGTTGGTCTGCTAAATTAGGTATAAATTATTTATAAAAATAATTTTTTTGAAATTTAGCGTGAAAATTTCTTTAATTCTTCACCGGCTAACCGGTCAATTTTTTTAATCTTATAACCATACCACCACTTAGGAACCGTTTTTTTCATAACCGTATCAATACTTCTCATTCCGAAAAGATTCCAGATCCCTTTTGCTTTGCCGGACACAGAACTTTGCAGCGCTCTCAGGCTCATTGCGAATCCGCTATCAATATATTCCATGTGGTGCCAGTATCCCGCGGGCATGAATAAAGTGTCTCCTGGATTTAAAATCAAATCATAGCCAACGGCATGTTTCAGCGCAGGAAATTTTTCGTAATCGGGATTGCCGTTACCCAGGCTGTAATTTGAAAAATCCGCAAGGCTTAGTACTTCGAAGGGTTTTCTATATAATTTGTGTTGTTCCTCATGTCGAAATAATAAAACCCTTTTTCGCCCCGCGAACTGAGTATGTAAAATGTGCGAAAGATCTATATCAAAATGCATATGTGTGATAGAAGATTCTCCGCCGGTAAAAAGCATGGGGTATTTTTTTACAAATCCTTTCATTAGATGCTCCGGCCATTTAAAATCTTCAATTAACTGGGGTGCATGATCAAAAATATTAAAAAGAAAAATGCGCCAACCGGCAGGTCCTTTCTGTATCATGTCAACATATTCGCCGAAGGTTTTGTAATCATCCGCGGTATTGATAGGGGTATAGGCATCGCTTTTTACATTATTATAAAGTCCTACCTTTTTATCGCCAACGATTTCTTTAAAATATTCCCAATTCCATTTTTTATACGCGGGCCATTCTTTGGCAAGATCTCTCATAACCAAAGGTATTTTGGGTTTATAATATTTGCTTTTAAACTCAGAAGAAGATATATTTTGAACAACATCTATTGACTGTAACAGCATGAGACGAAAACTTTTGATTTGCAAAAATAACTATTCTTCTTTTCCGTAAAGCAGGGATTTAGACAAGCCTAAACAACGATGAAATACTATTCGCGGTTTTTTGTCCCGAAAGCGTAACGATTGAAACTCGACGATGACGTAACTTCGCAGTCATTTAAAAACTGAACCGATTGGCAATACATTTTCATAAGCTTGCGATAAAAGACATTCAAAAAAATACTTCGGACTCCGTGGTGATTACGTTTGATGTTCCGGCGGAACACAAAGACGATTTCCTTTTTAAACAAGGTCAAAATGTTACCATTAGACATTTTGCTGGAAACGAAGAACTCAGAAGATCCTACTCCATTTGCAGCTCTCCATTAGAGAATGAGTTAAAGATCGCTGTAAAAAAAGTTGAGAACGG
>Ga0164241_10002895_pt1 | contig 17975 bp, 9 predicted proteins | sample OricomyardsoilBY_FD_108780 | JGI IMG/M metagenome (GOLD analysis project Ga0164241, IMG submission 108780) | Backyard soil microbial communities from Emeryville, California, USA - Original compost - Back yard soil (BY) | ecosystem: Environmental > Terrestrial > Soil > Unclassified | place: USA...
CGGGAACGCAGGCGGTGGGACAGTGCCTTCTGGTATATGATGGCGACCGGAGCAAATCGGCTCAGCCACCGTGCGCGACCGTTGTCGGCGTGGCAGATGTCGCAGCTCTCGGATCCATCACGGAGCCACCACCGATGCAGTTCTACATTCCAGCGAGTGCGGGAATCATCACCCCGCCGTTCCTGGATATCCTGGTGCGCGCAAACGGGAATGGTGAGCAGTTGATTCCGGCGATTCGAAAGACGCTCGCGAGCCTGGATCCGTCGGTGCGGTTCCTTCACGTTGATGCGTTGCAGCATATTGTGGATCGGCAAACCAGTTCCTGGAGACTTGGGGCTACGGCGTTCACAGCGTTTGGGATGCTCGCTCTCATCATCGCCGGAATCGGGCTCTACAGCGTCCTGGCATTCAGCGTTGCCCAACGAACTTTTGAGATCGGCGTGCGCAGTGCGCTCGGTGCAACCCCGCGGCGGCTGGCTCGAATGATCATGATGGAGATGGTACAACTGCTCGCTATCGGTGTCGTAATCGGCATGATCGTGGCGACTGCGATTGCGCCGCACGCTGAGTCGCTGCTGTTCGATGTATCTCCCCATGATCCAGCAACGCTTGCGGTGGTGATCTGTTCGATCGTTGCAGTGAGCATACTTGCTGCGATCGTTCCGGCGCGTAGAGCAATACTTGTGGACCCTACCATTGCACTGAAAAGCGAGTGAGAATATGACAGACTCAAACAATGCTGCGTTAGTGATACCATGATCAGCCTTACCCAGGACCTTCGCCTTGCGCTGCGTTCGCTGCTGAAGCGACCTGCATTCACACTCGTTGCCATTCTTTCGCTAGGATTGGGTATCGGTGCGAATACCGCAGTATTCAGTGTGATCAACTCGGTCCTCCTGCGACCGCTGCCATACACTGATCCTGACCAGATCGTCGACCTGTACGAAACAGCACCCAATGTGTCGAGAGGATCTGTCTCGCCTGCCAACTTCAAGGATTGGCGGGATCAGAGCAGCGTGTTCTCAGGGATTGCGGCGTATTCTGATGGGGATGTGAACTTGCAGGGCGTGTCGAATCCAGAGCGCTTGACCGTAACGTACGCGAGCGACAATATCTTTGGACTGCTTGGAGCGAAGCCGATGCTCGGCCGCGGTTTTCTCCCTGGTGAAGACAGGGATGATGCACCGCACGTTGCGGTGATCAGCGCAAGCCTCTGGCAGCGACGGTTCGGCGCCGATGCGCGTGTTATCGGAACGACCGTCTCTTTGAGCGGTGACCCATATACGATCGTAGGTGTCATGCCAAACGACTTTCGCTTCCCTGCGACTGCGAATCGTGACATGTGGCTACCCTTGCAAATGCACCCGGATCAGATGTCGCAACGTGGTTCGCACTGGCTCAACGTAATCGGACGCCTGAAGGCCGACGTTCCCCGCACCACTGCGGATGCGCAGATGCATCAGATTGCATCGCGTCTCGCCGAGCGTTATCCCGACCAGCAAAAGGGACGCAGCACGCTCATGGTACCGCTTCGGCAGGATCTCACCGGAAATGTTCGACCGGCACTACTGTCGCTGCTTGGTGCCGCCGCACTCGTGTTGCTCATCGCCTGCGCCAATGTCGCAAATCTCCTGCTCGCTCGCGCCTCCGATCGCCGCAAGGAGGTCGCGATTCGCATCGCGCTTGGCGCCGGTCGTTCGCGGCTGATACGACAGTTTCTCACGGAAAGCGTTGTGCTGTCGCTACTAGGTGGCGTGGTTGGATTCGTCCTGGCATACGCAGGAACAGGGGCGATGCTCGCGCTTGCAGGGTCATCGATCCCGCTCGGAACCGGTACCGGTTTTGACTTTCGCGTATTTCTCTTCCTTCTGATTGTGGCGGTGGGTACCGGGGTTGTGTTCGGTCTTCTACCGGCTCTCCAGTCGACCCGCGTCGATCTACAGAGCAATCTCAAGGATGGTGGCGGCAAGGGAAGCGTAGGCCACGCGACACAGCGCTTTCGCAGTGGTCTGGTGATAGGCGAAACGGCGCTTGCACTCGTGTTGCTGGTGGGCGCGGGATTGCTGATGAGCGCGTTCATCAAGCTTCGTAATACTGATACGGGCATGGCAACGCATGACGTGCTCACGCTGCACATATCCGTCCCGCAGAAGTACGATTCGACGGTATCGACGCGCTTCTATCAGCCGGTGATGGATCGTGTTCGAGCCATTCCCGGGGTGCGGGCTGTTGGATTGATCTCGCTGCTGCCACTGCAGGACTCGTACACCAACGGCACCGTGGGAATCGTCGGCCGTCCGCCGGATAAGCCTGGAGACGAGCCGTTCGCCGAGTATCGTGCGGTGAGCCCGGGATACTTCGCGGCACTGGGGATTCCGATCGTAGCAGGCAAGAATCTGCCCGAACAGAATGGCACGACAGTAGAGAACGGTGTGCTCGTCAATCACGCATTCGCGACCCGATACTTCCCGAATTCAACGGCGGTAGGTCACCGTCTCCAGTTCGGTGATACCAGTTCCGTGCCCATTGTCGGCGTGGTAGGCGACGTTCACGAGAGCAGCCTCGATCGGTTGCCATTACCCACCGTGTACCTGTCGTTCCTGCAACAACAGCGGAATAACATGGTAATGGTGATTGGCACGACTGTTCCGCCAACGAGCATCACGGGAGCCGTTAGAACAGCCGTGCATGCGGTGGACGCGGATCAGCCCATATACAACATCAAGACGATGGACGAAGTTGTCGCTGGTTCGGTTTCCAACCGCCGACTGTCGTTCTGGCTGCTTGGCGTATTCGCGTTGATAGCACTTGCGCTCGCCGCCGTCGGAATCTATGGAGTGATGTCATACATCGTAACGCAACGCACGCGTGAGATCGGGATTCGCATGGCGCTCGGCGCGAGACGCGAGGCCGTAATCAAGCTGGTAATGCGCCATGGGCTGACCATGGCGGTCGCCGGACTCGTAATCGGGACGATCCTCGCAATTGCCCTGGCGCGCACGCTTCGTAGCCTCATGTACGGGGCCACCGTCAACGATCCTATGGTATTTGCCGGAGTCGCACTACTCCTCGCTATCGTAGCACTGATCGCAAGCTATGTTCCCGCGCAACGTGCTGCGTCGGTCGAGCCGGTCATAGCACTTCGCGATGAATGAGCACCTTGTACTCTGTTGAAGTTCACGATTACCAATGCCCAACGAGGATTCAATGACCGATCAGATCGACACATCATCCAGCAAGACGGTTACCGACAACCGGCCGTCGCTCATCAAGCTCGATGGTGTAACCAAGGTTTACTATACCGATGAACTCGAGACGCATGCGCTTTCAGGCATCCAGCTCGACATCCTCGAGGGTGAATACGTTGCAATCGCAGGACCATCCGGCGGCGGCAAGACCACTCTTCTATCAATTCTCGGACTTCTCGATTCACCAACTCAGGGCAAGTATCTGCTCGGTGGCCAGCCGGTAGAATCACTGAGCCGGTCGCAACGCGCCGATGTCCGCAATCAGCGTATTGGTTTCATCTTCCAGGCATTCAATCTGATCGGCGATCTCACAGTGTACGAGAATGTGGAACTGCCGCTCACCTACCGCGGCATGCCGGCCGACGAGCGCCGAAAGCGAGTCAATGGCGCGCTTGAACGAGTCGGCATGTCACATCGCACGAATCACTACCCCGCGCAGCTCTCAGGCGGTCAGCAACAGCGTGTTGCAGTCGCGCGTGCTGTTTCCGGCGATCCGCTCATCCTGCTCGCTGACGAGCCGACCGGAAATCTCGATTCCGCAAATGGTGACGCGATCATGGAATTGCTTGCGGAACTGCACGGGAATGGCGCGACAATCTGCATGGTTACGCACGATCCCCGTTTTGCACGACACGCCGATCGTTCCGTGCATCTGTTCGATGGACGAATCGTGGAAGAAGAGCGCGGTGAGAAGGCGGCGACGGACCAGCGTGAGTTGCGCGAGAGCGGCTTCGTGGCGTAAGCGCTTACAACCCCAATCGGCTATCGTCATTCCCGCGAAAGCGGGAAGCCAGGTTGACATTGCCATGGGCATTGCAATGCACGTACTGCGCGGGCTGCAAATAGATTCCCGCTTTCGCGGGAATGACGGCCAGCTGAACAGTACTGGGCCTAGGCCGACAGCGCGGTGTCGTTGATACCTGTCATCATTCGCAACAGGCCTTCCTGCGTGGCGTGAGCACGGGCGACCTCGCCGACGAGGCGTCCGTTCCGGAGCACGAGTATGCGCGTCGACAAATTGATCAATTCGGGTAACTCACTCGAGAGCAGGAGCACCGCGCAGCCGGTCGTGGCAAGCTCGTCGATCCATGCATGCAGCTCCGCCTTCGCACCGACGTCCACACCGCGCGTTGGTTCGTCCAGTATGAGGATGTCACATTCCGCGGCGAGCCATTTGGCCATCACCAGCTTCTGTTGATTACCGCCGGATAACTCCGCAGTCACTGCATTCGGCTTCGCACGCACGCGAAGCCGCTCGAACAATCGGCGAACTGTTGTACCTTCGCGAGCTCTGTCGATCCATCCGAACCGCGCGAACCGCCGCAGCGTCGGCAACGTGCTGTTCTCGTCGGTACGCATCGATAGAACGAGGCCCTGCTTCTTGCGATCCTCGGGTACAAATCCGATCCGCAACCTTACTGCATCGCGAGCGGTCCGGATTTCTACTTGCCTGCCACGCACCCAGACAGTGCCGCTCGTCGCCGGCTCCAATCCGAATATCGACTGCGCAATCTCCGACCGCCCCGCTCCGATCAGTCCGGCGAGTCCAAGCACCTCGCCAGCACGCAAATTGAACGAGACGTCGTTGAACGCGGCGCCACGCGCCAGGTGCTCGACACGCAACCGTTCTTCGCCCTTTTCCTCCACAGCAGAAGCCGGAAAGTATTGTTCCAGTTTCCGCCCTATCATCAATTGGATCAGCGCCGCCTCATCCAGCTCACGCGCCGGTTGGGTTGCGATATGGCGACCATCGCGCAGAACAGTGATATCGTCGCACAGACGATGAATCTCCTTCATTCTATGCGATACGTAGATGATCGTCACGCCGCGCGCCTTGAGATTATTGATCAGCGCAAACAGCCGCTCCGCATCGTCGGCACCCAGACTGCTGGTCGGTTCATCGAATACGACAACCTTCGCAGCGGCTCCCACGGCACATGCAATCTGAACGAGTTGCTGCTCGGCGACTGTCAGCGTGTCCATCGGACGTGCAGGATCGATCGAGGCACCGATGGCGGCAAGAAGCTCTCTCGCTCGTACATTGACGACGCCACGCTGCACAAAACCAAATCGCCGCGGTAACTGGCCAAGACACAGGTTCTCGCCAACAGTGAGATTCTCGCAGAATGCAAGCTCCTGATGCACCATCGCAACACCAGAAGCCAGCGCCTCGCGAGGATCCTCAAAATGGACGACCTCGCCATCAATCCGAATCTCGCCACTGTCCGGTGTTTGCAACCCGGAGAGAATCTTCCCCAACGTACTCTTTCCCGCACCGTTTTCACCGCATATCGCGTGACAGGTTCCAGATCGAATGTCAAAACTCACATCCGACAGAGCGCGTACGCCGGGAAAGCGTTTGGTAATGCGTGAAAATGAAATCGCTGACATGTTTTTTCTGCTAGCAGTCATTCCCGCGAAAGCGGGAATCCATTTTCAATCGCGTCCGCAGCAAACATGGATCCTCGCTTACGCGAGGATGACTGGGAGTACGAAACCATCGCCCGTCATTCCCGCGAGAGCGGGAATGCCTGCTCAACCGAACATTCAATCCTTCATCGCCAGGAACTTCGGATCGACATCCGTGAATCCCCATGCCTTCAGTTGACGCGCCCACGTTCCAAGATTCTCCTTCGACACGCGCACCAGATCCATCTGCACATGCGCCGGTACGTCCTTGTGCAGATACACGTGATCGAAAATCGTCTTCACCGAAACATAACCCCATAAATATGTCGGTTGTGCAAGCAATACTGGTGCAATTCCTTTCTCCACATACGGCAGCTCGGCCGGCAGCGCATCCACGGACACGACTTTTACTTTTGCGGGATCGAGATCAGTCAGTAACGTGTTCGTGAATAACGCCCATCCTCCGATCATCGCCCAACCCTGAATCCCCGGATACGCATTCTGTGCGCGTATAACTTCTGCTGCCGCGTCCTGAGGTGTCTCGGCGTGGTAGAAAGTATTTACGATCGTGATGCCGGGATAGTTCCTCGCCTCCTCCTTCACACCTGCAATGCGCTTCTGCAGATTCGGTGCATTCTGGCTGCCACCCAGAATTGCGATCTTTCCCTTCCCGTTCATCTGCTTGGCAAGTTCCTGCATTACCTGCTTGCCCATCAACGCATCGTCACCGCCATAAAATGAAAATCGCTTCGATCCGGGAACGTCGCTGTCGAATGTCATTACCGGCACGCCACGCGATACAGCTTCGTCAATCGCTCCAACGAGCTTCCCGGCATCACTCGCGGAAAGGAGAATCGCGTTGTCGCCCGTATTAACCGCCGATGCGATTCGTTGCGCCTGAATCGTTGCGTCCTCACTCGGCGGCGTGAGCCAGTCGACTTTCACGTTCACACCATACTGCTTGGATAGCTCCTTCGCAGCCGAATCAGCACCCGTCCGGCCCGATAGAAACACTGGATTAGTCGAACTCTTGGCGATCATTGCGATCGTAAATGTCTTGCTCGCCCCCGCTGCGTCAGCACTTTTCTTCCCGCCGCCACTGCATGCGATGAACCCAACAGAACACAGAAGAAGTGCAATGGATCCCCGCGTTCGCGGGGATGACGAATGCGGAGCGTGAGCCGAGCGCGGGTGACGATATGGAGCTGAATGTGGATGCTTCATGAATCTGCCTCGGGTGCTGCGGGGATTGGCTCCGGAGAGGACGAAGCTGCGGCCATTCGACGCGCAAGAAGCCTGGTCCCTCCCTGATCCAGTACGACAGCAAGTATCATAGCGCTGCCAATGATGATCCATTCGTAATTCTGGTCCAGATGCAGCGTGCGAATTGCCTGACGGATCATGACGATGAGAATCGCACCCAATGTCGCGCTTATCGCACTGCCCTTGCCTCCGATCAGGCTCGCTCCGCCGACGACAGCGGCTGCGATAACATATAGTTCGTACCCATTTGCGTCCGAAGATGTGGCTGATCCATAGAAGGATGCGCCGAGGAATGCGGCGATGCCTGCACTGAGACCGGAGATCGCGTAGACACCGAGCTTGATGCGATCGACCCGCAACCCGGAATACCGACTCGCCTCCGGGTTCCCACCGATCGCGAATACATGGCGCCCATTCACCGTTCGGCTCAGGTACACGTGGCCTATCACGGTGACGACGAGCATGACCAGCAACGGCACAGGGAACAGGTCCGCGCTGAGGCCCAGTCGCGCCTTTGCGACGTTCGTCAGCGCGTCTGGAACCAGCACGCTCTCAGCGTGGCTGACAACGAAGGCGAGACCGCGGAGCACCCACATTGTCCCGAGCGTGATTATGAACGGATGTACACCGAGGCCGATCACCATGAAGCCGTTCGCGAGTCCGCAGAGCAGCGCGATCGAGAGGCATGTGGCGAGAGCGATCGCTACTGTGGCAACGGGCCCCATCGGACCGACCGCCCTGAGGACCATCGCCATCCCGACGCCAGAGAGCGCATAGATCGCCCCGACAGAGAGATCGATCCCACCAGCGATGATGACAATGGTGGCGCCTACCCCCATGATCGCGAACGAGCTTGCGTCGGTCCCGATCTGGACGAGGGTGTAAGCGTTCAGAAAGTTGTTGACCCGAACGCCGCTGACCGCGTCGATATGCGAGCCGGCTGCAAATGTTAGCGCGATACCCAACACGATCAGAACGGCGACGATTCCGATCTGCTGCGACTTGAGGAGCAGAGCGGCGGCTCGACGGATTTGCGATGTCCCGGGCAGGGCGGAAGTCACGTGGTGCAGCGGACTGGAGAAAGGAGTAGCGGCTTGCCCAACAATGAATGACAGCGTGGGTCTTGTCAACGGAGCCAGCGGTTACCCGGACAAGTGAGCCCCTATGGAGCGAGCCCCATCGATCGCAATGCCCCGCTCGCCAGGAACCACTTGGCGTCCTCAGGGAGCCGAGCAAACTGGTTGTCTGTCAGGACCGCACGCGTCATCGCAGCGTAGGCCTCATAGTTGATTGCAGCGGGGGTGCGCGCTGCGGCAATGACGCGTGCTGCGTCTACCACAGAGAGCCCGGCATGAATCTGCTCAGCAACCGGCCGCCAGATTGTCCGCAGCGTCTCGTCGAATGCTCTCCCTATTGCTGTTACACTGTCGCGCTGAGTCTTGCTCAGGCCAACGCTATCAGCTGCTCTGAGAATCTCGAATCCAACATTTGGATATTGCGCAACATAGCGATTGATCAACGCCGTGGTACTTGGGTGTGTGCGTCGCGTCGCGTCGATCACGAGCTGCTGCTCTGCACGGTCGCGCCCAAAAGCAACCGAGAGGCTCAGTCTGACGCCGAACGGCTTCTGCGAAGCACTGCTGGATCGCACACTCCCAAAAGCTGGATTCACGAGATAGGTGTAGCGTCGTGCAGATGCATTGTAGCCGGTTGCGGTGAGCAGCGTGTTATCCGGCATTCCGTAACCGCCCCACCCGCGCATCCGGTCTGTCCCATGCAAGGCCGCATCCAGTCCCGATATTGCATTGAATATGTCGAGTTGCAATAACATCGCGTGCGAACGAACCGCGGGAACAGGAATGAGTACCGTACCGTCGAGCGACGCGGTCCACGGTCCCACACAACTATTCCTGCCCGCGATGGTGCCGAGTGAATTCCGGAGACACGCACTCGCACCTGATGGAGCGGTCGTCAGTAGCCTGCCGATCCCGTTGGCGACCACCGAGTCGGCGTCACTTGACCTCGCAACGTAAGCGCGGTCATCGAACCGACCGTCGCCGTTCACATCTCCGAACACAAGCGGAGTGTAGCGCATCCCGGACTGGAGCCGTCCATCGATTTCTATCGAGACGTGTGACCCAACGCGCCGAAAAGTCCTGAGCGTCACTACATCAGTCGGCGAAGCAGTCGGAGACCGGCTCGCCACACGAGGATCGCCCGCAGTCAGTCCATCCGCTCCGCGTGTCAGCTCGCGTGCATCCGTATGTGCGTATTGTACCTGGAACACGGTCCCGGTAAGTGCCAAGTACCGCAAGCCGATCAGATATTGATTCGCCGACGAGCGCATGTCGCTCATGATGTAGTTCACACCGCCAAGGTTGTTCGTGATGCGCAGCGGGATTACCGTCCCGTACGCCGCACCGCTGGATAGCGACATGCCATCAGCAAACACCGGGCGACCAGCTTCCGACGCAAGTGTGAACACAGGGCCTGGCGCGAGGTTCCCGGCGAACGAACTGGATATACGCGTCGTCACGTTGCGTGTATAGTCGAAGGACAACGTCCACGGCTTCTGGAACTGTACGCTTCCACCAATATTGCCGCGCCATGAGGCCGCTGGCTTCCAGTCCGTCGCAAAGACGCTGCCAGTAACATTCTCCAGTACCGGTAGCGTGCCATCATTGCACGACCCCGGAACGGTCGCGGCGTTGATGGAGGACCAGTCGAGGCTCGGTATATTTGCCCCTGTGCAGTCGAGTCGCTGGAGACTCCCGGATCCAACGAATGGCACAGCCGCCGGGAGCAGCGAAGTGCTGCGCACATCGTTCACGAACCGGCCAACTCCGCCGCGAAATGACAGCATCGCTACTTTGGTACTGGACACCGGAACATCCCACGTAGCTCCGAGTCGCGGGCTCACGTCAAGACTGTGTCCGGTAGCGGAACTGTTGAGGCCAAGCGCGGCGCTGGTCGCGGTTGCATTTGCAGATGCATTTGCAATTGAATACTGATTCAGATCGACCCGCGCTCCACCCTGCATGCTCAGGTGCGGGCGCAACACCCACTGATCACCCAGGAATCCCGACATCGTAGCAACGTTGGCTGACGAACGCGCAACGTTGAAATCTCGCGAGTATGCAGAAGGCGTTTGAGATACAAACGAGCTCAGCGAATCGAACGATACGACACCAAACTGATTCGTGCGTGGATCCTGTGACTCACGTACAAAACGGAGGGATAATCCGGCATCGGAGTGGTGATGCCCGTCAGCGCTGACCCAGTAGACCGTGTGACTTCCGTTAAGACTGGTCCAGCGCGATGCCGATGCGGTTCCGATGGAGGATCCAGTGATCGCATTCTGTGCGGATGCAATTCCATTCAACTCGCCCGGCACGCGTAGCCGAATCAATGGAAGCTGGTAAGATGGATCCTGCTGATCGACACTATTCGACACCGCGAGCACTGATTTCTGCGCTGCCCGATCCGACAAGACCGACCGCTGTAGGGTGAGCCCAGCATCGGTAGACCGTTCATTGCCAAAGAGATCGCCGATTGCCGCCGGAGAACCGCCCCCGTGTGTCGTTGCATCTGTGGCGAGCCGAGCGATGAGCGCTATGGAGTGATCGCTATCCGAGACAAAATCGAACCGATTGAGTGTCGAGAAGCTGTTCGTTACGGCCTGTTGCGCAGCTGGCGTGCGCGTGATGCCGATCTGACGGAGCGCGTTGTTGAGGGTCGTCGCGTCGGCTTCACTCAACGTTACGCCCGACGGCCCCGTCCCTTCGCGCGTGTCGAACAGTTGTGACGGAGCGCTCGTTCGCGACAATTCAGCACTCGAACTGTACATGAGGTGATCGAGGATCAGATATCCGCTTGCCGCGCCCGATGCACGTACAGTCGCCGACGGCGCGAGCGTCGTCACATTCGCGGTGCCACTCGCGCTTATTGATCGACTGCCGATGTTGTTTCCCGGCGCCGCTGTGACATCAATCTTCACACCACTGAAGCCGCCCTGCGATGGATCATAGAGACTCGTGGCAACCTGAATGGCGACATGCGCATTCTGCGGAATGCTGATACTTCGGACGTCCGCGCCATCCACGCTCAGACTGGTCTGGCTTGCGCCCAGTCCCATCGTCGTCACACCGATCACTCGGCCCAGCGCGGATCTGGTAACGTCTACGGTCGGCGAGCCCGCAGCGAAGCCGAGCACGTCGCCGGAATAGGAACCCGACGCCAGCCCCGAAACGGTGCCTGACGCCGCATTCGCCAGACCGCCGATGTCTGGCGCGAGATTCTGAGGCAGCGCCGGTCGCTCGCGTGTACCGACGACCCGCACGGCCGCAAGCGCCTGGGAAGGGCTCGCGAGTTGCACATTGTGGGCGCCAGCGAGCGACGCGACGACCGTGCGCGATGGAGCGAATCCAGGCGCCGTTACCGTGACAAGCAACAACTTGCCGCGCGACCCTTCCGGGATTGCGACGCTGTATCGACCCGAACTATCGGTACGCACAGAATCCGCGAAGACACCGTCGGTCTGGCGAACTATTACGCTGGCGCCAGCGATCGGGCGGCTTCGGCCCGTTGTGACCGATCCGCGCAAGGTTATCGAGTCCGGCGCAACATTGATCTGTCCGGTCGATTGCGGCCCCGCGGAGCGCTCAACTGCTAGATAAGTCCGGGGTGCAGCCGCAAGTGCAAGTGCGGGTGTCGACGAGAGTGGCAGAATGGCAAGAGCGCTCCACGCGATACCGATCTGCATAACAAGCTCCACGAGCCTACCACGCGCCACACCAAAAACGGCGCTGAACACCAATCGGCTGTTGCGCATGCAGAGAGCCTCCTTCCACCGTGACTACGCACGATGCGAGGTGTGTGTTGCACGCAGTTTTGAAAGGTCGCTGAGTCGGCGGACCAGTAAGCAACCGGCTGCTCCTACCACGCTTCAACTGCGCAAGCTACTCCGCTTCGCGCTCTCCTCTGAACTGAGCCCTGTTTGTGATCGCTTAGTCGGACTCTGGCTGGAATATCAAAGGTGTCGACTGAGATTGTAGTGTACATCCAGCACAAATCAAATCGGGGGATTTCAGAACGCGATAATTCGTTACTGCTCCGAACCATTTCGCTTACGCGACTGCGACAATAGTGTCCAAATTGTAGAAGCCAGCACGAATATCACGATGAACATCGCGAGACGGGACCAGGTCGACATGTTGGCCGGTGTGGTGAGCCGAATCACGATTGCCGCATCCACTGCGATGATGATATTCGCCGTGCGTCCGCGGGCATTGCCGCTGTACCGTCACGTCACCTCGCATGCCCGAGGGCACGGTTCCTTCGAGTAGCCTCGTACACGATTACAGACCATACTATCGCAGCAACAAAGACAAAAGCGGTGTACGCGTATGCGCTTGACGGCGCTGCCGCCCGTAATTCAAAGACGAGCGCAGCAACCACTCCTGCGCCGCTCAGTATGCCACCCACAAGCGCGGCATGCAACGCGCTTTTAGTTTTCCCCATCCCGTGCACATAGCTTATCACAACAATGAATGCGAAAGCGCAAAGAAGGCGGACGATTCCTTCATCGCCACTTGTCCGAGGCCACTAGTAGGAGCTGGCGTCCCGGTCAGCATTGCCGGTATCGCTGAGACAGCGATCCAGAGCGTGAGCACCGTGAAGGCAATATGCCATCGGTCTGTCAAACGCTCCTTGAAAGAATGACGCACTCGATTGCGACCTCTCTCCGCATGTCGTGGGTAGGAACGTCTGCAAATACCATATTCTTATTGCTCACAGGCACTATCGCCATCGCGGCAGTTATCAAGGCCCAGATTTTCTACTATTACCATTACTACCAACTACTCCGCTTCGCGCTCCCTTCTGATGCGCTCGCGATTGCTGATCGCCTGGAACGACCCTGCATAGTCCCTGCTGATCATCAGGACTTCGCGGGCCGTACTTTCTAGGAGTTCCGGGTCCCGAATGTACGGCTGCAACGCCTCGCGCACCCGCCGAGCGATCGACAGCTCGAGCTCGCGGACCCTCGTTGGTACGTCAAATGTGTCGACTGAGTTGAGCATGTCTTGCGGTGTGAAAACGGTAAAATCCTGTCGTAGGCTGTCGGCTTGGCCGCGACGTCACTCTTCACTTAGCCGCTGGGCATGGTTCAAGCCCGAACAACGCCACGCGCCATAGTGACCGTATCGCCCACCGGCAGCTATCCCTAACATTCTTGCTCGGCGCCGGCATCCAAACAAGTGCGCCATCCAGCCAATTCACTGCGATTCCCAGCCAAATTTTGCGGTTTGGGGCCGAGTAGCCTGGCTTGCCGTCCGGAAAACGAAGCCAAAATTGGGATTTTCTCCGGGGGAACAGCCCGATTCCGGCCGTTCGTCGACCCAGAGTGCTCGATGCAACAAAATCGCAATCGTTTGGCTGGAATGCGCATTTCCCGGGGGGCGACGACTACGTAACATCCCTTCGAACCTTCATCGGAGATGCCTGTGCAGAGAACTACCCGGTATGTCGCCGTCCTGGCCACCCTGCTCGCAGCGCTGGCTGTCGGGTGTGCCGAAACGACGGCTCCGAGCCACGATTCTCCGTGCAGTGGGGGTGGTACCGAGACGTGGGACATCTGCGGTAGCACAAATCCACCGCCGCCCTCGACACCCAATACCGTCCGGGCCGACACGACACTCGTCGTCAAGCCTTAGTCGGCTGAATTTCGCTCCCCGTCGGCCTCGCAAAGCCGACGGGGGCAAAATTGGCTGGATTTTGACGTAATTGGCTGGGAAACGCATTTCGAGCCGGAAATGCGAACACTACCTTATGAAGAAGATGCCGACCTTCACAGGGAGCATTACGCTAAGCCCGCGCGACCCAAGGCGAGGCTGATTTGAGGTACGCAGTCCTCCTGCCTCCTCAGGCGCTGGCGCGCGTTCATTCGGTGCTCGGGCAACACGCAACCATCGACGTGCTCATGGATGTTCGCGCACTCCTCGTCGAGCTGGTATCGCCACGCGACGAGTGCCTCGTACTCGACCCCGCGCTCATCACGCCAGCAATCGCTCAATCCGTAGCGGCAAACGCCACAGAGTTTCCCCGCGCGATCGTCGCTTACAGCTCGGTCACGACCGAGGCGCTCGAAAGCTCCGTCATCCTGGCTCAACATACTCCCGCGCGTTTTGTGTTCCGGGGCACCCCGAACGAGAGAGCTGCGTTGGAACAGGCGCTATTCCTGACCCCCGATTCGACGCTCGGCACGGAACTCATGGGGCTGCTGGAAAGCAATCTGGACCGTCTGCCGTCCGGACTGCGCGACCGGCTGACCATGATGATCCGTAATGGCAATGGCCCCAACACACCCGACGCCTTCGCAGCAGCGGGTGCCGTAGCGCGGCGATCGCTGGACCGCAATCTGGCTGAGGCCGGATTCGTATCCGCCCGTCGAGTCATCGAGGGGATTCGCCTGACCTCAGCGTACCGAGCGATCACGACGTCGCGAACGTCGTTCGGCCACATCGCGATGATGCTCGGCTATAGATCGCAGCGAACACTCGATGCGCAGCTCGTGCTGATGCTCGGTCTTACAGCGAGCAAGCTTCGCGCTGATCCGCTCTCATGCGCTGAAGCGGCACGCAGGCTCACCTTGCGACTCACGACCCGGGACGGAGCGACCATTCGCAAGAGGGCAAAGCCGAGCAAGGTTGGCATGGACAACGGCGAACGGACATTGCAACTCGTGGGCGGCAATGGTGGCAAGGGTGGCAAGACCGACGTACAACCTCCACAGGACAATGCTTCCGGAAGCAAATAGGATCTCATGATCAATATTGCATTTCTGAATCAGCTCGCCGAAGCGCGATCGCAGATGGAATTCTCGCGAATCGCGATCGGATTTACCGCGTTGCAGATCTACGACAGCATCAAGACTCACGGATTCGACCCATTCGTTCACCAGGACGCGCTGCAACGGATACGATCCGACATCCATGCGATCGAGACCGAGACACTCCTGCACGATGCGCTTCAATCTCTGATTCAGGCGTTCCCATTCTGGGAGAGTTCGGGGCCAATTCGGATCGGCCGGCAAGCGGTGTACACAGCACTTCTGTCGTACGGCCAGGCACTCGGCTCAGATGGCGAATGGGAAATCGCCAACAGCGTGTACTCACTGGTCGGCATGGACACGGAGCTCGATGGTGAGACATGGCTCGCCGCGGAGGCCCGCCTGCTGATGGGCCACGCGGCACGCATGTGCGCGGATTGGGAAACGTCCGGAATAGCGTATCGCAGGGCGTACGAGTTGGGCATGGAGGCTGGTGGTATCGCAATTGCACTCCGCGCGCGCATCGGCGAGGCAAACAACTGCTGGAGCCGCGGTGATTTTCCGGCCGCGAAACGAATTCTTGCGAACACTGCGCGCCGTGCGAAGCAATCGTGCCCGCATGTCCTTCCGCGCGTCGTGCTCGCCATGGCAGGAGTCGAAAACGCGAGTGGCTCATACGAGCGCGCGGTTCATCTTGCCTTCGGACTGCTATCGCAGTTACCCAACGATGACGACATGAAGTACAAGGTACTTGTCGATCTCGCAGCCTTTCTCACAGACTACGGGCTGCCATCCGTCGCCGCCGATACCCTTCACATCGTCGAGATGACGGCGCCCGAAGCACGAGTGCGTCGGCACGCCAGGCTCAATCGATTCTTCCTTGCGGCGCATCACGACGACGAAGCGACATTCATGACACTTCGCCTCGCGCTTGCCAGCGAGCCGCTCACGCCGCGTCAGCAGACCCAATTAGCGCTCTTCACGGCTCAGGGCTATCGTCGTTTCTCGCGCTTCGACGCTGGACAGGCGTCCGCGCAGCGCGCGGTGCAGCTAGCGAACCAGTTCGAGCTCTTCCAGCTGGCATTCGAAGCCGAGGCCGAGTTGGAAGCGATCAACTCGGCACGACAGGAATCGACGATTGTGGCAGGTGCGGCTGGCACCCAAACTCCGAAGAAAGGGTCGGCTCACGACAGCTCTGTTCGTTACAGGTCGACCACCGGAGGCAAGCTCTCGCCGCGCGTCCAGCACGCTGCGGAATCACTGGAGACGATGGCGAGAGAGCTGGCCACCGCTGGCATCGGAATGAGCACTACACTCTAGCGCCGCATGAACACAGATATCAGCTTGCATGGATGCTCGACACGCACGACGTCATATGAGAGCACTGGCAATGTTGCGGCGACCTTTTCAGGTCCGAACGCGCTCCGCTCTGGTTCCACCCAGCCATGTGGCGATTCGCTCGGCGGCACTCGATTTCATCGATGCCGTGGCGCGAGGCTCGTCGGACGTGGCCGTCGTCGATCCGACGCTGGCCGAACATGATCGCGGCGTTCCGGATTCACTATCACGTGCACACCTGGGAACGGTTCTCTACATCCAGCTCACGCCCGAATACGCGCAGGCAGCCGTGGGAATGATCCGCGAGGTGGGCTCCGGAGAGATCGTGACCTACGGGTACAACGACGATCCAAAAACTCTCGCTGGGATACTGCACAGACAGTCGCGCGCGAATCGCGGGAACTATCTGCTTCGCGAACTGTCCACGCAGATCGGCCTGCTGCCTCCACCGATTCGTGCAGGAATCGATAGCATACGCAAATACGGCGACCGAATCGATTCGGTCGACAGCCTCGCCAGCGTCTGCGGGGTGACCAGGTCCACTCTCTGGCGTCAATTGCGGAACGTAGGAATCTCGTCAGCATGGGGATTCGTCACCGGATTGACGATGGTCCGCAAGTACGACGCACTCATCGACCCGAACAGCGGCTTGTCGGCAACCGCACGTGCCCTGGGAGTCAGTTCCATGCGCGCACTGCAGCATCGGTGCACCACAGTCGTCGGTCTCACACTCGATGAAATCCGAAAGCCGATCTCAATTGAAGAACTCGCAGTCCGTATCGCGGACGTACTGACGGCCCATCCGCGACCGAATTGAATGCGGCATACCGTTAAGCACAGATATTCCGCCTCATAGACTGTCATCTTGCCGAAGGTTGCGCGACGTCACACGGCGCTCGACTACGCGATTGGCAGATGAACTCTCGCTTCGCACCCACGCCCATCGATAAGCGTCAGGCTCCCACCGTGTGCTTCGGCTATCTGTCTGCTCAGAACCAATCCGATGCCCGATCCGCCTGGCTTGGTCGTGAAGAACGGCACGAACAGATTCGTAGTCTCCGGCAACCCGTATCCCTCATCACGAATGGAGACATCCAGATATGATCCGTCGCTGGTCCAGGATATCATCACCGCTCCACCGGTCTCGAGCGATGCATCAGCCGCGTTGCGAACGATGTTGATCAGTAGCTGATCGAGCTGATCGGTATCCGCATTTATAACAATTGCCGGGCCGCGCTCCACGCGCACCTTGAGACGAGTCTCCATCCGCGCAATTCGTGCGATCCAGTCCGTCACCTCAACCGGCGCAAGCGTCGGCGCAGGCATGCGCGCGAGTAGCGTGTACGACGCCATGAACCGCGCGAGCGACGCCGAGCGACCGCCTATCACCTCCAGGCCGCGATCCAGATCCTCCTGCCAGTCGTCCGGTCGCGGTTCGCGCTTCACATGCTCGCGCAGTGTCTCGGATAGCGACCGTATGGGTGCAAGCGAGTTGTTGATCTCGTGTCCAAGTACGCGAAGCAATCGCTGCCATGCCATCCGCTCCTCTTCGCGCAGCGCTCGTCGCAAATCCGCGAGCACCACCAGCTGGTGCGGCCGGCCGCCCTGTCGGAATGTGGTCCGCCTGAGCTGCCACTTACTCACACCAGGAAGAAACTCACGCTCGAATGCTCGCTCAAAGTCGCCAGTGAGACACTCAGCCAGATCGAGCGCCGCAGCCGTCTTGCCGATCGCACGCTCAGACGGCTGCCCAATCAATCGTTCAGCCGCACGATTGATCAATCTGAGCACGGTCTCTTCGTCGAACACGAACACAGCGACGTTGATCTCGCGCATGACGGCGCGAGCGAGCGCCGACGCATCGAGCGCGGTGAGTCGCTGATCGTGCA